>Ga0209647_1003485_pt1 | contig 12153 bp, 8 predicted proteins | sample GraSoi_2013_60cm_FD_185827 | JGI IMG/M metagenome (GOLD analysis project Ga0209647, IMG submission 185827) | Grasslands soil microbial communities from the Angelo Coastal Reserve, California, USA - Sample 9_17_2013_60cm (SPAdes) (version 2) | ecosystem: Environmental > Terrestrial > Soil >... | reverse complement strand
CCACGCGAATCGCAGCAAGCCCTGGAACGCGTTCGACCAGCGCCGAAAACCGTCCGCGGAAGCAGCGCGTTATCATTCGTTTTTGCAATTCGAATTTTTTCGCCAGTGGGGGCAATTCCGGAAATATTGCCGCGAGCGGGACATTTCGATTCTCGGCGATTTGCCGTTTTACGTCGAATACAACAGCGCCGACGTATGGAGCCATCCAGCACTTTTCGATTTGGACGAGAATCACCACATGCGTTCGGTCGGCGGCGTCCCTCCCGATTATTTCAGCGCTGACGGCCAGCGGTGGGGCAGCCCAACCTATCGCTGGGACCGCATCGCGCAAAACAATTTCCGCTGGTGGATCGACCGTTTCCGTTTCGCCTTCGAACATCTGGACCTGCTTCGCGTGGACCACTTCCGCGGTTTCGAAGCGTTTTGGTCCGTTCCCGCTCAAGACGAAACTGCCCGCACCGGTCATTGGGTGGCAGGTCCCGGTGCTGCGTTATTTGAAGCAGTCAGGCAACAACTCGGCGATGCACCCATCATTGCGGAGAATCTCGGGGTGATCAGTCCCGAAGTGGAAGCGCTTCGAAATCAGTTCGGTTTTCCGGGCCTGGCCGTCATGCAATTCGGATTCAGCGAAGACGGAACGCACCTGCCCACGAACTACTCGCAAAATACAGTCGCTTTCACCGGCACTCACGATAACGACACGACGAACGGCTGGTGGAGCGAACTACGAAAAAACGCGGAGCGCGGCGACGCAGCCGGCGATCGCGAGACGCTCGCTCGCGTCAAATCCTTCCTGCGAACCGATGCTGAGGAGATTCATTGGCCTTGCATTAAATCCGTCATGGAATCGAGGGCCGATCTTGCCATCGTTCCCTTGCAGGACGTACTCGGCCTCGGCGGCGAAGCACGCATGAATTTTCCCGGCCGTCAAAAAGGGAACTGGTCGTGGCGTTTCGAAAGCCATGAGCTTTTGCCCGCACTTTTGAAGGGATTGCGTGATGTGACGGAAGCTACCGGTCGGGCCGCAGCTACAGCGGGGCAAACCTGAAACTGCTACGGCGCCTTCAACTCCACAACGTCGCTGCTGCGTGTCCCGCGAGCCACGTACAATGTCTTGCCGTCTTGCGACCAAACATACGAAGCAATCAATCCTGACGGAAAATTCGTCACCTGCTTCAACGGGCCATTCGGTTTATCCATCTTCCAGATATTCGAGGCGCCCTGCCGCATTAAATTGAAGTACAGCCCGTGTCCGTCCGGTGCAAATTGTGGCGGAGCCATTCCCATTCCGGGTACCATCGGAAAAGTTGTAGTCGCCGGTCCGCCGTTCGCCGGGGCGATCACCACGGTGTAGGGCGATTGCGGATGTTCCATGCTTTCTGCAGTGTACGTAATCCACTTGCCGTCCGGCGAAAACCGCACGTAAGGATCGCTCGGGTTCGTCAAAGCCGTTTTCGACGGCGCGCCTCCATCAATCGAGACGCGATAAAAACCGTGTTCCTCTTCATTCCAGTAAATAATCCATCGGCCGTCCGGCGAACAATTTGGCATCGTCGCCGATTTTTCATTTGTCAGTTGCTTCGCGTTCGTGCCGTCGGCGTCCACGCGCCACAATTGCGGCGCCTCTCCGGAAGTCTCCGAATACACGATGTGCTTGCCGTCGCCGCACGCCGCGACGTCGCGCAAACCCGGGTTGCCCATCTTCACCTGGTGCAAATTTCCCCCATCGACATCTGCCGAAAAAATGTGACCTTCGCGTGTCTCATAGAGAATCTTGTCCCTGCCGAAAGTCGAAACATAAACGGCCAGCGCTCCCTCGGTCGTCAATTGCCGCGCGTGTTCCGAGTCGCCGTCTGGCAAAAGCCACAGATCACCGGTGATCGTCGTTTCCACCGCGGCCAGCGCCGTCGCCTCACGATTCAATTCGAACCACATCGTGCTGTAGTCGCGCTGGTCGTTCGAAATCCGCTGCGCTTGCGCGGCAGGGAAGTCCACCTTCCAAAGCTGTCCGCGATCTCCCAGGTTTCCTTCGCGTACCGGCACAATGATCGCCGACCCGTCAGGGAGCCACTGCGGCCGGCCCAGATCATCGTGTGCTTTGTAAAACTCGCGGAGATCCGATCCGTCCGGCGCAACCGCCATCAAGATTCGCCGGTTCGTCGACTGATAAACTGTGAACGCGATCGTCCTGCCGTCCGGCGACCACGCCGGCGCGATCAACGACGCGTGATAAACCTGCCCCGCTTTTTTTGCGACGACCTTCATGCCGCTGCCGTCTGCGTTTGCGGTCATCAGGTCCACTTCCCGTTTGTCCGGCACGCCCCGCACAAATGCAAATTGCGTTCCATCGGGCGAAAAACTGATTGCCGTATCAATATCGTCGACAAGTTTCGTCGCGGCGCCGCCCGTCACCGGCATTTTAAATAGCGAGCTATACAGCTGATTGTCTTTCGAAGAGGCGGTGTAGTAGAGAATTGATCCGTCAGGAGAAAACGCCAGGCCGCCGTAGTTGGCCTTGTCCGGCGCAATCAATTGGACGTCGCTTGCGGTCCCGTTTCGCTGCACCAAAACGCTTTGCTCGTAGCCGTTCCGCAGCACATACGCGATGCTTTTCCCATCCGGAGAAATCGCCACCGTGGCGGCTTTGCCGTTTCGCGTCATTCGCTCGACACGCATGTCTCGTACGCTGAAGCTTTTTGGCACGTCGTTGTGTTTGAGATGGATAATGCCCGCTACGATCGCTACGATTGCGACCGCTGCCACCACGGCGATCAGCCCTTTTTGGCCGTTGCCGGAATTCTGCGGCTCGTTCGATGAGCCTTCCATTTTTTCGCCACTTCCTTGCGTATCGGTCACAGGGCCAGAATCTTAGTTTTCCGCCGCGCTCAAGTCAACGCGCGCACCCCTTTTTAGACGCGCGCCGCGCCCACACTTCTTCCGTTCTTGAGGTAAACTACGCATCATTTTTGACACATTTCCCAGCCCTTGCGGCCAAAGGCGGTTCTCCTTGCTCAAGCGCCTCTCAGTCCTCTCTATCTTGCTGATTTTAGTGCCTGTTATTCGCGCTCAACAGCCGCCCGCCCTGGACGGTCTGAAGCACGAAGCCGTCGAAGAAACCGACAAACTGCAGACCTTCACGCAACAAATGGTCGACCAGATTTTCAGCTTCAGCGAACTCGGCTTCCAGGAAGTCGAAACGTCGAGATACGTTACCGGTGTCCTCGAAAAAAACGGCTTCAAGATCCACGTCCATGCTGTATTTTCGCCTATCGCTCCCAGCACGCTTGCGTCAATTCTTCACTCTTGGAAATCCCACACCGCGCACGAAGCAAACCTCGTGCTGCGCCGCCACGGCCATTTTTGGCAACACGAGTATTTCGATCACCTTGTCCGAAACAGGGAATCGTTCGCAAGAATCGTCCGGTACGTTACAGAAAATCCAGACCGGGCCGACTCCACAATTGGCCCTGGGTCTGGCCAGGTCGGCAAGACATTCAGCCCAAACCGGTCAGCAAACAACCAAGCGTCGCCACCCATTTGTAACGCCGGCTTCCAGCCGGCGAAACTGCCGCGCTCCTCTCGATTATCACCGCACGTGAACCGCATAAATCCCTACAATATTCCCGCCCCTCATCCGTCTTCATCACTGGATGGATGGGCCGTGAGCACCGCCGCGATGACCGAGCAAGATCGCCGAATCTCCGAGATCGTCGTGGAGGAGCGCAGCCGCCTTCGCAATTTCATCCGCCGTCGTGTTCCCGATCCCGCGGACGCTGAAGACATCGCGCAGGAGGTCTTCCACGAACTCGTCGAAGCCAACCGCCTGCTGATGCCCATCGAACACGTCACAGGGTGGCTCTTCCGCGTAGCGCGCAATCGCATCACCGACCTTTTTCGTAAGAAAAAGGCAGACACGTTCAGCGACGCGACACGGGAAGACGAAGAAGGCGAGCGCCTGCAAATCGAAGACCTCTTGCCATCGCCCGACGCGGGGCCGGAGGCGCTGTACTTCCGCAATGCGTTATTCGACGAATTGGAACTCGCCCTCGATGAACTTCCCGCCGGTCAGCGCGAAGTCTTCGTGGCGCACGAAATTCAAGGCCGCAGTTTCAAGGAACTCGCCGCGGAAACCGGCGTGAACGTCAATACGCTGCTCGCCCGCAAGCGCTATGCCGTGCTGCATTTGCGCGAACGCTTGCAAAGCGTCTATGAAGATTTTTGGGAGAAGTAAGGAGCACACCATGCACAACATGAAAAATAAAAAGAACCTGATCTGGATCGCGCCCCTCGCAATTGTGGCAATCCCGGCTTTTATCTGGATCGGCGGCGAAGTCGTAATGCATCTCTGGAATTGGCTGCTTCCGTCGCTGTTCGGCTGGAAAGCAATCACCTTCTGGCAAGCTATTGGCCTGTTGGCTCTCTGCCGAATCCTTTTCGGTGGCATGAGCCACCGCGGCGGCAATCGTTCTGGCTTCCGCCGCAAAATGCGCGACCGCTGGGAAGGTATGACCCCCGAAGAACGCGAAAAGTGGCGCCAAGCGTGCCAATCTCGCTGGGGCGCTCCGCCTCCGCCAGATTCGAGTCCAACTATCTGAGCGGTCGCACGCCGTCCTTTGCCGAAACCAATTGCTAGCGACGTTAACGTTTTCTCCGCGCGCGATAATTACGAATTATGAGAGCCATTCGTATTACTTCTCCATATTTTTGTAACTCGACCTCAAACCTTGGCCACGAGTCGACCCCACGAATTGAGATAACTCAGTGACAATGCAGGAGTTGTTTTTCTCTGCCTGCACGGAACTTTCCTCCCGTCCATTGGAACTTATGTTGCTTATCTGCCATGAGGATTCCCTCTGTGATGTTTCATCTCTACTCCAAACTGGCTCTTCACCCGGAGGTTCTCAATGTTGCGTCTATTTCGTATGTCTATTCCCGGCTTGTTTGTCGCCGCATTCGTCCTATCTACATGCTCGGTTAGTCCGCTCCGCGCTCAAATCACGTCGCAAACCGGTGCCGTCCGGCTCACGGTAACAGACACCAAGGGCGGTTCGATTGAAAACGCTAAGGTGACCCTCGAATCCCCTGTCTCTGCGCCGGTCATCAAGGAAACCGCGGGTGACGGGGTCGTGGTGTTTCCGCTCGTCGCCCCAGGCAAGTACAAAGTCACCGTCGAACAAGCCGGATTTCGCCGCAGCGTCATAGACCCGGTGATCGTTAGCATCACGGAGGTGGCCAACCTCCGGGTAACCTTGGAAGTGGGCGAGGTTACGACGGAGGTGCTTGTTTCAGGCGAGGCGGCGCCCACTGTCAATACCTCCAATTCGACTTTAGGAGAGACGCTTACAGGAGACGTCGTTGGAAGCCTCCCGCTTTCGACCCGCAATTTCCTGTTCTTGCTCGGCAATAACGCTGGTACTTCCGCCTCCTTGCCGGACGCCACCGCCGCCGGCCGCGGTGCCACTCCTACCTTTTTCGTGGCTGGTCAGCGCGGCACCGCCAACAACTTGGTCATCAACGGAATTGACTCCAACAATTTAGGCAACAACAATTTCGGCAATGTCCCGGTGCCGTCTCCAGATTCTATTGAGGAAGTTCGCCTCCAGACCAGCTTGTACGACGCTTCCCAGGGCAAGACCTCAGGCGGAAACATTAACGTGTTGACTCGCAGCGGCACCAACCGCTTCCACGGTGAACTCTACGAATTCCTCAGAAACGATGTGCTTAATTCCAACTTGTTTTTCTTCAACGCCAACGGCACTCCACGTCCGTCCCTGAAACAGAACCAGTTCGGCGGCGATTTTGGCGGTCCGGTCCCGAAACTAAAGGAAACCTTCTTTTTCGTCTCTTATGAAGGCAATCGTCAGCGAAATGGAGTCGCCGGAGGAATTTCGACCAAGTTCCCGGTTCTCCCGGCCTCGCGTGACCAAGCGAGCATCGAGACTGCTTTTGGCTTGACCCCAGGCTCGCTCAATCCCGTCGCTTTGGCCCTGCTCAATCTTCCCGGTCAATATGGTGGTTTTTTGATTCCTAGCGGGAACGGAACTCCGGGCCAGTTTGGGAACTTCAGCTTTTCGCGCCCGTTGCAATTTACGGAGGATCAATTCAACGCCAATGTCGACAAAAACCTCGGAACTCGGCACCGCATTTCCGAGCGCTTTTTCTGGGCCAACACCGAAACGCTTGACCCGTTGGGCGGTGAAGGTGCTGGGAACTTGGGGAGCGGTCAGACCACGCCGGCCGACAACCGCTTGGCAGCTCTGAGCTGGACATACACTATTAGTCCAAACCTCGTAAACGAGGCGCGCATCGGTTTCAATCGCATCACTCAGAATGTTATCGCCAAGGAGCCGGCAACCTTAAGTCAACTGGGAATGACCCGCTTCAATAGCTCCGTCTTTCCGGGCATTCCCCTGTTTTTCACGAACGATATTTTCCCGGCCTTTGGCGGAATCTCCACAAACAACGATCAAGCCAGCGTGGCTAACACGTATCATTTCGCCGATACCGCCGCTTGGACTCGCGGTAGGCACACGTTCCGCGCAGGTTTTGAATACCGCCGCTATCAGATCAATCTCTTCAACAACTTCGCTTCCCGCGGCTTTCTCTTCTTCAACACTTTTAACGACCTTCTGACTGGAAATATTCTTCAGGCATTCGCCGGAACCGGCATCACCGACCGCGGTTTTCGTGCTCGGGACCTCGCCGGCTATTTCCAGGACGACTGGAAGGTCACGCGCCGCCTGACTCTAAATCTCGGCGTGCGTTATGACTACCTGGGTCCTTCCGTTGACGTAAAAGATCGTCTCGGCAATTTCGATCCGTCGCGCCTGGATTCCGCCACTCTTGCCAATGGCGGCCCGGGGCTCTTGAATGGTTTCATACTTCCCTCGAGTGCTCATTTTGGCTCGATCACCGGCACGCCGGGGGTCGACCGTTCCACCCTTCTCGGCAACGATATGAACAATTGGGCGCCGCGGGTCGGTCTCGCTTGGGACGTTCGTGGCAATGGCAAAACTGCCGTTCGTGCCGGCTACGGTTTGTACTACGTCCGTATCTCCAATCAAATGCTGCTCCAGTTGATTACCGCCGCGCCATTCTTCCAATTGTCCAGCGTGGTTGCTCCTGGAACCCCATTGAGCGATCCATTTCCTAATCTGCCCGTTCCGTCTCAGTTCCCGATCTTTCCAACCCCGCCTTCCTTCAACGGATTCTCCGGCGCCGGTACGCCTACGTTTACGAGTCCGCTGCTCTCGCTAAATCCGTTTGAGCGAGGTATCCGCACTCCTTACGTCGGCTCATGGAATTTCACGATCCAACACGAGTTGCCATGGCACTTCTCCATTGAAGCGGGTTACCTCGGAACGCAGGCCGTCAAGCTTCTCCAGGGCCGCCAGTTGAATCAGGCGAGGCTTGCCGACGCCAATAATCCAATTGTTGTCGGTGGCGCAAATGGCGTTCCGACAACCACGCTCACCACCGTCTCGAGCCGCGACAACAACGCTCGCGTCGGCATAATCGGGTTCAGCACGACCGGCCTCAACACCGTAACCGGCAATGGCCACTCCACCTACAATGGATTTGTATTCACCCTGAACCGTCGCACCGCGAACATGTTTTTCCAGGGCGCTTACACCTACTCCAAAGCAATCGACAACAACTCCGGCAGCGCGACTCAGGACCTCGGCAACTCCGGCGGAAATCAATTGGACACGACCCAGATTCGCTCGCTGGCCAATTTTGACCGAACTCACCGCCTGCAGGCGACGTATCGCTATGAGATCCCCGCATTCCGGAACTCTGGCGGCATCCTCCACCACGTCCTGGGCAATTGGCAGGCTGGCGGCATATCCACGTTCCAGTCCGGCCTGCCGTTCACCCTCACTTGCTCCGCCTGTGGCAGCAACGTTTTCGGATTGGCAACGAGTTCCTTGTTTCCAGACGTTATCGGGAACCTCAACGACTTTAGAAAGTCCGGAGATCCGCAACAGTTCACTGGCACAACTTCCTCTTACAACTCCGGCGTACTCGGAGCCACAACAGTTAACCCGACCGGCACGACTGTTTCCGGACTCAACACATTCGGCGGGCCTGGCTCGGATTCCTTCACCATCGGCGGACCCGGCACGGGCTCGCATGTTGGCGCTTTCTTCGGTGACTTGGGCCGCAATCCCGTCCAGGCTCGTGGTCCTCGTCAGCAGCAATGGGAATTTTATGTGGCGAAGGCCATCCCGATACGTGAATCGATGAAACTCGAGTTTCGCTCCGAGTTCTTCAACCTATTCAATCATCCAAACTTCACCGTGACCAATACTTCCCTTTCTTCGGCCTGTATTACCCAGGGCCTGGATTCAGCCGCGTGTCCCTTTGGTAAGTACGACACCACGCTTGGCAATCCGCGTGTAGTTCAGTTCGCGTTGAAGCTGCAGTACTGACAAGATCGTCAATTCAGCCAGTGACGGGCGCGTGCGGGTTTTCGCGACCCGCTCGCGCCCATCGAAGTGCAATAAATCCGCTCAACCGCTCGCCAAGGCTTGATCGTTGATCAAATCGTCTTGACGTATTCCATCAGAGGCATTCCGAAGAAATTCTGCACTCTCCCTGAACGGGAAAACCCAAAACGTTCGTATAGCAGAATCGCCCGCTTGAGCGGTGTAGTCGTGTCCAGGCTGATTCTCTTGCAGTTCCGTTCCCGAAAATAAGACTCGGCCTGCATAAGCAGTCGTCGCGCAATGCCGCTTCCTTGCGACTCGGGAACAACTGCCATTCCCCGAATGTGGCCTTCGTCCTCGCTGACAACGGCGCAAGCGATTGTGCCGATCACTTTGCCGGATTCCCCGGTCGCCACGAAAATCGCCATCTCTCCCAGGCGCTTCGCAATCGCCTCCGGCGTAAGCACGGTGTCGGCAAGTGCGCCGGAAGTGTATTCGTCCCGGTATTCCGCAAAGGCGGCAGACAGGCATTCCAGAATGCCGCTGGCATCTTCGTCTGTCGCTTTTCGTATGGATATCACGAGGCCTCGCCTCAATCGAACTTGTCGCTGCGAATTCTGTAGCCTGCCGGCCAGGCTGCAAGATCCACATTGGTGTTAGCAGCGCGGATTTCGCGTCACACTCCTCTTCCGGCTGCGATTCGAATACTAATAAATTAGCTCTTGACTTAGTAAAAAAAGATATGGTACACTGACGAGTGTAATCAAGCTCCATTCAAACTGTTCGACCTCACTTTTCTTTACCCCGAGCGAAGTCCGCGAGGGGCCACTCCTTCAGCCTCTCCCTCGCGCCCAAATCTGGGCAACTTTTCCCATCCCCTTTGTTTTGACAACGATCCGTTTTGCCTCTCCCGTTTACCCCGAGTGCCTTCCGCGACGGGCAACTCTTTTCTTTTGATAACCATCTGGATTGCCTATGTGCGGGAACGCTCTTCCAGTGTCTCATTAGCTTCGCTCTTTGCCTCTCTTTGCAAAGGGCAAAACGCATCTCCCCTCTTTCCAACAACTTGCGCACTCTTCGCGAAAAACAACCGGGGTGTACCCCTGTTATTCCCATTCTGGAACTCGCCGCTCGTCTACGCCGAGCGGTTTGCACATGGGGCCACTCGCCACGTCCTCATCCCCTGCTACAATCCCCGCGTGCCCTCCGACCTGATCGAACTTGTTGCCGCGCCCGCCGATTCCGGCACTCGTCTTGATCGTTTTGTCGCCGCACACGCTTCTGAACTTTCCCGCGCCCGCGTCCAGGAACTCATCGATTCCGGCCTCGTTCAGGTCAACGGCCAGCCTTCCAAGCCTAGCCAAAAACTCCGTGGCGGCGAGCGCGTCACCGTTCAGCCGGAACCACGCGCACCGCTCAAAGCAGAAGCTGAATCCATCCCGCTCGACGTCCTCTACGAAGACGACGACCTCATCGTCATCAACAAGCCCGCTGGCATGACCGTCCACGCCGGAGCAGGGAACTCAACCGGCACGCTCGTCAACGCGCTTCTCGGCCGCGGCCAGTCTCTTTCGCAAGGCGGCGATGCGTTGCGCCCGGGCATCGTTCATCGGTTGGACAAAGACACCAGCGGCGCGATAGTCATCGCCAAAAACGATTTCGCTCACGCCAAACTTTCCGAAGCCTTTCAGGCGCGCACCATGCAGAAAACTTATCTCGCGCTCGTGCACGGGAAACTGACCGGCACAAAGGGCCGCATCGAACTCGCCATCTCTCGCGATCCCAATCGCCGCATAAAGATGACCGCGCGCCCCGCCGCCAAATCCGCAAACGCACGCGCCGCACGCACCGACTGGTCCGTCCTCCTGGAATTCGGCGCCGCCACGCTGGTCCAAGTCCAACTCCACACCGGACGCACGCATCAAATCCGCGTGCACTTCTCAGCCCTGAAGCACCCCGTCGTTGGCGACACCCTCTACGGCGCCGCCGCGCAACTTATCGTCGACAAAACAAAACTTCCCGCGCTCGATCGCCAGTTCTTGCACGCCGCACGCCTTTCGTTTGTTCATCCACGCACCGAAAAACAGATCACGGTCACCGCACCACTTGCATCGGACCTAAAACTCTATTTGGAGAAATTGGCTGCCGCTAGCGGCTCGTCAAAAATTGACGCCTCGCTCGCCGGCTTCCTATAATCCCTAACCATGCGCCAGGCCATCACAGCTCTCCTTCTCGCCTTCATCCTTTTCGCTTTGCCCGTCTCGGAAAGCGCGCAACAACAGCAGCAGCCGCAACCGCCGCCTCCGAATCAACAAGAGACACAGCAAAGCCAGACCACGATCAAAGTTCCTGTCAACGTCGTTGACGTCCTCGCCACCGTTCTCAACCGGCGCAACAAACTTGTTCCAGATCTCACGCAGGACGATTTCAAACTTCTCGATGAAAACACGGCGCAAACAATCAGGTTCTTCAGCCGCCAGTCGGACATTCCTCTCCGCATCGGCCTGTTGATGGACACTTCCAACAGCATTCGCGACCGCATCAAGTTTGAGCAGGACGCCGCCGTCAATTTTCTCTACACCGTTTTGCGCCGTGGCAAGGATCAAGCTTTCGCCATGACCTTCGACGACGAGCCGCAAATTGTTCAGAGTTTTACCGGCGACACCGGTCTGTTGCGCGATCAAATCGTCAAGACACGCGCTGGAGGCGGCACCGCCGTCTATGACGCAATTTACGAAGCCTGCGCAAAACATCTGAGCAACCCGCCGCGTCCGCCTGGCGACCAGCCGGACATCGTTCGCCGCGTCATGATTTTAATCAGCGATGGCGAAGATAATCTTTCCGATCACACTCGCGGGGAAGCCGTCGAAATGGCGCAGCGCACCGGCGTCGTCATCTACACGATCAGCACCAGCATCCAGTGGGTTACGACCACCGCCGAAAAAGATTGCCGCGCCACCGGCACTTGCAAATATCACCTCACCGACGGCGATAAAATTTTGCAAAACCTCGCCGAAGAGACCGGCGGCCGCTCGTTCTACCCGTATCACGTGGATGACTTAGACCAGTCGTTTCAGGACATCGGCGACGAACTTCGCAACCAGTACCAGATCACTTACAATCCGTCGAACTTCGTGCCGAATGGAAAATACCATCGCATCAAACTGGAAGTGCCGAAATTCAACGGCTATCAGGTACGCGCGCGCCGCGGTTACTACGCACGCCCGAACGGTGTCGGTCCTGTGAATGCTCCGGCTGCAAAGCCGCCGGCCACTGCACCGCAACCGCCGAAATAATTTCAGCGGGAGAAAAAAGTTGTTCGTAAGAATTTATTGCGGTGAGTCGCGAAACAGAATCGCGTCGGACTCAACGTGAATTCTCTCGATCGCCAGTTTTAGTCCGTCGCGTGAAAATCCAAACGCGCCGATTCGATCGTCTTTGTAGTGCGTCAGTTGCTTGTGCAGCGAACCGTCGAGCGGCTGCTTCCACAAATTGTCGACGCCTTTTTCGCGGACGATATACGCAACCGATTTTCCGTCCGGCGCATATTTTGCGCCCTCCTGCGCGCGCTGGTCGATGTCGCGGTATTGCGTCGTTTTCGTTTCCGTCGAGTCTTCGCGCAGCATTAATTTGTGGTCGAACTCGCGGACTTCCGTCGTCAAAAGAAACTTTCCGTCGGGAGAAAGATCGAACAATCCGACTCCGCCGTTTAACATGACTTCCG
>Ga0209647_1003484_pt1 | contig 12158 bp, 10 predicted proteins | sample GraSoi_2013_60cm_FD_185827 | JGI IMG/M metagenome (GOLD analysis project Ga0209647, IMG submission 185827) | Grasslands soil microbial communities from the Angelo Coastal Reserve, California, USA - Sample 9_17_2013_60cm (SPAdes) (version 2) | ecosystem: Environmental > Terrestrial > Soil >... | reverse complement strand
CAGTTCGACGAACAAACGTTCGCAAGGGAAAGTCGTAATGGCGACGGTAAAAGGTGACGTGCACGATATCGGCAAAAACATTGTTGGGGTTGTGTTAGCCTGCAATAACTTCGAGGTCAAAGATCTCGGGGTCATGGTGCCGGCAGAAAAGATCTTTGAAGCGGCGCTAGCCGAACAGGCGGATGTCATTGGACTGAGTGGGCTGATCACGCCGTCTTTGGATGAGATGGCGCATGTGGCTCAGGAGATGGAACGGCTGGGCTATTCGATCCCGTTGTTAATTGGGGGGGCCACTACTAGCAAAGCGCACACCGCGGTAAAGATAGCGCCACACTACAGCGGTCCTACCATCCATGTTTTGGACGCCTCTCGCGCCGTGAATGTGGTTAGTTCGTTAATTAGCCAGGAGTTACGTAAGGAGTTCGTTAGCAAGAATCAGAAAGAGCAGGAACATTTGCGGGATGAATTTCATCGGCGAACGGCAGAAAAACAATTGCTGACCATTGAAGAAGCGCGCAGGCGTAAGCTGGTGTTTGATTGGGAGAAGACTCCCATCGACAAACCCAGCTTTTTGGGGCTTCGGGCTATCGCGAACCAACCATTGGATGAACTAATTCCGTACATTGATTGGTCTCCTTTTTTCCATACCTGGGAACTGCGGGGACGCTACCCGAAGATTTTCGATGATCCGGAGGTGGGCGAACAAGCTCGTCAGCTTTATGAAGACGCCCAAAAGCTGCTGCAGGACATTGTGAACAGCCGATTGTTAGTGGCGAAAGCGGCGTACGGTTTCTGGCCGGCGAATAGTAACGGAGATGATATTGAAATTTACGCGGATGAAACGCGGACCGAGTTAGTGGCCACGTTTCATCAGTTACGCCAGCAGATGCAGAAGCCGGCTGGCCAATTTAACCATTGTCTGGCCGATTATATTGCTCCGAGAGGGAGACCGGACTATTTAGGCGCTTTTGCGGTAACCGCCGGACATCATGCGGATGAATTGGCTCGCCAGTTTGAAAAGGATCATGACGACTACAACGCGATCATGACCAAAGCATTAGCTGATCGATTGGCGGAAGCATTTGCGGAATACCTGCATGAACGGGTTCGGCGTGAGTGGGGCTACGGCCAAAGCGAGCACTTGACCAAGGAAGATCTAATACACGAAAAATATCGAGGGATCAGACCGGCAGCGGGTTACCCTGCTTGCCCCGATCACACGGAGAAAGCAACTTTGTTTGAGCTTTTGCAGGCCGAAAAAGCGACTGGCATCCAACTCACCGAGAGTTTTGCCATGTGGCCCGGTGCGTCAGTGAGCGGCCTCTATTTTGCTCATCCGGAAGCCAAATACTTTGGTGTCGGCAAGATTGATCGGGATCAGGTCCTCGACTATCAGATTCGCAAAGGCATGCCGTTAGAAGAGCTGGAGCGCTGGTTAGGACCGAACCTGAACTATCTGCCGGAACGGTTAACGGTTAAAGGTTAGCCGTTTGCGGTTTGCGGTTGGCCGTTAGCGGGCGTTTGTCGCGGTGAGCGTTTAGCGCAGGACGAATTAGGAAAGATGCGCTACAGAACCCTATGGGTTGCGCGGTTTCGGGCTGCAAACGGTCAACTGCTAACTGTTGATCCAGGAACTGCTATCGGTGGGGGGTCCTTGTCCACCGAATCGAGTCGCTGCTAATGGTTTCCTAACGAAACGGTTAGCAGCTACGTGCTGGTTAGCGGCAGTGGCGAGGAGCGCGCCAGAATCGGCAACCGTTCTGCCAATACCAGTATCCGCAATCGTCGTCGTAGTGGCATCCGTAAAAATACGGGTAGCAGTATTCGTGTTCGCGGCACTCGTGTTCACGGCAGAACCCGTGGGCTTGTGCGGAAGTGACAAGACCGCCGAGGCCGCTCGTGGCCAGTGCGATGGTTAGAATGAGTTTTTTCATAGTTTAGGTTTGTGTTTGGTTAGTTGGTAAGTGAGAGTTTCAACTCTCGAGACTGCATCAAGCAGGGCTGATGCCAAGTTGCTCTTGGACGTGACGAACGGCTCCCAAGCCTGTTATCCGGAGGAGAAACGCTCTTTATCGGGATAGACGTCGTTTGAGAAGGGCTGGCGCGGAGAGATGACCGTTTCGGTTCTGGGAACGCCTAGATCGGAAGTGGGAAACAAGATCCGGCAGGGATAACCTCCTGCTCATCAGGACAAGGAGATAGTCGCTATACTCGCAAGAAATCTAGCTGTTGGAACGTGCAGAAACGGAAGAATCGGCGTCGGTTCGTGCTCGGTTACGCCAGTTGCCCAGTTTGGACAACCAGCGCTAAGATTTAGTCGACTGCCCCCCGAAATGGTGTTGTTCTTTCCAGGCCCCGCCTAATCTTCATCGACGCCAAGCTCGAGTTCTACGAGGTCAGCGTAGTTTTGGCGTCGCCGGATCAATTGGTGATTGTCACCGTTAACGAGCACTTCGGCTGGAAATGGACGAGAGTTGTAATTTGACGCCATGGAAAATCCATAGGCGCCGGCGCTCATAACCGCGAGCAGATCTCCAGCTTGGCATCCGGCGATCTTGCGATCTAAAGCAAAGAAATCTCCGCTCTCGCAGACGGGGCCAACGACGTCCGCAATGATCGGATCCAATTTAGGGTTACGCTCGACGGGGATAATTTCGTGGTAACCGTCGTAAAGAGCAGGACGGATCAGGTCATTCATCCCGGCATCAACGATGACAAATCGTTTGGCTGGGGTTTCCTTTATATAAAGCACCCGGCAAAGCAGAATCCCCGCGTTACCGACCAGGAAGCGGCCCGGCTCCAGCAGTACTCGGATGCCGATGTCTGCGAGTAGCGGTCCTACCGCGTTTACATATTCTTCGATGGTCATTCCCTGTTTGGTCGTCTGATCTGACCACCATTCCTCGCGACCACTCTCAAGAGAACCTTCGTAAACTATGCCGATCCCCCCACCGATACTGAAAAATTCTATTTCATAGCGCTCGCGGAGCCGCTTCCCTAACGGAACCAGCTTCTGCAGCGCTTCCACGAAAGGCTTGCTCTCGCGAATTTGCGAACCGATGTGGGTTTGAATCCCCACGATTTTTATGTGGCTGAGCCCGGCAGCGATTTCGTAGACGGCTTCGATTCGATCCAAACCAATCCCGAACTTGTTCTGGCTTTTCCCGGTCGAAATATATTTGTGAGTGGCGGCATCGACATCCGGATTCACCCGGAGCGCGATTGGGGCGATTTTATCCAGGGATTTAGCTACTTCCTGGATCGTGAGAAGCTCGCCCTCAGATTCGACATTGAAGCTCAGGACCTCGTTGTGCAGAGCGTAGGCGATCTCCTCGCGCGTCTTGCCTACCCCGGCAAAAGTACACTTGGAAGCCGACCCACCGCTGGTCAGGACCTTGTAAAGTTCGCCTCCTGAAACGATGTCAAATCCAGCGCCGGATTCGGCCAACAGCCGTAATAAGGAAAGGTTTGAGTTCGCTTTTACCGCATAGCAAATCTCATGATCGAGACCTTTGAGGGCAGCGTTGAGGCGCTGGAAATGGTCCAGCACAGTATGCTGGCTGTAAACGTAGAGAGGCGTGCCGTAAGCTTCAGCGATCTGCGCCAGGTCTGATTCCTCGCAGAAAAGTTTGTTGTCGCGGTAGTTAAAGCTGTGCATCAAGGGAAAAGGAGTTCAGGAGTTCAAGGAGTTCAAGGAGTTCAAGGAGTTCAAGGATATCCTCTCAAAAGCCAAAAGAAACTTGGAGGTAAAAAAGTACGGAATGCGGATCGGCGTTTTGGCTCAGGGCATCGCGATGCGTCCCCCTTCTGAACTCCTGCAACTCCTTGAACTCCTGAACTCCTTCTTTTTTCAGACGAACAGCCCCGTCTGCTGCTGGCAGGCCTTCAGCGTATTCTGCATCAGCATGGCGATCGTCATGGGTCCGACGCCGCCCGGGACCGGGGTAATTGCGCGGGTTTTCGGTGCGACCTCATCGAAGTCGACATCGCCGGCGAGTCGAAAGCCTTTTTTCCGGGTGGGGTCTTCAACCCGAGTTGTGCCCACGTCGATAACGATAGCGCCTTCGCGAACGTGCTCCTTTTTTACAAAGCCGGGTTGCCCCATCGCCGCGATAAGAATTTCTGCGGATGCGCAGATTTCCACCAGATCCCGGCTACGCGAGTGGACGACGGTAACGGTAGCGTCGCCTCCTGGTCCTTTGGCCATTAGTAAGAAGGCCAGCGGTTTTCCTACTAACATGCTTCGACCGAGGATCACTACGCGGCTACCGGCAATTGTTGCCCCGATTTCGACCAACAATCTTTGGCAACCTAACGGGGTACAAGGAACGATCCCGGAAGGATCACCCATGGCAAGTTTGCCGACGTTGATGGGATGGAAGCCATCCACATCTTTGGCCGGATCGAGAGCTAAAGTGATCTTTGATTCGTCGATTTGTTTCGGGAGCGGCGATTGCACCAGGATCCCATGGATTTGGGAATCGGCATTTAACTCCTTAACTATTTGGAGCAGGTCGGACTCGGTGGTTTGTTCGGCTAGCTCGATCTTCTTTGAGTGGAGACCAAGGTCTTGAGAAATGCGGTCTTTGCTGCTGACGTAGGACACCGACGCTGGATCAGTTCCAACCAACACGACGGCTAGTCCCGGAGTGACGCCATGACGTTTTAGATCCTCCGTTTTTCGCTTCGTCTCTTCGTTAATTTTCTCAGCGATTGCTTTTCCGTCGATCAGTTGCATGCGTCAAATTTTCAGCCATTCAGTGTGGAATACACCGGGTTTGTCGACGCGTTCGTAAGTATGGGCACCGAAATAATCCCGTTGAGCTTGTAACAGGTTCGCCGGCAAACGTTCTGAACGGTAGCTGTCAAAGTAGGCCAAGGAGGCGCTAAAGGCTGGAACGGCAACGCCGGCCTGGATCGCTAACGAAACGGCCGTGCGCCAATTCGCTTGCGTATCTTTCAGCACGCCTTTGAAGAACGGGTCCAGCATCAGGTTCTCCAGATTCGGTTCCCGATCGAACGCTTCCTTGATCCGGTTCAGGAATTTGGCTCGGATGATGCATCCGCCCCGCCAGATCGTGGCGATATCGCCGTAGTTCAGATTCCAGTTGAACTGTTTACTGGCTGCTTCAAACAGCGTGAATCCTTGAGCGTAAGAAATGATCTTTGACGCGTAAAGAGCATCGCGAACCGCGTCGATCAAAGCTTGGCGATCGCCGGGGTAATTGAACTTGGCCGGGGCAGGCAATTGTTTCGATGCTCGTACCCGCTGTTCTTTCATGGCTGACAGGACGCGTGCTTCTACCGCTGCATTGATGGTGGAAACGACGACCGCTTGTTCAATCGCGGACTGCAACGTCCAACGACCGGTACCTTTCTGCCCGGCTTTGTCCAAGATCACGTCGACCAATGGCTTCCCGGTGTCGGGATCTATTTTGCTGAAGATATTAGCGGTGATTTCGATCAGGAAACTGTCCAGATCACCATGGTTCCACTCCGTGAAAATGTTGTGCAGTTCAGGCGCAGTAAGTCCGAGCACGTCTCGCAGTATGGCATACGCTTCGCAGATCAGCTGCATATCGCCGTATTCGATTCCATTGTGCACCATTTTGACGTAATGCCCCCCGCCGTCGGGTCCCATGTAACGGCAGCAAGGCTCTCCATCTACCTGGGCGGCAATTTTTTGAAATATCGGGGCTACGATTTCCCAAGCATCTTTGGAACCGCCGGGCATGAGTGAGGGCCCTTTGAGCGCACCTTCTTCTCCTCCTGAGACGCCCATGCCGAGGAAGTGAAAACCTCGGGCAGTCAGCGCTTTGTCCCGGCGTTGAGTGTCGGTATAGAGCGAGTTGCCGCCATCAATAATGACGTCTCCTTTCTCTAGATTGGGCAGGAGTTGATCAATGACCGCATCGACCGGCGGACCGGCTTTCACCATGATCATCATCTTGCGAGGTCGAGCCAAGCTCTTCACAAATTCTTCAACGGAATGCGTGGAAACGATGCGTTTTCCTTTGGCTCGTCCCGCCGCGAATTTATCGGTGACCTCGGTTGTTCGATTGTAGACCGAGACCGAAAACCCTTTGCTTTCCATATTGAGGACGAGGTTTTCCCCCATTACCGCGAGGCCAACGAGGCCGATGTCAGATGCGTTTGTCATATGGCGAAAAAAATCTGGTTTAACCGGACGGGTGTGCCTGCGGGCGAAAACAGCAGGAACAATTTGGAGTACGCCACGCAGATTGGTTGTGCAAGTGCAGGAGCGGCCAAGAAGCTAGGAGCTAGGAGGAGCGGCGCGTCGGAAGCCCTGATCGGTGGGGCGAAAAACTCGGAGCGCCCATGATACGGCTAACCGTTTAGACTGTCCCGCGCCGGTTTTGAGCCGTGCGGTGTAGGTGACATCGTCCATCGATTTCGAGCGGCCGGTGAGATTAGCGATTCCGGTGATTTGATACATGCCCGGCGATGTCACGCGCACAGAACAGCTCAAAACCGGCGCGGATCAGTCTAGTAAGATGAATACATCTTGGGCGCGCCGAGTTCTTCGCCCCACCGATCAGGGGTTCCGTCATGCCTCCTCCTAGCTCCTACCTCCTCTTCTTTGCAAACCAGGCCACTCGCGGCGTAAATTGTTCTTATGCACGTATGCGACGTTAAAGTGACCCGCGAGCCTTTGCGGCCGTTGTCATCTGCTTTTTCGACCGCGCACGGGGCAGTCGTGGATTTCTTTGGAGTGGTTCGCGAGAACGAGAACGATGCAATGATTTCAGGTCTCGAATATGAGGCTTTTGTCGAGATGGCTGAAGCCGAGCTGGGCCGAATCTCGGAGGAAGTTGCCCAAAAATTCGCTTTAGGATCTGTGACCGTCCATCATCGGATCGGTTTTGTCCCCGCGGGCGAGGCTTCGCTTTTCGTCCGGGTTAGCGCTCGTCATCGTGGAGCTGCTTTTGCGGGCAGCCAACATCTCGTGGAGCTGCTTAAGTCGCGAGTACCCATCTGGAAACATCCGATTCCCGCCAAATCGGTCTCGGCATGAATTTGCCAAATCAGCTCACACTTTGGCGCCTGGTCCTGGTGGTTCCTTTTGTTTGGCTGCTTAGCGTCGATTGGCACTGGAGCAAAACGATTGCGCTGGTGTTATTTCTCGTCGCTAGTTTTACCGACTATGCCGACGGTTACATCGCGCGCCGGTACCGATTGGTGACTGTTTTTGGCCAATTGATGGATCCGCTGGTCGATAAGATCATGATTGTATCGGCCTTCATCTGTTTGGTGGCGTCGAAAGATCTTCCCGCTTGGACGGTCATCATCATCGTAAGTCGCGAATTCCTAATCACTGGTCTCCGCCTGATCGCTATCTCTCGCGGCAGAACGCTCCCAGCGGAACGGCTGGGCAAACACAAAACCGTGTGGCAGATGGTGACGGTCGTTTATTATCTCCTTTTAAAGAGTATTGAGGAAGCTTCCTGGGTTCGACTCTCTCCTACCGCCGAACGCATCGCCTCTGGTATCGGTACAGCGGTGCTTTCAGTCGCGGTGGTTTTGACGCTTTTTTCCGGGCTTTCATATCTGGCCAAGAATCGCGACTTGGTGAGCGACGCGTAGCGCTACGTAATCGTCCTCGTCCTCGTCGTCGTCCTCGTCCTCGAAGGGGAGTTGTGCGTTGCAGGTTCTTGCAGGTGTGTTTGCGCAGTAGTCGGATCGGAGAATTAACGACGGCGGACTTTCACGGCATGTACCGCGTTCACCCCAATCGAGGACGAGAGGCTGGCTCGAGCGCCTTCTAGCTCCTTCCCCCTACCAGTGGAAGCTCGCCCTTAGGGACCTCTATGCGGTCGCCGGGTTCGACTGGAATGTCGAGGGAAGGATCGGCTCGAATTTTTTTTATGTCGATGACCATTACTTCATCGGCGCGGAGAAGACGGACTTTATGCTCATCTGCGGAAGATGAGAAACCACCGGCAGCGGTGATGCTGGCCAAGACGGTCAGGTCCGGTTTGTAAGCAACTCGTTGCGGTTTTTTTACTTCACCATCGACATTCACCCAGCGATGCTGGGCTCCCATTGAGATGCTAATGGCCGGTCTGGTGTAAATATCGTGAGAGCGGTATCCAGTTTCGATCGCGGTTTGAGCTGCGCTAATGGACAGTCCGGCGATCTTGATTCTTCCGAGGTTGGGCATATTGACGTAGCCTTGCCCGTCGATCATGTACTCACTCGTCACCGCCTTCATATCATTGGCGGGCACGCCGCTGATCTTTAGCTGAATCGTATCACTGGGCCGCAGGATGATCTCGCCGCCCAACGCCGGAAACGAAGCCAGAAAAAGCAGACCGGCCAGAGAACCAGCGCATAAACATCTAATAGGCCTCATCTCCAGGTAATCTGTTCGCGGCCGCTTCAAACTCAGAAACTTCAAATTCTTCTTCCGTCCTCTTGTCTACGGCGAGTCCGAGCGAAGGCTTCCTCGCGGGTAATTTCACGTAGGCATGGTTCAAGACGAGGCCAAGGACCTTTGTCCCCTGGTTTTCTAAAGTTCGCTTGGCCCTGACTATCTTGGAACGTGGGAACCGCCGGTGCCGGGCGACAATGATAGCAGCTTCCGCTAGCGAACTGATCATTGATGCGTCGTTTGCGCCTAAAATCGGCGGGCAATCAAAGATCACGACGTCAAACCATTCCTTAGCAATTTCGACGAGCTCAGCGAGTTTTTGCAAACTGAGCAGGGTCCCAGCGCGGTGCGATGTTGGGCCGCTGGTGACAATGAATAAATTTTGTCGAACCTCTTGAATGATTTCCTCAAGGTTCCTTTCTCCTCTCAGGAAATCGCATAGGCCGACCCGGTTATCGATGTCGAAAAGCTGGTGCTGAGCGGGGCGGCGCAAGGCGGCATCGATGATCAGCGTCTGTTGCCCGGTTGCGGCATAGGCGGTGGCCAGGTTCGCCGCCGTAGTAGATTTACCTTCTCCCGAGCCGGCGCTTACCACGGTTAGGACTGAAGCAGCCACCTTCTGGCGGACCACGTCGATATTCGGCTTCAATGTCGCGTAGGGTTCTTCATCTGGATCTTGCGACTTAATTTGTCGGCGCCGCTGGCTGCCTCTGGGAATTACACCGAGCAGTGGAAGTCCGAGATGCTTCTCAACCTCCCAAGGTGTTTTGATGCTCCGATCTAAAGCTTCGCGAAACCAGGCGAATCCGGCTCCAAGAACAAGTCCAGCTAGTGCACCCCAGAGTAGGTAAGTTGTCTTTGGCTGGCTCGGTGCGGGAGCGACTTTTGCCGCTTCAAGGATTAGAGCCGGTTTTGGTAGCTTACTGCTTTCTGCCGTCGCGGTGTTAAGCCTGGTTTTGGCCGCTTCAAGTGCTTGCCGGGCCTCATCGTACCTTTGCTTTGCATCAAGATATTGGGCGTTCGCCTGTTTTCTCTTCTGCTCGGGCGGGTTTGTCGCCAGGTTCATCAGGGACGTATTCAATATGCCCTCGGCGGCGGCGAGTTGGGTGACCAGCCCTTTTCTAATATTGCTGATTTCTTGGCGGACCTGTTCCTCAATCGCATCGATTTGACCTTGAACGGCGCGCACATCTGGGTGGTTATGTCCGAGACCGGAACTAAGCAGGCGAGTCTTTTCTGTCACCGCGTTCTGATAGAGTGGCAATTTTTGCTCGAGCACCGGGTCATTCAGATTCAAGAAGCCGGCTGCCTGCGCTAGATCAGCGGATTTGATGCGGTCTACTGCGTCTAGGCGGTTCTTAAGAGTGGCAACATTTGCTTGAACCTCGTTTATTTTGTTCTGGTTATTCTCACCAACTGGTTCCTCGGGGCGCAAGGAAGCATCCGTACTATCCGGGTTCGGATCCATATACCCGGCCTCGGTTCTGAGCCGCGATGCTTGGGCAAACCTTGTGCTGACGGACCCTTCGTCCTGCTGCACTTCGTCTCTCAATCGTTGGAGGTCCTCTTCGAGGGAAGCCTGCTGCCGTGAGTCTCGCTGATCTACGTACTCTTGAGCAATAGCATTGGCGAGAAGCGCTGCTTCTTGAGGGTCGGTGCTGCGAACGCTGATCCGGATGGAGTCAGGAGGCAGTGCTTGGGGCGGTTGCACCATGCCATGCAATTTGTCGTAAGTAGCTTCCGGCGAAAGCTCGACACCCGGCAAAGACCATTTTTTCCGCAAATCGGAATGCTGAATCACCGGGTCGAGCACACTGTGGCTGACAATGATTTGAGTTTGTCTCTCCGCGAAGTTCGGGTCGTGCTCTTGCTCGGGAGCCGAACCCTTGAGGACAGATAGCTGATTAGCGTCTGCTTTGGTCTCGATCGTGGTGGACGCGATATAGTCTTTCGGAGGCAAAAATGCGATGACGCCTCCAGCCATCAAGCTCAGAAAGAAAATAAAAATCGCTACGCCAATCCGCGCACTAATCATGCCCCAACGGTCTAGATGCAATCTGGCATCATGCGAGGCATTCATGGAAAAAAAGCAGACACGGGTGCGGTAGCCGAAGGATTATATCATAAAATTATTATGTCGATAGCGAGGCACTAACAAAATAGATGGTTACAGATTACAAATCTGTTCCGGTAGTTTTGGGAATTGGGCCGCGCTGACCAGGCATCAGTATTTGATAATTTCTATATGTATTATATCTGCCAGTTAGCTCAACTAACGTAGCGGAACTCGCCTTAGGCTCGTTCCGCATGACCGATAGCCGATAGCCAATAGCCGAGGGATTTGGCTATTGGCTATCGGCTATTGGCTATACGCTGACGAGCCTCAGGCGAGTTAGCGTTTAGTTTGGCTCAAAATCTCTGACTGGGTGTAAGGCTCCGGCGCGCCACTCGAATAGCTCAGTTGAAACAGGCCACACACTGTTGTGGTAGATCGCCCGTAGCGGCACAGAGAACTCTTCCATGTTGCTGGCTAGCCGAGGAAAAAGAAATATGGTTTGGCGATTCGGTACGGATACCAAGCAATCTTTTCCCAAGAGTTTCGTGAAACGGTCGGCAAATCCCGGGGTTAACAAAATGGACGAAAAGGCTGGGTCTTGGTCTTCAATACGAATGGCCACGAGGACACCGTGCTTGTCGCGAATGAGCTTCGGATTGGCGCGTTCAAGAATCGCTTGAGCATACGCCACCGCTAATATCCGGAGCTCCGAAACGGCTTGGCGAGGAGGGTTGGGGAGAGGAGTGACCTTGCCGTCGCTTTCGTCGTAGTAGGCCAAAACCGTTTTGGTGGAACCATCAATGACCTCCGCTAACGGCGTTCGATAAAAGTACGGGTCCAGAATGATGACGGGTTCGGCGGGGGCAAGTCCGGTTAAGCAGAAGAAAAGGCAAAATTTGAAGTTTGAGAGTGGCCGGGTACTTCTATAGCACAACATGATTGCTTTTCTGGATGGTGAGCTGGCCGAGGCTTGGCCCACACAGGTCATCGTCTCTGTACACGGGGTGGGTTACCTGGCGCAAATCCCACTCTCCAGTTTTGAACACCTGCCGCCCGTGGGCCAACGGGTCCGGTTGTTGACCCATCTGGTCGTCAGAGAGGACGCTCACCTTTTGTTCGGATTTCTTAGTTCTGCGGAAAGAGACCTCTTCCGGTTACTCCTTCAGCACGTTACCGGGGTGGGTCCGAAGCTTGCTCTAGCGGTGCTGAGCGGCATGAGTGTTTCCCAATTTAAAACGGCAGTGGTCCATCAAGACATTGCCGCGCTTTCCAAGATCAGCGGCCTGGGGAAAAAGACTGCGGAACGAATCGTTCTTGAGCTGAAAGACCGAGTCGGGGTGGCAGCGGTTTGGGAAGTAGCGGCCGCCGGGCGTCAGGATGGTTCCGGGAAAGTGAACGACGCCGTGTTGGCCCTGATTTCACTCGGCTTCAAACAGGTTGAAGCTCAAAAGGCGCTACGCGAGGTGCACGATTCCGGTGAGCGGTTGGAGACCGATGAGTTAGTGCGTCGAGCCCTAAAGAAACTGGCGTGAGCGCAGGAAGCACATTGAATTCCATTGAGCTGGATCGGGCGCGCGCGGTCTTGGAAAGCATGCCCTCCACCGGCTTGTTTGCCGGTAAAGAATGGCTCGTTTCTCCAGAACCATTCCTTCTTTCTGCGGACGTGGTCGACCAGCTGGAGCGACTCGGGCACTGGCTCTTCAAGTGCGT
>Ga0209647_1003481_pt1 | contig 12160 bp, 10 predicted proteins | sample GraSoi_2013_60cm_FD_185827 | JGI IMG/M metagenome (GOLD analysis project Ga0209647, IMG submission 185827) | Grasslands soil microbial communities from the Angelo Coastal Reserve, California, USA - Sample 9_17_2013_60cm (SPAdes) (version 2) | ecosystem: Environmental > Terrestrial > Soil >... | reverse complement strand
TCTAGCTTCGGTCAACGAGGCCTTAGTGGCGATTCAATTTGCCAAGGATGGTGAGGAAGTAAGGTTAAAGGACACGCACACCAGGCCAGACGTCTTTTTGAGCCTTAGTTGACGGTACCCACACGCGTACCCACCGGCCAATTGGACAATCAGCGAAACAGGCAATAGCTCGTCAGGACTATGAGCACAGCGATAACGATAGCTTCGACGGCATCGATCACGATGTTGAACCGCGTGGTCTCACTAGCGGAGGTGTCGATGTGTTGCACGCTTGGCATAAGTCCCCGTTGCGTATGAACCCAAAGACCTACGGTAAGCAGTAAATACTCGTCGCGCGGCAAAGCTCCGAGAAAAAGGACATTTATACCGCGCATTTATAATCGCGGTTAAATTTTCATTTCGCCATTAGCAGACTAGACTTTTTTCGGATGAGCGCTTCATGGCGTAACGCGAAAATCACGCGGTAAGGCGTGCGCCGTACGGTTTGTGAAAAGTGTCACACACAAACACCAACCGAACAGATAGTGAAAAAGTCTCACCCGACTGAGGGCTGAGCGGGACTAATTTTAGCGCGTAGTTCCCTCAATCGAGGTAGGTGACGACGCCGGTGTTCAGGTCGTAGATCGCTGCGACGATCTTCAGTTTCCCTGCAGCGACGAGGCCGGCAATAAGCGGACTTGTTGCAGTCAGTCGCCCGGCCGTCCTCTTGGCGCTCTCTTTGGCGGCGTTGTTGACCAGATCGCCAGCCTCGCTCTGTGCCGCAAGCGCCGCCGGCAGAATTGGCTCAATCATCGGGCCGATCGCGCCAGGATAAGTCGCATTCTTGGTTACTACGTCGCAGGCGGCCTTCACTGCGCCGCAGCTGGTGTGGGCGAGAACGACGATAAGCGGCGAACCGAGTACGGCAGCCCCGTATTCGACCGTGCCAAGCGTCGCAGTGTCAACGAGATTGCCGGCATTCCGCGCGACGAAGAGTTCGCCGACGCCGTGGCCGCCGAAGATCAACTCTGGCGGCACACGGCTGTCGGCGCAGCTAATAATCGTCGCCCAAGGCGCCTGGTGCGCGGCGACTGCGCCCCGCTGCTCGGCGAGGTCAATCGAGCACAATTCCGGATGGCCTACATAGCGCGCGTTTCCAGATTTCAGTGCAGCCAACGCCTCGCCAGGTGAGAGCGCTGTTGGCGCGCCATCGGCGGCGTGCGCCTGCCACGATATGCCGCCAAGCCCGAGTGTGACGATGCCCACCGCGCCAAACTTCAGCAGAGCCCTTCGACCGACCCCTTCGTTCTCGCAATTGATGCACATGTCCCGGTCTCCTTTGTGGGCGCCCTCGCGCGGATCGATTTCAATTTAATTATTTAGCTTATCGGGCACAGTAGCATCTTCAGCTCCCATTCGGAGACGCCGTTTGCTGAGCCGTGCGGTAGCCGCTGTGAGCAAGACTTTACCACTCGCGATGGCGGCTGGATTTCTTACGATGATCGAATGAAGGGGGAAATTGTCTGGACAGCGCTCCGGGTTCTGAAAAAAACAAAGCCGCCAGGCGGGCATGGGGTTGTCGCCTGACGGCTTCGCACTCGGAGATTCGGACAGTAGGGGACTACTGCCCAGCGTCAGACGTTATATGCTCAGTTCGAAGTCGCAACGAAATCAACTCGTTAAGCTAAAACATCAACCTTAAATTCCAGGCGCCGACCGCGGCTTTCAATTCGCTTTTCGTCGGCGATGGGTTTGCCCGACAATGATCGCTTTGTGACACGCGTCATTTACGTTTCGGTCAGCCGAAACGCTTGGACTCGTGGCGTAGCTATGCAGTGCGACTTAGAGAAATTTGCATCAGCTCGCTTCATACTAAAGGAAAGGCCGCCGGGGATCCCGAACGGCCTCTCCCGGGAAGGGGCAACCCCAGTTGTGGCTTAATCTGCGATTGACCAGTCCCATATTTAAACTCTTCAACGTAGTTCCAGGTTTCTGCCGGGAACTTTGGAACCTTTCTTGTGGCAGTCATACACGCGATACGGCCCTTTTTCTGTTGGATGACAGCAACCTTGTGTTGGCCGTCACAAAAATGTGCAAACGAGCACAACCTGTGATCTGTGACACAGCCGGCATTGAGACGCTCGGCGATGCTACACCTGCGAGACGCCGAACAGCTACCTAAAGCAAGGGTCCCCTATATCGGCGGAACGTAGAGAGGGGCCGCTGTGCGCGCCACACGCAGCGGTCTCTCTTTGTGCGGCAGCGGCTCTGTGTTCGCGCCCACAAATTCATTCTGATTTTTCTCGCTCTAGTTCAAGCAATAGAAGGCGCCCCATTGTCTCCGGCGACCTGCCGCCGAGCTGCACCGACTTTGTGCGGCCGTCTGGCGCGGTGACATAACGATCATTTATCAGTTGGTGCGAACACCAGACGACGGAAACGATCGCGGCAGAATTCAGGGGCAACCTGCTTTCACAAAACTCCCAGTGCGTGTTAGTATCCTCCCGTGGAATAAGGGCTGGACGCGATACCGACATCATGACCGACAACGCTCGCACGAAGTTGCAGGAACGCTTCGCCCAGATAGGAAAGAGGGCAATCGCCAGGATTCATGAAAATCGACCGGAGTTGCGCGGAAAAACCCTGGAAGAGACAGTAATGATTCTCAAAGGTGAAGAGCGTCTAACGCGCGCCTCCCACAAGCAACCGCGCCCGCACCGTGATGACTAGTTACCTTTTCGCTCGGCGCGTGTGTTAAGGTTTCTTCGTTAGGTTAAATCTGGATTCCAATTGGAGTTGCGTCAGCGGCCGCTATCTTGCGGCGATGCGGTCCCTAATTGCAAATAAACACTACACGCTTCGGTTATTTAGCGCGAAGCAAAGTGCCCCCTATGATGAGGTCTGGCACCATTGGACCGCAATTATTCCAAGGCGATCAATTACGGGCCGCCTGTTGTGGGGAACGGTTCTGCGCCGGCGAGATGGCGGCCGGTGGATTTACAAGAAATATGTCGGACGAGATTGATCAGCGCTTGTCACCGTCGGCTGGCCTTTCCCTCTGCCAGCCCATCATGCCGAGGCCGTGAGCGACGAACTTTCGCGTTTCGGACGGTTTAGCCAACAGCCGGTCGTGTTGCATGCGCCGACGCCCGTCGCCCCCAAAATCGATGACGTAGTCCGGTAGTTCAAGGCGACCGGCACATCGTCGCTACTAATGTACCTTTTTTCGAAACTCAGTCTGCCGCAAAACTTCCTGCGCGCAACGTCGCATTTGCGCCACGAGATTACCAAATCTCAATATGAGTTTGGGGGCATGAAGGGTCGGCTGCTCTTAGGTCCGATCTGCGCCACAACACAGACCCGCGTGTCTAAGAGAAGCCAAGGGCCGCGCAAATATGCGCGGCCCTTCTTTGTTCATAGATTTCAACTGAGCACCGGCGAAGAGGGTACAATGTTGTTGAGCTAGGAGTCTTTACTTCTGCCGTTAACTGCGATTATGAGCCGGTACCTTCGCACGCTTTTTCCGGTTGTTGAATTTCTTCATCTATAAGATGCTCGAGTTGACGCCGCGTAATTTCTCCTTGAACAACTGTGCGTCCGACGACAAGGGCAGGCGTGCCTGCTAAACTCAAAGCCGATGCGAGCGCGATTGTTTGACGAATAGCATTCGCAGTAGCGACGGAGTTCATATCGGCGCGCAGCCGTGATTGATCCATCCCCAGATTGGCTGCGATTTCTTCGATATATGCGACCGTCGGGATAAATCGGGTACTCATCAAACGCGTGTGAAATTCCAAGTATTTTCCCTGTCTGTCCGCGGCCAGGCCGGCGTGAGCTGCCAAGACAGAGCTATCGCCCAAAATCGGCCATTCCTTATATATGACACGAACTTTCTTTTCGTTTTGTATTTGCGGCAGAACAATCGAGAGCTTTTTGCAATACGGACAGCGATAGTCGAGAAACGCAATAATCTGAGGCCGACTATCGCGAATTCCAATTGCCGGAGAGTTGATATCCCTAAACAACGCGTCGCAAATCTCTCGCGCATTTAATTTCGATACGGCCGGCAGGCCCTGCTTCGCGCCAAATATTGGATCGATCTGCGATGAGGTATTATCAAGTACAAGCTCTCGAAAGCCCTTCGGAAAAGCTCGTTCACGAAATTCAAGTTTGGGACTCAACACATTTGGAAATAAAAAATATGTCGCAACTAATATGCTGGCTGCAAGAATAGCATAAACGCTTTTTTCGGTTACGTTCATGCAAGCCGACTTGTCCTGAATCAGGTGAAAACTGGTCCGCGTTCTCGCGCTCTATTACTTATACTCAAAAAGAAACAGAATGAGGACGACATACGTCCTGTACACCGCGCCCGAACTTAAGCGTCGCGCGTTACGCGGCGTTCAATTCCTCCTGGCGCCGGTCAATGAGGCCTGTATCTCTGCGTACAACCGCGCCCTCTCCTCCTCGGCCGAGCGTGCGGATTTTTAAAACCTTTTGGCTTTGCCTGTAGCCGACGTTGCGATCTTATTTTGAGCAAGGCCAAGCCGCGACTAAGGCGGCCACCGCGGTCTGGTGAAAATTGTTGGAACGTTGGTCCGGATGGCTCTTTAGATAGGCCGTGATGGAAAGGATCATTTGGGCAAGAATGCCTTTACTGTCTGGGAGAATATCGGGCGGTGGACACATCGCAAATTCAGGCTTTAAAAATGGCTCGAGCTTCATAATTGCCGTTACAGCCCCAAAACATACGGATGCTTGCCGGAGTTGCTTGGTGGCATCTTCTGAATCGGCCGCGGGACGCTTGCCTTGAACAATATCGGCGGCTGCCAAACAACTAGGGTAAAATGCGGTCCCGCTGGTTGCATCGCTTTGGGCGTGTGCTTGCGTTCCAATGAAGACTGCTCCTACAACTCCGATCCATCGTTTCATTCGTCATCCCCTGCTTGAGCCCAGCCGATGTCCGCTATGGGTCATAAGCGGACGAGATGTCCATGAATTGGAATGTCCGCAAAAATCACTACTCCGCCAGGTGGACGAGTGAAGCTATCCACCAAAGCCCAAGCGACGAAGCTATCTCCGAAATCGACGGTGCCTGCAAAGCAACTTTGCGCGGGTCGGGTACCGTACCGGAATGTCCGCCAAGTGCGAGTTTGGACTAGGGATCTAGTTACCGAGCGCCTGGGCAACGCTCGACCTCTATCGTTACGTGAGAAAGGCCTGACAGGCCCGCGAGTCGTTTTTTGTAGGCTGCGGGAGCTTTCGGTTCGTCGCTGACCAGCGAAATGACCGCCCCAAGATGACCGGGACCCAAACGCCACAAATGAAGGTCGGACACGCGGTCACTACCTTGCTCAAGGAGAGTGGTGATTTTTCGTGACAACGCTGGGTCAGGGCAAGCGTCGAGAAGAATAGCGCCAGCCGAACGAACAAGCGTCCACGACCAACTGAGGATAACGACCGTCGCCACCAGCCCCATTAGCGGATCCATCCAGACCCAACCAAATTGCCGACCCGCAACGAGGCCGATGATGGCAAGCACAGACACGGCGGCATCCGCCATGACATGCACGAAGGCAGCGCGTAAGTTGTGATCGCGATAGACGTGCGAGAGTTCGTGGTCACGATCGTGCGCATGGTGATGGTCGGCAACGTGCCCGTGGTGATGGTCATGGTCGTCACGCAAAAGTAAGGCACTCAGCAAGTTGACACCTAAGCCAACCACTGCAATCGGAATGGCCTGATTGAAGGCAATCGACACCGGATTCATCAGGCGGTCCACGCTTTCGTAGCCGATTAGCAACGCGATCATCGCAAGAGCTATCGCACTCGTAAATGCGGCGAGGTCACCTAGCTTGCCGGTGCCAAACGTGAGCCGGGCATCATTCGCGTAGCGCCGTGAGTAGGTGTAAGCCAAGGCCGCTATGAGAAGCGCACCAGCGTGTGTGGACATGTGCAAGCCATCAGCAATTAGCGCCACCGAACCGAACCAAACACCACCAACAATTTCGGCGACCATCATGGCTGCGCAGATAGCAATAACGGCCCATGTTTTTCGCTCATTATGCTCATGCGCTTCCCCGAGGAAGACGTGTGAGTGGCGGAAATGATCTATCGAGTGGGTGTGCATAGGGCTGATCCATTTAGGTTTCCTGGCTTCTATCACAATCCACAAAGCAGAAGAGCCCGCCCCCAGTTCCACACCCGTCGGGTCCGATGGAATGTTCGCTTTGGGTCGTTAGCGGTCATCGCCTAAATTTCGCGACTTGATCCTAAAGCGCAAAGATCGCCTCACGGCGGTCTTTCTGAAGACCAGTACCTAAAAGCGGAAGGGCGGCTGGCAGCAAAGTGAGATCACCAAACCGAAAGCCAGAGGTGCCGAAAAGCAACCCCGCGTCCGAGAAGTCGACGTTGAATTTAAGCCTCGTCGTATTTGGCGACGAGGAGCGTGGCACCCGAGTCCGTCGGGGTTGGCTACCTAAACTAAGCAAAGCTTCGGCCGGCAAAACTGCTTTTTTGTTTATTATCAAGGTGGTGGGGGAGGCAGGACTCGAACCTGCGAAGGCATAGCCAGCGGATTTACAGTCCGCCCCCTTTGCCGCTCGGGACACTCCCCCGAAGCCGTCGCACCGTATTGATCTCGAAAGACAATCGGCTCCGCCCGCCGGCCGGTCGGGATTTGCGGGTTTTATGGGGAGCTACCCCCATTAAGTCAATGGAGGCTATTCCGGCCGCAGCGGATCAGTTAAGGCACCCACTCGGTATGGACGATAGCAACAATGTCACGACAACCCACAGGCCGACACCGCTCCGGCGCCAAACCGGGCGCCACACACGAGCAGGTCGAGCGGCGCGAGCGGTTTGAGCGCGCGCGCCGCGAGAGCCTGCGCGGCGATGCCGACGGTCCGGTCGTCATGTATGGCTGGCACACGGTAACCGCCGCGTTGCAAAATCCGGCGCGGCAGGTTCGCAAACTGCTGGCTACCGAGAACGCCGCACGACGATTGTCCGACGAGGGCGTATCGCCGCGCGTGCCGCCTGAGGTCGTGCGTCCATCGGCGATCGCCGAGCGGCTCCTGCCGGACGCCGTGCATCAGGGTCTTTACCTTGAAACCGATCCGTTGCCCTCCCCCGCCATCGAAGACTTGCCGGCAGAAGGCACGGTGTTGGTGCTCGACCAGATAACCGATCCGCACAATGTCGGTGCGATCTTCCGATCGGCCGCGGCCTTCGCGGCAACAGCGATCGTCATGACACAGCGTCACAGTCCAGAAGCGACAGGCGCGCTGGCAAAGGCCGCATCGGGGGCATTGGAACATGTGCCATTGATCAATGTGCAGAATCTGGCGCGCGCCCTGACCACCCTCAAGGAAAGCGGGTTTTTCGTCGTTGGGCTCGACAGCACAGGTGACGCCGATCTCACAGACCTGACGTTGCGCGCGCCGCTCGCATTGGTGCTCGGCGCCGAAGGCAAGGGCCTACGGCAGTTAACGAAAGCAATTTGCGATCACGTTGCCCGCATCGATCTGCCAGGTGACATCAAAAGTCTGAATGTGTCGAACGCCGCGGCATTGGCACTTTACGTCGCGAGTCGACGTTTGCGCGGCGCGCCGCCTACCGGGGCAGCTCCATAGTCTGCCTCGGTGGTATGCCATATCCAGGCGCGGGCCCAGGGACCGGGCCGCCCGGAATTTCATTGATGAAGACCGAGGAGGCAGACCAATAACGGAAGTAGCTTTGCGCCCTCGAAACGCGAGGATGCGCTGAGATATGCTCGAGGCGCCCTACTCTCGGTTTGCGCCCCGTGCGCGGGAAGTAGTGGCGGTTGTCCCAAGGCGTGTCCCAATAAGAGCGCACGATCACGCCTGGCTGATCGTCGTAAATTATCACCGGCTCCATGCGCGCGCCATATGCCGCGTAGCCATAGCCGCCGGCAGTTTGCCCATTTGATAAATCCGCCGCATTCGTCGCAGTCATGCTCATGACCCCGACAATGCTCGCGGCGGCGGCAGCCAAAATTGCGCTTGCAAAACGAACGCGCATTCGATGCAGCTCCTGTTCGTAACAAGTAGGACTGCAGATTATACGAAGCCTTTAGGGCGCCGCGTTCAATTGCCAGGTAATGTTAATCATGATCGCGGCCTTAGAACTTGTTTCGCAGCGCCATTCTCGATTCCGCCACAAAGTCCAAGGCTAATAAAGTTAACCGCCATGCCTCATCGCCGATCAAGCCTTGCCCCCGCCAAATCGCCTCCGCAAAAACGGCCGAGCTTTCGTCAACGCTATGATGAGCTTGAGGTTCGCCGCACAGAATTATCAGCGCGGTTACATTTGCTTGGTGAGGCCGCGCAGCGCCATCCGGGGTACAAACGCGCGCTTAAGCTCCTCAACGACATCTATCGCAAGGAAAAGCTGGCACAGCGTCTCGCCGTGCTGCAGGCCGCCGCCTGGCTGATCGATATATTGGAAAAGCTCGTCAGCACTATGTAACCAGGGGGCTACTTCCGGCCAGGTGGGCGCCTGATCGCTTCTGATTTCACTTGCAAAATCTGAGTTTTACAAAAGTCTATTACGACTTTAGGCGTACGACCTCAGATGGACAGACGCGCTAGGGTACGCGGCGTATTTCTCAATTGGGGTGGTCTGACGCGATTATGTGGGAGGCTGTCCCTAACAAGAAATCGAAAGCAAGAAACCAACGATAGGGACAACGCACATGGCAACGATGGCGCAGGCCTCCGCACGAACCGGCGGCATGTCGAAGGACGAAAAATTCGTCATTTTCGCATCCTCGCTCGGCACGATCTTCGAATGGTATGACTTCTATCTGTATGCGGTGCTGGCACCGTTCTTTGCGGCGCTGTTCTTTCCCACGGGTAACGACACCGCGGCACTGCTCTCGGCCTTCGCCACTTACGCGGCGGGCTTCCTCATTCGCCCCTTCGGCGCGGTGATCTTCGGCCGTATCGGCGATCTGGTCGGCCGCAAATACACCTTCCTCGTCACCATCATGGTGATGGGCAGCGCCACCTTCTTGGTTGGCGTGCTGCCGACCTTCGCCAGCATCGGCTGGCTGGCGCCGATCCTCCTCGTCTCGCTTCGCTTGCTGCAGGGTCTCGCACTCGGCGGCGAATATGGCGGAGCGGCAACTTACGTCGCGGAGCACGCACGGCCGCATGAGCGCGGTTACGCCACCAGCTACATCCAGACCACGGCCACGCTCGGCCTGCTGCTCGCCCTTATCTTGATCGCGCTGTGCCGCGGCAACATGGTCGCCAAGGACTTCGCCGAGTGGGGCTGGCGTATTCCGTTCCTGATCTCGGTCGTCCTCCTGGTGTTCTCGGTCTACATCCGGCTCAAGCTGAATGAGACCCCAATCTTCCAGAAGATGGTATCCGAGGGCAAAGGCTCGAAGGCGCCGTTGACCGAAAGCTTCTTCCACTATCCGAACAACAAATACGTGCTGCTCGCTTTGCTGGGCGCCACCGCCGGTCAAGGCGTGGTCTGGTACACGGGGCAATTCTACGCGTTGTTCTTCCTCGTCATCACGCTGAAGGTTGACTACATCTCAGCCTACGAACTGATCGGCTTGTCGCTGATCATCGGAACGCCTTTCTTCATCGTGTTTGGTTGGCTCTCCGACCGCATCGGCCGGCTCAAGATCATTCTGGCCGGCTGCGCCATCGCGGCGATCACCTACTTCCCGCTGTTCCAGGGTCTGATGCACTACACGAACCCGGCTCTCGAGACCTTCGCCGCGAAGAACCCGATCACCGTCACGGCGGACCAAACAACCTGCAACTTCCATATCTTCGTCGGTCCGTGGTCGAAGTTCACGGATTGCGACCGCGCACAGGATTTCCTGACCAAGTCGGGTCTGTCGTTCAAGATCGTGAACGCCTCCGGACAGAAGTCGGCTGACCTGGATATCGCAGGAACCAAGGTCCAAGGCTGGGACAATGCGAAATGGACGGCTGCGCTGGCCGCCAAGGGCTATCCGAAGTCGGCTGACCCGGCCCAGATCAATTGGTTCATGACCGAATTGATCCTGGTCATCATGGTGATCTACGTGACCATGGTGTATGGGCCCATCGCGGCGTTCCTGGTCGAAATGTTTCCGACTAAGATCCGCTATACGTCGATGTCCTTGCCATATCATATCGGCAACGGCTGGTTCGGCGGGATGTTGCCGCTGCTGGCAACCGCGGTGGTTGCTGCGACCGGCAATATCTATAACGGCCTTTGGTACCCGATCATCGTTGCAGTGATGACGTTGGTGGTCGGTCTCGTCTTCTTGCGCGATACCCGGGGCGTGGATATCTCGACCGGCTCAGGTGTTGCGATCCAAAAGGGTTGATTGCTCAGCGGGCCGGCGGCCACTAGCGGCCGGCCCGTTATTTCTCGACCGGATGCCCCGCACCGATGGTGCGGGGCTTTTTTATGAAAGAACGGCCCGGCATCGGCCTTCCACGGCTTGTAGCAAATCGGCGACGCTGATAGCTCTCTGGCCAAGCCGGGTTAGCTCAGCGGTAGAGCAGCGGTTTTGTAAACCGTTGGTCGGGGGTTCAATTCCCTCACCCGGCACCAGCAAAAACAACAGGTTAATAAAGGCCACCTATCGTCGACATCTGCGGGGTAATGCCGGGGCAACAGGCTCAAGGGTCGAGATCGTGATGCGAGGGTGCCGTATCTGGATCACGTTAATAATAATTGCGGCCTGCTCCTCACCTGCGTTGGCGGATACGGTCAATTCCTTTCGCCATGCTCACGGCCTTCCTGCGTTACACCGCAGCCCCGCCATGCAGGCGATGGCGCAACGCCATGCCAAAAGCATGGCGGCACGCCGCGCAATGGATCATGCAGACTTTTACTCCGAGCGGGGCGGCGCGCGAGCTGAAAATGTCGCCTTCGGGTGCGCCAGCGAAAGCTGCGCGATCCGCATGTGGGAGGACTCGGCAGGCCACCGCGCGAACATGCTCCTGGCCGACGTCCGCAGTTACGGGATAGCATCGGCCGCTAGCGGCGGCGGCCGTTATTGGTGTCTGGTTCTTGGTCGATAGAGGTCCACCAAGAAAATTGCGGCGCTCCTTCGGTGAATTTTGATCCAAAAGAAAGGGCGCGAGGCGACCTTTCCGCGCCGGAAACTTTCAGTCACATGGCTTGGAACTGCAACCGCCGGGTCGCATAACAACGAAGCCCTCATGGGAAAAAAATCTGGTGGGGTCAGCAGAAGACCGCCGCCCGGCACCGGAATTAGGCGATTTGCAGCCGCAAAATTATCGAGAAAGTCGCGCTCCCCTGCCCTTGGGACCTTGTTCGCCGGTTGCGGACTGTGCCAAACTGTAATCGTTAGTAATACCTCGGAGATCTAGCATGCCTCAGGGCACCGTAAAGTGGTTCAATCCGACGAAGGGCTATGGCTTCATCCAACCCCAAGAAGGTGGGAAGGATGTGTTCGTGCACATTTCGGCGGTCGAACGCGCCGGACTTAGCACTCTGAACGAAGGGCAGACCGTTCAGTTTGAACTCGTCGAGAATCGCGGAAAGACGTCCGCCGAGAACCTCAAGGTTAAGTGACCTCGACGCCCGAGGCTACTTTCGACCGTTCTGTCTGAATCTGGCGCCGCCGGGCTGTTCGAGCCCGACGGCTGACGCGTGCCTGTGCCTTTGTACAATGGCGTGCTAGCGCGTGAGTTTCTCCAATTCGGGGAACGGCGCAAAAGCAACCTCCTTGCAAAGCTCGCGAACATCCTTCGGCGTATCGAAGAAACGATCGAGCTTGCCCGAGACGTAGGTTGCGGCGCCGTCTTTCGACCCCTGATATTTTCCATCGGTATTGCGCGCGTTGTAGCGCACGCACGCAACATAACGGTCACCGGGCCCGATATATTTTAGCTGCGGCTGCGATACGCCTGCGTCGCGAATATGCGACGGATCGTTGAGATAAGTGTGCAAGAATGCCAACAGGTCTTGTCGGTATCCTTGCGGGAAAACATTCTCCGCATCCCAACGCGCCTTCAATTCGGAGGAGCTGGGTCCAACCTCGGTTGCGCAGCCGCCAAGCGAAGCTGCAGCGAGAGCGGCCACCATTAGCGCGAGCTGTCGTATCCGCGAATTCCGCATTCGCTTCATCCCCTGCCCAAGCTCAATCATAGCGATTGGTGCGGGATCGGCCAGAGAG
>Ga0209647_1003480_pt1 | contig 12161 bp, 12 predicted proteins | sample GraSoi_2013_60cm_FD_185827 | JGI IMG/M metagenome (GOLD analysis project Ga0209647, IMG submission 185827) | Grasslands soil microbial communities from the Angelo Coastal Reserve, California, USA - Sample 9_17_2013_60cm (SPAdes) (version 2) | ecosystem: Environmental > Terrestrial > Soil >... | reverse complement strand
TGATCGTCGATACCGATCACCCCGACATCGAGCAATTCATCGACTGGAAGGTGATCGAGGAACAGAAGGTGGCGAACCTCGTCACCGGCTCCAAGATCAACCAGAAGCACCTGCGCGCGATCCTCAGGGCGTGCGTGAACTGCGAAGGCTCGGGCGACGACTGCTTCGATCCGGACAAGAACCCGGTGCTGCGGCGGGAGATCAAGGCCGCGCGTCGCAATCACGTGCCCGACAATTTCATCAAGCGCGTGATCCAGTTCGCCAAGCAGGGCTACACCGACATCGAGTTCCCGGTCTACGACACCGACTGGGATTCGGACGCCTATCTCACCGTCTCGGGGCAGAACTCCAACAACTCGGTGCGCGTCACCGACGAGTTCCTCAAGGCGGTCGAGGCCGACGGCGACTGGGATCTGTTCTGGCGCACCAAGCCGGGCAAGATCGCCAAGACGGTCAAGGCGCGCGCGCTGTGGGAGAAGATCGGCTACGCCGCCTGGGCCTGCGCCGATCCCGGCCTGCAGTACCACACCACGGTCAACGACTGGCACACCTGCCCGGCGTCGGGGCCGATCCGCGCCAGCAATCCGTGCTCGGAATACATGTTCCTCGACGACACCGCGTGCAATCTCGCCTCCATGAACCTGCTCGCGTTCCGCAACGCGGCGACGCAGCAGTTCGACCTCGACGGCTACGAGCACGCGGTGCGGCTGTGGACCATCGTGCTCGAAATCTCGGTGCTGATGGCGCAATTTCCCTCGCGCGAGATTGCGCTGCTCTCCTTCGAGTTCCGCACGCTGGGCCTGGGCTACGCCAATCTCGGCGGCCTGTTGATGTCCTCGGGCCTCTCCTACGACTCCGACGCCGGCCGCCAGATCGCGGGCGCGCTCACCGCCATCCTGACCGGCGTCAGCTACGCCACCTCGGCCGAGATGGCGGGGCTGCTCGGCGCCTTCCCCGGCTACAAGAAGAACCGCGAGCACATGCTGCGCGTCATCCGCAACCACCGCCGCGCCGCCCGCGGCGAGCGCACCGGCTATGAGAAGGTGGCGACGCCGCCGGTGCCGCTCGACCACAAGGCCTGCCCCGATCCGCGCATGATCGAGCATGCCGAGCGCGCCTGGGATCGCGCGCTCGCGCTCGGCGAGCAGCACGGCTATCGCAATGCGCAAGTCTCGGTGATCGCGCCCACCGGCACCATCGGTCTGGTGATGGACTGCGACACCACCGGCATCGAGCCCGACTTCGCGCTGGTCAAGTTCAAGAAGCTCGCCGGCGGCGGCTACTTCAAGATCATCAACCGCGCGGTGCCGGAGGCGTTGCGCGTGCTCGGCTATTCGCAGGACGAGATCGCCGAGATCGAGGCCTACGCGGTCGGCCACGGCAGCCTCGCGGACGCGCCCGGCATCAACCCCACCACGCTCAAGCAGAAAGGCTTCACGCCAGAGGCGATCGAGAAGGCGGAGAAGGCGGTGCGCAGCGCCTTCGACATCAAGTTCGCCTTCAACAAGTGGACGCTGGGCGAGGAGTTCGTGAGCAAGCTCGGCATCGCGCCGGAGAAGCTCGCCGATCCGCGGTTCGATCTTCTCTCCGCGCTCGGCTTCACCAAGCGCGAGATCGAGGCCGCCAACGTGCATGTCTGCGGCGCGATGACGATCGAGGGCGCTCCCCATCTCAAGGCCGAGCACTATCCGGTGTTCGACTGCGCCAATCCCTGCGGTCGCAACGGCAAGCGCTACCTCTCGGTCGAGAGCCACATCCGCATGATGGCCGCGGCGCAGCCCTTCATCACTGGGGCGATCTCCAAGACCATCAACATGCCGAACGACGCCACGGTCGAGGACTGCAAGGCGGCGTATCTGCTCTCCTGGAAGCTCGCGCTCAAGGCCAACGCGCTCTACCGCGACGGCTCGAAGCTCTCGCAGCCGCTGCAGTCGCAATTGATCGCGGACGAGGAGGACGAGGACGACATCGTCGAGGCCTTCATCGAGAAGCCGGCCGCGGCGCGCGCCTCCGCGCTCGCGGAGAAGGTGGTGGAGAAGGTGGTCGAGCGCATCGTGGTGATGCGCGAACGCGAGCGCATGCCGGACCGCCGCAAGGGCTATACCCAGAAGGCGGTGGTCGGCGGCCATAAGGTCTATCTGCGCACCGGCGAATACGACGACGGGCGGCTGGGCGAAATCTTCATCGACATGCACAAGGAGGGCGCGGCGCTGCGCTCGCTGCTCAACAACTTCGCGATCGCGGTCTCGCTCGGGCTGCAATACGGCGTGCCGCTCGACGAATACGTCGACGCCTTCACCTTCACGCGTTTTGAGCCGTCCGGTCCCGTCCAAGGCAACGACTCGATCAAATACGCGACCTCGATCCTCGATTACGTCTTCCGCGAGCTCGCCGTGAGCTATCTCGAGCGCTTCGACCTCGCCCATGTCGACCCCAACGAAGGCGGCTTCGACGCGCTCGGCAAGGGCGTGGAGGAAGGCAAGCCGGGCGGGAGCGCGGCGACGAAATACGTCTCCAAGGGGCTCACGCGCTCACGCACGGACAAGCTTTCGGTTTTAGCGGGTGGTGCGGCGCCTGAGGCGCGTTCACCCTCCCCCATCAGCGGGGAGGGTGGCGCGCGGGGCGCGCCCGGCGGCGGCAAGGTCACGGCCTTCGGCGGCCGCGAGCCGCGCGCCGAGGGCACCGCCGCGCTCAAGGCCGAGCCCGAGCAGAAGCTCTCGCCCGCCGAGCAGCTCGAGCAGCAGCAGCTCGCGCTGCCGCGCGGCGAACTTGCCGACGCGCGCGCGAATGCGCGGGCGCGGGCGGCGGAGAAGCGCGCCGAAGCCAAGGCCAAGGGCTACGAAGGCGAGGCGTGCGGCGAATGCGGCAACTTCACGCTCGTTCGCAACGGCACGTGCCTCAAATGCGACACCTGCGGCAGCACCACGGGGTGCTCCTGACGCACATTCTTTGTGACTGACGATCAATCGCGCTCGGCGTGCGCCCTCTCCCCGGGCAAGCGGGGGAAGGTTGCGAGTCTGCTGCTATTTCCTGTGAACCCCCGCCGCCACCTCAATGGTTCGGCACGCGCGCGTCCACGCGGTAGAGCGGCGGGTTTCCGCTGCTGAAAATCTGCGCCGAAGTCGCCATCGCCGGCGTGTCGGCGGCAAGCCCGAAGAGGAAGGTCGTGTTGGCGAGGTTCGGCCCGCCCTCGAGGCACAACGGTTTGGCGAGATCGAATACGATCACCTCGCCGAACCGTTCCGCCGACTTCAAGCCGATCGAGCCGAGCCCGCCGGAGGTGATCACGAACACGTCGGCCACCTTGTTGGGCGCGTAAGGAAGCTTGAGCGCCGGACCGAAATTGAGCACCAGCCCGCCCAGGCAATCGGCGCTGCCCCCCGCTTGGGTGAGGCTGATGCGGTACATGTACCCCGCTCTGCCCGCGGCGGGCGTACCGGGCGCGCCGCTGAAGGTGCGCGACTGCAGAAACGCGGTGTTGGGCGCGGTCAGATAGGGTAACGGAATAAACCCTACGCTGTCGCTCACGGTGATGATGCAGGCGGGGTGGAAGACGCAGTTGACGGCGGGGGCGTTGACCTCGACCACGGTCAGCGGCTGAGCGCGCGCCGCGGCGGCGCCGAGCGCGAGCGCGGCGGCCGCGCCCGCAGCAACTCTCAAGATGCGCATCTTCACCCTCCTGGTCCACCGAAACGCCGCCATTCGCGCGCCCGGCGTCTCGGCGTTCGATTCACGCCGATAGTCCTGCTACCGTCAAGCTCCTCGGTGCGCGCAAGACCACTTCAGGCGCCTTGCACCGCGCGCGGTGATCACCATGCAATCTTCGCTCGCCGACCTTCTCGACGCTTGGCACGATTTCGACCTGCTCATCGGCACGGCGGCGGCGACATTGGTCGGCCTCATGTTCGTCGCCGCTTCGATCGGCGCCAGCGTCTTCCTCGAGAAGGACCGGGCTGCGATGAAGGCCTTCATCAGCCCGACGGTGGTGCATTTCAGCGCGGTGCTGGTCGTCGCCATGGTGTCGCTGATCCCATCCCACGACTGGCCGGCGCTCGCAGGCTTGCTGGCGCTCGTCGGCATCCCCGGCGCCGTCTACTCGGCCAATCTCTGGCTGCAGCTCTTTGTCCGCCGCCGCTTCAACATCGACATCGTCGATCGCCTGTTCTACGCGCTGATCCCGGTGTTGGGATATCTCCTGCTCCTGCTCGCCGCGCTCGTCCTGTTCCGCCAATCGCCGGCGGGTCTCGATCTGCTCGCCGCCGCACAGATCACGCTTCTCCTCGCCGGCATCCGCAACGCCTGGGACATGATGCTGTGGATCGTGATCCGCGCGCCGACGCCGAACGTCGGTGACCGTGGGGACGCGGCCTCGAACTGATGCTCATTGCAAAGGGCGCATGACGGTTGCCTGAGGCTCTCAACTTAGCGCCCATGCGTTTGCGCGGGGACGAGCGGAGAGAAACTTCCTTGGGTCATCGCGTCGTTGCGCGCAGGCGTGTATGCTTGGCGCCTTCGCCCAGCGGACCGTTCGACGCCGATGAAAAAGGAGGCTCCCATGTCAGCGCAACCCCGCAAGGTCGTGCATCCCGACATCAAGCCCGAGAACAGGCCGGAGCTGGCTTCGCGCTACCTCGACGTCCCCAACATGCCGTGGGAACCGACCAAGTTCGCGGGGATTCGGATCAAGGTGCTTTATAGCGACGACAGCGGCATCACCACGGCCCTGTTCAAGCTCGATCCGGGCGCGGTCGTGCCGCTGCACGAGCACACCGCGCTGGAGCAGACGTTCGTGCTCGAGGGCAGCCTCGAGGATCACGAGGGCGCGTGCGGACCCGGTCAGTTCGTCTGGCGGCCGGCCGGCAACCGGCACGAGGCGGTGGCGCCCAACGGCGCCGTTATTCTCGGCTTCTTCCTCAAGCCCAACCGCTTTGCCCGCGGCGAGAGGTTCTTCACCGAGGACGACGCAAGGTAGAAATGTCGCAATGCGAATTGCTATCATCGGCAGGAATAAATTTTTCCATCTGTTGGGCATAAAGTTCGCATCAAAATAAATCTTCGTATGCGCCGCATCGAACCGATGCCGGCTTGATCGGTTGACGATCATGCAAGTTGTCGGCGGACCGCCAGCAATTGAGCGCCGTTTGCGTCAGCTTTGACGTGCGATAAATTGGACCGAATCGGCAACCCTGAGGCCGGCGGGGACACCAATGGCGCGCGAAACCTCGAGAGCAGTGTTGGCCTGCGTCCTCATCCCGCTTCTCGCCGCCGTGGCCGGCTGCTCCGACTCCGGGTTCTGGGGGAAATCGGAAAAAGCCATCGATCCCAACGCTTATCCGGAAAACTACAAGAAGGACGTGCTGGCATACGTGAAAACCCATCCTGCCGAGTTGCTGAACGCGCGCGAAGCTTCGATCTCGACGCCCGCGCTGAAGCAATTCGGGACGCAAAGCCGGTATTTCGCTTGCTTGCGAGTCAACGGTCCCGATTGGCGCAAGGAGAAGATGCTGGTCTTCTACTCCGGCGGGATCAATCAATTGACCGACGCGGAGGGCGACCAATGCGGCGCCGCCGCGTATCAACCGTTCCCCGAGCTGGTGACGGAGATCAGCGAGTTGAAGGGGAAGAAATGACGGGAAATCCTTTCCGGCTTTCGCCCACGAGACAATCCCGGCAAGGCAGGCCCCTCGACCCACAATCCTGACCTCGCGAAATCATGCGCTTTGGCACATACGTTGCCGCTGGACTCGCCGCGCTCGCGAGCGCGTGCGCGAGCCAGTCCGATTATATTGCCCCAGCCTACGTTTCGCCCTCGACCTTCGAACATTTGACGTGTCGCCAGATCGGCGAGGAGCAAAAGCGTATCACGCGCGCCGAGGCCACGGGCGGCCGCCTCGACGGCAAGCCGGGGGATCCCGACGACATCGCGCTGCTGAAAGGCGCGATGGAAGCGCTCGAGGAGGTGTCGATTGAAAAGAACTGCAATATCGAATTTCAACACGGATGACGCGGCCGCGCACGCCGGTGTTTGCGACCTCTCCTCGCAGCCTCACCCGCCGAAGCTCGCGCCCTCGCCGGCTCGCGACCATGCAAGCCAAACGAAATCTGAAATGGTGCATGGAGCGCCGGCAGCGAGATCGAGCGCGCGCGAACGCAAACGCCGTGCCGCCGCCAACGAGGGCATGCAACTGTGAATTGCATAGAGGCTTCGAGCTGGCTGGAGGGACCGCTGGGCGTCGAAGAATAAGGGCTCGCGGGCGCCCTGTTTTCGCCTGTTATTCACATAGAGACTGCACGTGCTACGAGTAGTTCTGCAGATATTCAACCCATTTCCTCTGCAACCCATAGCTGTGCGGCTCGCGTCCGCCGGGCGCTTGCGCTAGGTTCGCCGCAGGAGGTCGCCGTGGCGCGCGTGCGAATGATCAAGCCGGAAGAGGCGGACGCCGATACCCGCAAGGTCTACGACGGCGTGCGCGAGCAGTGGGGACGGATCAGCCACTTCTCCCAGGTGCTGGCGCATCAGCCGGCCGCGCTCGCGGGCTGGATGCTGCCGAACGAGACCATTCGTCTCGCCAACGTCAAATCCGACCCCGACTACGTGAAGATCCAGCAGCTCGTCATCATCAAGACATCGGCGCTCAACCAGAGCGCCTATTGCATGTCGCACAACGTGCCGCTGGGCAGGAAGATCGGGCTCACCGAGGCGCAGATCAAAGCCGCGCAAGGCAGCGACTACATGCACTCTCCCGACCTCGACGACCGGCAGAAGGCGGCGATCCGCTGGGCCGAAGCCGTGACGCTGCTCACGGCGCGCGACGACGATGCCGCCTTCGCCGCGATGAAGCAGCACTTCAGCGAGAAACAGATCGTGGAGCTCACGGTGTTCTGCGGCATGTGGAACTATTCGAACCGGCTGTGCGAGGCCTTGCACGTCGACCTCGAGCGCCCGGACAAGCGCATCGAGTTTCAGCACCCATAAGGCGCAGGCCCATGTCCGCACCCAAGACCTATACCGGCGGCTGCCATTGCGGCGAGGTGCGCTTCGAGGTGACGACCGATCTCGGCAAGGTCGTCGCCTGCAACTGCTCGATTTGCCAAAAGCGCGGCGCGCTGTGGTCGTTCGTGCCGCCGGCAAGCTTCGCGCTGCGCGCCGGCGCCGAGGACCTCAAGGACTACCAGTTCGGCAAGAAATCGATTCATCACCTGTTCTGTCCGCAATGCGGCGTGGGCGCGTTCTCGCGCGGAGCGAGTCCAAAGGGCGACGAGATGATCGCGGTCAACGTGCGCTGCCTCGACGACGTCGACGCCGCGGCGCTCGAGCCCACGCCCTTCGACGGCCGCAGTCTGTAACCGGGTTAGTCTCACTCACGCCGGCGCGGGTTCGACTCCGTCACTTCTTTCATCGCTGCAGAACGGCCCGCCCTGATACCAGTCGCCGAACGGATCGGGCGCGAGCTTGGCGTCGGCGGCGAGCGCCGCGGCGCTGTGCTCCTCGGCGCGGCCTTGCGGCCGATAGCCGAGGCGGAAGGCGGCGGCGTTGTCCCACCAGCCGCGCGCATTGTCGGAGGCGCCGTAGAGGATTTCGTAGCGGATGTCGGCGTGCTCGAGGCCGATGCGGATGAGCTGCACGAGGTCCTGCGGCGCGAGCCAAATCGAGAGCCGCCGCCGGTCGACCGGCACGTCGCCGAAGTTGCCGATGCGGATGCAGGTGATGCGCAGTCCGTGCTTGAACGCATAGAGCGCGCCGAGCGCCTCGCCGAACGCCTTGCTGACGCCGTAGCGGGAATCCGGACGCACCGCGGCGTCGACGCCGATGCGGCGCCGACGCGGATAGAAGCCGACCGCATGGTTCGACGACGCGAATACCACTCGTTCGACGCGATGGCGCCGCGCCGCCTCGAACAGATTGTAGCAACCGATGATGTTGGATTGCAGGATCGTATCCCACGGTCCTTCGACCGAGAAGCCGCCGAGATGCACGATGCCGTCGACGCCGGCGACGGCATTTTCGACCGCCGGCATGCTGGCGAGATCGGCTTCGACGAAGGTCTCGTCCGCCGCCAGGTCGGCGGGCCGCTTGACGTCGCTCAGCCGGATGTTGGGATAGACGCCTTTGAGCAGTTGGCGCAGTCGCGCGCCGATTCCGCCTGCTGCGCCGGTGACCAAAACCGTTTGCATGATGTGCCCATCGCGGTTGGAGAACGAGAGATTTTAGCTAGCGGCTGCCGAGCTTGGCGGCGAGGCGCTCGTAGCGCTTGCGGCTGCTGAGGAGATGCCGGCGCATCGCCGCGCGCGCTTGCAAAACGGCTCGGTTGCGGATCGCCTGCACGATGGCGCGGTGCTCGCGCTGGAAGGTTTCGCTGTAGGCGCGCTTGGCGATGCCGGGCCCGCCGCGAATCGTCTGTCGCGGGATGATGAGGCGTCCGAGATGTTCCAGAAAGCGCCTGAACTGCGGGTTTCCGGTGGCGTCGGCGATGCTGCAATGGAGCGCAAAATCCTGCGCGACCGCGTCTTCGCCGCGCTTGAGGGCGGCGCCGACGGCATCGAAGCACTCGACGATCCTGCGGATCTGCGACGCCGAGCCGCGATCGGCGGCCAACCCCGCGGCTTCGATCTCGATGCCGGTGCGCAACTCCATCACGTCGAGGACCGCGCGCAGCGGCGACAACGGATCGACGTCGATGCGCAGCGGCCGGCGCGCGTTCTCCGGAACGAAGGCGCCGACGCCTTGACGCGTGACCACGAGTCCATCCGCGCGCAACGCTGCCACCGCCTCGCGCACGACGGTGCGGCTCACGCCGGTCGCCGCGATCAATTCCTGCTCGGTGGGCAACTGCGATCCCGGCGGGATCTTGCCGCTCGTGATATCGTCGGTGAGACGCGCGACGAGTTCGCCGGTCAACGATCGCGGCGCCGGCAGCGGCTGCGTCACCGAAAGGCTCGGCCTGCTCATGCCCTTGACACTCTGTGCGCCCTTGACACTCTGTGCGCGCCGGTCATCATATGATATGACAACTGCTAGCATGAGCCCGCCGGCGGATCAACGGGTCCGCTCGGCCGGTCGGCGCAACCAACCAGTCCCGGGAGGATGATCATGAACCGCCGCACCCTGCTCCGCCTCGGCGCCGGCAGCGCGCTCGCCGCGCTCGCGACCGACGTTCCCGCCCTCGCCCAGCAAAAACTCGTGCTCAAGGCCACCGACGTGCATCCGCTCGGCTATCCGACCGTGGAAGCGGTCGTGGCGATGGGCAAGAAACTCGAGGCGGCGAGCGGCGGCCGCCTCAGCATCCAGATGTACCCGTCGATGCAGCTCGGCGGCGAGAAGGAGATGATCGAGCAGGCCCAGGTCGGGGCGCTTGCCATCGCGCGCGTCAGCGTCGGCCCCATGGGCCCGCTGGTTCCCGAGCTCAACGTGTTCAATCTGCCGTTCATGTTTCGCGACGACGCGCACATGGAGCAGGTGATCGATGGCCCGATCGGCGATGAACTGCTCAAGAAGCTGTCGGATCATCCGACCGCGGGACTCATCGGGCTTTGCTGGATGAACGCCGGCACGCGCAACGTCTACAACAGCAAGAAGCCGATCAAGAATATCGGCGACCTCAAGGGGCTCAAGATCCGGATGATGGGGAATCCGGTCTTCGTCGACACCATGAACGCGCTCGGCGGCAATGGCGTCGCCATGGGCTTCGATCAGCTCGTCAATGCGATGCAGACCGGCGTGGTCGATGGGGCCGAGAACAATTCTCCGACCTACGCGACCGGGCAGCATTACCGCTACGCCAAGTACTACTCGCTCACCGGGCATCTGATGATCCCGGAAATCCTGGTGTTCTCCAAGAAGACCTGGGACACGCTCTCGAAGGACGATCAGGCGCTGATCGCCAAGTTTGCCAAGGAAGCGCAGCAGGAAGAGCGCAAGCTTTGGTACGCGATGGAGGAGAAGTCGAAGAGCGAGATGCAGAAAGCGGGCGTCGAGATCATCAACATCGACGACAAGAAACCCTTCCAGGAAGCGGTTCAGCCGGTGTGGGAGAAATACGGCAAACAGCAGGCCGAGCTGATCAAGCGCATTCAAGACGTGAAGTGAGCGCCTGATCGCTTGCCGCAGGAGCCGGCCGACCGAGGGATCGCGCCGGCTCTCCTATCGTTCTCAGGGAAGGGACTTCCATGAAGGAACGATATATCCGGGCGATGGACGCGATCCATAACGCCTGCCTGTTCGTGGCCGGCGCATTTCTCGTCATCATCGTGCTGATCATTCCTTACGGCGTGTTCACCCGTTATGTGCTCAACAGCGCGGCATCGTGGCCGGAGCCGTTGGCGACCTTGTTGATGATCGTGGTCTCGTTTCTCTCCGCCGTGGTGTGCTATCGCGAGTATCTGCACATCGGCGTCGGCGTTCTGCCCACATTTCTGCACGAACCGGCCAAATCATATCTCGGCTGGATCCTCGAAGTGCTGATGCTGGCGACGAACCTGTTCATGCTCGTGTGGGGCATCAAGCTCTGCCAGGCGACCTGGCACCAAGCCATCCCGGAATTTCCCGTCGTTACCGTCGGCCTTTCCTATCTGCCGATCCCGATCGGCGGCGCGCTCACCGGCTTGTTCGTGATCGAGCGCTTCATGACGCAGAAGTTCTTCTCCGAGCCGGAGCCCGAGACGGTCAGCCAGCTCACCACCGAATAGACCGAAGACGGGATTGCGTCGTGGACATCTTCATTCTCGTTGGCGGTTTCACCATCGTCTGTCTGATGGGCATGCCTGTCGCCTATGCGCTCGGCATCGCCGCCATTGCCGCCGCACTCTACGCCGGGATCCCACTTGAAGCGGTGATGCTCAAGGTCGCTGGCGGCATGAGCGGTTTCTCGCTGCTGGCAATCCCGTTCTTCATTCTCACCGGCGCGATCATGGCGGTCGGCGGCATGGCCGAGCGCCTCGTCAACCTCGCCAAGGTCTTCGTCGGCTTCATTCGCGGCGGAATGGCGCTCGTCAACATCCTCGCCTCCACGATGTTCGGCTGTATTTCGGGATCTTCCGTCGCCGATACCGCGGCGGTCGGCTCGGTGATGATTCCGCAGATGATCAAGAGCGGCTATCCCCGCCTGTTCGCGGTCAATGTCACGATCTCGGGCTCGTTGCAGCCGCTTCTTGTCCCGCCCTCGCACAACATGATCATTTATTCGATCGCCGCGGGCGGGACGATCTCGGTAGCTCACCTGTTCATGGGCGGCATCATCCCGGCCTTGCTGCTTGGCCTGTCGCTGATCATTCTTGTGCTGATCATCGCTTACCGGAACCAATTCCCCAGAGGCGAGATCGTGCCGTTGCGTCAGGCAGTCAAGACCGCCGCCGATGCGATCTGGGGCATGATCACGATCGCGATCATCCTTGGCGGCATCCTGTCCGGCGTCTTCACGCCGACCGAATCCGGAGCGGTCGCCTGCATTTACGCCTTCCTCGTCACGATGTTCGTCTACCGCGACGTCAAGTGGAGCGAGGTGCCGAAGCTGATCGCGCGCGTCGTGCGCACCGTCGGCATGGTCATGATCATGATCGGCTTCTCGATCGCCTTCGGCTACATGATGGCGATCATGCGCATACCGGCGAAGGTCACGGAGTTTTTCGTCGCGATCTCGAGCGACAAATACACGTTTCTGCTTTACGTCAACGTTCTGCTGCTGTTGCTCGGCACGTTCATGGATCTGGCGCCGATGCTGCTGATCTGCACGCCGATCTTCCTGCCCGTGATCAAGACCTTCGGCATCGATCCCGTGCATTTCGGCATTATCATGATCCTCAATCTGGGCATCGGCCTGCTCACGCCTCCGGTCGGGCCGACCATGGTGGTCGGGTGCGCGATCGGCCGCGTGAGCATGGAGGCGGTGTCGCGCAGCATCCTGATCTTCTACGTGCCGATGCTGATCGTGCTCGCGCTCGTGACCTACATCCCGGCGCTGTCGCTTTGGCTGCCGAACTTGTTGTTGAAATAACCGGCCGCGAGCCGAGAACCCCGATCCGCGAGGAGGCGTCGCTTACAGCGAATAGCCGCCGTCAACCACCAGCGTCTGCGCCGTGATCATGCTGGTGTCGGCGCACAAAAATACGATCGCGGTGGCGATATCGGCGGGCGTGCAGGCGCGCCTGAGCAGCGAGCGCTCGAT
>Ga0209647_1003477_pt1 | contig 12172 bp, 9 predicted proteins | sample GraSoi_2013_60cm_FD_185827 | JGI IMG/M metagenome (GOLD analysis project Ga0209647, IMG submission 185827) | Grasslands soil microbial communities from the Angelo Coastal Reserve, California, USA - Sample 9_17_2013_60cm (SPAdes) (version 2) | ecosystem: Environmental > Terrestrial > Soil >... | reverse complement strand
CACACCGCCGCCACCACCCTGCTCGCGCGCGGCGTCAACGTCAAGGTGGTGAGTGAGATGCTCGGCCACGCCGATATCTCGATCACGCTGCGTATCTACGGCCATGTCCTTCCCCACATGCAACAGAGCGCCGCCGACATGATGGAACACATCTACGGTACACTGATGGTGACAGCCAGCGGCACCGACGGCACTGGCGGCACGGGCCCGGCCCGGTGAGGCGACATCCGTTGGGGTCTTGAGCAGACCATAGGTCTACTCCTGCGTACCCCAACGGATACCCCAACCCACCACCACATGGGGCCACACGGGGCCACAGCATAGCGGCAGAAACCGGGGATTTCAGCCACTCCAGCCACACGCCGCCACACGTGGCGACCGTGGGGGAGGAGTGGAAGACTCCTTGGGCGGGTTTTTTTGTGGGGCGCGAGCGCGCACGACGCGCAAGAGATGGAGGCGCGACATGGCGGATGAGACCAAATTCGTTGAAGAGTTGGGCGACCGAGATGACTTCTCGCAGTGGTACCTGGACCTCGTGTACAAGACCGGCCTCGCGGACGAGTCGCCGGTGCGCGGCAGCATGATTATCAAGCCCTACGGCTACGCGCTGTGGGAAAACATGCAACAGGCGATGGACGCGCGCATCAAAGCCACCGGTCACGAAAACATGTACTTCCCCCTGTTCATTCCCTATAGTTTTCTCGAGCGCGAGGCGGAGCATGTGAAGGGGTTCGCGCCCGAGGTCGCCGTCGTGACACACGCTGGCGGCGAAGAGCTCGCGGAGCCGCTCGTCGTGCGCCCCACGTCCGAGACGATCATAGGGCACGCCTACGCGCGCTGGGTCAAGAGCTACCGCGACCTGCCCGTGCTCTACAACCAGTGGTGTAACGTCGTGCGTTGGGAGAAGCGTACACGGCCCTTCCTGCGCACCACGGAGTTTCTCTGGCAGGAAGGCCACACGGTACACCGCACCGAGGACGAAGCGGAGGCCGAGACGCTGCTGATCCTGACCGACGTCTATCAGGACTTCCTCGTGAAAGAGCTGGCGATGCCCGGCATCCCCGGCCTCAAGACCGAGAGCCAGAAGTTTCCCGGCGCGCTGCGCACGTATGCCATCGAGTCCATGATGGGGGACGGCAAGGCGCTGCAAGCGGCGACCTCGCACAACCTTGGGCAGAACTTCGCCCGCAGCTTCGACATCCGTTTCCAGGATGCCGATGGCGAGGTGAAGGTGGCCTGGACGACCAGCTGGGGCTCCAGCACACGCATGGTGGGCGGCATCATCATGACCCACGGCGATGCCTCCGGTCTGCGAATGCCCCCCCGTGTCGCGCCCATCCAGGCCGTCATCGTGCCCATCTTCCGCACGGAGGAAGAGCGTGCGGTGGTGGCGGCGCTGGTCGGTCAGGTCGAGCGTGCGCTCGGGGCGGCGGGCGTGCGTGTGCGAGCAGACTGGCGCGAGGAGCGCCCCGGCTTCAAGTTCAACGACTGGGAGCTGCGTGGCGTGCCCGTGCGCGTCGAGATCGGCCCCCGCGATGCCCAGAACCAGCAGGTAATCCTCGTGCCGCGCACGGACCGCAAGGCCAAGGAGACGGTCGCCGTGGCAGGCGTGGCCCAACGTATGCACGCGCTGTTGGAGGAAATACAGCGCACGCTCTATGACCAGGCGCTGGCGTTCCGCAAGAGCCGGACGTATACCGTCACAAACTATGGCGAGTTTCGCGAGATCATGGCGGACCGCGAGCGGCTCGGCTTCGTCGAAGCTTGGTGGTGTGGCGACGGCGAGTGCGAGGCGCAGATCAAGGCAGAGACTCTGGAGCAGCCCGGCGGGACGGGTGTCTGCTTCCATTGTGGGCTGCCCGCCGGCCAATGGGCCATCTTCGCCAAAGCATATTAGCGAGGCGCGGGCGCTCTTGTCATTGCGGCAAGACGGGGTTCGCTCACGCGATCCAGCGCCCGATGGTGCGGCGCGCTCGTGGCTGTGAGGGGGGCGCCAGCGTGCTATAATGCCGCTGGCGCTGTTCCCAGTCACGCTTCGATGCACTGCCGAGGGCACGGTGCCGTGTCTCTGGCTGGTGCCAGAGGAGGAGACGCATGAACATCGTCATCCTGGGCTGCGGCCGCGTAGGTGCGGCACTTGCCCAGCTGCTGGTCGGTGAAGGGCACCGGGTGAAGATCATCGATCAAGACAGCGAGTCGTTTAACCGGCTCGGCACGGATTTTCCTGAAGGGCACACGGTGCTCGGCAACGGCACTGATGAAGACGTGCTGCGGCGCGCAGGCATCAGTCGAGCCGACGCCTTCGTCGCCGTCACCAACGGCGACAACCGCAACATTCTCGCCGCACAGATCGCCCGCTACATTTTTGATGTGCCGAAGGTGCTGTGCCGCATCTACGATCCGATTCGACAAGAAACCTACAACGCCATGGGCCTGGAGAGCATTTCCCCGACCATCGTCGGCGCCAAGCTCTTTCGCGACGCCGTAGTAAACCCCATTACCCGTACCACCTCGCCGACACACTCGATCGCTCAGGGCACCAGCGTGCCAGTCCAGCGCATGGGCGGGGCGCGCGAGCGCGACCGCGCTGGCAAGCGCTAACCGAAGGACGGCTATGTACATTTTGATAGGCGGCGGTGGTCAGGTTGGCTACTACCTCACCAAAGGATTGCTGCAGCAAGGGCACGAGGTGCTGCTGCTGGAAAAAGACGGGCGGCGGGTGGAACAGCTGCGTGAGGAGCTGGGCACGTCCGTCACGCGGGGCGACGCCTGTGAGGCGCGTGTAATGACCGAAGTCGGCAGCGACCGCGCGGACCTGGTGATCGCCGTCACGGGCGACGACGAAGACAACCTGGTCATCTGCCAGATGGCGAAGGCGCGCTTCAAGGTGCCAAAAACCATCGCGCGCGTCAACAACCCGCGCAACGACGACCTGTTCGTCCGCCTCGGCATCGATGTGACGGTCAGCCCGACACGCACCATCCTCCACATGATCGAGGCCGAGATTCCGCATCATACGATCGTGCCGCTGATGACGCTGACGCGCGCCGGGCTGAGCCTGGTGGAGCTTACGGTGCCGCCGGACTCTCCGGCCGCCGGCAACTCGTTACAGGCGCTCAGCTTGCCGCCGTCGGTGAATATCGCCCTCGTCGTGCGCGGCGACCAGAACATCACTCCCACCGGCGACACGGTCATCGAGCCCGAGGACCGCATCTTCGCTCTGGTGACGCAGGAGGGCGAGGCGGCGCTGCGCGAGGCCATCATCACGGACGAAGTCTGAGGTCTGACGCACGTTAGAGCAGCCCGAGCCGCGCGAATGCGGTGTCGATGTGGGCCAGATACGCCTGCGGATCGGCCAGCGCGTCTAGCTGGTCCGGGGTAAGGTGCGCGGTCACCTCGGGGTCGGCTTTGAGCATCGCGAGCAGCCCTGTTCCCTCATCCTCGTCGTGCCAGACCTTCTGCGCATTGCGCTGAACCAGCTTGTATGCGGATTGCCGGTCGAGCCCGGTATCTACCAGCGCCAGCAAGATGCGTGAGGAGTAGATCAGCCCGCGCGTCAGCTGCAGGTTGGCGCGCATGCGGGCCTCGTCAACCTCCAGACCGGCCATGATCTCGTTGAAGAGCCACAGCATGTAGTGCAGGAGGCTGGTAGCGTCGGGCAGCAGCATGCGCTCGGCCGAGGAGTGGCTGATGTCGCGCTCGTGCCAGAGCGCAACATCCTCCATGGCGGGCACCGCGTAGCCGCGCAGCATGCGCGCCAGCCCGCACACGCGCTCGGCTTTCTCGGGGTTGCGCTTGTGCGGCATCGCCGACGATCCCTGCTGGCTGGCGCCGAACGGCTCGAAGGCTTCGCCGAGCTCGGTCCGTTGCAGGTGGCGCAGCTCGGTGGCCATTTTATCGAGCGAGGAGCCAATGAGCGCCTGCGTCGTGACGAAATGGGCGTGACGATCGCGCTGGATGATCTGTGTGGAGACCGGCGCTGGGCGCAGCCCCAGCTGCGCGCAAACGTACTCCTCGATCTGCGGCGGAATGGTGGCGTGGGTGCCCACAGCGCCGGAGATCGCGCCGACCGCGATGTCTTCTCGCGCCGCGTCCAGCCGCGCGGCGCCACGGCGTAGCTCGTCCACCCACATTGCCAGCTTGAAGCCGAAGGTGGTCGGCTCGGCATGAATGCCATGTGTCCGACCCGCCATCAGCGTATGACGATAGTGCAGCGCGGTGGCTGTGACGGTGGCGAGCAGCGTGTCGAGCGCCTCACGGATGAGCGCGCCGGCCTCGACCAGCTGGACGGCCAGCGCGGTATCGAGCATGTCGGACGACGTCATGCCCAGGTGCAGAAAGCGCCCCTCGGGCCCTAAGCGCTCCTGTACGGAGCGCAGGAACGAGATGACGTCGTGATGGGTCTCGCGCTCCAGGGCGTGTGCGCGCTCGCTGTCATAGGTCGCCGCGCGAATCTTTTCGAGGTCCGCGGCCGAAATAACGCCCTCACGCGCCCAGCCCTCACAGACCAGAATCTCGACGCGCAGCCACGTGTCGAGCTTGTGCTCCTCGGACCAGACGCGCGCCATCTCCGGCCGCGTGTATCGCTCGATCATCTGCTCGTGTTTCTCGTTTCCCAGACGTGCATGCACAAAGGCGCTTCAGCGGCACGTGTGCCTGCCGCGCAGGGATGTGGAATGCCTTAGTGTGACGGATGCGCATGCACTACGCTCCACTCAATCGTACCGCATTCAGCCGCTCGGTCGCGCGCCCTACGCCAAGGACGTGGCCGCGGGGCACATTGCCACTGCTGCTGGCGTTCTGCCCGCCTGGCCCGTCGAGGGAGCCACCCGAAACGGCGGGCTAGGCAGAGGCGCGCGTGCGTCCAGTGGGCGCGCCAGAGGCGACAGGCTCGCCCCATAGCGACGTCTGAGCCGCGGCAGCGGCAGGCGACGCAGCTTTGGATCTGCTCGTCGCCCGTGGAGGCGATGCTGCCAACTTCACCGGCGAGGGCGGCGATGACGGTGACTTGGCACGGCCAGCGGCCGCTGCGGGCGCCGTTTTCGTTTTCGTCGCGGCTTTGGCTACTTGCCGCTCGCGAACGGGCCTCGTGGGCGCAGCCGGCGGCGCCGCCTTTGCCGATCTGCCAACGGCGGGTGCGGCAGTCAGGGGAGCTGTCCTGGCAGCTTTGCGGGTCCTGGCGGGCGCGGGCGCGGGCGCCGCTACTGCTGCTGCGCGGCTGGTCTTCTTCGGCGCTGCGGCCGCGGGCGCGGGGGTTGCTCGCGTGTGTGGCGTCGCTGCCCTGATCGCAGGCGCCGCAGGTCGCGCTGGAGTGGCCGCCGCGCCGCTCGTGTTGGATGAATTGCGCACCCTGGCGACCTCACCTTGCGATGTCCGCTTCACCGTTTTCTTGGCCGCTGCCACTTCCCCCTTGGAGGCCGCCACGCGTGCATCCCTCGCGGTGTGGGGGGCTGGCGCAGTCGCCACCTTCTTTTTGTATGCCGCCGTGCTAGCAGGCGCGACCGTCGGCGCCACCTTTGGCACACCCTTCGCCTTGCGCGCGGCGGCAGCCGGCCGTACCGCAGCAGTGGATGTCGTGGCCTTCGGCTTGCGGGCGGACCGTGCCGTTGGCGCGCCGTCCACCTTGCCGGCTGGCGCTGTGGACGTAAGCAGCCCAGGTACCGCCGATACCGCACGTGTCGCCGGCGCGTCAACACGCTCAGGCGCTGCTGGCGGCGTGCTGCGCGTCGCTCGCCGCGCCTTGGACGTGCCCGCGTCAGTCACAGGCTGTGACGGCGTGCGTTTGGTGGCATTGCCGTGGGCCGCCAGCAGCGTGGTGGCACGTTGCGTACGCTCTGCGGCGGATGGGCGGCGTGGCATCACCGCGCTGCGCCCTTCCTCGTCGTCCGCGCGCCAGCCACGGACACGCTTGGCCGGCTCGCCCTCCTCGATGCCGACGAAGAAATAGTTCGGGCGCAGCGTGGCAGTGGGCACCAGCCGCAGCCCAATCGACAGCGCGGCCTGTGCGTCCTTCCGCTTGCGTCGCGGCTGCTCCGCGGCGGGCGTGGGGGCCTGCGCCGGGTTGAGCTGGCACGTGGTCGGCTCCAGGCCGACGCGCTCGCGATAGCGCTGGGCCGCCTCCGCAATCTTCACGGCAACCGGGCGTCGGCTGTCGTCGTCATACCAGAGTAAACCTGTCTCAATCATATCTATCCTGCCGTTCTGGTCCCGAGTGAAACGCTGCCGGCTCCGCGCCTGTCGCAGTGCTAAGAACGTGCCGGGCGCGTCCTGGGTATACTGCCGGTACCACTGGCTCGCCTGCGGAATGGCCGCACCTGCCCGGTGGTGGGTCCGCTGCGGAGTCACGCGATAGTTAGAAATTCCGTTCAATTCAGTGTAATGCGGAAATGGCCTGGCGTCAAGCGCAGGCCGAGATGTCGCGCGCCGTGGCGCCGTCGGGGAGAAGTCGTCGCCGACAGAGTGATTCCCCCCCTCGCGCCGGCACCGGCGAGGCGGGACCGCCGCCCGTTGCTTCTGTTTTTTTCGGCATGGCTGAGGGAACGAAACCTTCAATCACTCGTGCTGGCGCACCAGATCGACAATCTGACTGAACTGCTCGATACTCTCAGGTGTCAGCGGGTCGAGCATGACGATCACATGCCTCACGCTCTCTTGGGCGAAGCTCGCAAGACGGCGGGCGATGACTTCCGGCGGTCCCGCAATCGCGTTCGTCTGCCTGGCCTGCTCCCCGGCTGCGAAGAGGTTCACCAGCGTGCCCAGCGTCAACTCGACGGTTGTAGCGTCGCGCCCGACGGTGGCACACGCCTGCTTGAACTCCTCGTAGCTGGCTCTCACCATGCTCGGTTCTACGTGCCAGGCCGAGTTCCAGGCATCGGCGTAGCGGGCCGCCAGCTGCAGCATGCGTGGGCGGCGGCCGGCGATCATGAGCGGCGGACCATGGCGCGACGGGCCGCGCGGACGCAGCACACAATCGTGGACCTGATAATACTGCCCCTGGAAATCGACCTGCCCATCACGCAGCAGCGGCGCGATGATCTGCAGCGCCTCCTCGAAGCGGCTGGCAAGATGATCGAAGGGATAGCCAAACGCCTCGTACTCCGGCTGGTACCAGCCAGCGCCCAGACCCAGGATCAGGCGTCCGTCGCTAATCGCATCGAGGGTCGCAGCGATCTTTGCCACTAGCGCCGGGGGACGAAAAGAGGTCGAGACCACGATGGTACCAAGGGTAATGCGTTTGGTCACCGCCGCCAGGGCACTGAGCATCGTGAACGCCTCCCAGAACACTTCCCCGCGCGAAGAAGCGCGAAAGAGCAAGTGATCGGGCAGCCAGATCGAATCCAGGCCAGCTCGTTCCGCTGCCCGCGCCAGCTCCGCGATGGCGTGGAACGTTGGCGTCGTGCCCTGCGGCCCGCCCTCTGTCGTCCGTAACACGATCCCAACTTTCATACCGCTTGCCGAAGCGCCTTGCGTCACCGGGATTGCCTTTCTGTTGGAGGAGGACAGACCAGCAGGTAGCCAGCGTGCTTTCGTAGATCAGCGGTTCCTTCCCGTCTCTCCTTGCCTCCCTTTCGAACCCTTCCGATACCACCGCTCGTGGCGTATTCTAGCGTATCGTCGACAGTACCTGCCTCTCGCCCGCTTTTCGCCCCCGCAGCAGCAGCCGAGGGCCGGCCAGCACTCGAGCTCTCCTCGGTTGACCGCGTGGCAGAGTCCTAGGCCTGTTGGGCGTCCGTTCGCTGTCCTTCCAAGACCTTGTCGTTTCTTGCCGCGCCTGAACGAGCGGGGCAACAATGTCGCTGAGCGAACGATACGGTTTTCGCTTGGGTGGTTGGCATACGCGCCGGGCGTCAGCCCGCCGCGCGTGCCAGGGCTACAGCGCCTCCAGGCTCCGCAGCAGCGCGCCCCGTAGGTCCGGCGCGAGAGGATGCCGCGCCTGTGGATTGATCCAGCTTGCCAGGGGAGCGGAGATCTCGCACGTGGTTCCTGCCTGCACCACCACCACTACGCTCAGCTTTGGCAATTGGCGCAGGTACTCGCGCGACCCTTCTAAGCCGCGCCGTGTGAAAAACGCTTCATCCTTGCGCTCCGCCGATGCGCGCACCTGGGCCATCGCCGCCCCAACATCGAAGGGCGCACCCTGCCCTAAAGACTCGCCGTAGACCACCAGCGCGTTGCTCATGCTCGGTGGGAGCTGTCCCAGCTTGTAGCAGAGCACGTCCGCCCACTTGCCAGGCTGCACCTGACCGCGGATGCGTTTCACCTCGACATTGAAGGGAATGTGTGTCTTGAAAAGGAGGCTGAAGTCGGGGCCGCGTGTTTTATTGGCCGCGTACTTCTCATATTCGAGCGTGAACGCGCGCTCGCTCAGCAGGCATGCCGCCGTCCGCAGCTCCGCCCGCAGATCGCGCAGCCCCTCACCATCGGTGACGCCGCGCAGCTTCTTGCGGATCTTGTCGCGATACCTCTCCAGGAACGTTGCGAAACGCGGCGATGACGCGCACCAGCGCGCACAGCAGTCATGTAGCCCGTGCGCGGCTCCTGAAAAGAGCGCGTCCAGCAGCTCGTTGATGAGGACCGGCCGCAGCCGTTGCGTTGTCATTTCACGCCGTTGCCCCCGCTCACAGTAGGGCCGCCTGGACCGGCTTGCCCAGGCGCATGATACCCAACGGCGACGGTTGGCGCCAGGCAGATTTCCCGACGACATCGCGAGAGCGAGGGCGCTGCTGGCACAGTTCAAGGTGGCGCGGTGAGCAGTTGGTCGCCACTATCGGTTTCCCCTCTTCACGCGCGAGAGGAGACAGCGGCCAGCGGAAAGCAGGCAATCCCTCGCGTGCTTCCCGCCCACATGGCCTGCGGTGGCCGCCTGGCAGCCTAGTGGATCTTTTTGATGCTGTACGTGACGGGACCGCCTGGCGTGACGACCTCGACCTTATCACCCTCGCTGCGGCCCATCAGTGCGCGGCCGACCGGTGACTGATCCGACAGCTTACCGGTGGTCGAGTTCGCCTCGACAGTGCTCACGAGCATATAGGACTTGATGCCGCGCGACGTCTCGACATCTACCGTCGCCCCGAGCCGCACGACTCGTTGGCCGCCCGTCTCCTCGGAGTTATCCAGGATGACCGCGTTGTCGATGATGCGCTGCAGCTCCTGGATCTCGCCTTCGAGCAGCGCCTGGTCGCGCTTGGCGTCTTCGTACGCGCTGCTCTCGCTGATATCGCCGGCTTCCTTGGCCTCATGAATGTAGTCGGCAACCTGCTGGCGGCGCTCCGTTACGAGGAAATTGAGGCGAGCCTTCTTCTCCTCGTAGCCATCGCGTGTGAGCGGAATCTTCTCCTTTTCACCCGCACGAGTTCCCTGCTGTCCATTGACCGCATTCGTCGCCATTTCCGTGACTCCTAACTTACGCACAACCAGCCCCAATGGGTACGAGCTGCGCGTGGCCGGCTGTCCCATCCCGCCGGCTCGCTCTCGCGTGCCCGGCGCACTCTCGCGCGTGTGTCGTGCACGCCGGGCCATGCTCTTCTGGTCAGTTGCGTGCGTGTGGACCTCGTAGGTCCACATGCGAGTGGCCAGGGCAACACCGCCCCGCCGCATCTCGCAATGCCAGATGTAATGCAGAACCGCCGCCCGCCATCAAGCGGAGCGGCGGGCGCAGGCAGAAAAGAAACAGCGCGCCCAATGGGCCCGCTGTGTGCCTGCTCGTCGGTAGACTGGCCTAGTATACGTTTTCGGGTCAGCGCTTGTCAAGCGCAACGACACGAGATTCGGGTCCGCCCGACACCTGGCAGCGATGGAGCTCACCGCGTTTGCCGGTACGTGCCGGGTAGGTCGCAGCCAGCGCGTCTCGCAGCCCCTCAAAGGTGTCCTGGTGTACCAGGATGAGCGCGCTGCCGCCGAAGCCCGCGCCCATCATGCGCGCCCCGAGCACACCAGGAACGGCGGCCGCGATCTCGACCACCACGTCCAGCTCCAGGCAGCTTACCTCATAGTCGTCACGCAGGCTCGCATGCGAGGCGTACAAGTGCGCGCCGAGCCGGTCGGCGTCGCCCGCGCGCAGCGCCTCTGCCGCCGCGAGCACACGTGCGTTTTCGGTCACTACGTGCCGCGCGCGCCGCAGCAAGGGATCGGGCAGCCGCGCGCCGTAGCGGGCCAGATCGTCCGTCGTCACATCGCGCAGCGCGCGTATCTCGCGGGAAGCGTCATCCGCGCGGACCAGGCGCCCCAGTAGGGCCGTCGCCGTCTCACATTGCTGGCGGCGCGCGTTATAGCCCGAGCTGGCGAGCGCCCGCGACACCTGTGTATCGAAGACCGCCACGACGACGCCCGGCAGCCGCACTGGAATGTACTCGTAGCTGAGCGAGCGGCAATCCAGCAGCAGCGCATAGTCCGCGCGCGCAAGGCAGGCAATTGCCTGATCCATGATGCCCGTGTGCACGCCGGCGCTGGCAGCTTCGGCGCGCTGGCAGAGCAAAGCGGTCTCGAGCGGCGACAGCCTGGGGCCGCCGAGCGCAGCGGCAAAGGTTGCCACCGCCACATCCAGCGCGGCGGAGGAGCTCATGCCTCCCCCCACGGGAACATCGCCCACGATGGCGGCGTTGAAGGCCGGCGTCTGTGGCGTCGCGGCGCTGGCGACAAGCTCGCGCAAGACGCCGCGTACGTAGCGCACCCACAGTGGCGTACGCCGGCGTCGATCGGGCGCGAGCAAAGCCGCGCGATTCGAGCGAAAGAAATGGCGCTGGCGATGGTGCACTGAGTAACATCGACTCGTCGTGCCGGCATGTGGCTGGCCGGCGAGCGAGACCATCCGGTCGACCGCTACAGGAAGCACGTAGCCGTCGTTGTAGTCGGTGTGCTCGCCGATCAGGTTGACGCGACCCGGCGCCCAGGCCACTGTGAGTGGCTCGCTCTCGGTAAGTGAGGCAAACTGCTCGCGGTAGGCGGCGACTGCGCGCTGTGCCGGCGTGGGAAGCTGCTCCATGACCGCGCGCTCCTCCTCCTCGCGGCGCACATAGTCGCGCAGCTCCGCGGCCTTGACCTCCGGGAACGAGTCGTTCATCCAGAAGCCCCAGGCCATCTCGCAGCTCGCGGCGAGCTTGAGCTTGCCAGGCGCGCGGCCGACCGGCAGCAGCTCGACGTGCAGATGGAAGCGCTCGTCGGCGAGCTGGTGCAGCGCCAGCATATACGGCATGGGCGCCTGAAACGCACGGTTGTAGGCGCGGATGATGCGCGGCAGGAAAGCCGCCAGCTCCTCCATCGGCTCGCCTTCCGCGATGCCGGTGATGGCGGACGTGTGGGCGCGCGACGTCAGGCGCACCTGATACGGGTAGCGCGCATACGCAGGGATGAAGCCTACCCAGTGCGCGCCTTCCAGCACCATGCGCGGACCGGCGCTCTCCGCGCGCACCTCTGCGCAAAAGGGGCACGGGTCTCCCGCAGCTTCGGCGCGCTCGACAGCCGCCAGCTCTCGCCCGAGCATCTCAGGCATGATCGCGACGGCGTAGGTTTGGCCGTGGGGATGGCGCTGCGTCTGGCCGATGACCTCGCCGCTGGTCTCCCACGTCATGACACAGGGGTAGCGCGGGGAGAGCTCGGCGTAGATGCGCTGCCAGAGGCCGATGATGCGCACCACCTCCGGCACCGTCAGATCGGCAAACGTGCGGTCGTGGTCGGCGCTGTAGATCAGCAGGTAACATTCGCCGTTCGGTGGTTGCAGCGCGGGGAAGTCATTCGGGCGAATCCAGGCCTGGCTCTCGGGCGGCACGCACCCGGTCGTGAGGTCGGCGCAGAAAGGGCAGTCGTCGGTCAGCTCCAAGCGGCGCATGCGCGCGGGCGCCTGTCCCGTGTATTCGGCGAGGAACGGATTCCAGACCAGCCGCGTGTCGGATTCCAAACTGGACGTCTCCGCCCCGTCCGCAGGCTGCCCCGACTGCGCCGGGCCATCATGCTGAGGCATCGCCTCACCGCCTTTGCTACGCTTCTGGATTCCCGACGCTGCTGAAAGTATAGCAAAGTGCGCGCATGCGGGGGCGTGCGCCGGAGCGACAACTGACTGTGATAGTGAGATGGCCGTGTGTCAGCTACACTGGGCGTGTAGTACCGCTTGCGCCAGCGGTGCGCTACTGCTAGGATGGGTGCGGCAGCGGGCGCAGTGACTGCGGCGGGAAGAAGG
>Ga0209647_1003476_pt1 | contig 12173 bp, 10 predicted proteins | sample GraSoi_2013_60cm_FD_185827 | JGI IMG/M metagenome (GOLD analysis project Ga0209647, IMG submission 185827) | Grasslands soil microbial communities from the Angelo Coastal Reserve, California, USA - Sample 9_17_2013_60cm (SPAdes) (version 2) | ecosystem: Environmental > Terrestrial > Soil >... | reverse complement strand
GATGGTCAGCGGCAGCGGAGCTGCGGCGTCCACCAAGTTCAGCGTTGCTAGGAATTCGGTGATGTCGCGGGTCCGCGCCGAAACGCGGGCGGCTTTCGCGGCATGGGTCAGATCATTGCGGAACATGAACCCATAATCCTTGATGGTCGTGCCGCAACCGGAAACTGTGACCAGAATGGCGTCGAGACCATCTCCTTCAAGCTCACGAATCCAGGCGTCGATATTATTGCGGGCCTGTGACATCGCCTCGTCCTCGCGCCCCATATGGTGGACGAGCGAGCCGCAGCAGGCTTCGCCGGCGGCCACAACCACCTCAACGCCGTGCCGGTTGAGGATGCGGATCGCGGCTTCATTGGTGGAAGGAGCCAGAACAGGATTTATGCAGCCATAAAGAAGCGCCACGCGGCCGCGGCGCGCGCCTTCCGCCGGATAGACCTTGCCTGCGTGATCGACCGGCGGCGCGGGTTTGCGGCGCGGCGTGAGCCTGAGCATCGCCGCCATCCGATGCAGGCCAAACAGATCGAGAATCGGCGCCAGCGGCCGCGCGATTAGCCCGACGACCACAGCAAGACGAAACAAGCCCGGATCGGTCAGAACGCGCGCGAGCAGTCCGCGCAATGCGCGCTCGGTCAGCGGACGCTTGTAAGTCTTTTCGATGTGGTCGCGGGCATGGTCGACCAGGTGCATGTAGTGCACACCGGACGGACAAGTGGTCATGCAGGCCAGGCACGACAGGCAACGGTCGATATGCTTGACCACCTCGCGCGTGGCCGGTTTGTCCTGCTCGAGCATTTCCTTGATCAGGTAGATGCGGCCGCGCGGTGAATCGAGTTCGTCGCCGAGCAGCACGTATGTCGGACAAGTCGCGGTGCAGAACCCGCAATGCACGCAGGCGCGCAGAATTTTCTCCGAGGATGCGACCTGCGGATCGAGCAGCTGTGTGATGGAGAAAGAGGTTTGCATTGAATTAAGAGACTGACTTGGCGACCGTCATGGCCGGGCTTGTCCCGGCCATCCACGCCTTGTTTGCGGATACTTTGGAAGACGTGGATGCCCGCGACAAGCGCGGGCATGACGAAGAAAGGCGTTCCATCGTCACACCCCCGCCCACATGCGGCCGGGATTGAGCACGCCTTTCGGGTCGAAGCTCTCCTTCACGCGCTTGGCCAAAGCGCTCGAAGCCGGATCCTCCGAGGCAAAGACGTCAACCGCCGCGCGCACCGCCGCCGGCGCGCGAATGAGGGTCGCGTGCCCCCCAACCGCGGCAACGGCCTTGCGAATCGCGCTAGCATCTGGCTCGTCGGCGAAAGGCATCGCCACCCAAATAAGCCCGCCGCCCCAGTCATAAAACATCTGAGCGGCCGGCGTGATCGCGGCGGCAATCTCGTGGCCGCGACTGGGCGGAACCGAAATACGCCACAGCGGCCGGGCCCGCGTTGCCTCGGCGGCAAAGGGCCTGACGTGCCGGATGCTCTGCCAGAGGGCGCGCGAATTCTTTTCATCAAGCACCGCCACCGAACCATAGCTCTTCATCAACGCCGCCAGTGCTCCTTTGCGATGCACGACCGAGGGCGCAAAGCCTTCCAGCCTTAACACCGTCGATGCCTCCGTACGCGGCACCCCGTCGAACCAGGAGGTCACGTGATCGGGCAGATGCGCCGCCCCGGAAACATCGCAAGACGAGCCCATCGCAGCAGCCATCGCGGCGCAGGCGCGCGCGTCATCAAGGCCCGCGACCAGCACGGTCGCTTCGGTTTCGGCTTTGGGCAGCACCTTGATCGTGATGTCCGTCATGGCGCCGAGCGTGCCCCAGGAACCGGCCAGCACTTTGCAAAGATCGTAGCCGGTGACGTTCTTCACGACGCGGCCGCCGGACTTGATGGTCTCGGCACGGCCCGTGACCGCGCTGACGCCCAGAAAATGATCGCGCGCGGCGCCGGCCTTGATGCGGCGCGGACCGGAAAGATTGGCGGCAATGGCGCCGCCGAGCGTGCCCCGGTTCGCTTCGCCGCCGAGCAGTGGTCCATAGTCCATCGGTTCAAATGCAAGTTCCTGATTGTTTTTTTCGAGCAAGGCCTCGATCTCGGCAATCGGCGTGCCGGCGCGCGCGGACAGCACGAGTTCGGCTGGCTCGTACAGGGTCACGCCGGTGAGACTTGAGAGATCGAGCGTGAGATCGGTTTGGCTTGGCCGGCCGATGGCGCGCTTGGTCCCCTGCCCGGCCAATTCGAGCGGCTTGTCGTTGCCGAGCGCCCAGCGCACGGCGTCTTCGACCTCCTTGGCATCGCGGGGTTTGAGCACGTCAGTCATACAAGGGCTCTGCTTCTTCACCTCTCCCTTAGGGAGAGGTCGGATCGCGAAGCGATCCGGGTGAGGGGTTATAGCCTATCGAGAGTCCTAGACCCCCTCACCCCAGCCCTCTCCCCAACGGGGAGAGGGAGCCCGGCGGCGCTCGTGGCTAGGGTTCAAGAACTGGCACATCACTCCGCCGCACGCGCGGTCGGTTCATGCGCAAAGGCCGGCATGATCTCGCGCGCAAAACGACGAAGCTGGTCGGCACCGCCGGCGATCGTCAGGAGCACATAGGTGACACCCGCATCGCGCAGCTCTTCGATCATGCGCGCGATGTCGTCGGGCGTCCCGTAAAGCGCGTTTTCTTCCGTGGCGCCGGCCTTGTCTGCGTAAGCAAGCACATGCGCGCCAGGTTTTCCGCCGGGCATGCGCGACACGTCGATGGTGCGCTTGGTGTATTCGGCCTGGCGTATGAGTGCGGCGTCTTTATCGGCCTTGTCCTTTGCCACGTAGAGCTGGCGCGCGACCGTCACTTGCATGGGATCGAAGCCCAGCGCGTTTGCTTCGCGCTCGGCCTTGTAGATGCCGATACGTTCGCCGAGCATCGCCGGCGACGCATATTGATCGAGGATGAGATTGAAACCACGCGCGGCAGCACGCTTGATTGTGTGCGGATTGCCGGCAGCCACCCAGAGCGGGGGATGAGGACGTTGCGCCGGCGGCGGTTCCACCACGATGTCCTCGAAATGCCAAAAGCGGCCTTTGTGCGAAAACCGTTGGCGCGTGGTCCATGCGCGCATCATCACCTCGAGCGCTTCCTCGAAGCGCGCTTCGGCTTCCTCCGGTGCGATCTGGAAGCCCTTGAATTCGCTGTGGCGATATCCCTTGCCGATGCCAAGATCGAGCCGGCCCTTTGAAAGAAGATCGAGTGTCGCCGCTTCCTCCGCGAGCAGGACCGGATTGTGCCACGGCGGTACGATGACGGCGGTCCCCAGCCTGAGCGTCGTCGTTCGCATTGCGAGCGCAGTGAGCAGCATCAGCGTTGAGGAAACCTGGTTCCAGCCGCTGAAATGATGCTCGACCGAAAAGCTCGAATGAAAACCGAGCGCCTCGGCCTCGACATTAAAATCGAGATACTCAAAAAAGCCGCGGCCGGTCTCAGGACCGAAGCCAGGAACATCGGCTTTGGGCGAACAGAACAAACCGAAACGCATCATTCCACCTTTGCAGTCATTCCGGGTTCGCTCGCTGCACTCCCGCCCCGGAATGACGGAATTTTTCGCATCTAGAATCTCGGAATATCCGGGAATGGCAGCTTGCCGGCGTGGACGTGCAGCCTGCCCAGCTCGGCGCAGCGGTGCAGTTGCGGGAACACCTTGCCGGGGTTGAGCAGGCCTTTGGCGTCGAAGGCACACTTCAAGCGCTGCTGCTGATTGAGATCGATCTCGGAGAACATCACCGGCATCAAATCGCGTTTCTCGACGCCGACGCCGTGCTCCCCGGTCAGGACGCCGCCGACCTCAACGCAAAGTTTGAGGATTTCGGCACCGAATTCCTCCGTCTTCTCCAGCTCGCCGGGAACATTGGCGTCGTAGAGAATGAGCGGATGCAGGTTGCCATCGCCGGCGTGAAACACATTGGCGACGCGCAAGCCGTATTTCGCCGACATTTCCTTCATGCGCTTGAGCACCAGCGGCAGCTGCGCGCGCGGGATGGTGCCATCCATGCAGTAATAGTCGGGCGAAATGCGCCCGACGGCTGGGAATGCCGCCTTGCGGCCCTCCCAGAACAGCAGCCTCTCTTCCTCCGAACGCGAGGTCTTGCAGGACACCGCGCGGCATTCGTACGCGATCTTGTCGACGCGTTCGATCAGGTGATCGACTTCGGCGGCGGGGCCGTCGAGCTCGACGATCAGAAGTGCCTCGACGTCGAGCGGATAACCGGCGTGAACGAAGGCTTCAACCGCAGCGATCGCGGGGCCATCCATGATTTCCATACCGCCGGGAATGATTCCAGCGCCAATGATGCGTGAGACGCATTCGCCGGCATCCTCCGACGAGGGAAAGCCGACAAGCAGGGCACGCGCCGTTTCCGGCTTCTTCAATATGCGCACTGTCACTTCGGTGACGACGCCGAGCAGACCTTCCGATCCGGTGATCAGCCCGAGCAAATCATAGCCCGACGCGTCGAGATGCTTGCCACCGATACGAAGCACTTCGCCGGTGATCAGGACGATTTCGCAACCGAGCACGTTATTGGTGGTCATGCCGTATTTCAGGCAGTGCACGCCGCCGGAATTCTCCGCCACATTGCCGCCGATGGTGCAGGCGATCTGCGAGGACGGATCGGGCGCATAGTAAAATCCGGCATGTGCCACCGCGTTGCTCACCGCGAGATTGGTGACGCCCGGCTCGACGACGGCGACGCGGTTTGCAAAATCGATGTCGAGAATTTTGTTGAACTTGGCCATGCCCAGCAGCACGCCGTCTGCGAGCGGCAGTGCGCCGCCGGACAGTGAGGTGCCCGCCCCGCGCGGCACCACCTTGATGCCCTCGTCATGGCAATAGCGCAGGACTTCCGAGACTTGCTGGGTCGTTTCCGGCAGCACCACCACCATCGGCAGTTGGCGGTAGGCAGTCAGGCCGTCGCTTTCATAAGGGCGCAACTCGCGCTCGGCCGCGATAACGCCCTCACCGGGAACGATGGTCCGCAACGCGGCGACGATCCGTTCGCGACGCTCCAGGACCGCGCTGTTCGGTTCCGGCATCCGCACTGACATTCCCAACTCCACCGTTTGGCCAACCACGATACCCGCCACGATACCAGCCATTTGACGGCTTACACATAGGGCTGGCAAAACCCAACGGAAACCGGGCCGGGCCCTGAGCGTTAGGCACCGGGGCGGTTGTCGAGGTCATAAGGGGAGTGGAATAATGAAATCGGTACTTGCGGTGGCCGTGGCGATGGCCGCGATGATTCAGGTCGCACAGGCGCAGGACGTTGCTGCCGGTGAGCAGTCCTTCAAGAAATGCCTCCCCTGCCATTCCGTTGGCGAAGGCGCGAAGAACAAAGTGGGCCCCGAGCTCAATGGTCTCGACGGCCGTCATTCCGGCACGGTTTCCGACTTCAGCTATTCCGACGCCAACAAGAATTCGGGCCTCACCTGGAGCGAAGCTATCTTCAAGGACTACATCAAGGACCCGCGGGCCAAGATTCCGAATACCAAGATGATCTTCCCCGGAATCAAGAACGAGAAAGAAGCCGGCGACCTATGGGCCTATCTCGGCCAATTCGGCCCGGACGGCAAAAAGAAGTAAAATCGTCGCACGATTGAAGAAACAGGAGCAATTGGGGCGCGCCAGGCATTTGACCTTGGTCAAGGCCGAAGCGCGGGGCGGCAGGCATCCTGACACCGTCGGGCGCGGGCGCTCGGTTTGGAGATTGCATCATGATCAAGGACCTCATCGTCAACCTCGGGCTCGGCGCGCAGGATCCGGCAGGCGATTACGCGATTGCGCTGGCTGAGATCTTCGAGGCGCACGTGCTGGGCATTGCGGTCTCGTACGAGCCGGTGATCCCGGGCACGGTGATGGGCGGCATTCCGCCGGAAGTCATCGAAGGCCAGCGTGATGAATCGGACACGAAAGCGCGCAAGGCTGTCGCCCGCTTCGAGCAGGCCTACAAGCGCGCAGGCGTTTCGGCTGAAACCCATACGATCAGTACCAGCATTGCCGGTGCTGCCGACGAGATCGGCCGCATCGGCCGCCGCTTCGATCTGATCGTTGTCGGCCAGCCAGACCGGCAAAAATCGCTGCCCGACGAAGTTGTCGATGAAGGCGTGTTGCTCGAATCCGGCCGGCCTGTCGTCTTCGTGCCCTACATCCATAAGGGCGGCGCGACCCTCGACCGCATCATGGTGTGCTGGGATGGAAGCCGCGCCGCAGCGCGTGCCATTGCCGACGCGATGCCAATTCTGAAAAAGGCAAAGCAGGTCGAGGTTGTCATCATCTCCGACAAGCCTGGCAAGACGGATGAGGTTCCCGGCGCCGATCTCGGTCAACATCTTGCGCGTCATGGCTTGAAGATCGACGTCAAGCGGATTACCTCGCCTGACATGGACGTGCCGTCCACCATTCTCTCATACGCTGCAGATTCATCTGCCGACATGATCGTGATGGGAGGTTACGGCCATTCGCGGCTGCGCGAATTCGTGCTTGGCGGCGCCACGCGCGGCCTGCTCGAGGCGATGACAGTGCCGGTGCTGATGTCGCATTGAGGACAATCCGCTCATTCCCGCGCAAGCGGGAATCCAGCAAGCGGAAAATTGCATTTGCGCGCCACTGGGTCCCCGCCTGCGCGGGGACGAGCGGAGAATGCGGGAACGGCAATGCTCGAACGCCACGTCACATTGCTCGACGGCGAAAAAGTGCTGATCCGGCCGCTTAAGCCGGAGGACGCCGCGCTTTATCCCGATTTTCTCGCCGAGGTCACACCCGATGACCTGCGCCTGCGTTTCTTTATCCCCATGCGCGAGGTCAGCCACGACCTCATCGAAAAGCTCATTCACTACGATCCCGAACACGCCATGGCCTTCATCGCCATCGCTGAGGCAAGCGGCCGCATGTTAGGCGTGGTGCGCGTGCACGACGACATCGGTGGCGACGGCGCCGAATTCGCCATCCTTGTGCGCTCGCATCTCAAAGGTCACGGACTTGGCTGGATCTTGATGAAGCACATGATCACCCACGCTCAGGAGAAGGACTTGATGAACGTCCATGGGCAGGTGTTGGCGGACAACGCCACCATGCTGCAAATGTGTGCCGAACTGGGCTTCCAGGTCTCCGACGAAACCGGAGAGCGCGGTGTGAAAGTCGTGAACCTGTCGCTTCACGACCTTCCGGCACTCACCGCGCATTAACAACGATGTCGCCAAGATCGCATGCGCGCTCCCTCTCCCCGTTGGGGAGAGGGTTGGGGTGAGGGGGCAGGTGACCCTCGATGGGCTGTAACCCCTCACCCGACGCGCTTTGCGCGTCGACCTCTCCCTACGGGAGCGTCGACCTCTCCCTACGGGAGAGGTGAAGTCTCGAGCCTGGGGCGCAGCCATTCATTTGCTAGTTTCGCGCTCTCTTACGGCAGCACGCACTGCGCAACGAGGCCGCGCGCGCGCGCATCGACTACGCCGACCGCGCGCAAGGCAAACAACGCAATCGTCTGCACCGACTCGCGCACGTTGCCGGAGGATGGCGCGAGCGGTCCAACCAGTCCTTCAAGCAGGGCGCCAACGACAGCGGCCGCGGCCACGCGCGCATCCTGATCGGGCAGATGGCGGCCGGCGATCGCTGTACCGATGCGCGCTTCCAGTTCCGCCGCAAGCGCGCGGCGGAATTCCAGGCGCAAAGTGTCGATATCGGCGTCGACTGGTTCTGCCATCAACGCCCAGGCGAGCCGCCGCTCTCGCATCGCGCGCACAGCGAAAGTCGCAATGCATGCAGCAAGGGCCGATAGCGGCCCTGGCGCGGCATCGGCAGCAGCGCGCATGGCCGCAACCTCGCGATCGGCGGTGGCGGCGATGAGTTCGGCAACAAGATCGCTCTTGGAGGGAAAGTAGCGGTAGACGGTGCCGGCCGCGATGTCGGCGCGCAGTGCGACCGGCGCGATCTGCACCGCACCCATGCCGCCTTCTGCCGCGATCGACTGCGCCGCGTCGAGGATTGTCTGTTCGCGCTCGGCAAGCCGGCGAACAACGTTCTCGGTGCGGCGATAGGCCATGCAAGGAGTGAAGGCTGATTCATAGCACGGTGGCAAGACCACAAAATCTCTTCCGCTCGTCCCCGCGAAAGCGGGGACCCAGGCCCGTCTTGCACATTGAAGAACTGGATGCCCGCTTACGCGGCCATGAGCGGAGAAAATCCGACATTACTTGCCAGAGCCTGCACTCGGGACGGCAAAACCGCACCCCGGTGTCGGGACGACGTCATCATTTTCTGCCGTCTCCCAACCCCTTTTCCCGAATTCCCGTCAGCGTCGCGCTCGGCGTAATTGCTTCCGGATCGATCTTGAGATGGACGATCGACGGCTTGCCGGAGGCGCGGGCGGCGGCGAAGGCGGCCGGAAAATCGGCGGTCTTCTCAACCACCGCACCGTATCCGCCAAAAGCCAGCGCATAGCCGACGAAATCGGGATTGCGCAGATCGGTGGCGATCACGCGGCCCGGATACTCGCGCTCCTGGTGCATGCGGATGGTGCCGTAAATGCCGTTGTCCGCGACCAGCACGATCACCGGCAATCCGTATTGAACCGCTGTCGCGAAATCCTGCCCGGTCATCAGGAAATCCCCGTCGCCGGAGACGCAGACGACCGTACGCTTGGGATGCAATGTTTGCATCGCCAGTGCAGCGGGCAAACCGTAACCCATCGAGCCCGAAGTCGCGCCGACAAGCCCGCCGAATTTGGGCACGCGGTAGAAACGGTGAACCCAGCCTGAGAAATTTCCCGCTCCTTGCGTGATGATTGCATCCGCCGGCAGGTTGTCGCGCAGCCACACCATGATCTCGCCGAGGTTGACGGCGCCGGGCACGGGCGTCGCCTTTTCGCCCCACGCAAGATAATCGGCATGCGCGGTATCGCTTTCGCCGCGCCAGGCAATTTCGTTCGGCGGTTGCAGGCCTTCAAGCGCCGCGCAGAACCCGGTCGGCGCCGCGTTGATGGCGAGTTGCGGGTGATAGACGCGGCCGAGCTCATCCGCGCCCGGATGCACGTGCACGAGCTTCGTCTGCGGCTCGGGGATATTGAACACGGTATAGCTTTGCGACGGCATTTCGCCGAAACGCCCGCCAATCAGCAAGACCAGGTCTGCGTTCTTCACGCGCGCCAGCAGCTTCGGGTTCGGCCCGATGCCGAAATCGCCGGCGTAACAACGATGCAGCGCATCGAACAAATGCCCGCGGCGAAAAGTCGTGGCGACCGGAAGCGCAAAGCGCTCTGCAAATCGCATCAGCGCGGCCGCGGCCTGCTCTGTCCAGCGGCTGCCGCCGATCAATGCGACCGGGCGCTTTGCTTCCCACAGCATTTTTTGCAGGCGGCTCATATCGGCGGCGCCGGGCCAGATTTCTATGGGATCGAAAGCGGCGGCGTCCGCAACGGCCACGCGCTCAACGAGCATGTCTTCGGGGAGCGCAATCACCACCGGCCCCGGGCGCCCGTTACATGCCGTGTGAAAGGCGCGTGAAACGATCTCCGGAATGCGCGACGGGTCGTCGATCTCGGTCGCCCACTTGGCCATCGAGCCAAACACCGCGCGGTAATCGAGCTCCTGAAACGCTTCGCGCTCGCGCATCTCGCGGCCGACCTGCCCGACGAACACGATCATCGGCGAGGAATCCTGGCTCGCGATATGAATGCCGGCCGACGCGTTGGTGGCACCCGGCCCGCGCGTGACGAAGCAGATGCCGGGCCGGCCAGTCGTCTTGCCGACCGCCTCCGCCATGATGGCAGCCGTGCTTTCGTGACGGCAGACCGTAAGCTTGATGTCGCTGCCGTAAAAAGCGTCGAGCGCGGCAAGGTAGCTTTCGCCCGGCACGCAAAAAGCGTGACGCACTCCGTGAATCGACAATTGATCGATCAGGATTTCGCCGCCGCTGCGGGCGTTGTCCTTGCCGCGCATCGAAATCACTTCACGATCTTCGCCGGCGGAATCTTTGGCGAAAATGGAGCCGGCGTCATCAACCAGTTGGACTGCTCGATCACGTTGCCGGCTTTCGCGTTCTCCGAAAGGAAATGCTTCCAGTCGGGATCCTGCATCATTTTGGCGCGCTTTTGTTCGCGGTCGCCGGCGCTCTCATAGATCCAGCCATGCACCAGCGTGTTGAGCTGCCCAGTCTCGGTGACGAGATAATAATGCGGTTCGCCCATGTAGCGGAGCTGCACCGGATAGGCGAGCTTGCTGTAGAGTTCGAGCTGCGCCGGCACCCTGCCCGGCAGAATCCGATATGTCCGATGATCGATAATCACTGAGCGTCTCCCTTGAAGAATGACCGCCTGATGCGACGGTCAGGCGCGCACTCTCCCGGCAAGGCGCGCATCGGTCAATAGGATCGGTTCTTCGCGCCGGATTTGAACGCGTGAAATTCGTCCCCTAGGCCGCCGGTTCGACCGAGGCCACTTGATACGTATGCATCTCACCATCTTCGTCGCGGATCGATACGTACTCGCCGGTGCGAAATGCGTGTGCGCCGAAGCGGTAGCCGCTTTCGTCGTCATCCTCTGCCGTCTGGTTGTAATCGAACACCCAGCGGCCATGCTCGGGACCGCCCGGCCGGTGCACCAGCAAGCCATGCTCGTCTTCCTCGCCCTCCCAAAAACGACGCACGCGGCATTGATCGCGGTGCTGCTTCCAGAGCGCGGTGTCGATGTGGCCTTTGCCGTCGAGAGGCGCGACGAATTCGTAGCCGTGCCGGGAGGAGCCTTCGGGGAACTCCTTGGAGCGGGCAAGATTGAGCCTTATGCGTTTGAAAGTGTGTGGCAGGGTCGTCACGGTCTGGCCTCCTTGATCGCTATAATTCTGTCCATCATACCGCGGCCCGCTTTGGCGGTTTTGATCTGGATCAGCCCAAAATCATTGAGCATTGCGACTATGGCACCGGCATGAAGGGCGCAGCGCGATGACGGCGGAGGCCTCCCAGGAGCCGGTTATCGAATTCCTCAGCGACCCCGCCACGCACGGCGGAGCGCCGGTCAAACGGATCGACACCCATGCCGCCTCGGTGTTCCTGGCCGGCGATCGCGCACTCAAGATCAAGCGCGCGGTGCGCTTTCCGTTCCTCGATTTCTCCACGCTTAAACAGCGCAGGATTGCGTGCAACGCCGAGATTGCGGTCAACCGCGCTTTTGCCCCGGGGATATACCGGCGCGTGGTCCCGATCACGCGCGAAAGCAGCGGCCAGCTCGCGATCGACGGCAAAGGCGATCCGGTGGAATGGGCCGTCGCGATGCGCCGCTTCGACGAAAGCCAGACACTCGATCATCTCGCCGCGGCCGGTCGTATCGACGACGCTCTGGCCGAGGCGCTCGGCCGTTCGGTGGCGGCAGCGCACCGCGTGGCACCGACGGCGACGCAAGCACAATTCGTCGAAGCACTCGCCGAGATCATTGCGCAGAACGAAACCGAGCTCGCAGCGGAACCGGATCTGCTTTCTTTACAGGACTTGCGCGATTTAGCCGGCGCCACGCGTAAGGCATTCGAGCGCGTGAAGCCTCTCTTGGTGGCACGGGAACGTGCCGGACTGGTGCGCCGCTGTCACGGTGATCTGCATCTGGGTAACATTGTGCTCATCGACGGCAAGCCGGTGCTATTCGACGCAATCGAATTCGACGAGCGCATTGCCACCGGCGATGTTTTCTACGACCTTGCTTTTCTTTTGATGGATCTGGTCGGACGCGGGCTGGAATCGGCCGCCAACATCGTGCTCAACCGTTATCTGACCGACACGCAGCGCATTCACGATCTCGATGCGCTTGCCGTGCTGCCGCTGTTCATGTCCGTGCGGGCGGCGATCCGCGCCAAGGTGACGGCGGCGCGGCGCCGGCAAGGCAACTCACCCGCCGGGTCCGCGCAAAGTGCGCGCGACTATGCAGCGCTGGCGCGAAAACTTCTGACGCCGGCCGAACCGCAATTGATAGCCCTGGGTGGACTCTCGGGCACCGGCAAATCGCTGCTCGCGCGTACGCTGGCGCCTCACCTTCTGCCGCCGCCGGGCGCGGTGATTTTGCGCAGCGATGTCGAACGCAAAACCATGTTCGGCGTCAACGAGGCCGAACGATTGCCGGAGACTGCTTACGCTGCCGGCACCGCGGCCAAGGTCTACGCCACGCTATCCGAG
>Ga0209647_1003475_pt1 | contig 12177 bp, 7 predicted proteins | sample GraSoi_2013_60cm_FD_185827 | JGI IMG/M metagenome (GOLD analysis project Ga0209647, IMG submission 185827) | Grasslands soil microbial communities from the Angelo Coastal Reserve, California, USA - Sample 9_17_2013_60cm (SPAdes) (version 2) | ecosystem: Environmental > Terrestrial > Soil >... | reverse complement strand
ATAACCCCGCCTTGTTAGGCGAGAACAGAAAACCGCCGATCTCTCGCCTCTCATCATGGCCCATTTCCAACATCCATGACGCCAAGGGTAACATAGTTATATAGCTGGCGCTTCTTTCTTGTGGGAGGAGCAAGAGCAACAAGAGGACCTCTTTTCTCAAGCGAATAGGGGTGGTAAACTGTAAATCATTTTGCTTCGTGGGCGAAAATTGGACAATTCGGTGGGCGGTAAAACGGGCAAAAGATACATATACAACAGAGGAAAGGGGCTTACTTCCGCTCTGCTGGCTGTTTTAGACTCCTTAATACTCACCCACTGAATTGTCCAATTTTCGCCCACAAAGCAAAATGATCTACATAATAGGTGTCCAGATACGTACATAAAATGCAAAATTTCAAAAATTGCCAATGCCCTTAATCGCACTTGTCATCTTGTCTCACATCAATTGATGTGGTTATTATCCGTGACGAAACCATAACAAACCGTGACACGACATTATTATGTTGGTGCTATTTGCCATTTTGATTGGCAATATTCAAAAAATGACCGTTTTTAGGTGTTTGTGTTGGGTATGCTTCCAGTTGGAAGCATACCCAACAAGGAGAGGTGTTTCATTTCTCCTGGTGCTCGACCCACTGAGCTCGCCAGGCAGGTGGCTCGAACGGATCGGCAAAGTACTGTGTCTCGTGGGCAACCTTGCCATCGCGAAACTCCATAATGCTGACTGTTTGAGTTGGCTGCTCGTTATAGCTGAGCACGTACTCGGTGATCCATAGATCGCCGCTCCCAAGGACGCGCCGGATGGTGAAGCCCAGCTTCGCCGGGTGGTGTCCGCGAAGGGCTTGAATGTTGTGGCGACCGCGGATTCGCTCGCCCGACTGAGGATACTCGACCAGGACGTCGTCGTGATAGATCTCGTGTTCCGCTTCAATGTCACCAGCCGCGGAGGCTGCCCAGTGCCGATCCAGGGCTGTCCGAATTTCTTGGTTTTCCATTGTTTATCCCCCTTTGGCTCGTACAGAGCAACATTCATCTCGTGTGAAGATGCCACAGTGCCATATTCGTATGAAGGCTAGAGATATGTATCGACATTCTTTCTTGTTTGCGTAGTTCAACGACCGTTACACAGAGGCGCAGGCGAGTACCTTGAGGGGGCAAGCGCCAGGGCTATTTCATTCTCCCTGAACTCGCGATCCCAGAAAACGAAGAGCCAGGAGCATCTCCTCTCGGTTTAAGAGAATGAAATAGCCCTGCATCGAAACACAGGGGATTATACAATCTTCAGTGTTTTAAGGGGTTGTGAAACACAGGAGACTTTTCAAAAATGGCATGAAACAAGCACCCGTAAACACACCTTAAAATGACAATGGCTCTACAATGCCAGAGCACTTGTAAAGCCAGTTGATAGGGCGGGAGGGAGTCGAACCCACACGGCCTCACGGCCTGGGGATTTTAAGTCCTCTGGCCGTGAGTATTCATAAGAAGCATTCCAGCTCTATATAACTATCTTGCCCCTCGTGGCGTGAACGTTGGAAATGGGCCAACTGGCGGATGAAGCGGTTAAACGTGGCATTGTCGAGCGGATTTCGCCGCGTACCGTGGAGCGCTTTTTAAAAGGCGAGCGCGTTGCAACCCCATCGCAAGCGGTACTGGCTCACTCCTCCTCCCGACGATCCCACTGAACTAGCTGAAGAGATCTGCACCGTGTGCAAGGTCTATGAGGCAACACCAGCGCTTGCTGCCCAGGGCGCGCATGTGATGAGTACCGATGAAATGACTGGCATTCAGGCCCTTTCACGCCTGCACCCATCCTTACCCATCCAGCCCGGTCACGTCGAGCGCCAGGAATTCGAATACGAGCGGCATGGCACGGCATCCGTTTGATTGCCAACCTTGACGTGGCCAGCGGGCAGGTCGTGACCCCCAGCATTGGACCGACACGCACCGAAACCGACTTTGCCGCTCACATCATCCAGACCATCCAGATCGATCCACAGGCCGCCTGGATCTTCATCACCGATCAGCTCAACACGCATCAATCCGAGACCTTGGTCCGCCTGCTGGCGGTGCAGTGTGACATCCAGGAGGATCTGGGCACCAAAGGGAAAAACGGTCATCTCGCCACCATGGCGACACGAGCCGCTTTTCTCTCCGATCCGAGCCATCGCATTCGCTTCGTCTACACTCCCAAGCACAGCTCCTGGTTAAATCAGATTGAGATCTGGTTTAGTATCCTTGTCCGTCGCTTGCTGTCCCGACGCAGTTGCCGGTCGGTGCAAGAACTGCGAACCCGGATTCTGGCCTTTATTGCCTACTACAATCGCACGTCCAACGGTGCCTTTGACTGGACCTACAAAGGGCCCGCTCGCTCCTAACACTAGTTTGTTGACGAGGGATTTTGTCTCATTTTAAACCCATCAAATAGTGATGATCTGAGCTCAAATTGCTCAGGATAGACACTCGAAATCAGGTGCGATTTCCCGAGTCAACAAACTAGCGCTAAATGCTTCCAGCGCGTAGTTGCGGAAGGAGTGGTACCTTTCTAATGCTCGGGACCAGTGATCGCAGTGCTCCTGAAATGGTGATTTCGCAAGTCCAATATGCAAGCATGTAGTATCCTCTGTGAGCGAGGTCAAAGGGTAGACGAGCTGACTCGTTCTCAAGGACTGATCTCACCGCGTCGCTTTATCTCTTCCAAGGTGTGGTAACTATCCTCATCCTCTTCAACGCCAGGCAAATCATAGACAAGTCTGGACAGCGATCCCGGTGAGACCTGTGTCAGGTCGATACCGTCGAGGAGATCGCTTGCCCGTTGCCGAAACCAGGCAGCAAACGGGGCCTGCGATGTCTGCACTTCCTTGAACGTGCGCTGGAGATCGTCCCCCTCCACGTATATGATCGCTATATCCGCTTGCGGTGTTCGTTGGAGGTACACGCGTTGCGCGGTGAGACCCAGGCGGCGGCGGAATGCATGGTATTCGCTTCGGCGCGGCCCCAGGATCTCCGCGCCGAAGGATCTCACTTCCTCCGCCTTACCTGGCGTCAGGGGGAATGCAAAAGCAAGTGATGCCATGGTGTTCATCTCCTTTCCGATTTCCTCTGATACTCAGAGCAGAAAGAAATAGCACCTTGGCAACTCGAGAGTGGCTGCCGATTCGCAGGTAAATCGTTCCCTGCGGTAAAAGCACTAACCTACTATGCTCAGAAGTATCTCTCTTCTCTCGTTCAGTTAGCTTGTCTACATGCTTCCAGTGAAAAGTTGTGTAAACGTCATTCTCATGATAGCATTTACACAAGGTATTCCGCAAGTTCAAGGTGGAAGCATGTAGACTCCTGCGCTATTTCCGCGAGGCTGTACTAGTATGTTCTTGCGGTTAAGGCGGGTGGATGGGAACTAAAAGCATTATGAGTGGTCGTCAGGTGAGAGTCCTGACAAATAACGATATATCGTTAAAATTAGCGATATATTGTATTATATCGCTAAGTATGCGGGAGAATAAAGTAGAGTAGTGAACCAATGCACCTGGCACGGCGACCGCCAGGTGTATTGGTTTTCGCTCACCTGCTTACTGGAACACGTCCTTTGTCTTCTCAAACAGGTTGCGGAATATATTTTTGTCGTTTTGCTCAGCCTGCTCGCGTTCGAGGCGAGCGAATTCTTCAAGCAAGTGTTTTTGTTCTGCGGTCAAATTGGTCGGAGTGACCACTTTCACGATAACGTGTTGATCGCCACGAGCGCTGCTGTGCACAACAGGTACTCCCAAGCCCTTGAGACGGAACGAACGGCCACTTTGCGTGCCAGGAGGTATCTTGAGCATGGTTGCCTTGCTATCTACGGTGGGAACCTCCACCTCGTCGCCAAGCGCGGCTTGCGCGAAGCTAATGGGCAGCTCATAGATGATATCGTTGCCCGAGCGCTTGAAGAATGGGTGGGGCTTTACCGTAAGGATGACGTACAGGTTGCCCGGTGTACCACCGCGGGAACTCACCTCTCCTTCGCCGGTAACACGCACATTGATGCCATCGTCTACACCGGCGGGAATATTGACGACAACGCGGCGATTGTTGCGTACGCGCCCCTGACCACGACATTTCTCACAGGGAGTTGTAATGACGCGGCCCTCGCCCCGGCAGCGTTCGCACATCGTCACATTGACGAACTGCCCAAAAATCGACTGCTGCACGCGGCGAATCTCGCCTGTGCCCTGGCAGGCAGAACAGCGCGTCGTCGATGTACCGGGCTGTGCACCACTACCCCGGCAGTTGGTACAGGTTTCCCAGCGAGGTAGTTCTATCTCTTTCTGGCAGCCAAAAACGGCTTCCTCAAAGGTAATCGTAAGGTCGTAGCGCAGGTCTGCGCCGCGCTGTGTACCCGAACGGCGCGTTGTACCTGTCGCCCCGGCAAAAAAGGTCTCGAAGAGATCATTGATAGAGCTAAACCCTGCGAAGTCACCAAAGCCCGCTGCGCCTGTGCCGCCATTCACCCCCGCATGCCCATAGCGATCATAGGCGGCTCGTTTCTGCGGATCGCTCAGCACTTCGTAAGCTTCATTAATTTCTACAAAGCGGGCTTCCGCTCCCTGTTCTTTGTTGGCATCCGGGTGATATTGCTTGGCAAGGCGACGAAATGCTTTTTTCAGTTCCTCGTCGCTCGCGTTACGAGCTACTCCCAGTACCTCATAATAATCTCGTTTGTTATTGGCCATTAACTGGTCCTTTACCTACCATCAAAAACAAGACGCGGCCTGATTCGCGCTCCTTCATTCTACACCGATCTACGGTATGTCTTGTATAGTACGTTTTTTATACGGTATATGCAAGTATTTAGCCAGGTAGGGCAAGGGGCCGTAGCCCCCTGCCACTTTACATTTCTTTGTATTCGCCCTCAATGGTGTCGTCGTGCGGGCCACCCTGGTCGGGTGGTGTCTCCTGCTGCTGCGTGCCATCAAAGTCACTGGGGCCGGCCGCACCAGGCTGGCGATAGATGCCCTCGCTGATCTTGAAGAAAGCCTGCTCCAAGGATTCGCGAGCTGCTTTGATGCGAGCCACGTCGTCGGTCGAAAGAGCGGCACGGACATCGGCGATTTTGGTTTCCAATTCGCCCTTCTGCTCCGACGTGAGCTTGTCACCCAGTTCAGCAATGCTCTTTTCCGCGCGATAGGCTGCACTATCGGCCAGGTTGCGCTCCTCAACCTCTTCCTTGCGGCGCTTGTCCTCAGCTGCGTGCGTCTCTGCATCGTGCACCATACGGTTGATCTGATCCTTTGAGAGGCCGCTCGACGGCACGATGGTGATCTTCTGTTCTCGCCCTGTGCCCTTATCGCGTGCAGACACATTCACGATACCATTAGCGTCAATATCGAATGTGACCTCGATCTGAGGTATGCCGCGAGGAGCTGGCGGGATGCCATCCAGGATAAAGCTACCCAGGGAACGATTGTCCTTGGCAAACTCGCGTTCGCCCTGCAGCACATTGATCTCTACGCTTGGCTGGTTGTCGCTGGCCGTTGAGAAGACCTGGCCCTTCTGCGTCGGGATAGTGGTGTTGCGCTCGATCAGGCGGGTGAAGACACCACCAAGAGTTTCGATACCCAACGAGAGCGGAGTCACGTCGAGCAAGAGCACATCTTTGACATCGCCGGTCAAAACGCCTGCCTGGATAGCAGCACCGACGGCCACCACTTCATCAGGGTTCACGCCGCGATTTGGATCACGATCAAAGATACGCCGGACCAGCGTTTGCACGGCCGGCATGCGTGTCTGACCACCAACCAGCACCACCTCGTTGATGTCGCCAGGACGAACCCCTGCATCGGAGAGCGCCTTCATGACCGGGCCACGTGATTTCTCGATGAGGTCCTCGACTAACTGCTCCAGTTTAGAGCGTGTGAGCGTTACGTTCAAGTGCTTGGGGCCGCTGGCATCTGCCGTGATAAAGGGCAGGTTGATTTCTGTCTGCATCGAGCTGGAAAGCTCTTTCTTAGCCTTCTCGGCACCTTCTTTCAAACGCTGCAGGGCCATGCGGTCCTGGCGCAGGTCGATGCCGTTCTCACGGCGGAACTCATCGGCGAGCCAGTTGATGATACGCTGGTCGAAATCGTCACCACCCAGGTGGGTGTCACCATTGGTGCTCTTGACTTCAAAAACACCATCACCCAACTCCAGCAGAGAAATGTCGAACGTGCCACCACCAAGGTCATACACGCCGATACGCTCGTCTTTTTTCTTATCAAGACCGTAGGCCAATGACGCGGCGGTCGGCTCGTTGATGATACGCAGCACGTCAAGCCCTGCAATCCTGCCGGCATCCCTGGTGGCCTGGCGTTGTGCATCGTTGAAGTAAGCCGGCACAGTGATGACGGCTTGCAGCACACGCTCACCGAGGTACGCCTCGGCGTCAGTCTTGAGTTTCTGCAAAATCATGGCAGAGATTTCCGGCGGGCTGTACTGCTTGCCCTGTATCTCTACCCAGGCATCTCCATTAGCTGCTCGCGTGACTTTAAACGGCACCAGGCGCCTGTCACGATCCACTTCCGGATCGTCGTACTTACGGCCCATGAAGCGTTTGATGGAGTAGACCGTATTTTCAGGATTGGTGACAGCCTGGCGCTTCGCCACTTCACCGACAAGACGCTCGCCAGTCTTGCTCATAGCCACTATCGAGGGGGTGACGCGCGAACCTTCTGCGTTGGGTATAACGACAGGCTCTCCACCTTCCATGACGGCGACACAAGAGTTAGTTGTTCCCAGATCGATTCCTATAACCTTTGGCACTATTGCCTCCTATTATTTTGATTTAGTTGTTGTTTGCGTAGGTACTCCCTACGCTACTCTTCGAATCCGTATACTTCAGCCAGCAGTTCATTCATTACCTGCGCCATATAGCGCACTACGGCAATGGCGCGTCCATACTGCATGCGCGTTGGGCCAATCACACCCAGTAGTCCACCGATTTTGCCCTCCTGGCCGTAACGCGCCACTACCAGGCTGACATCTCTCATCTCGTCCCACTCGTTCTCACCACCGATAATGATCTGTACACCATCGGACGTGCGCAACTGGGATGCAAGAGCGGGCAGGAAGCGATTCTGCTCTAATACCTCCATCACCTTACGCACGCGTTCGTTGCGCTCTTCTTCCGGTCCCATGCGGCTATATTCGGGCTGTTCGAGTATATTCAACACGCCTTCACGATAAAAAACATCGTCCAGCGGGTCGTCGTGCTGCTCCAGGATGCGCACGATAGTGGTACCGATCAAGCGCTCTACTAGAGAAAGTTCGTGCTGGCCGAGGAGAACCTTTACCTGTTCCGCGTTTTTCCCCTGGAAGAATTTATTCAAACGATCAGCCGAGGCGCTGAGCTCGTCCTGGTCGATAGGGGTTTCCAACAGCAGCCGCTGCTGCCTTACCGTGCCATCCATCAGTACAAGCACCAGGTGCGCGGAGAGGTCGGTAACGGATAGGGCCTCAAAATGCTTTAGCCGTCCCTCACTGGCGCGCGGGGATGTCATGACCGCCGCGCTATGCAGCAAACGCGCCATCACCGAAGCCGTCAGGCGCACCCATTGATCCAGTTGGTCCTGTACCTGGTAGAACTGGTGGCGAATCTGGCGCTGTTCGCTGAGCGAGAGCGCCGACTCTTGCATGAGATGTTCTACAAAGTAGCGGTATCCCAGGTCAGTGGGGACACGCCCGGCGGAGGTATGGGGCTGATAGATTAAATGCGCCTCTTCGAGCCCGGCAAGTTCATGGCGCACAGTGGCGGAACTGAAATTCAGTCCGTACTTGCGCACAAGAGTTTCGGACGCGACTGGAGTCGCGCCATGTATATACTCTTCAACGAGCGCGCGCAGGATTTGCTGCTTGCGCTGGCTCAGTGGTATCATCTATCAGGACGTCCTCGCACTAAAGAGATATGTTTGTATGATACTTCATTTGTCAATCATGATTGCTAGCAGTCTCGCAAGGAGACTGCAAATACAGAATAGCACTCTGCGAGGGGGATTGTCAAGAGAGAAATTTCAGTGCGATGAGCGTGGTTGATACGCAAGCACTCGCGCCTGCGTATCAACCACGCTCACCGCGTATTTAAGGTACTGGCGTGGGTTGTCCATTGCCATTGCCATTACCTTTGCCGTTACCATTACCATTGCCGGTGCCGGTGCCGATGCCGGTGCCGGTCTGGGTTAAAAGACCGCTCTGCTGTGGTACGTCGCTATCGAGCATCCAGGTAAGATAGCCGTTGCCAGCCAGGCCATTAACGGTGTTGACAGATTGCTGGATCACTCCTGCAGGTGGCACGAACTGATCTGGCGGGAAACTGAGATCGCCGCAGCCCCCTATACATCTACCGCTGGCATACTCGATCGCATCATGCCAGATGGGAGCGGCACCCGTGATACCAACGACATTGTTCGTCATATAAGCTCCATTGGCATTACCCGACCAGACGCCGACTACGATATCAGGCGTATAGCCAATCGTCCAGTTGTCCTGGAAGTTATCGGTTGTTCCGGTTTTAGCGGCCACGGGACGACCATCCCAATCATCCATAGTAAGTACAGGATCACCTGAGAACTCAATGGCCCTTGCCGGGTTGTTAGAGAGTATCGAGGACATGAGGAAAGCGATTTGCTGGCTGATGACCCGCGCGCTGGGTGGATGGGTGGGATCATAGTGGTAAAGGTTATGACCATAATTGTCCCAGATGTCTAGAATGCCCTGCGCCGGGACGCGCATGCCCTGGTTAGCAAAGACCTGGTAGGCGCCCACCATTTGCAGTAGGGAGATACCAGCTGTACCAAGCGCCATAGAAGGTCCTAGATACTGCTCAACGGTATTGGTGGCATGATGTGTGCGATTATAGATAGCAACATCCTGATCTATATCGGTAATGCCGAAGCGCCGCGCCATATCGAGTACATTCTGGGGGCCAGCAAATTCCAGGGTTTTGATGGCCGGTATGTTAAACGAGTTGGCGATGTTCAGCAGAATATTGGAATCGATGTTGTGGTACGTACTACCATAATCAGTGGGATGATAGGTACTATCGGGATTAGTAATATCCACCCCCGGCGCAGTAGTACTTGGAAAGTAGGTTTTCCGATCTGGCAGCACGATGCCGGGATACCAGCCCATCTGAAAAGCTGTCGCGTAGACGATAGGCTTGAAGGATGAACCTGGCTGGCGCAGAGCAAGCGCGGAATTGACATTGCCTGCAATTGTTGGATCGTTAGAGTTATAGTCAGCGCTGCCATCCATGGCCAGAATCTCACCCGTCTTCGCGTTCATGACCACGACTGCAGAGTCGTTGACGTTATGTACTGTATTGAGCGGCCCCCAGTCATTTACAAAGATTTGCCATTCGGGGTCGCGGAGGTGGTGGCGCACGTTATTTTCGATAAACGCCTCCAGGTTGGCGTCGATGGTCGTGCGGATATTGAAGCCTCCTGTGAGCAGCAGGTGTACTCCTAAAGATTCGTCGCCGTTGCCCAGGGCATTGGCTAACACGCCCATGATCCAGTTTACGAAATGTGGGGCAAGCTTACTATATTGATAGCCAACGAATTTCATTTTCGCGGTCATGGCTTCGACTTTTTTGATGATTTCCGGCGTAATCGGACCCAGGTCTTTGGTCTGATCACCGAGCGCCGTATTGATATGCATGTTATGTGCCAGCATCTGATTCAACACGTAGTCCTGGCGTGCCAGGGCAAGTTTCATATGGTATGAACCCAGCGTTGGGTCATAGCTGACCGGGCTTTGTGGCAAGCCGGCCAGGAGCGAGGCACGTGCCAGGGCCAGGAGTGGGTCGTGCTTGTGCGTCACCTGGTTGTAATCAAGGAATGCTATAGCCGGAATACAGTTAAAATGCTTGTTACATTGGGGCTTGAGACCAAAGTAATCTTCCACGGCAGCCTCGATGCCAAGCTCTTGTGCACCGAAAGGGGAGACGTTGAAGTACATCTCCAGGATCTTCCACTTGGGATATTGCTGCGTCAGGCCAATCGCCAGGGCAGCCTCGGGAAGCTTGCGCTGCAGCGTGACCTGCGTATCGTGCGTGAGATTTTTTATTAACTGCTGGGTGATGGTACTACCACCGCTCACTACAGAACCAGCAGATGTGTACTGTGAAGCCGCGCGGAGGATACCCACCGGGTCTATGCCTGAGTTATCCCAGAACGTGGGGTCTTCGGCGGAAATCATCGCGTCTTGCATCACTCCTGGTATGTAATTGTAAGTAACAGGAGTGCCGCGCCCAACTTTGTTATCATATGTTTGATAGAGTAGCTTGCCATTACGGTCATAGATACGGGTGGTCTGCTCGATCTGCTGGTTTGCCAGCCCTTGCAGGCGCGGCAACTGGCTCTGGTAGTAGGCGTAGGCAGCGGCAGTCCCCGAAGATACAGTAATGACCAGTAAGACCAGGAAAACGGTGAGTGCTATCACCCAGATTTTTGTGTTACTCGGGTGAGCTTTCATCCAGCGTTCGCGGCGGTGGCGCATCTGCATGGCGATACGCATGGAGCGCGAGCGTTTCCAGGGCTGCGGCCTGGCAGGTAGGGGCTGCGCTGGGGGATGATAGAGCACCAGCGGCCCCTGGTCGATGCTGCCGCCGCGTATGGCCGCCATTTTGCCGGACAAGCGGCGCACGGTTTGCATGGCATTGGCAAAGAATGACGGTGAGGCCCCTGCCTGCGGTGCAGACCAGGTTTGCTGTTGAGGTGCTGGTGCCGGTGGCAGCACTGAGTGCGCAGGCGCTCCCTGGGGCGCCTGCCCTGCAGGTGGAGCAACATACTGGGTAGATGCTTGCCGGTGTTGCTCTGAGTATTTGCGTAGAAGGCCGCCCGGACGTCCAGTTCCATTGTTTTGGGCAGTGCGATTATTGTCGGGGGGTTGATTCCAGTACTGATTACTCATAGCTTTCCTTCATTAGATTCACAACAACAATTTGCCGATTACTTTCTATACATATATTGGGTTCTACACTCTTTCAGATGCCGCCTGCACAAACCCTCCCTCGCCCTTTCGTCTACCTTCCTTCTTAAAAGAACGAATCGCTTTGATGGATTCAGGGAAAGATGATCTACGAGTGAAAACGTTTAAGTCGCGCGGTATTAACATGCTTACCTGTTCAGGCCATTACAGGGTTGTGCCGCGAGGGATCGAACTATACAGAATCTCGCTAATCAGGTACAATATGGGCAAGGTACATCTATCATGCTAACAGCCATTATCCATGCTCTCATTGTGAACATAGAAGGATGTTCCCAAATTCTCGCATCGGGAGGAGCTTCTTAATGCCTCTGCGTCATCTATTCCGCTCTCTGGTGCTGGCACTCTGTCTTTGTACTTTTTTTCTTTCGCCTGCCGTTACTCCCGGGCATGCTCACGCCCAGGGCTTATCCAGCCCGATAACGGTCACCTCGCGAACATACAGAGTGAAGTTCCCAGACTATATCGACCTCAGTGTAAGCGCAACCGATCCTGTTAGCACTATCGACCAGGCCACTCTCTTTATTTTTTTGAGCGAAAATTCGCCACAAGAACTACACGGTGTGCCTATTAGCAGGGTGGGACATACCACATCCGCGTCCTGGCGTGAGAATACGAGCGGCGGTAATTTTGTTCCGCCGGGATCACAGGTTAGCTACTACTGGGAGTTCTCGGATAGCGCAGGGAATACCCTCACAGATACGCAACAGCAATTTTCTACGACAGACACGCGTTTTACATGGCAGCACCTTTCACAAGGCATGCTCCAGGTCGACTGGTACAATCGCCCTCAAGATTTTGGGGAGGTGATGCTCAATCAGGCAAGTGCCAGCGTAAAACGTATCAGCTCGCTACTCGGCGCAGGGCTGATCCACCCGATCAACCTGTGGGTCTACGAATCCTACGAGGATTTTCATGGCTCACTTGGCCCACACGCTTATGAGTGGGTAGGAGGCGTGGCATTTCCAGCACTGCGTGAAGCTTCAATTGTCGTTGCCAGCACCTCCGATGATACGCTGGTGCGAGATATGCCACACGAACTGACGCATCTTATCTTTCATCAATTGAGCGAGAATCGCATCGATATACCTACGTGGTTCGATGAGGGCTTAGCAGTCTACAACCAGGTCTACCATGAACCTGACATGTTGCTGCGCTTCCAGAAAGCGTTAGCAGCACATG
>Ga0209647_1003474_pt1 | contig 12181 bp, 19 predicted proteins | sample GraSoi_2013_60cm_FD_185827 | JGI IMG/M metagenome (GOLD analysis project Ga0209647, IMG submission 185827) | Grasslands soil microbial communities from the Angelo Coastal Reserve, California, USA - Sample 9_17_2013_60cm (SPAdes) (version 2) | ecosystem: Environmental > Terrestrial > Soil >... | reverse complement strand
TGCCAGGAGTGGGTACCCCTCCTACCCTTACCCCAGGAGGAGCCCCCCCTGCTCCTGGGGCTCCTGGCGCCTCTGGACGGCCATTCGGCGGTGGCGTGCAGAACGTACAAGATCCGATGACCGTCCTGAAAAGCATCGCCGGCCGGATCAAACAGGCCAATCCGAATGCCCCGCCCGACGTGCTCTTTGGTGCGGTCGCGAAAACGGTTGCTCTCATGCGAGGGCTCGACAGCGAGACAAAGACGGCGCTCAACGCCGAGATCCAGATCCAGCGGATACAGCAACAGGCCGATGCTGCGGTCATGCGTGCCAACTCGGCGGCGGAAGTGGCGCAGATCCGCGCCGACTCCACGAACCAAATGTCATCCATCCGCCTTGAGATCGCCAAGCTCTATGAGGGCGGCAGGAACACACGCCTGGAGACGACGGAAGCCGGCAGGAACACACGCCTAGAGACGACGGAAGCCGGCAAGTCGGAACGGCAAGAGCGTGGTATCGAGGCTCGCTCTGCCTTGCGTACTCAGATCGATGGCGCGATCGACGCCAGGGCCGGGGCGAAGAAGTCTGAAGCCGCCGCTTACAAGAAGCTCGCTGCCGATCGGCAAGCGATCAAAGATGAGGTTCAGATCGCACAGAACGCACAGGATCAAGATGCCGTCGATAAGCTGAAGCCTCGGCTGCAAGCGGCCGATCGGGCGATCTCGGACTATTGGTCTAAGAACCAATTTCTCCCGCGTCCATCAGAGCTTGATAGGCTGAAGGCGCCAGCGGAAGGCGGGGCACCAAGGCCGGCCACACCGCCTGTGCCAGCCAAGCCAGGGGAGAAGCGATCGAAGGCCGGCACGAGCGTCGAAGTGCAGCTACCGAAGGAATTGCCGGCCGACTTGCCAGATCCGAAGAGCTATAAGGATGGCGACGTTCTTGTGGACGAAAGCGGCAATGATGTCGCGAAGCTCGTCAGCGGCAAGTGGCAATCGCCGTGACGCTCAGACAATGGAAATATTTAATGGATCGACGGGATGAGTATCGGCAATGCCTTACACACTTAAAACCGCCGAGACACCTAGCGAGACACCCGCCGAGACACCGGAAAGCAAATACAAGCTGAAGTCTCAGGCGATGGAAGCCGTTCGTGGGCCGGCCGCCATTTCTGCGCCTCCTCCCGATATCGACCAGAAAGCCGTATTTGAAGCCCGCGAGAAGATGACAAAGGGATCGCCCGAATATATCGAGGCGACGAAGCAGATAGCTCAAGCTCAGACAGGGACGGAGCGAGGAGCGGCGGGATGGATAGCGCCGGCCGGCAAGGGGCTTGCCGGGCTCATGGCTGGCGCTGCCGGCCTCCGTCTCGCTGGCGCTGCCGGCAAAGCCGTGGCGAGCGTTGCGCCTCAATTCGCCAAGGATGCTGCAAACGTCGTCTCTGATGGTTTGAAGAAGCTCTTCTCGCCGGCCTCACGCGGGCCGGAAGCCTATGCCGTTGGCGGCTTGATGCGCGAGGGTCAGGCCGTCAAGGAACGTGAGTTCCAGCAAGCGGCCGAAAACCTCCGTGGCTTCGGTCAGGCGGTCGGCACGCTTTCGCCGCAAGAGAAGCTTGCGTTCATCGATCTCTATCAGACGGGCTCGATCCCGGCTGCGGCACGTCAGGGCTTGCGTCCAGAGTTCCAACAGCTTGCCGGCGAGATCAAGACGCTATTCGACGATCGCTGGCAGAAGATGACGCGGCTCGGTATCGAGCCCGCTAATTTCGTCGAGAACTATATGTCGCAGATTTGGAAGAATCGTGGACTTCCAACTGCGCCGGGGGCGCCCTCGGCTACGCCTCCTCTTGGCGGCGGCTCGTCGCTGGAAGGCGGCAAGGCGTTCACCAAGCAACGGTCCTTCCTCACCTATCGCGAGGGTATCGCGGCTGGCCGTCAGCCGGTCACTGACAACCCTATCGAGATCGCCTTGCTTGGGCTTCATGGCATGGACAAGTACATCATGGCACATGAGGTGATGCAGGAAGCCGAAAGCGCCGGCTATGGCTCGTGGGTTCAAGCCGGTCAGAGATCACCGCAAGGCTCGGTCCCAATCAACGACAAGATTGCCCGTAAGGGCGGCGCAACCTTCTACATGCCGGAACAGGCGGCGACAATCATCAACCGCACGCTCGGGCCAGGGGCCGAAGCGTTGATGGGTGAAAACCTCTTCAATGCCATTCGTACATCCGGCAATGTTATGAACCAAGCGCAGCTATCGCTCTCGGGCTTCCATGCCATGTTCGTCATTGCCGATGCGATGGCGTCCCGCTCCGCTCTTGGCGTGCAACAGATCAGCCGTGGCAAGGCGCCTGAAGTCGGACGCGGCTTGATGCGGATACTGACGGGACCGGCCGGGCCGGTAATCTCGATGGCGAAGGGGATGAAAGGCGTCAGGCAATATCTCGGGACAGGAAACTACGGTCCTGACATGGAACGGATCATCGACGCCTATACCGCTGGCGGCGGCAAGATCCGCATGGATCAGTTCATGCAATCGGGCGCCTCGGGTTCATTCTGGCAATCCTTCCGTGGCTCGCTACAGAAGATGCGGGGACAGCCAGGGCGAGCGACGTTCACACAGGATCTCGATCAGATGATCTCTGATGCAGGCGGCCCGACCGGCTTTGGTGCAACGGTCAAGGTTGCAGCGAAGATGATCCCTCGCATTATGAATACGGTCATGGCGCCGCTCATGGAGTTTGCCGTGCCACGGATGAAGATGGGCGTGGCAATGGAGATGATTTCCGATGCCTTGCGGATCAACCCCAATATGACACGCGAGGAGTTGCGGGCGGTCACCGGGCAGATCATCGATAGCGTCGATAATCGCTTAGGCCAGTTGAACTACGACAACCTCTACTGGAACAAGATGATGCGTGACCTTGCCCACATTGGCACCCGTGCCCTTGGCTGGAACGTCGGAACGCTGCGTGAGGGTGCAGGCGGCGTTCTCGATATCGCAAAGGGCAGACAGCGGCAGCCGGGCGGTATGAAACAATTGTCGGCTCGTGCCGGCTACGTGCTCGCTCTCCCGATCACGTCGGCCGTCATCGGCGGCATGTATCAATATCTCAAGACCGGTCAGGGTCCGCAGGAGTTGACTGATTACTATTTCCCAAAGACGGGGGGCAAGAATGCGCATGGCGGCGACATGCGAGCGTCCATGCCGGGGTACATCAAGGATTATTACGAGTGGACGATGCAGCCGGAACAAACGGCGATCGGTAAGCTGCATCCCATGCTATCGAGCACGATCGCCATGCTGAATAACAAGCAGTGGCTTACTCTGCAAGGTCAGGCGCCGGCCATCCGAGATCCGCGATCCCCCCCAGGCCAACAGGTGAAAGACTTTTCAGACTGGATGCTACGTGAGTTCACGCCGATCGGCATGCAGGCACGGGCAGGAACCGAGAATAGCAACATCAGCGGCTTTGAACGCTACCTCGGCATCAGAGAGGCGCCGCTCAATATCATGGAGCCCAAGCGTGCCGAGAAGTACGAGAAGCGTGAGATCTCACGAAGCGTGAAGCTTCTCAACCGTCAAAAGTATCAATTGAAGAAATCTCAGGAGGAAGGTCCATGAAGATCATGATTATCTTCTTTGTGTTGGTTCTGTCGATAAATAATGTTTTTGCCGAGACTCAGCGAGGCTCAAAGGCCAGGAGAGATTTCGAGCGATCACACCCATGCCCATCGACGAGCAAGAACTTTGGGTCATGTCCTGGGTACATCATCGATCACATCATCCCGCTTTGTAAAAACGGGCCGGACGATCCTTCAAACATGCAATGGCAAACCATCAAGGCCGCTAAGGCTAAAGATCGTTGGGAATGTAAATGAAGATCCTAGTTATCGATACGTTCGGAGAATCGGTGCTCGATTGGATTCTGCGCTGCATGGCAGACGGCCATAAGGTTGTGTGGCACATGAACGATGACAAGAAGACGGCCCGGATCGGGCGGGGCTTCGGTATCGAGATCACACACGACTGGCAGAAGCATTGGAAGTGGGCCGATCTCGTCTTTATGACCGACAACATCAAACACCTTGTTGCGCTCGATCAGATGCGTGAGGGAGATCCGGGTAAGCTCGTCGTGGCGCCGTCGAAGGCTGCCGCCGAGTGGGAAACGGAGCGTATGCTCGGCCAGAAGATTCTACAGCACCACGGCATTGATGTGCCGCCTTGCAAGGAGTTCACGGACTATGATCAGGCGATTGCTTACGTTAAGAAACACGATAAGCCGTTTGTGTCTAAGCCCTGTGGCAATGAGACAGACAAATCGCTCAGCTATGTGTCGAAGAGTCCTGCGGACCTTGTATTTATGCTGGAACGCTGGAAGAAAGCGGGAAAACTTAAAGGTTCGTTCATTCTGCAAGAAAAGATTGCCGGGGTCGAGATGGGCGTCGGAGCTTGGTTTGGTCCGGCGGGTTGGCTTCCTGGCTGGGAGGAGAATTTCGAGTTCAAGAAGCTCTTGAACGATGATCTTGGCGTTTCTACCGGCGAGCAAGGCACCGTCATGCGGTTCGTCAGGTCATCGAAGTTGGCGAATGAGATGCTGAAGCCACTGGCATCGGCGCTTGAGGAGCTTAGATATGTCGGATGCATCGACGTGAACTGCATTATCGACGATAAGGGTAAGCCGTGGCCTCTAGAGTTCACGATGCGTCCTGGCTGGCCCTCATTCAACATTCAGCAAGTTCTACATCAGGGAGATCATGCGCAATGGCTGGCAGACCTCGCCGCAGGGCACGCATCAAGGCCGCCTTGGCGCTTCAACGAGATAGCGGTGGGAGTAGTGATGACGATACCGGACTATCCCTATTCCCACGCGACGCAGAAGGAAGTGGTTGGGGTTCCGGTCTACGGAGTGACGAGCAAGAACGAGGACAACATCCACCCTTGCATGATGATGTGGGGGGACGCGCCGCAGATGTTGTCGGGCAGGATCGTTCAAGCGCCGTGCCTCCTGACGGCGGGGGATTACGTCCTCGTCGCCACAGGTACGGGGAGTTCCGTAAGGCCGGCCCTAAGATCAGCCTATCGCGTCTTGAAGACGCTGGAAGTCCCGTGCAATCCGGGGTGGCGAACGGACATCGGAAAGAGACTGACACAGCAATTGCCGGAATTGCAGAAGCACGGGTACGCGACGGAGATGCTTTACTCACCAATTCCTCCAAGCTGACAAAAGCCGTCGAATTGGCGTTGGAACGAGCGCTCGATATCCTTGAAATCAAAGCCGATCCGCAGAGCAAAAACTATCTGAAGATCCTCGCCATCCAGAAGGAAACCTTGGCAAGTGTCTTGACGACTCAAGCCAGGGTATCATCGGGTGCAATGCGGCCTGGAGAATCGGACAAAATTGCCGATCTCCTCGAAAGCATCAGGGTACAGAAGGAGGCTCAGGAGGAGGAGTCGACGAAGTCTTGAAGAGGGGAACCACGTTATCGGGTGCCGTTCCCGCTACCAACAAAGGCACGATCGCTACGATCCAGTCTGCGCGGAGGAAGAGATTAGGAGTGAAGAAAAATCCATTGGCGCGAATGATACCCACGAAATGATCCCATTCGTTTGTGGATTGCACGTCGATGTAATTCGATGGATGGATAAAAATGCGATATTGATACGTTTCAGCCATCCCCGTAGTTCTCCCTAATCCATTTTTGAACGTGTTGCGCCGCTATGAGGTAGCCATGCGACGGGTTCTTGTCGATTTCCTGTCCTGGCCGATAGGTGCTCCAAATCGAGTCACGCAATTGCTTCGGTAGCATGAACCAATGACGCCGGCAGCCCCATAGCTTCGGCGGAACCTCTTCAGGGCATCCAGGCCAGTGACAGGTGTGCGTAGCGATCTCGTTTTTGAGACGTAGTTCTGCCGTATCGGCCCGCGCCTTGAGTTCTAGGTAGTCTTGGAAATCCATTGATACCATCATCTATTCGTCCTCGCCGATGCCATGCGTGTTCGCCATGTCTCGTACCGCTTTTCAAGATAGTCAGCTTGCGATCGTGCGTCGGCAAGTTTGTGTCTCGCGGCGTTCAATTGAGTGACGATAGCCTCGTAGTCTAGAGAAGCGCGAGAAGCATGCTCGGCCTTCGCCACGGACTCATTGGACGACCACACGCCGCGAGAATGGGTAATGCGGCGTTGTTCATCAAGCGCCTCGACATCGGCGGCATAGTGACCAGCCTTCGCGGTCGCCTCTTTCAGTTCGTTGAGGAGATCGTCAATCGACGACATCAGGCAGGGATCTCATCCTTTCGGTCGCCAGGGAAGTCGGAACCACCCTTCTCCGCGTTGCGAAACTGATCGGTTCGTTTGCTGACGCTTTCCATGCAAGATGCGTAAGCCTTCTCGCCCCAATACTTGATAGCTTCCAGCCGGCCGTCACGGGTGTATTGGGCAATGAGGCTATCGAGCGCCGATTGGTGCGGCGCCTCGACGATCCCTTGACGCAGATGGTTATACATGATCAACGCATCGTCGCGCGTGACACCACCGGGAGACTTTGCGCCGGCAGCGCCATTCTGGCCGGATGCCGAGCCCGCCTGACCACTGGAACCCTGGGCCGGGTCATGTGGTGCCTTCCCGCCTTTAAGCTCGCCAGCGGGCTTGCCAGACGGCGGAAGGGGCTTGCCTTCTTCCTTGTCAGCGTCGTTCTTCTCGCCGGTCGGAATGAGGAAGAGATTCCGCATGAACCGTTTCAGCACGTAAGACTCCGCAGATCCGAAAGCTTGTGCGCCGACAGCCGGCACCACCGATCGCCGCACGATAGGACCGAAGACCTCGCCATCGGCACCGTACAGCATGACGTGATAGGTCATCGCCAGCCACGACGATTCGCCGCGCTCCGATGCCTGCCGGCGAATGGCGCAGTCATTCTCGTTCATGAGGATGATTAGCCCATGAGCGGCGCAGAGCGGGCGCACGAAGGCAAGGAATTTATCGATGCTCGTGAAGTTGTAACTCGAATGCTTGTTATAGTCGTCATAGCCGATTTGCCGGCTATCGCCCATGACGCCGATGATGGCTTTGGCGATCGACGCCGGCATGTTCACTGGCAGAGGATCATCCGGCTCGATGACCTCGCCAGTCTCGCGATCGTAGTCCTCCGCCATCGTTGTTCTCCTAGAGCAAGTCGGTTGGCGACGGCGGAGCGGCAGGCTCCTCGCCGGGGAGCGGCATCTTCAGAATTGCCATGACACAACTCTGCAAGTCCTTCACCGGGATCGTACGGGCATGGTGAAGTTGCGCCGCCTCGATCAGATGATTGACGAGTTCGGCCGCGTCGGCGCGAACGATCTTGGCAACGTGCTTGACCATCGTATCAGGCTTGACTTCCATCGTTAGAGATCCTTCGGTCAGAGTGAATTTGCGCTAGTGATTCAGAGGATATTTCAACTCCTCAACGGAATCGTCCTCGCTCCGCCTGATGGCGTTGATGAGAACGATCGGGAGCAAGCATCGGTCGATCGATGTCGCCGTGCCGATGTGCGCGAAGCCCTTCTCATCGTAACAGATGACTTCAAGCACGTATCCGATCTGCCTTTCGGGCCAGTATTTCTGAATGATATCTCTCAAATTATTATGCAGTTCTTGCCCGAGCGCTCCGATCGCGTCGCGGTCTTCCTCGCTGATGATGACGCGCTTCGGTTCGTCGCTTGCGTTCGTTTCATCCGTCATGTTCATTCATCCTTCTTGATCGATAGCCCGCGCTTGTCGCGTTTGATCGTGATGCCGTGCCCGAACGCCTCGCGAACATCGCTCTCGACCAGCGCCTTCAGGCCGGCTGCGGCGGCGACAAACGTTTCCGCCTTACTCTTGTTCTCGACCCAATCTACCGCATAGGTCGCCCAACGATTGTTGCCCTTCATGTCAACAATACGCATCTTGTTGATCGGCAGCGGCGGACTCTGCGATGCTGGCGCCCCAGGCGGTTCCTTGCCGCTTGTGACATAGCCCCAAAACTCGGCGCAGCGCGAGACAAGCTCCTCGGCATAGAAATCGTCAAGCTCGATCGGCTCTCGGATCGGCTCGTCGGTTCCGATAATGACACTGAGGATGCCACTACGGGCTCCCGTGCAAATCATCTCCGTAGTGACTTGCGGATAGTAGCGATCTCGGACAACTTCGATCTGCGACCGGCAATTGACGTGCTTCGCCTGGATCGGGCCGCCGATCTTGGCGCACCAGCCATCAAGCGTGCAGCGCAGAAAGGGGTAGCGGGGGGACACTACCGCCTCTCCGCGCCGCGTCACCGGATATCCAGTCCGGCGAGCATACCAGTCGAGATTGAGATCCTCGGTGACAAGACCAAGCTGCACCGCGAAGATGTCCGTCAGATCCTTGGGCGGCGCCTTGCCGGTCTTCTCCAGCCAAAGCTCGTACCAGTCGCCATTCATGATCTTGGGGGTATCGGATGCGCCGATGTACTTGCGGCGCTCCTCAAGCTCCTCGGGCGTGAACCAGTGGGCCATGTCGATCCTCCGTTTCAGAGAAAAATCTTCTCACATTCCGGCACACCGCGCAACATAAATCTGCTAGGATTGGAGAAAAAATAATGTTACAATCTTGTGCGAATGACAGATCACCCTCTCAAAGTCTGGCTTGAGGAGAACGATGAGCCGGCATACTTTTTTGCCGATCGCATCGGGCTCTCACGCAGCTTTATCTATGGTGTGCTTAACCTCAAATTCCGCAACATCGGTATCGAGGAGGCCGCCAGGATAGAGATCGGAACTAACGGGAAGGTGACGGCGCAAACCCTCTTCAATTATCTCTATGACCACGGGCTCTTGAAAGGAGCGAAGCATGAGTGACGACGTTGCCGCGACGGAACAAGGCATGCAGAACATGACCGGGCACAATGCCAAGGCTCGCAAAACCATCATCCGAGACGTGATGCGCCAGCTTGACGATCTCGACGGACAAATCGCCACGCTACAGGCCGAACGCACGAAGATCCGCAACACACGGATCAAGGGCGATCTCGGCATGAAGGTCGCCAACTTCAACGTGCTGCGGCGCTTCCGCGCCCTTGAGGAAGAGGATCGTGCGGACCTGTTCGATGTGTTGCGCGAAGGCTTCAAGGCGTTGGCAATCGGCGTGCAAAGCTCGTTCCTCGATCCGCTCGATGCCGTCACCGAGCCAGCCGTTCTGACGGAGGGCGAAGTCGTGCCGCACAATCAAGCAAGGCCGACCAACAAATTCGATGCCGAGAATTGCGGCTATCTCGCCGGCAAGGCTGGCAAGGGGCCTGATGATATGCCGCTCATGCGTTCCAAGATTGGCTTGCAGAAGGCATGGCTCACCGGCAACGAGCGGGGGCTTACCGAATATCACGACCACGACGGGCCGAAAAGGGCGCTTGACGATTTCGACCGCGCCGAGCAGGAGGCGGCCGCAGAGGTATGACGGTCCTGAAGTTCACGCTCCCTCGCCCGCCATCGACCAATCGTCTCTATTCAAATGTGCTAGGTCATGGGCGAGTTCTGACCAAGCACCATCGCAAGTGGCGCAAGCTCGCGATGCAGCAAATCATGATCCAGCGGTGTGACAAAAACATCAAGAAAATCGCTGGCCCTTATCATCTCGCCATCATCGTCGAGCGAGGCGATATCGATCTCGGCAACTGCGAGAAAGCGGTAAGCGATTGCCTTGAAAAGATGCATGTCATCGACAACGATCGGAAGGCAGAGAGCATCTTTCAGCGATGGGGCGACGTTCAAGGCTGTGAAGTGACAGTCGTAAGCGCGCTGCCAAATCGCTTTGCTTCAGTGAGGTATGATGAACAGTAAGGATTTCCCGAGCCGGCGATTCGGTCATGCCGGCATCGTCGGCAGCAAGTACGGCGGCAAGGGCTATGATGGTCCGCGCCTTCAAGGCTCGTTCTGCCGGTTCATTGAAGGAGAAGCCGACTGGCGCGAGCGTGGCGATGCTATCTACTGCGGCGACAAGCAGAAGGACGGCTCGCCCTATTGCCCCGAGCATCATCTCCTTTGCTACACCCGAATCTGGACGCCGCCAGCGGCACTTGCAAAGATGGGCAGAATGGAGTAAGTATCTCGATTAGGCGCGGGCAAGGTTTGGCCGCCTCGATGCAGTCCTCCTCCGTTCTGCACTGCCCGCGCCTATTCTCCCCAACGGAGCATGCCGGATCGGAGCGGTATGAAAGATCGAGCCAACTTCAGAGCCGATAGCCTCGCTAGTCTCAGCGAGACGCGACAAGTTGCCGATCCCAGGCACAAGAGCGAGCATCCCCAACCTGACAGCCGGCGCCCCTTGAAGCCGGTCTATTGGGTCGTCGTCAAACGCTACGGCGGCAACATGCAGCTTCAAGGCCGCGAGGAGTTCACGCATCCAGATTTCGATCGGATGCTTGAGCTAGCTACAGCTTACGTCAAGCGCATGGCCGCTAACCCCTTCATCTGCCCCTTCACCCATTTCGATATCGAGATTATCCGCTCCAGGGAGTAGTCGCCTATGGCATGGTCAGGATCAGCCACATGAGCGGCGGCGATGTCGATTACCGGCTGCGCCAGGACTTTCTAGGCCAGCAAGCCGATCTCTCGTTTTATCCAGGCTGTCTCTGGAAGGATAACAATGCTCCTCTATTGGATTGGATCGTTGACGGCTGCTTCATACGCGGCACAGTGGCGCTCTTATCTTCGGATGGTGGTCTCGGCAAATCATTGCTCATGCAGCAATTGTGTACGGCTGCGGCGATCGGCCGAGACTGGCTTGGCTTTAGGACACAACATCTTAAAACCTACGCGCTATTCTGCGAGGACGATGTAGACGCCATCGAGCGGCGGCAGAACGATATCAATCGGTACTACGGGATCACGATGCCGGATCTCGAACAGAACGTGATGTACCGCTGTCGCCCCGGTCAGTTCAACATCCTTGCCGAGTTTGCCAAATGGACGGCAGAGCCAGCGCTAACGCCTCTCTTCAACGTCATGATGATGACGTGTCGGAAGATCGGTGCGCAGATCATCGTGCTCGATACCGCGTCCGATGTCTTCGGCGGCAACGAGATCGCCAAGGATCAGGTGCGCGCTTTCATAACCGTGCTGCGCCGCATGGCGATCATTCTCGGCGCCGTTGTCATCCTGACGGCCCACGTCTCTAACGAGGGGTTGTCGTCAGGTTCCGGTCTATCGGGGTCTCGCGCTTGGTCGAATAGCGTCAGAACCCGTCTCTGGCTCACGGAGAAGCAGAAGGAGGCGGGAGGGGATGTCCGGTACCTGAAGACCATGAAGGCCAACTACGGACCACGGGGCGGCCCCGTGAGGCTGGTTTGGCGGGATGGTGTGTTCGTGAGGGAGGAGGAAGAGAGAAGGCCGGCTCGCGACTTCAGCGAACCGACCTTTGAATGGCCGGGCTAAGGTGCCGGCGGTGGCGGCGCCTGTTCCGGCAATACAGGCGGCGTCAATTGCCAGTTGTCGGGAACCGGCGTTTGCCTGTTCTGTTGATCCAGTGGCCACGTTTCATCTGTCATGTCACGTCTTCTTACGAAAGTTGAACGGATCAAACTCTAGACTATATCCGCTAGATTGGACAGAGCAACGGACGTGCGTCACGGGGGTAATGTTTTCCCCGTCTTTCATAACTGTGAGCACCACCCTAGCAACGTCATCAGACACCTCGGCGAGTAAAACGCCGTCTAACACAATCCATGAAGTCATTGGCCCGACCTTTCCATAGCCAGATAATTAAAGCGCATAGCAGATCATATGCCGCCGCCTCCTTTCTTCTCCGGCTTTTTAAGCTCGACGCAATAGCCGGTTTCGAGGGGAAGATCCGGCTCGTCCAGGGATGCCGCCAGCCATGCTTCACACTCGGCCTTATCGGTATAGGCCGACTCCGATGTCGATAGCGCGCACGTCTCAATGTCGGTCAGCGAGAGACACCCGAGGATAATCGCCACGTACAGCATCGTTACACCCTCCCTCTCCGCCACAAGGGCCGCAGAACGCTCTTGAACCCTTGAGCGTACTCCGGTCCTTCCCACGATAGCTTTTCGTCATCGCATGCGGCGCACCACAACTCATTGATCTCATGCCAGGACGTGCCATCTCCGATCATCTTTTTGGCCGCGTTTACGCCAGCCTCATATCGCTGCTCTGGCGTAAACGCGGCCAAAAAGATGATCGGAGATGG
>Ga0209647_1003469_pt1 | contig 12187 bp, 15 predicted proteins | sample GraSoi_2013_60cm_FD_185827 | JGI IMG/M metagenome (GOLD analysis project Ga0209647, IMG submission 185827) | Grasslands soil microbial communities from the Angelo Coastal Reserve, California, USA - Sample 9_17_2013_60cm (SPAdes) (version 2) | ecosystem: Environmental > Terrestrial > Soil >... | reverse complement strand
AACACGCGAGCGAATCATTGCATCCGCGGCAGCCGAATTCCGCGAGCACGGCATCACCGCGACGGGGTTGGCTGATTTCATGAAGGCCGCAGGGCTCACACATGGAGGGTTCTACCGGCACTTCAACCGTGGAGGCTTATCAGCGGGAACTGCGGCACTTCCTGGATTGGATCTCGCGGCGTGCCGGAAACAGCGGTCCGTTTAACGCACAAAAGCAGCTAACGAAGACGGCCCTGCAGACGTACATGGCTCATTTGCAGTCGGAGAACCATAGCATTAGCCATTGCGCACGCGTCAAGTCCGCGGTGGGCGCATTTGCTCGATGGCTCATCGAGGAGAAGGAGCTGCTCCGCCTCAACCGCTTCTGGCGCCGCGAGAACTAAGCGCCGACCAGCGCTACGTGTTGCGCAGCCTGGTCGAGCGCCAGGAGGACGCTCGCGGGGAAGCGCTCTTTGCGCTGGGATACTGGGCCGGATGCCGGATCAGCGATGTAGCTTGGCTCCGCATGGAGCATCTCCACATCGGGCCGAAAGTAGGATGGGTGCATGTGGGTTACAAAGGCGGCAAAACGCGCGACATCGACCTGTTAAATTCAGTGCGGCGTCCCCTGTACACGTACCTTCAACACGCAGATCGGGATCAGGACAGCGCCTATGTATTTAGCTCGCAGCGCGCCGCGCGATTTACCGAGGCTGGCATTCATCACTGGTTTCGCTCGCTCAAAGCGCAAGCCAACAAAGAAGAATGGACTTTGATTCACGATATTACCTTCCACGATCTCCGGCACGACTTTGCGCACCGGGCCCGCGCCGCTGGATGGACTATCGAGGAGGTGGCTTACTACTTGGGGCACGTGACCAAAAAGGGCACACCTGCAATTCAAACCACGGCCCGCTACACCCAGGTCAGTCGGGAGCATGTGAAGGATAAGCTGCGCTTGATCTCAGGATGAGAGCAAAATGCCTGTAGACTTTCTGAGCGACGAACAGGCCAAACGTTATGGTCGCTATACCGATGAACCCACAGCCGCACAGTTGGCTCGGTATTTCTACCTGGACGATGCCGACCGCAGGTTGATCTCGATTCGACGCGGAGATCACAACCGGCTTGGCTTCGCGTTGCAATTATGCACCGTCCGCTTTCTGGGCACCTTTCTTAGTGATCCTACTGATGTTCCTCCCAGCGTCGTGAAACATCTTGCTGCGCAATTGTCCGTCGCCGATCCAGCCTGTCTGAAGCGCTACTTGGACCGACCGGCCTCGCATCGTGAACATGCCGGCGAAATTCAGCGCCGACTCGGCTACCGCGATTTCAACGATCAGCCTGAACGCTTCCGGTTGCTGCGCTGGCTTTACACGCGCGCTTGGCTCAGCGCCGAAAGGCCGACGGTACTGTTTGATTTGACTACGGCTCGACTGATTGAACGCAAGATTCTCTTGCCCGGAGTTACCATCCTGACACGGCTGGTTGCCCAGGTGCGCGATCGAGCCTCTTTACGACTGTGGCGTGTTCTGGCAGCGCTTCCGAGTGCCGACCAGCGGAGTCGATTGGAGGCGCTGCTCGTGGTCGGAGATGGCAATCGCGTATCGCCGCTGGACCGGCTGCGTCGTGCTCCGACACGCATCAGCTCTCCTGCCATGGTGGATGCCCTGAACCGATTGACAGAGCTTCGTTCCTTGGACGCAAGCCATTTCGATATGGCCCGCTTGCCGTCGGATCGCATCAAGGCACTGGCCCGCTATGCCGCAGCGGCGTGGGCGGCTAATATCGCGCGCATGCCACCGGACCGCCGCATCGCCACCCTGGTCGCTTTTGCACATATGTTCGAGACCGTTGCTCAGGATGACGCGATTGACTTGCTCAATCAATTGATCACTAAATGCCTGGCTCGCGCGGAAAATAAGGGTGAGCAGGTGCGACTGCGTACCATTCATGACCTGGATGCAGCGGCTATCCGGCTCAACGTGGTATGTAAAATCGTTCTCGATCCCCACTGCGAAGATGCCGAACTGCGCTCGATCATTTTCGAGCGGGTAGCCAGAGAACAACTCGAACGGGATTCGGCTACCGTCGACACATTGACTCGGCCAGAAGATGACAATTACTACGAATTCTTGCTCGGCAACTACAGTACGATCCGGCGTTTTCTTCCGTTGTTGTTGCGCACCGTCCAATTCGAAGGAGCAAAAGCCGGTCAGCCAGCGCTCAAGGCGATTGAATTTCTACGGGATATCGAAGGTCACTCCAGATCAGCCATGTCAGGAGCGCCGCACGAGGTGGTGAATCGCGCATGGCAGAAACTAGTGATCCAGCCCGATGGAGTCATGGATCGCCGGTTTTACACCTTTTGTGCGCTCGAAAGATTGCAGGATGGGTTAGCCCGGCGCGACATCTTTGTGAATCCAAGTGAACGCTGGTGTAATCCCCGCGCGAAGCTCTTACATGGCGCGGGATGGGAGGTGCTTCGGCCACAGATTTGCCGGACTTTGGATCTTGCATCTACCGCCGAACCAGCGTTGGAGAAACTGAGCGCCCAACTCGATGAAGCCTACCATCGTGTAGCTGCCAATCTGTCTACCAATCCGGACGCACGAATAGAGCAGGTGAATGGTAAAGACAGACTCACGTTGACTGGTTTGGATAAACTCGATGAGCCACCCAGCCTAATCGCCTTACGCGAACAGATTGACGCTCTTCTGCCTCGTATCGATCTGACCGATGCGATACTCGAAATCCACGGGTACACAGGATTTGCTGATGAGTTTACCCATATTAGTCAAAATAACGCTCGCGTGGACAAAGGGAAACCGGAGGTGCGCAAACCGACATCGCGTGCCTTCATCGGGACAGCATCAATCCGTTTACCGGCAGATTGACCTTCAATCGTCGCAAACTGGAAAAGCGGTCGATGGGAGAAGTTGCCATTGTGATAGGCGACGAGCTGCAACGCATCCTGGGCCAGCTTCCGGCGAAGGGATTTTTATTTCCGACTCTGGCAAAGCAGGACGACAAGGTGCGTTCGTCCCGCTTCCGCAAAGTGGCTGACCGACAGGGGTTCACCGAGATTACGCTGCACGGATATCGATACGCGTGGGCGCGTCGGGCCAAGTCATTTGGGATGCCCTTACGCGAAGCAATGGCGCACTTGGGCCACGGCAGCAAAGCGGTTCATCAAGCTTACTCGGAAAGCGCGGAGATCGTGACGTTGCCGCTGGAATTTTACGAGAAGCAGCACAGGGATAAAATCCTACAGTTCACGGCCAATCAGGAAAGCAGTCCGGTCACTGTGGCAGGAGGAAGACCATGAAGTTTCGCGCCAGGATTTACCTGGCACGATTCACGATTCGACCTGAAACAGCCGGAGCTTACTTACCCGGTGCCTTCCAACCATCGGTGAGTAGCATGTGAAGTGGAGTCAATGGTCCGAGTTCATGGAACTCGAATTTCATGAGACCTGCCTTGCCTAACGGCAGTTCCTCCAAAATTGCGTGAGCTTCTTGGACTGATGTGACATTCATCAGGAAGACGGGGCCAGTCTGCGTTTGCTTGACCCACCATTGGTCGATCTTACCGGACAGATAAAGTTTGAGCGTCTCGGGAACTTCGTGAGGGAAAATTTCTTTGATCTGTTCGGGAGTCGGGGGCGTAGTGAATTGTCCGATAGCCAGGACTTTGGTGGTTGGGACTACGGGAAAACTGGGCTTGGGAGTGACTTCTTGATTTGTGTTCATTTGATATCCTTTTTTTTGGTGGGTTTTTGATTGTCGGCCGGAGGCCGCACAAATTTATTTTTTGGCTTCGCTGCACTCCTCAACGGCGACAGACGAAGGCTGTGGATTAAGCTCCTGTATATGGGGCCGAGGCGTGCGATCGATCAACAGACTCAGGAGTTCGGGACGGCTGTAATGGCCGCGTGAATCCATGAGTCGCTTGCGCTTGTCGATCTGCCAGAAATCGAGATCGGCGATAACTTCGCCTTCCCCGGAGCGTAGCGGCTCACCCATCAATTCACCTTCTGGGGAGACAATGGCCGTGAAACAGCCGCTGGATATAGGGCCTATTTCGCACCCTGTGTCCTTCATGATCTGGCCTGTTGATCGGAATCCAGCCATGCCGTTGAATTCACGACAAAGCATCCAGATTTCAGGGCGTGCTGGCGGATATTCACCGAAATTTGTTCGGAGAAAACATCGCCAGCAAACGACCCGGGATACATCGCTGAGTGGATCTGTTCTCCGTCAGCCATTAAGGCATAGCGCGCCAAAGGATTGTAGTGCTCCCAACAGGCGAGAGAGCCGATGCGCCCGACGGCACTATCGACCGCCCGCAGACAGGAACCGTCGCCCATGCCCCAGACCATTCGCTCGTGATAGGTAGGAGAAATCTTGCGGCGCTTCTGAATCAAAGTTCCGTCTGAATCGAACAGAAGTTGAGTATTATAAAGGGTGCCTCCATCGCGTTCGTTGACTCCGATGGAGACTACCATCTTCGCCTGCTTGCAGGCCTCGCCTATGGCTAGGGTAGAAGCAGAAGGCACGGTGACCGATTGTTCCCGCAGCCGATAATGCTCCGCGCCCATTTGATAGGGAGCCTGCACAAAGGAATAGTACGGGTAGTAGGGCACGACCGTTTCCGGGAAAGTGGCGAATTGAACGCCCAGGCGACCGAGGGCGATGATTTTGTTGCAGACTTTTTCGACAGTGCCTTCGCGACTGTATAGGACGGGACTTATTTGGACGGCGGCGGCTTTGATGGTTTTCATTGGGTCTGGCATTTTCGTTTTTGGGGTTGGAAGGCGCTGACAAAAGAAAAGTGTATATGCAACATAGGGTGTAAAAAAATTAAGCTGTCGGTTGGGGTTTCATAATTTGGCTGGCGATTTCCATGATGGTGCATGCCCCATCTGCCCCGAGGAGGTTCTGAGCTTCGGTTTGGGCGCCGCGCCAAGCAGTGATAACGCTCTGCAAGAGACGCCTTCCTGCCTTGCTCAGCCTGATGGGACGGGCTCGGCCACCCGAATTCCCAGGCACTTCTTCAATCCAGCCCTCGGTAAGCATGATTTTAAGATTCCGAGTCAGTGTGGACCGCTCCTGATGATGAAAGCGTCCTATCTCCGAGCGGCTTGCAGGTTCCCGGACAGAGATCACCAGGAGCAAGGCAAACTGAGGGGAATTGAGTCCAAATGGACGAAGCGCTTCGTCGTAAAGATTGGTTATAACGCGTGAGACCAAACGCGTGCGCATCAAGATGCAGTCGCTCGCCATTTCGACCAGGGCATCTTTTGAGCCTTTAGGTGGATTTTGGGCTTTTACGAAGTCACCATGGTGCATATGCAACATAGCGTCAACTTAAATTATCGCCGGGAATCGCGAAGTCACCCCGGCGTTTGGTCGGATCTCGCGGCACGTCGGCTAAAGCCATCCCGGCAATCGGTGCATACGGTATCCCAATATGTGACGAAATCGACCTCGAACGGCAGGTCCAAATTTAACGAAGAAGGATCAGAACTCGCCTCGAAATCCGCCGCCAGCGATAATCCCCTCCACCGGAAGTGCTGGCCATTTTTGAGCGCGCTTGCCTAAGATTGCCGTCAACGCTTCAGTAAAATCGCCCGTCGAGATTCCTTTGAGATAGAGCGCCGGTGGGCAAATCAGAATCCGAATGAAATGAAAACTACAGTTCCAACCGAAAAACAAGCGGCAATCTTTGAACTTCAACATGCAGGAGAATTTACTGACATTGAAAATTCCGCCATAGTCTATGTATTGCGGGGATGGTTCGCTGGGTTAGCAGGAGTGCCAGGAGCAATTCAGGCAGGGGATGATGCATGGGCATTCACAACGCTGTTCGAGCATTTTACTAGCTTAATGCCATATCCACCTAACTTGAGAACACCAACTCAGGTTAAAATTCTTGCTGCATTAAGTGCAAAGGCACAAGCAAGTCAAGATGCGGTTGATGCATTGTTAGGAGCTAAGAATAATGAGGATGAGCGGATGATTGCGGAGACGGACGCGTTTGTTGCTTCATTAATTAAAGCACTATAAAACAATAGCACTCGTTTCAAACGGTCGCAGAGGAGCTTGCACTGATGAGATCACGCCGGTCCTAGAATCAAGACTGGGCGGTCTGCACCGCTAGACCCGTGGGACTTTCTTAAAATCAAATAATCGATGTTCGTAATTTTGCTTTTTTGTCTGCTGCCGTCAGCCAGCTTCGCCGCAGATCTCCAGGGTCTGGTCTCGGCCTCCAATGATTTTGAGGTCGAAATGATCGAACATGAGCACGTGTTGGAACGAAGTCCTTCTGCGACCGAACTGGCGGCGAGCACGTTCAAATATGCAAGAGCGAAGGAGCGCTACTTCGTTGAGCTGCGCAAGGGTGTCCCGACTCTGATCGATATGGCCACCGGGAAAAGGATGTGTTGCAACTTAGCAGTCGAGCCGAAGGTCGGGGTAGATGATCGGATATTTAGCTCGTCGCAGCGAACAGACCGAGAATTAAGCGATGGAGCAAACCGATGCCCGGTGCCGACGCACTTCCAGAAGCCTGGCCTTTGCGGATCATATGGATTGCTTCGTAGCCGGCGAGCGTGCGCCGAGCGGCGCAAAATGATCGGAAATGCTGACTGGCGTTGACCCGCCGCTTGATGGCGCGGTGGTCCTGCTCGAGCACGTTGTTCAAATATGGCACCGGCCGATGCCGACAATCCTCGCTCAGATCGCCTTCGCCTTTGAGTTGCGCAACGGCGGACGGATACGCGGCGTGGCCGTCGGTGTTGATCACCCGAGGCGCGGGATGGTTCGCTCCGCCCAACGCTTTGGCGAGAAAGCGCTTAGCCGCGGCTGCGTCCTGCTTGGCCGAGAGAAGGAAATCGAGGGTGGCGCCGGTGGAATCCACCGCTCGATACAGGTAACGCCACTTGCCTTTCACCCGGACGTACGTCTCGTCCATGCGCCAGCTGTCATTGGTGGGCTTCAGGTGGCGGCGTAAGCACCGCTGCAATTCGGGCGCATACCGCTGAACCCATCGCCACACCGTGACGTGGTCGGCGTGCAAACCCCGCTCGGCGAGCAACTCTTCGACGTCGCGGTACGACAGGGAAAAGCGCAAGTACCATCCCACCGCCAGCAGGATGACCTCCGGCTCAAATTGCCGCCACTTGAATAAACCACAAACCGAAGATGCCAGGAGGAGCATCCTGCCAGCCTATCACCGGATGACTGCAAAGTTGCAACACTTCCCAAAATACTTGGGGTCCGGCCGAAGTCGCGCCCGTAACGCCGCCGGGAGGCTGGGACTCACCGGCTCCAAGTCCGAATACGATGTCAGCTCATGGGTAGCCGGATTTAGTAGCACAGGCACTCTTGCCAGTGCGCTTTTGTTAAGCCGCAAAAACCGTACAGGCAAGAGTGCCTGTGCTACTAAAAATTCAGCGCGCCGGGAGCGGTTGCAGGGGCGGCGTCTTGCCTCCAGGAGTGGCGTCCTCAGCCGTATTGCTCAACATGGCTAAGGTAATGTAGACGCCGCTGACCGTGATCAGATCGACGATTTGCTGGTCGCTGAAAAGTTCGCGCTTTTTTGAATGTGGCGTCGCTTACCACGTGATCCTTCGCAAGGTCCATGCAGAGATCGTACACGGCGGCTTCGTCCGGTTGCATGGACGCCGGGCGCTTTCCTACCTTTAAATCATCGGCAACCGCTTGCGGCAGCCCGGCCTTCAGCGCGAGCGGGTAGTGAGCGGTCCACTCCACTTGCGAAGTCCACAGCCGCGCCTGGATCAGGATCGCAAACTCATTCAGCTTGCGCGGGACGGAAGTGTTGAAACGCAGGTAATCGAGCATGGCAAACATGCGCTGGCCCATGACCGGGCTGCGCAACATCATATTGAAGGGACCCGAAATCCCGATGCTCGAGACTTTCAGGATCTCATCCGCAAACGGGCGCTGCTGATCGTTCAATTGCTCCAATTTTAATAACGGGAACCGTTGTTCCTTATCCGCGGAATGCACCTGCACCTCCGGCATCATGAGCGTTAAACCAATTCCAACCGCTACGCACAACGCTAACACGATCCGTCGCTTCATGTCCGTCAATTTTTCAGCTTTAAAATTTTCCGTGCTGAACTGAGTAGTTCGTCGGAAAGTGTCGGATCACTTTTTTTCACGGCACGGGACAGCATCATTGCGCCCACTAAGCCACTAAACAAAGCTATAGCTTGTTGCCTTGCTTCCTGCTCGTCTCCACCCATTTGCGCGGCGATTATATCGAGATAGGTTTCAATGCCTTTGACGAAAGCAGTTTGAACGGTTTTTCCATTTCGCGCGGCATCGACGGACAAGGCTGATGCTGGGCATCCTCCAGATTTAGTGTCGCGATGCGGAGGACTAAGATATCGCGCGACGAACGATGAAAGCGATTCTTGTGGATGTTTTCCGGATGCAAGCTTTTCCGATAAATCACTTGCGACAACATCGAATGCAGAAGCAATAGCTTCAGCCGCCAACTCATCTTTGGATTTAAAGTGGTTGTAGAATCCGCCATGTGTAAAGCCGGATTCCTTCATGATGTCGGCGACGGCGACATTTTCCATGCCATGCAATCTGAACATCCGCGATGCAGTTTCGACAATGAGATGCCGATTTTGTTCGGCTTGTTCTTTAGTTAAACGCAATCGTTACGCTCCTTCTAGATCACTTGACATAATGACAGGGTATCATTAATAATGATGATTGTCATCATTAATCGGTTTTGGGCGAGAGCAGCCTTTTTCTCACTAGCGGTAAGGAGTCCTTATGCAGTTCACGAAATTTGGTCAGACCGGCTTAACGGTCTCTCGCATGATCCTCGGAACGGGAACATTCGGAAAGCAAACGGATGAAAAAGAGGCGCATCGAATGCTCGATAAGGCGGCTAAGGCAGGGATTAACTTCATCGATACCGCTGACGTATATCCCCCTGGCGCGGAGGTCGATGGTGCTGAAATCGTCGCAGGCCGCTGGCTCAGCAATAAGCGGGCAGGGTTTATCCTCGCCACAAAGGGCGGCGGAAAAATGGGGCCAGCCGCTTGGGATGCAGGCAGCTCGCGAAAACACCTACTCGACGCCATCGACGCTTCCCTGCGCCGCCTAAATACGGATTACGTTGATCTTTACCAACTGCATATGGATGACCCCGTTACCCCGATCGACGAAATGGTTGGGGCTATGGATACGATCGTGCGTTCGGGCAGGGCGCGTTATATCGGCGTATCAAACTTTCTCGCCTACCGTCTGGCAAAAGCGCTTGGACGGCAGGACACGCTAAAGCTGACGCGTTTCGTTTCGGCCCAACCACGTTACAACCTGCTGTTCCGTGAAGTTGAGCGAGAACTTTTCCCGTTGGTGCAGGAAGAAGGTCTCGCGGTGATTCCGTTCAATCCTCTTGCCGGGGGGCTTCTGAGCGGCAAATACAAGCACGGCGATACGCCTGAGAAGGGTCGCTTTTCGGCGGAACTCGGCGGATTCGGGCAGGCGTATCATGCCCGGTATTGGCACGAGCACGAGTTTGAAACAGTTGCCAGGGTTCAGGAAATCGCCAAACAGCATGGAACGCCAATCACGACCTTATCAGTCGCTTGGGTGCTGGCGAATCCTGCCATTACTTCGGTCATTCTTGGCGCAAGCCGCGTCGAGCAGCTGACCGACACCCTGGCCGCCGCGGATTGCAAACTCGACAGCGCATTGAAAACGAGGCTGGACGAAGTCAGCATCGAATTCCGCAGGGGCGACGCAGGGAAGTAAGGAAAAGGTGGCGCTAAGAAATGAGCCTCTACTCGCCTCTCTCGCCATTCAACTAAACGCAGGACCAATGTTTTTTGGGGGGGAGCCGACGGGCTACGCTCTGAACATCACAACGGAAGAGAGGAAGTTCGTGTCAATAACGAGTGTACTCAGAGAGAGGAATCAATGACAACAATAAAGGCGATTCGGCTGGCTTCGCTGGTCACGGCAATCAATGTCCTGGTCGCGAGCGGCTTTTCCATCGCGGCGATCATCCGTCCGCAATACCTGGTCCCTGCCGAATCCGTTCCAACGGAGGCGTCGTTGCTATTGGCGATGTACGCGGCGGCGCGCACAATTCCTCTGGCTTTGTTCGCATTGGGGGCGATCTACAAGCAGGCGACGCCTGCGTTGCTGATCCTGGGTGCGCTCGCCGGCGCCATGCAATTGCTGGATGCCGGAATCGGTCTGTTTGAGCATGATCTTGGGAAATGCGCTGGGCCGCTCTTTATCGCCGTCCTCCAATTCTTCGTGGTGTATCTGCTTCACAGATCCGTGCGGATCACGCCGCAAACCAAGCGCGGATAAACGCACGCTACGGCCCGGCACTTCCAAGTTCGCCCCAGTTGCGCGGTGAAGCTGATGCAGCGCATCACTCGGCCGTGATCAGCCATGCCCGGGCGAGTGGAGCGTGCGCCGGTGGTTGTAGTGCTCGATGAACGCCTCGATCTGGCGTTCGAGGTCGCCGGGTAGGAAGTAGTTCTCCAGCAGCACGCGGTTCTTCAGTGTCTGGTGCCAGCGCTCGATCTTGTCTTGGGTCTGGGGATGGAATGGCGCGCCGCGCGCATGGCTCATGCCCTGCGCCCCGATCCACTCTGCCAGTTCGCCGGCGATATAGCTGGGTCCGTTGTCCGACAGCAGGCGCGGTTTGTGTCGGACGTGGGGCCTGGTCGCAGCCTGATGCTGCCAGTGCCAGTTCCAGGGTGTCGGTGACGTCCTCGGCACGTATCGTCGTGCAAAGTTTCAATGCGGTGATGTAGCGGGAGTAATCGTCGAGCACGGTCGATAGGTACATCACCGCGGTTCTAGATGCTGCCGATCGAGCCCGGGCGCGCGACCCAAACGGTTCGGTGCTGATCCTCGCAAAGTCCAATGCCGCAGTCGCGGCGATCTCGCGCGCCGCACGCGAGCGCAGCAAGGCCCCACCTCAGTTCATTGCGCGCATCCTGAGCGGATGTTTGGTGGGCGCCACCGTGGGTGCGGCGGCAGGTTCGCTGATCGGCGGATTGCTCGCGGGCGCGGTCGGGGCCGTTGTCGGCACGTTGGGTGGCGCGGCTATCTGTTCGCCCATACTCTCGCCTTCGCCATAGTGCGCCGAATGTAGGCAGCCTTCCTCGCGGGATTTGGATCGCGGGAAAGGTATTCGCTGTCGAGGGTGTTTGCCATTGCATCATCGGGCATCCCCAGCGAATAAGCCGCCACACAGAAGGGTGTATCGGTTCACGGTAGAGAGTATCTCCAAGAGAGGCACATAGCTCCGTTCGGGGAAGAAGTGCTGTAAAGGCTCCGCGTCGCTCTCCTCCTGTTTGGGGGTGGCGAGGGTGAAACCTCCGTTCTTACTGTCGATTGCAGGTAAATCGTAGACTGGCACATTTTGAGGTCAGATTTTTGCAATTAAATCGTAGACCAACCCTCCTTTTTGCAGCTAAATCGTAGACCGTTTGCAAACGCGAAGCTGCGGCTGCGGCCTAGTTGCTTGGCAAGATGATCTGCTCGGCGTAGGTGCTCCAACCAGCTTCAATAAAGGATCGGATGGTCACTTTGCGTCGACATACATCTTCCAGTTCGGATGGGGATCCGCCCTCCCAAGAACGACGATTTTGCATTTAAACGTGCGACCAATTGAGGGGGTCAAATGGTCTACGATTCAAGTGCAAAAGTCTACGATTTACCTGCAATTTGCTTTGCAATTAAATCGTAGACTCCGAGCGAGAGACGCCCATTTCTGGTCTACGATTTAACTGCAATCGACAAAAAGTGTCGCGGCCAATCATCCAAGCATAGCGAAAGAACCAGCACCGCAAGCGTATATTGATCGGGCTTTGACCCGAGAGAATATCACGATTGCATGATGCCACTGTAGCGGCAGGAATCCCGCTTTAGCTATTCTCATTAATGTGGTCCAGCTGGCCTGATCCCGGAAAAGTGGACAGTTGAAAAGTGTAGTTCTGCTCAAGTAAAAGGAGCAGAAGGAAATGAAGAGAAGTCGGTTCAGTGAAGAGGAAATAATCGGGGTGCTGAAAGAGGCGGAGGCGACGACGGTGAAGGCGACGTGTGCCAAGCGTAATATCAGCGAAGCGACGTACTACGGATGGCGGAAAAAGTACGGCGGGATGGATGTCAATGAGGCGCGGCGATTAGGTGCG
>Ga0209647_1003465_pt1 | contig 12196 bp, 12 predicted proteins | sample GraSoi_2013_60cm_FD_185827 | JGI IMG/M metagenome (GOLD analysis project Ga0209647, IMG submission 185827) | Grasslands soil microbial communities from the Angelo Coastal Reserve, California, USA - Sample 9_17_2013_60cm (SPAdes) (version 2) | ecosystem: Environmental > Terrestrial > Soil >... | reverse complement strand
GAAAGGCTTCGGGTCCGTCTCCCTCACCGCGCACCGGTTGGCCACCGCGGTTCGTCGCTACAATTGTCCTGATGTTCATCCGCAGTTTCTCCGACGCCATTGGATCATTGGTGATTGCAAAGCAGGCGGTGGCGTCGATCACCATGGGAGATCCAACCACCGATATCTACATGCGTTCGCTCGTCTCGCGCCATAAGGTCGCCATCCAGCAGGAGCACCTTTATCTGCGAATTGTCATGCCTGCCCGACCCGATGCGGCGTCGCCGTGCCGCCAACTCGCGCTGAAGGGGCGTCGAATGAGGAGGAGTGGATTTCGTGTCCACGTGGGGCTTCTCTCCCGAAAACGCTAATTCTGAATCGACGCTATCTGACATGGGAAATTTTCTCTTTCGGCTTCATCACCAACGGAAGGTTGTCACTTGGGGTAATACGGCGGAAGCGTTCAATCTGCCGTTTGAGGCCCGTCGTCATCTCCGCCCGCCGACACTTCCGTCGCTCGAGCGAACGATGGCGGCGGCCGCTTTCTATGTCCGCTGCAGCAGCAGGGCCGTGAGCTCATTGGGCATGTCGAGCATCACATCATGCCCGCATGCAAGCTCCTCCTGCCACCAGCGGCGCTCTCCTGCCTTGGCGTAAAACTGGCCGAAAGGACCTTCAAAGCCCCGCGCCAGAATGTATCCGATGGTCGCGATGCCGTCGCAGGCGCCGGTGATCTGCGCCGGCGCTTCAAAACTGGACAGCGGGTGCATCGTGCACTGACGGTCCACCCAGGCGGCGTCTGCCGCATTGACCGCGAAGGCCGACGCCGGTCTCGGCGGAACTCTCCAGCCATCGCCATGGGCCACAGCCAGTTTCCGGTCGCCCTCACCGTTATCGGGCAGGTAGTCGAAAAGGGTTTTGCCGTTTTCGGGAACGAAGGCGTCGAGGTAGATGAGCGAGCGAATCCGGTCCGGCATCCGGTCGGCGACGTGGCGTGCGACGACACCGCCGTAGGAGTGTCCGACCAGGACGATGTCGCGTAGGTTCTCCCAAATCATGAGATTGGTTACATCCGCGACATGGGTGTCGAGGCCGACGTCGCGGCTCAAGAGGTGGGAGCGTTCTCCGACACCCGTTAGCGTCGGCGTGAACACCCGGTGCGCTCCAGCCGCCAGCAGGCGACGCACGCGCGCCCAGCACCAGCTACCATGCCACGCGCCGTGGATTAGGACGTAATCGGTCATTGCGGAGTACTCCTTGCGATGTCGGCGCCGTGACGCGAGGCGACCTGAACGTGAAAGAAACGATGCATCGCTGCGTCGCGCCGACATGTGGACGGGGCGCCTCGCTCTGCCAAGTCTGTTTTTCGGACTGGCAATTCCGGCTGTCGGTGACTAGATGGGACGCATGTCAGCAAGCTATGGTCAGTTCTGCCCGATCGCGAAGGCATCAGAGATCTTCGCCACCCGGTGGACTCCGCTCATCGTGCGCGAAGTGATGACTGGCGTGCACTCCTTCAACGACATCCATCGCGGCGTGCCGCTGATTTCCCGGGCCGTCCTGGTCGCGCGGCTGCGTGAGCTCGAGGACCATGGTGTGATTGAACGCCGGCCGCGCGCCGACGGTGCCGGTCACGAGTACTGGCTCACGCCTGCTGGCGAGGGCTTGCGCGTGGTAATGCACGCGCTCGGCCAGTGGGGAATGACCTACACCCACGACCGGATCAAACGTTCCGATCTTGATCCCGCCCTCCTGATCTGGGGATTGCGCAAGCGTGTCGATCTGAGCACGCTGCCGGATCGCCGCGTCGTCCTGCGCTTCGAATTTTCAGGCGTGCCGGCGAGCCGCACGAAATTTCGAATCATGGGGCTGATCCTCGGACGATCCGGCGTCGACGTCTGCATGAAGGACCCGGGATTTGCCGTCGATCTTACACTTCGCGGCAATATCCGTGATTACGTCGAAGTCTATCTTGGCCACACGAAATGGCGCGACGTGGCCGGCACAGCGCTGCAGCTCGATAGCGATCTGCAGATTGCAAGAGCATTTCCTGTCTGGCTGCGATTTGAAACGGTAAACGGCCTGAATGCTGTGATCCTCGTTCACGGCGCCTGGGCCGACGGGTCGAGTTGGGCCAAGGTCATCCCGCTATTGATATCTCGTGGCGTGATGGTGACCGCAATCCAAATGCCCCTAGCCGGGTTTGAAGGTGACGTCGCCACGCTGCGGCGGGCGATCGCGCTGGCCGAGCCACCGGTCGTATTGGTCGGCCATTCCTATGGAGGTGCGGTGATCACGGAGGCCGGGACGGAGGAGAACGTGTCCGCCCTCGTCTACATCGCCGCATTCGCGCCTGACGCCGGCGAGTCCGCGGGCTCGTTTGGGCAGACCGTCGAGCCGGTGCCGATGGGTGCAGCGGTGAGGCCCGACGCAGAGGCTTTTCTCAAGCTGACGGAAAAGGGGATTCGCCAAGACTTCGCACAGGACCTCTCCGACGTCGAACAAAGCGTTCTGTTTGCAGCCCAGGCACCTACCGCCGGAGCATCGCTGGGAGGGACGGTTTCTCGACCCGCTTGGCGGTCGAAGCCGTCTTGGTATCTTTGTCGCCAGCGAAGATCGCGCGATCCAGCCCGAGTTGGAGCGGACGATGGCGCGGCGCATGGACGCCTCAGTTGTGGAGATTTCCTCAAGCCACGTGGCGATGCTCTCGCATCCCGACGCCACCGGAGACCTGATCCTGCGGGCCGTCCAGGCGACGTAAGGGTGGCACGGCTAGCCCTGATTTGACAATGGCGCGCCGAGCATCTCGCACAGATAGCTTGAGCCGCCTTGACCAACACGCCATCCGCTGGAGAGCGCAAACTGTCATGACTGCCGAACCGAAAATCGCCATTGTCACCGGGGGCTCACAGGGCATTGGCCAGGCGCTGGTGGAGACGCTCCTAGCCCACGGATATCGCGTCGCGACCTGTGCCCGCCACATCGCGGCGCAGAACAAGCCCGACCTGTTGGCGATCGCCGGCGATATTGCCAAGCCGGATTTCGCGAACCGTCTAGTAGAGACGACAGTCGCGCGCTTCGGGCGCGTTGATACGCTGGTGAACAACGCTGGGGCATTCCAGCCCCGCCCCTTCACCGATTACTCGCACACAGAGTTTCAGGACATCCTTGGTATCAATCTGGGCGGCTTTTTCCATACCACCCAGCGGGCGGCGCAGCAGATGCTGCGACAGGGCACCGGACATATCGTCACCATCACTTCGAGCCTGCTTGCAGAACAGCCGCTGGCCGCGCTACCCGCTGCGTTGACGGCGCTCACCAAGGGCGGCCTGAATGCGGTCACTCGGTCTCTCGCCATCGAATACGCTGGCCGAGGAATCCGCGTGAACGCTATCGCACCGGGTGTGATCCGCACACCGATGCACGCGCCTGAAAACCTCGGCGCGCTCGCTACGCTGCACCCGCTCGGTCGGATCGGGGAACCGCAGGAGATCGCTGACGCGCTGCTCTTCCTTGAAGGCGCACCATTCGTCACGGGGGAGATTCTGCACCTGGACGGCGGCGCGCACGCCGGGCGCTGGTGAGAACGGGGGAGGATCGAATGCCCTGGCCCGACCGTCGCATCCTCGACCTGTTCGGCATTGATCTCCCAATCATACAGGCTCCGATGGCCGGCATCACCACACCGGCGCTGATCTCGGCCGTGGCTCGGGAAGGCGGCCTGGGCTCGCTGCCCTTGGGCATGGCAACTCCGGACGAAGCGCGGGCCGCGCTCGACGCGATCGGCGAGGCCGATGGTGCGCGCGTCAACCTCAACTTTTTTTGTCACCGACCAACGCCCGATGGCCCGCTCCGCGCTGATGCGTGGCAACGCCGCCTAGTGAATTATTTCGAGGAGATGGGCCTGCCTAAGCCGACACAGCAGGTCGAGCAACATACCAGTAGCTTCGGCGGCTGGCATTGCGAACTGGTCGAGCGGATCCGGCCAAAGGTGGTCAGCTTCCATTTCGGCCTTCCCGAACGCCCCCTGCTGGAGCGCATGCGGGCGACGGGTGCGAAGATCATCTGCTCGGCAACCACAGTGCGCGAGGCGCGCTGGCTCGAAGCAGCGGGCTGCGATGCGATCATAGCCCAGGGCGTTGAAGCAGGCGGGCATCGTGGCAGTTTCCTCGATATCGAAGTCGCCACCGAACTCGGCACTCTGGCTCTGGTGCCGCAAGTTTCAGATGCGGTGCGTGTGCCGGTGATCGCGGCCGGTGGCATCGGCGATGCCCGCGGCATCGCAGCCGCGCTGGCGCTAGGAGCATCCGCCGTGCAACTCGGTACGGCCTATCTATTCTGCCCAGAAGCGCGGCTCTCGCCAACCTATCGCGCGGCGTTGGAGTCGGCGGGTGACGACGGCACCATCATCACCAACGTCCTGTCGGGACGACCGGCCCGCGCGCTGCGCACGCGCCTGGTCCGAGCGCTTGGGCCGCTTTCGAGCGACGTGCCAGACTTTCCTCTGCCCGCCTTCATGTTGCGACCACTCAGCCAAGCGTCGGAACGCATGGGGCGCAGTGATTTCATGGCGATCTGGTGCGGCCAGGGCGCACCGCTCTGTGCAAAACAGCCCGCCGCCGCGCTCACCCGCCGATTGGCCAAGGAAGCCTGTGCCCTGATTGGGGCCTGAAAAGAGCGAACTGACTCAACGTCTCGATATTGACCTTGCCCATGAAACGCCCCGGTCTGAAGCTCGTCTCACGCCCGCTTCTCCGTTGACGGACGGGGCAGCCGCTCCGGTTCAATGCTACCGCGCGGTTTTGAGGAATGCACTTTTCATCAGCCCGCGCCAGACGCGCTCGGAGAGCCATCGGTTGAGACTCAGGAACGCTCCTGCACCGTTGGCGTATAACGCAGGCGCGGCTTGCCATCAGTGGCATTGCGAAAGATCGCATCGGCCACGCCCTCGGGATCCGCGGCCTATAACAGAGCCACGCATCGTCCGATCTTTGTCAATCGGCCCTTTAATCGCGAGTGGTTGTCAACTCCTGTTTGAGCTGTCCGCGCCGAGGTCAGGGTCCTTTCCGAGGTCTGAAGCCTCATGATGGTGTTCGGGGTGGGTGCCTCAACGTACGCAGCGAAGTGCGAGCAGTTCGCCTTCAGCCGATTGACCGAGGTCACCATCACCACCGTCCCGGCAGGGACACGTACCGGCGCTGCTGATGTTGCGGGCCGGAATGGTGAGTTCTGATCAAGCCGCCTTCTCTGCCCCCCACTCGAAGCTGGTGCCGTCGGTCCAGATGCAGTGCAGGATGACGGCGATCTTGCGCGCGACAGCAACCTTCGCTTTCTTGGCTCCGACGCGCTTCATGAGGCGGACCCCCCAAGACTTGAGAGCCGACCAGCGCTGGGTCCGATGCAGCAGGACGCTTGCCGCTTCGAATAGATAAGTCCGGAGCAGCCGATCACCCCATTTCGAGACGCGGCCGTTGAGATCCAACTCGCCGGATTGCTTTCGGCGCGGTGTGAGGCCGAGATAGGCACCGACTATCTGAGCCGATCGGAAGCGTGTCGGATCATCAATCGTGTGGCGGAAGGTGACGGCGGTAACGACGCCAACGCCCGGTACCGTCATCAGGCGCCGCGTCGTCTCGTCCGATTTCGCAGCCTGCCGAATCTGCTTATCGAGAAATTCCTGCTGCTCACCGACTCGCTCGTGCACGGCAAGCAGCCCCTCGACAATCGATCGTAACGGATGCTCGTCATCAATGAGCCGGAGCACGTGGAGGCGGAACTGTGCGCTGATCGCTCGCGGGAACAAGAGCCCGATCTCTTTCAGCATACTGCGCACCTGATTCTCCAGGTCACGACGGATGCTGACAAGCCGGGCTCGCGCGACAAGGACGGAGCGGAGAACTTGGCTGGCCTCGCTCTTGACGCGGACCTCACGGTACCAACCAACCCGAACGAGCTCCGCAAGACCTCGAGCGTCGTTCGGATCGCTCTTGTTCATCCTGACGGAAAGAGCCGCATGGGCATGGCGCGCATCAATACAGACGACCGGCAGATCGATGCGCTTTAGCTCGTGCCAGAGCCAACTCGCCATCGCGCCAGTCTCGAATCCAATCCGTTCCGCAGCGGGCGCCCGCTTGCGGATGACCCGAGCGAGTGCACCAGGTTCGGACGGAGCCTTACACTCGAACAGGATCTTGCCATCCTGGGGTCACTACACGAAAGTGCTTTGAGTGTACGACATCTTGGACGAAGCATGAACGGGCTGCGCGCTGTATGTCCGCTGCACCCTTAATGGCGGCCGCTCGGGTGGCGGTCGACGTCACGTCTCTGACGTGCCAATCTCGGACATACGCACTCCCGTCAGACCACGTGGCTCGAACCAGCCGTCGAAGGTTTGGCCTCGACGTTGCCTAGCTGCTCGAACGTCGCCACGTGGCTGGCGCCGCACCGAACGCCTTCTTGAACGCGCGGGAGAATGCAGCTTCCGAGTCGTAGCCAACCATCTCGGCAACTTGTGCGAGGGACGCGCTGGTGTTGCGGAGCTTCTCAGTCGCGACCTGCATGCGCCAACTGGCGAGGTAGTGCATCGGCGGCACGCCAATCAGACGGATGAAGCGGTCGGCCAACGCCGAACGCGATAAGCCGACCTCGCGGCCAAGGTCATCGACGGTCCAACGCCGGGTGATGTCACGATGCAGCAGCGCCAATGCCCGCGCAACGTAGGGCTCGCGCAAACCGGCGAGCCATCCGGTCTGACCGTCCGGCAGGGCCTCAGCGTGGCGCCGCACCGCCTCCACGAACAACAGCTCCGAAAGCTTGGCCAGCACGGTCTCCGATCCTGGGCGGCCAGCGGACATCTCCTCCGCGGCGTATTGGAATGTCGAGCGGATCCATTCCGCGGCTCCGCCTTGCTCAACGTTGAGCCTAAGCAGGGGCGGCAGGGTCGAGATCACCGGATTGCCTTCGGCGCCGGCGCAGCCGAGAAACCCGCAGATCATCCGCGTGCGTCCGCCGCCGCCGCCATGACGGATCGAGAACAGCCCGCCATCCTTGGGCGGCTGGATGATGTCGCTGCCCGCAACCGGCGGCAGGCTCAAATCGCTGCCCATCAGATGCAAGTCGTTGCGCGGCAGCAGAACGACCTCGCCGGCCCCGATCGTGACGCCCTTTCCATCCTCTCCGTCGACGCGGATATGAAGCTCGCCCTCGACGACGTAGTGATAGGGAAGCAGGTGGGACGCCGGCCCTAGAACAGGCGCGCAATGCTCGGGCGCGACGCGCGTCGCTATGCACCACGGCGCGGAGAACTCGGCGTGCAGGAACACGCCGCCCGTCAAATGCGCCACCCGCAAGACGTCGGATAATGCGTCCATGCCTGGTCCCTACCAGATCCGGTGTTTCGGTCACGTCTTCCGGCGGGCCGGTCATAGACCCTCGGCCGGCCGCCGACCTACAGATGGCCACACCAGCCGTCCGGTGCATCCCTCCTGTCGGCACGCTACTCCCTGAAAGGCGGCGGAGCATGAACGCGATCCACCACATCTCGGCGGGCGAACGATATGCCCGCTGCATTCAGACGTCCAAGCGGGTGCGCTGGGACGTCGACGAGGACGTCATCCGGGGGCGCCATTTCGATGCCGCCCACAAATTCCTGCCGGACGGGCTTTCCCTGGCCGTCGCGTTCACGACCCTGTCGCCCTATGAAAAGCGGTTCGTCAGCCAGATCCAGGGCCGCACCTACGCCAATGTCTTTGGGCTGGTCGAGCGCTTTATCAACGCCAAGGTCTTGGAACTGACCCGCGATCACTGGTTCGGCGACCAGGTTGCGCTCGAGGCGCTCGTTCGGTTCAGCGAAGAGGAGCTAAAGCACCAGGCGCTATTTCGCCGCATCGACACGATGGTCGGCGAGGTTCTACCGGACGGCTATCGCTTCGACCCCGACCCCGACGCCGTCGCCCACGCCGTGCTCGGCAAGAGCACATGGGCGGTATTGGCGCTGACGCTGGATATCGAGTTGTTCACCCAGCTCCACTATCGCCAGAGCATCGATCGCGACACCGAACTCTCCGAACTGTTCAAGGACGTCTTCCTCTATCACTGGAAGGAGGAAAGCCAACACGCGATCCTCGACGAACTCGAATGGGTGCGCCACGACGCCGGGCTAACCGCGCTGCAACGCGACCGGGCGGTCGACGAGTTCATCGATTTATTGGCCGCGGTGGACGGCATCCTGCAAGCCCAGGCGAACACCGACGCAGGCTACTTCGCGGTGACGTGCGGCCGCGCGGTCGACCAGGCCGAGCTGCAGGCGATCGGCGCCGCATTCCTCAAGGCCTACCGCTGGCAATACATCCATTCGGGCGCCCAGCACCCGCATTTCGGCAAGGTGCTTTCCAGCCTGATAACCGAACACCAGGGCCAGCGCATCCAGGCGGCGCTCGCCACGCTCCAATAATCCGGCGCGAACTCTCACCATCCACCTCGTCAAAGGAGGCCTATCATGGTTGCCCAAACGAAGACCGCCGAACCGACCGTCGTCAACGGCATCAATCTTGACGACCTGTTTGCGCTGATCGAAGGCGCCAGGCGGGACGCCGCAAAAAGCAAGACAAACTGGCGCGTCACCACGACCTGGCAAGGCCAAACGCGGAGCCGTGCGCAAGTCGAGGGCTTCGAGATCGGCGGAGAACGGGTGCCGCGTCGGTTCTCGATTGACATCGACGAACCTAGCGAACTGGGCGGAACGAACCGGTTCGCCAATCCGCAGGAGCATCTGTTGGCGGCGCTCAACGCCTGCATGACGGTGGGGTACGTGGCGCAGTGCGCGGTGCGCGGGATCACCCTCGAAAGCCTGGAGATCGAGACCGATGGCGAGATCGACCTCCGCGGCTTCCTCGGAATCGATCCCACCGTGCCGCCGGGGTACGAAAACCTGAGCTACATCGTCCGCATCAAGGGTAGCGGCACTAAGGAAGAGTTCGCCGAGATCCACGAGGCGGTGATGGCGACCTCGCCCAATTTTTACAACGTGTCCCGGCCCGTGGCCCTCAAACCGACCCTCGTCGTCGAGTGATCGACGGCTCGGAGCGAGGCGGCAGCAGACCAGCGGCCGCCTTATACCAGATCCAGAAGAGGTATGTTCATGAGAGTCGTATTTTTACTCATATTCGTCGGTTGCATAGCGATCGTCGCTCTCACCGGGTGCGGCGCCCGTGAAGAACACGACCTACCGTTAACGTGGGGCAATGGTTGACTTGCGCATTGTCTCTCGACGTGGACGGCGTTGCTCAATCGACCACCCCATGATCGGAACGCCGCCGCTGCAATGTGCGCAGGTTATGGAGGCGTCAGAACGGCGAGTAAAGCGCTCGACAACGGATTGCCAGATCCCGGCAATCGCCGGACGGATCGAGGCTCCGCGCTGCTTGTGCGCCCGTAAGCATTCGACGAGGTAAAATCCCGATGAGAGCCGTCGGATACTCACAGCCCACGCCCCTCAGCGGCGACCCGGCCGCCGGTCGCTCTCACTTGCGGTCGCCGCGCGCCGGCCAAGCGATGCCACTACCTGCCTCGAACCGGCCGTCAAGGGCGGCGGCGGTGCGCATCGTCGTTGTCGATGACGATCCTGCGATAAGGGAAATGATCGTCGACTTTTTCGTCGAAAACGACATGCGTGCCGTGGGGGCATCGAGCCGCCAGGACATGATGAGCCATTTTGCCAAGACTGAGCCTGACTTGGTGATCCTCGACCGGCTTCTCGGTTCCGACGACGGGCTCGACCTGCTGCGCGATATCCGGTCCCTCTCTAATGTACCAGGGGTCATCATCACGGGGCATCGATCCGACGAGGTCGAGCGCGTGATTGGGCTGGAGCTTGGCGCCGATGACTACATCACAAAACCGTTCGGACTTCGCGAACTGCTGGCCCGCGTGCGCGCCGTGCTGCGGCGGCGTGCGGCCCCGCCGAAAGACCCAGCGCGCAGCCGCTGCTGGTTCGGCGGCTGGCAGCTCGATTCGCCTCGCCGGCGACTGACCAATCCAGATGGCGCGCTGGTCACGCTGACGAAGGGAGAATATGCCTTGCTCATCGCGTTTCTGGATGCCCCGCAACGGCCACTCACCCGCGAGCACCTGCTGCAGGCGACCCGGATTCACGAGAATGTGTTCGATCGCAGCATCGACGTGCAGGTCCTGCGGCTGCGCCGCAAGCTGGAAATCGATCCCAGCGCGCCACGTGTCATCCGGACCGAGCGCGGCATCGGCTATGTCTTCGATTTGCCGGTCGAACCAGCCTGATGAGGGTCACCGCCAGGACTGACAGAGCGTTCGCAGAACAGACATTGTTTCTTCCCACCTGGAACAGCACCAAAGCGCTCAAGCGCAAGGCGATCGAAACGACGGAGATTGAGGCGCGCTTGGCGAGGCTCGAGACTGCGCAGGAGGGTAATACCAAGTCTGGCTGAGTAGGACTCACGTGGGCGATTCCCAAATCGGCTGGAATATGATTCACCAAGGCGATCACTCTGATGCTTCATCGCTGGCTCTCCTGTTGCCGCTCTTTCCACAGGTCGAGTTTATCGGACCTCCTGTGTCCGGGAGGGCAGCCTCTCGCGATTACTCAACGTGCCCAATATCGATCCCCGATCGGCGTCCAATATTGAAGCCGTCACCTGTCGGCGGATCTTTCAATTACCCACAATTTCTGCTCCGACCATGGCGCCAAGTGCGATGTCGGTCAGGCGCGATAGCCCGCGCCACATGACTGTGTTGCCAGGCGGAGGATCGTTGGCGCGGGCAAGATGGCCGCCGAGCCTGGCGATCTTGGTCAGATAATGCGAGAGCGTTTTCCGCCGAGCAGGGGGTTTGTCGCTCACGAGGCGATCGAGCACGGCGATTTCGGTTGCGGTCAATACGAGAGTTGGCAGCGCGTCCGGAGCTGAACGATTGAGCATCGTCATCCAGAAGACCCGCCAACTCAGGATGCAAAAGACCGAGACCAGATTGGCCAGACGCTGAGCGGTCCTGAGCTTCGATTCCTCGGCTTTACAGCCCGATTTGAGGATCTTGTGGAAGACCTCGATCTTCCATCTCAAAGCATACCATTCGAGCTTCTCGATGGCGTCCGCGCGGGAGCCGACAGGCAGATCGGTGATCAGCTTCCAGTCTATTTTCTTTCTGTTCTTCGGTGTGCCGCGCTCTTCGGCATGAATCACCGTCAAGGTCAGCGAGGGGTAGCGTTTCTGCTTTCCGATCGGCGGCAGGACGCGAATCTTGCGATACCTAATCTCGAGAACGGCTTCGTCCGGATCGCCGTTGCTGTCTCTGACGCCGATGCGATGCAGCCCTTTGACCGCGACCTCTTCCATCTCGTCGGCGATCGTGTGACCTCCGTCTCCCGCCAAGCGATCGACGCAGGTCCTGATCAGGAAATGCGTTCCGCCTTCATGGGCCGTGCAGAAAAGCTCGTAAATGTCGCTCTCGCGATCACCGATGTGAACGCATCGCCCTGGGTCACCGAGAAGCTCGGTGGATTGCTGGACATTTTCCAGCCACCGGATGCTCTCTTTCTTCTCGATGGGAACGCGCGTCGGATTGATCTTCTTCTTGAGCGCGGCGGTCCCTTTGAATTTCTTCCGGGTCCAGAATTTGACGGCCGCCAGCCCGAGTGGCAGCCCTTCGGTCGTCACTGCGAGGCTCGAGTGCATCAGGATGCCGCAAACCGTGTGCGATCTCAGGCGTCCCGCCTTGTCTCGTCCGCTGTTTATCCTCTTGGTTATCCCGATCGCGTCCGTGTTCTCTCTTTGATAGGTGAACTCGGTCGTGTCATGGAGCACAAGGACGGGACCATCGGTGGCGACCGTGCGGTCACGGGTCGATTGAAAGTGCGCGGCCAAAATGTCCGACTCACTGACCCGATCGTTGGAGAAAAAACGATAGGCTGCCTTGGTGTTGGCCCAGTCCTGGCACACCAGCGGAATGCTTTGACCCATGGCGCTCCCGATCTGCGCCACCAGTCTGCGGAGCCGCTTGTTCAGGCGCTCGTCCGCAAGACTGCAGCCAGCAAGCTCGCGATCAAACCATGCGTCGGTTGCTCCGTCCATTGGCACCGCTCCCTGGCGATTCGGTGCCAAATAAGGAATCACGATCGATTCCCGCCACGCAACAGTTTGTACGCTCCCTCAGCGCCAGAGTGATTTCATCGGTCGAGCGTTTCGTTACG
>Ga0209647_1003464_pt1 | contig 12197 bp, 13 predicted proteins | sample GraSoi_2013_60cm_FD_185827 | JGI IMG/M metagenome (GOLD analysis project Ga0209647, IMG submission 185827) | Grasslands soil microbial communities from the Angelo Coastal Reserve, California, USA - Sample 9_17_2013_60cm (SPAdes) (version 2) | ecosystem: Environmental > Terrestrial > Soil >... | reverse complement strand
CTGCTGCGCCCCCGCCTCGCCGATATCGATCGTGTCGCCGGTCAGCAGCTCGTAGACCTCGTCCTCGACGGCAAGATCGCCGGGCGGCGCCTGGCGCCGATAGAGCACCGTCGCCTGGTCCGTCACTCGGCTGGCGAAGGGCTCGAGGGTGACGCCGCAGAGCTGGACGACGTCGGCGGCGAGCTCGGCGGCAAGGCTGATGTCGCGGCCCTGGCGGGTCAGCCGGACCGTCGCGGCGAGGCTCTCGAGCGCGACGAGATCGAAGCGCCGGGCCAGCGCCGCCCGCTCCGCCGCGCTTGTCACGAGACGATAGACCATCGTCTCGGCGCCCAGCCGCGTCGTCGAAACCGGGCGCGAGAGCTCGACAGCAGGCCTGTCGGCGGCCGGCGTATCGGGTGCCGGTCTGTCGGGCGGGGTCATTGCGGCGCCCTGGCAAGGGCGGCAAAGCTGACCATGCCGGCGGCGAGGCGCGACGCCGGCTGCGCCGCCACGGCGGCGGCGCAGCGCCGCAGATAGGCGGCGATGTCATTGATATCGCGGTCGGATGCCGTCACCGTCCCGTAGAGGTTGCGGCGCAGGGCGTCGGCCAGCTTCGCCGCATCGCTCGCCGAGAGCCCGGCCTCGTAGGCGCCGATCCGGCCATAGAAACCCTGCGCCATCGTCTTGACCTGGCGGCCGACGCCGAGATCGCCGACTCCCATCTCGCGCAGGCTGCGGTCGAAATCGGCGAACATGACGTCGAACAGCTCCTGGGCGAGCGCCGCCGCCGGGGGCGGCGCGGCCTTGAGACGGTTGAGCACGAGGAAGCCATGCAGGGCGACGAGCTCGAAACGACCGTCGAACGTATCGGGAACGCCGAAATCGGTGAAAAACGCCGGCTCCCTCGCCTGTTCGACGATATCGTCATAGAGGCGCAAGGCGGCATCGCGATGGCGATTGCGGCGGAACAGCGATGCGAGCGACATGACAGGTCCGGGTCTGGAAAGGGGGCGGCAGTTGACACCGTACCGCGCGCGAGTGCAATTTACGATGCGAAGATGGGCGCGGGCGCCCTGATGTTCAATCGAGGCTGCCGCCGGCGATCCCGCCGCCGCGCCAGGGGGGAAGTTCCTCGTCATGCCGAAACGCCGATCGCAGATGAAGCTGCTGCATTGCGCGCTCGTCGCCCTCGCCCTTGCCGCCTGCCAGCCGACCGTCGATCAGCGCGGCAATCTGCCCGAAAAGAGCAAGCTGGCGGAGATCGAGCCGGGGGTCACGACCAAGGAAATGGTGTCGCAAATCCTCGGCACGCCGTCGAGCGTTTCGACCTTCAGCGACCGCACCTGGTACTATATCAGCCGGCGGACCGAGCAGACCGCCTTCTTCGAGCCCGAGGTGCTCGATCAGCAGGTCGTCGTCGTCGCCTTCGACGATAGCGGCGTGGTGCGCGACGTCCAGCACCTCAATCTCGCCGATAGCCGGCCGGTCGACCCGTCCAGCCGCGAGACGCCCTCCGCCGGCAAGGAGCTCGGCTTCGTCGAGCAGCTGATCGGCAATCTCGGCAAGTTCAATCCAAACGGCAGCGCGACCAAAGCCTTCCGCCGCGGCGGCAACGGCGGCGCCAGCGGAACCTGACGACACTCCGATGAACTAAGGGGCCGATAAAACTAGGGCCCCGGATCCGGCGCTCCGGATCCGAGGCCCTTTTACGTGGCGTCGCCGACCGTCAGTGGCCGCCGGCGAGCATCGCCAGCAGCAGGATGGCGACGATGTTGATGATCTTGATCATCGGGTTGACCGCCGGGCCGGCGGTGTCCTTGTAGGGATCGCCGACCGTATCGCCGGTCACCGCCGCCTTGTGGGCGTCGGAACCCTTGCCACCGTGATGCCCCTCCTCGATGTACTTCTTGGCATTGTCCCAGGCGCCGCCGCCCGAGGTCATCGAGATGGCGACGAAGATGCCGGTCACGATGGTGCCGAGCAGCATGGCGCCGAGGGCGCTGAACGCCGCCGTCTGACCGGCGATCCAGGAGACGACGACGTAGAGGACGATCGGCGCCAGCACGGGAAGCAGCGAGGGGACGATCATCTCCTTGATCGCCGCCTTGGTCAGCATGTCGACGGCACGGCCGTAATCGGGCTTGGCCTTGCCCTCCATGATGCCCTTGATCTCCTTGAACTGACGCCGCACCTCGACGACCACCGAACCGGCGGCGCGGCCGACCGCCGTCATGCCCATCGAGCCGAAGAGATAGGGCAAGAGGCCGCCGATGAAGAGACCGACGACGACGAAGGGATCCTGCAGCGCGAACTTGACGTCGAGCTTGGGGAAATAGTGCTTGAGATCCTCGGTATAGGCGGCGAAGAGGACGAGCGCCGCCAGCCCGGCCGAGCCGATCGCGTAGCCCTTGGTCACCGCCTTGGTGGTGTTGCCGACGGCGTCGAGCGCATCGGTCGTCTTGCGCACGTCCTTGGGCAGATCGGCCATCTCGGCGATGCCGCCGGCATTGTCGGTGACCGGGCCGTAGGCGTCGAGGGCGACGATCATGCCGGCGAGGGCGAGCATCGTCGTCGCCGCCAGCGCGATGCCGAACAGCCCGGCGATGAGGAACGGCACGATGATGCCGCCGCAGATGACGAGCACCGGCAGGGCGGTCGCTTCCATCGAGATGGCGAGGCCCTGGATGACGTTGGTGCCGTGACCGGTGGTCGAGCTCTGGGCGATGCTGCGCACCGGACGGTACTCGGTCGAGGTGTAGTACTCGGTGATCCAGACGATGAGGCCGGTGACGGCGAGGCCGACGAGGGCGCAGCCGAACAGCCCGCCGCCGCTGATCACCGTGCCGTTCGCCATCTTGATCGCCGTGCCGAAGCCGAGCTGGAGGTGGATGACGACAGCGATCAGCGCCGCCGAGATGATGCCGGTGACGACCAGCCCCTTGTAGAGCGCCGCCATGATGTTGTTGGAGGCGCCGAGACGGACGAAATAGGTGCCGATCACCGAGGCGATGATGCAGACGCCGCCGATGACGAGCGGCAGCAGCAGCATGGTGTCGCGCAGCGCGCCCTCGAAAAAGATGTTGCCGAGCAGCATCGTCGCGACGATGGTCACGGCATAGGTCTCGAAGAGATCGGCGGCCATGCCGGCGCAGTCGCCGACATTGTCGCCGACATTGTCGGCGATGACCGCGGGTCGTCCTCGGGAATGCCCGCCTCGACCTTGCCGACGAGATCGGCGCCGACATCGGCGCCCTTGGTGAAGATGCCGCCGCCGAGCCGGGCGAAGATCGAGATCAGCGAGGCGCCGAAGCTGAGCGCCACCATGGCCTCGAGCACCGGACGGAGATCCTCCGCCGGCAGCGTCGAGCGCAGGAACCAGTAATAGCCGCCGACGCCGAGCAGGCCGAAGCCGACCACCAGCATGCCGGTGATGGCGCCCGACTTGAAGGCGATGTCGAGACCGGCGGCAAGGCCGCTGCGCGACGCCTGGGCGGTGCGCACATTGGCGCGCACGGAGACGTTCATGCCGACATAGCCGGCGGCGCCCGAGAGCACGGCGCCGATCAGGAAGCCGATCGCGACGCGCAGCCCAAGCGTGTAGCCGAGAATGGCCAGGATGACGACACCGACGATGGCGATCGTCGTGTACTGCCGGTTGAGATAGGCGCGGGCGCCTTCCTGCACCGCAGCGGCGATTTCCTGCATGCGCGCCGTGCCGGCATCGGCCGCCAGAACCTGACGGCTGGTGACCCAGCCATAGAGCAGGGCCAGCAAGCCGCAGGCGATGACGATGACATAAACCAACATAGTCGATTCCCTTGTTCTTCGATTTGGACCGATTGTCCGCGATCGTCAGGAGGTCTTAACGATTGGCCGCCCAAGGCGGGGCCGCCGGGCGAATGAAAAACGCGCGCGACCATGCCAGAAGAGCGCCGGGGAGGCAACCGGACAGTCGGTCGCGGCGCAACCGCGGCGCGAGCCGGCCTATCGGGTCAGGCGGCCTGGCGGCGCGGCCTCGCGGCATGCCACCGGCGGTAGAGTAGCAGCAGGATGAGGATGGCGCCGGCGAAGGGCAGGATGACGAGATTGACCGCGTTCCAGCCGAAGCCGTCGAGCAGCACGCCGGACGAGAAGGAGGACAGCGCGACCATGCCGAAGATGAGAAAATCGTTGGCCGCCTGGGTCTTGGCGCGCTCCGCCTGGGTATAGGCGGCGGTCAGGAGCGCCGTCGCGCCGATGAAGAGGAAGTTCCAGCCGATGCCGAGCAGCAGCAAAGCGAGCCAGAACTGCGCGAGGGCGACGCCGGAAAGCGCCGTCGTGGCGCAGAGGACGAGCAGCGCGACGCCGGCCAGCATCACGCGGGTCGCGCCGAAGCGGTCGATGAGATGGCCGGTGACGAAGCTCGGCGCGTACATGCCGAGGGCGTGCCATTGGATGACGAAGGCGGCGTCCGCGAAGGGCAGGCCGCAGCCGAGCATGGCGAGCGGCGTCGCCGTCATCACCAGCGACATCATGCCGTAGGCGATCATGCCGGCGCTCGCCGCCATGAGGAAGATCGGCTGGCCGATGATGGCGCCGAGCGGCCGGGCCGGCACTGCCCCAACCGACCCTGGCCCGACCGACGCCGCCGGCGGCAGCAGGGCGACGAGGCGGAGCAGCGCGATGCTGATCAGGCAGAAGACGACGATCATCGCATAGCAGCCGGCATAGAGCACCGGGGCGAAGAGGTCGCGCGACCATTTCGCCATCTCGGGGCCGAAGATCGCCGCGGCGACGCCGCCGGCCATCACCAGCGAGATCGCCTTGCCGCGAAACGACGGCGGCGCGATCTCGGCGGCGGCGAAGCGGTAATAGGCGGAAAAGCCGCTATAGGCGCCGAGCAGGCAGGTGCCGAGGCAGAAGAGCGGGAAGGCGGCGAGGAAGATCGCCAGCACGGCGAGCGCCGCGCCGCTGCCGCCGATCGCCGCGCCGATGGTGAAGCCGGTGCGGCGGCCGAAGCGCGCCATCAGGAACGAGGCAGGAACGATCGCCGCCATCGTGCCGGTCATCTGCAGCGCGGTCGGCAGCGTCGCCCAGGATTTGTCGATCAGCAGGGAATGGCCGACGAGCGCCGCCGTCGTCGCCAGGATGTTGTTGCCGGTCATCGTCAGCGCCTGGCACAGCGTCAGCAGCGCGACGTTGGTCCGGGCGCGGCCGGCCGGCTTCTCTTGCGGCATGGTCACTCTGACGGCGGCGGGCGGGGCGGCTACTGGCGCCGACCGCGCTCGAAGGCTTGCTGGATGAGGACGGCATGGACGATGCCGGGGCCGAGGACGCGCTCGGAGGTCTCCTGCAGACGCTGCTTGATCAGCGCCACGTCGACGACCTGCTCGGCCCCGGCATTCTGGTCGTAGAGCGTGTAGAGATCGGTGATGAAGGCGTCGCGCAGCTTGCGCTGATTGGGCTCGAGATCCGCCGCCGTCTTGCCCGGCTCGAGCTCGAGCGCGAGCACCAGCCCGGCCTGCCGCGCCACCTTGTTGTCGTTGCCGAAGATCGGCAGCACGATCGGCGCCAGCTTGATGAAGGCCGGCCCCTCGATCGCGCCCTCGCCCTTGGCCGGCTTCTTCTCGCCGTGGTCGGCGGCGCGCGCGGAACAGGCCAGCAGCAGCATCCCGGCCAAGAAGATGACCAGCCGTGTCGCGCCGCGAACGCTAGAAATGCCGGTACCCCGAAGCGCCAAGCTCGATCCGCCTCCCCGTCCCGTCGATCACCTCGACGCCGCTGCCGGTCGTGACGCGGCCGATCATCGTGATCGGCAGCGCGAGCGCGCTTGCCAGCGCCGCGATCGCCGCGGCGGCGTCGGGCGGCGCCGCGAAGACCAGTTCATAGTCATCGCCGCCGCCGAGAACAAGCGAGAGCAGCCCCTCGTCGCGCGCCAGCGCCGCGCGCGCCGCCGGCGACAGCGGCACCAGCGCCGCTTCGATGACCGCCGCCACGCCGGAGACTACAGCGAGATGGTTAAGATCTCCGACCAGCCCGTCGGAGACGTCGAGCATGGCATGGGCGATGCCGACGAGACGCTGGCCGAGGGCGAGGCGCGGCCGCGGCAGATGGTAGCGGTCGGCGAGAAAATCCCGCTCGGCGGCGGCAAGCCCGGCGAGCTCGCCGCGCAGGGTACGCAGGCCCAGCGCCGCGTCGCCGATCGTCCCCGAGACATAGATGAGGTCGCCGGGCTCGGCGCCGCGCCGCAGGATCGCCTGTCCGGCGACGACGGTGCCGAGCGCGGCGAGCGACAGGGTCGTCGGCCCCGGCGTCGCCGATGAATCGCCGCCGAGCAGCGCGATGGCGAACTCGGCCTGGTCCTGCGCCAGCCCGGCGGCGAAGCCGGCGAGCCATTCCTCGCCGCATTCCGGCGGCAGGATGGTGGTCAGCAGATAACCGAGCGGCGCCGCGCCCTTGGCCGCGAGATCGGACAGGTTGACGCGCAGGAGCTTGCGCGCGACGAGGTCCGGCGGGTCGTCGGGCAGATAGTCGATGCCGGCGATGATCGCATCGGTGGTGAGGACAAGCTGCCGCCCGGGTGGCACGTCGATGAGCGCGACATCGTCGACGAGTCCGAGCGCCCCCGTCCCGGCAAGCGGCGCGAAGAAGCGCGCGATGCGCTCGAACTCACCGAGTTTCGGGGCCGCCACCGCGATCCGGTCCGAGGCCATGGTCGACATCGTCCTGGCGCAGCACCCGCGCCAGCCGGTCGAGCACGCCATTCACCATGCCCGGCTCCTTGCCGGCGAAGAAGGCGTGCGCGACGTCGAGATACTCGCTGATGACGACGCGCGGCGGCACGTCGGCGCGGCCGAGCAGCTCATAGGCGCCGGCGCGCAGGATGGCCCGCAATATCGTCTCCAGCCGGTGCAGCGGCCACTCGTCGCTGAGCGCCGCCGAGATCATGCCGTCGAGCTCGCCCTGGCGCGAAGAGGCGCCGCGCACGAGATCGGCGAAGAGGGCGCGGTCGGCTTCGCCGTAATTCTCGCCCTCGATCTCCTGGCCGAGCCGGTGCTTGACGAATTCGGCGATCACCGCATCGACGGCGGCGGCGCCGCTCGTCTCGACCTTGTTGATCTCGATCTGATAGAGCGCCTGCACGGCGAGCAGCCGGGCGACGCTGCGCCGCCTTCCGGCGCCGCCGCGCGTGGTCGTCGTCGGCGGCGCGTCGATCATGAGCGCCCCAATCCGAATTGCTGCCTGAGCTCGATCATGGCGAGACAGGCGCGCGCCGCCTCGCCGCCCTTGTTCTTGCGGTCGACGCGGGCGCGGGCCAGCGCCTGCGCCTCGTTCTCGACGGTGAGGATGCCGAAGCCGATGGCGACGCCGTATTGCAGCGCCAGCTGCTGCAGGCCGCGCGCGCTCTCGCCGCAGACATAGTCGTAATGCGTCGTCTCGCCGCGGATGACGCAGCCGAGCGCGACATAGCCGTCGAAACGGCGGGCACCGTCGCGCCCGCGCGCCTCGATGGCAAGGCGGATGGCCGCCGGGATCTCGAAGGCGCCGGGCACCGTGAAGCGCTCGTAGCTGGCGCCGCCGGCATCGAGCGCCTGGATGGCGCCGCGGGCCAGCTCTTCGGCGATATGCGCGTAATACGGCGCCTCGACGATCATGACATGGGGGGAAGCGGGCATGGCTCCTCGCTACTTTGCCGCCGGAACGATGTGGCGTTCCTCGACGACGGTGAGGCCGTAGCCCTCGAGACCGACGATGGTGCGATGGGTATTCGACAAGAGGATCATCTCGCGCACGCCGAGATCGAAGAGGATCTGCGCGCCGACGCCGTAGTCGCGCAATTCCGGCACCGCATGGGCGTCGCTCTCGACGGACCCGCGCAGGCGGTCGAGCAGGCTGGTCGGCAGCGGCTCGCTCTGCAGCACGCCGCCGCGCCCGCTCGCGCTCGAGCCGAGCACGTCGTCGAGCACGTTCATCGCATGCATGCGGACCGGCACCGGCTCGGGCGTCGAGATGTCGCCCTTGACCAGCGCGATATGTTCGACATAGGCGACCGTGTTGACGTAGATGTACATCTTGAAGTGGCCGCCATAGGTGCTCTCGAAGACCGATTCGAGGCGGCGCTCGACGATGCGATCGTGACGCCGACGATAGGCGATGAGATCGGCGATGGTGGCGATCTTGAGGCCGTGGAACTGGGCGAAGCGGACGAGGTCCTCGCGCCGCGCCATCGTGCCGTCGTCGTTCATGATCTCGCAGATGACGCCGGACGGATTGAGCCCGGCGAGCCGCGCGATGTCGACCGCCGCCTCGGTATGGCCGGTGCGCACGAGGACGCCGCCGTCGCGCGCCATCAAGGGGAAGATGTGGCCCGGCGTTTCGATGTCGCCGGGCCCCTTGCTGGGATCGATCGCCGTGGCGACGGTGCGCGCCCGGTCGGGCGCCGAGATGCCGGTCGTCACCCCTTCGCGCGCCTCGATCGAGACGGTGAAGGCGGTGCGCAGGCGCGAGGCGTTCTGCTGCGGCATCAGCGGCAGCTTGAGCTGCTCGACGCGCTGTCGGGTCAGCGCCAGGCAGATCAGCCCGCGCCCATGCTTGGCCATGAAATTGATGACAGCCGGCGTCGCCATCTGCGCCGGAATGACGAGGTCGCCCTCGTCCTCGCGATCCTCGTCGTCGACGAGGATGAACATGCGGCCGTTGCGCGCCTCCTCGATGACGTCCTCGATCGGCGAGATCACCTCGACGAAGCTCATTCCCGCATCCTCGTCCCGACCCTGTCGAGCCCGCGTTCCGTCGCCATTGTCATCCCGCGCTCGCTGGTCCATCCGCCTTGACTACTGCTTCCGGGTGGCTCCCGGCAAGCGCCGCGCGCAAACCCTCTCGTCGCGCCCTCTAACGGTGGCCGGGTTCGCCGGCCTGCACGAGGCGGGCGATATAGCGCGCCAGCACGTCGATCTCGAGATTGACGCCGTCGCCGATCTGCGCCGTGCCGAAACTGGTACAGGATTGCGTGTGCGGAATGATGTTGACGCCGAAACGCTCGCCATCCACCTCGTTGACGGTGAGCGAGACGCCGTCGAGCGCGACTGAGCCCTTGGAGGCGATCGAGGGCGCGAGATGCGGCGGCGCGGCGAAGGAAAAGCGCAGCGAATCGCCCTCCTCGCGGCGGTCGAGGATGCGGGCAACGCCGTCGACATGGCCGAGCACGATATGGCCGCCGAACTCGTCGCCGAGACGCAGCGCGCGTTCGAGATTGACCCTGGTTCCGATGCGCCAGCTCGCCAGGGTGGTGCGCGCCATTGTCTCGGCCGAGACCATCGCGGCGAACCAGCCGGCGCCCTTCTCGACCACCGTCAGGCAGGCGCCGGAGCAGGCGATCGAGGCGCCGATCGCCGCGTCGGCGAGATCGTAGCTGGTGCCGATCACCAGCTTGGTGTCGCCGCCCTTCTCGATGGCGCGCACTTCGCCGAGATCGCTGATGATACCGCTGAACATGGCGCTTAAGTTAGGGCGTACGGCGATAGGTTTCCAGGACATCCTCGCCGGCTTCGATCGATTGGCCGCGTGCGAAGCCGGGCGCGTCCGCGAGGCGCTCGAGGCCGAAAGCGGCGACCGCCGGGATGCCGTCGCCGCCGATCAGGCGCGGCGCGCGGAACCAGGCGAGGCGATCGACCAGGCTATCGCGCAGCAGCGAGGCGGCGAGATGCGAGCCGCCCTCGGCGAGCACCCGCGTCACGCCGCGCGCGCCGAGCGCCCGCAGCCCCGCCGCCATGTCGACCCCGGCGCCGCCATCGGCATCGACCTCGATGAGCTCGACGCCGCAGGCGCGGAACGCCTCCTGGCGCAGCGCATCGCCGTCGCGCAGGGTGAGGAACCAGGTCGGCGCCCGTCGCGCATCGGCGACGACGCGCGCGGTCAAGGGAACGCGCAGGCGGCTGTCGACGACGATGCGCACCGGCGAGCGATGGGCGAGACCGGGCAGCCGACAGGTCAGCAGCGGGTCGTCGGCGAACACCGTATTGCTGCCGACCATGACGGCGTCGTGGCTCGCGCGCCAGCCCGCCGGTGATCCATTGGCTCTCGCCGGACTGGGTGGCGATGCGGCCGTCGAGCGTCGTCGCCAGCTTGAGCGTGACGAGCGGCCGCCCCTCGCGCATGCGCAGGAGGAACCCGGCATTGAGCTCGGCCGCCTCCTCGGCGCACAGCCCAGTCTCGACGACGATGCCGGCGGCGCGCAGCTTGGCGATGCCCTGGCCGGAGACGCGCGGATCGGGATCCTCGATCGGTATGACGACGCGGACGAGCCCGGCGGCGATCAAGGCGTCGGTGCAGGGCGGCGTCCTGCCCCAATGGCAGCACGGCTCGAGGCTGACATAGGCGGTGGCGCCGCGGGAAGCCGCGCCGGCGCGGGCCAGCGCCTCGGTCTCGCCATGCGGCCGGCCGCCCGGCTGGGTCCAGCCGCGCCCGACGACGCGGCCGTCCCGGACGATGACGCAGCCGACCGCCGGGTTGGGCCAGACCTCGCCGAGGCCGCGCCGCGCCAGCGCGATCGCCGCGCGCATATGGGCGATGTCGGTCATCGTGGTCATCGCTACGCGGTCAATCGCTGTCGGCGCTGATCCGGCCGACGAACTCGCCGAAATCCTTGGCCTCGCGGAAATTGCGGTAGACCGAGGCGAAGCGCACATAGGCGACCTGGTCGAGGCTGGCCAGCGCTTCCATGACGAGACCGCCGACGACGTCGCTCGGTATCTCGCTCTCGCCCGAGCTCTCGAGCTGGCGGACCATCGAGTTGATGACGCGCTCGACCTTCTCCGGCTCGACCGGGCGCTTGCGCAAGGCGACATGGATCGAGCGCGCGAGCTTGTCGCGCTCGAAGGGCTCGCGCTGGCCGTTCTTCTTGACCACCGTCAGCTCGCGCAGCTGGACGCGCTCGAAGGTGGTGAAGCGCGCCGCGCAATTCGGGCAGAAGCGGCGCCGGCGGATCGCGGCGCGATCGTCGGTCGGCCGCGAATCCTTGACCTGGGTATCCTCGAAACCGCAAAACGGGCAGCGCATCGTCCCCTCCCTCCGACACTCTTCCGCTCAGCGTCCCGCCCCGCGCCGCGTCGGCATCACCGGCGATCGGCGTAGATCGGAAAGCGACTGCATAGATCCCTCACCTTGCCGTGAACCCGCTGCTCCGCCGCGGCCGCCTCGCCACCGCCGAGCGCCATCGCGTCGAGGATCTCGACGATGAGCGCGCCGACCTCGCGGAACTCCGCCTCGCCGAAACCGCGCGTCGTCGCCGCCGGCGTGCCGAGGCGAATCCCGGAGGTCACCGTCGGCTTCTCCGGATCGAACGGGATGCCATTCTTGTTGCAGGTGATGCCGGCGCGCTCGAGCGCGACCTCGGCGTCGCGGCCGGTCTGCCGCTTCGGCCGCAGATCGACCAGCATGAGATGCGAATCGGTGCCGCCGGAAACGATCGCCAGCCCGCCGCGGACCAGCGTGTCGGCGAGGGCGCGCGCATTGGCCACCACGGCGGCGGCATATTGCTTGAAGCTCGGCTGCAGCGCCTCGCCGAACGCCACCGCCTTGGCGGCGATGACATGCATCAGCGGTCCGCCCTGCAGGCCGGGGAATACGGCGCTGTTGATCTTTTTGCCGAGCTCCTCGTCATTGCTGAGGATCATGCCGCCGCGCGGGCCGCGCAGCGTCTTGTGCGTCGTCGTGGTGACGACATGGGCGTGCGGCAGCGGGCTCGGATAGGCGCCGCCGGCGACGAGCCCGGCGAAATGCGCCATGTCGACCATGAAATAGGCGCCCACCGCGTCGGCGATCCGGCGGAAGCGGGCGAAATCGATGACCCGCGGATAGGCCGATCCGCCGGCGATGATCAGCTTCGGCCGCTTCTCCTGGACGAGACGCTCGATCTCGTCGAAATCGAGCAGCGCATCCTGCTGGCGCACGCCGTACTGCACGGCGTTGAACCATTTGCCCGAGAGATTGGGCGCCGCGCCATGGGTCAGATGTCCGCCGGCGGCGAGCGACATGCCGAGCACGGTGTCGCCCGGCTTGAGCAGCGCCAGGAGCACTGCCTGGTTCGCCTGCGCGCCGGAATGCGGCTGGACGTTGGCGAAGGCGCAGCCGAAGAGCCGCTTGGCGCGAGCGATGGCGATGCTCTCGGCGATATCGACGAACTGGCAGCCGCCGTAATAGCGCTTGCCCGGATAACCCTCGGCGTATTTGTTGGTGAG
>Ga0209647_1003463_pt1 | contig 12198 bp, 10 predicted proteins | sample GraSoi_2013_60cm_FD_185827 | JGI IMG/M metagenome (GOLD analysis project Ga0209647, IMG submission 185827) | Grasslands soil microbial communities from the Angelo Coastal Reserve, California, USA - Sample 9_17_2013_60cm (SPAdes) (version 2) | ecosystem: Environmental > Terrestrial > Soil >... | reverse complement strand
CCAGATGGGGAAAGGTGCCAGACGCTCTGCCTCTGGCCGCTTGCTATCGGCATATAACATATTGTTATTCACCTTCTGTTGAGGAGTCTACCGCAAAACAGCCAGGCTGTCTTCCCTCTAAAGAGGTATTTCGAGGGGATCATGTCCTCTTCACGCGTGAGGGAGGATGTGCAACGCCCGCGCACGGGCCACGGCCTGGGTGCGATTCGTGGCGTCTAGTTTGGCCAGGACGTGCTTGACATGGAGTTTGACGGTGTACAGGCTGAGCACCAGGTGCTGCGCGATCTGCTGGTTGGAGAGGCCTTCGGCCACCAGTTGCAAGACGTCCCACTCCCGTGCACTCAGCGGCTCATAGAGCGTCGAGCGTGGTGCTGGTTGCGTCGCGGCATCGGGCTGGGCCTGCCAGATGGGGGCAATCGCTGCCTGGATGCGCTGAAGGTAGTCAGGCGAGGCGGTGGTAAAGGGGGCAATCAGCGCGAGCAGGTGCGCCATCACCTCTCCTTCGTCGGCAAACAGGCGCAGATAGCCTTCTGGCTCGGCTTGAGCGAGGATTGGTCCCAGGGTGGCAAGCGCCTGCCTGGTCTTGCCCTGGGCGTGTAGTGCCAGTGCACGCAGCATCTGGATCTCAATACGCCGACCATGAGCACCTGTCCCAACAGCGATCTCCAGCAACTGGTCTAAGAGAATCCGTGCGTGAGCGAGCGCCAAGGCATTCGGGTGGCCTCGTCCACGCGCGATCAAAACCCGCGCCAACGTGACATAGCCTGCGTAGCGGCTCTTCTCCAAGGGGCTCGCGAGCGGGTCGTCATAGTGTAACCCGCAGGTCGAGACCCACTGCAAGGCCGGCTCGAGCTGCCCGCAGAGCAGGGCAAGGCGGACCGGAAGCAGGATCAACACGTCTTTGCTCGCCTGGGGAACTGGAAACTGCGTCACGTCAAACGCTTCGCTCTCCAAGATCTGCCTGGCCCGCTCGCTGTTGCCTTGCGCCAGGGCCACACGCGCCAGGACTCCGAGCCCGAGCAGGGTCAGCCAAGGGCTGGGACGAGCAAGATCCAGGCGTGGAACCAGTTCGAGGGATTGCTGCGCAGAGGACTCCGCTTCTTGCAGGCGATTCCACTCATACAACAGGACTCCATAGCGCTGATGCGCCAGGGCTAGAGACAGGGACGGGAGATGGTGGTGCCGGGCTAACGAGCGGAACAGGTCCTCATAGAGCCGTCCCAGTTCGCGTAATCGCCCCAGCTCCTCGTACAGCTCATCGAGACTGGCGATGACCACGAGATTGGGGCTGGTTCCGCCAGCAGGAAAGGCTTGCCGCAAGGTCTGCTCCGAGGACTCCAGATCCCCACTTACGCGATAGGCAGCCCCAAGGAGCACCTGCTGACGCCAGAGGGTGAACCGACTCCAGGCCGTCTCAGGTCCCGTGAGCGAACGCGTCATCTCCGCAGCGCGGGAAAGCGCCTGCGGGATATCCCCTCGGACCAGCGCCAGCGTTGCCTGTTGCAGCGTCAGCTCCCGCTGCAGATCTGCCTGCGCCTCAGGATCGTCCTTTTCATGCGTTTTGAGCAGCACTGTGAGGTGCTCGATGACCTTCTCCGGGTCATGCGGCTGCGACGTGCGCAGGGGCTGGGTCCAGATCCAGGCGAGAGAGAGGGGCACCGAGGCCGCGATGACCTCCTGCGGGAGCCGATCCAGCCAGTGGCCGAGGCGCACGATCTTGCCTTGCTCCACCAAAGATGGCACCAGCTCCGCCAGCAAGCGTGCCGCGTGAGGCAGGTCGGAAGCTCGATACGCATACTCACAGGCGTCCTCTGCCCATCCGTGCTGTTCATACCAGCGACTGGCTCGACGATACAGTTCCGGCACAAGCGCTGGCTCCTGCTTCTGCAGCTGTGTGCGCAGCGTTTCGGCAAAGAGCGGATGGTAGCGGTACCAGGTGTCAGTGGCATCGAGCGCACTGACGAAGATATTCGCCTGCAGCAGGCTCTCCAGCTTCAGCTGTCCATCAGGCTCTTCGGTCACGCTCTCGCAGAGCGGCCCGGTGAGCCGATCCAGCACGCTTGTTTGGAGCAAAAAGCGCTGCATCTCAGGTGATTGCTGGAGCAAGATTTCTTCACACACATAATCCAGGAGAAAGCGAGGGGTCACACCCGTCGCCCGGAGCACTTCTGCCGCATCGGCGTGCCCACGCAGGACCAGCATCAGCAATTGGATCCCGGCAATCCACCCCTCGGTCCGCTCTTCCAGCAGACGGATCGCCTCGGAGCCGAGCGGAAGTTCCATGGCGTGCGCAAACGCCTCGACTTCGGCGGACACAAACCCCAGCTCCTGGCTGCGCAGTTCAGCGATCTGCTGACACGCTCGCATGCGCGCAAGCCTTGGCGGATCCACCCGTGTGCCGAGCAGCAGGTGCAGGCGCGAGGGGAGATGGTTCAACAGAAAGAGCAAGAGGGCTTGACTTGCCTCGGTCGTGAGATGGTGGACGTCATCCAGGATCAAGACCGTCTCGTGCTGGAGCACGCGCTCCAGCTCGTTGAGGAGGCGGGTCAGGACCTGTTCGTGCTCGGGGGGATGCCAGGGTCGATCGGTCAGAGCCGCAGTGTCCAGGTGCGCATCGACGCGCGTCAGAGCAGCGATGAGCGAGGAGAGGAAGCGCGCCGGGTCGTTCTCTCCCTCCTCGCAGGAAAGCCAGGCCACCGGTCTCGTGGTCGTAGCAGCCCACTCGGCCAGCAGGGTCGTCTTGCCAGAGCCAGCAGGAGCCGAGACCAGCGTCACCGGTCCTCGCAGGCCCTGCTCCAGGAGCGCGAGCAGGCGAGGACGCGCCACATGCTGCACGGGCAGGCGCGGGGGAGTAATGCTGCTCTGGAGGATCACCGTCGGCGTGAGCCTTTGAAATGCGAGGGGAACGGGCACAAGAGGCGGCGTGTCCTCACCGGTTTGACTGCTTCCTGTGCTCTCACCATCTGCTGCCAGGCAGCGGGCCACCTCGCATAGTTTCGCCAACGTGAGATTGGTGGAGACGCCCAGGTAACAGCGAGAGAGTCGCCCGCGCTTGCGCCGATAGGCTCGCCAGTACCACCCACCGCGCCGATTCCCAGCCCGCGCTTTGTGCGCCGTAAAGGTTCCCTCCTCGCCGGTAAAGGTGAAGGTGGTGGCCGTTTCCAGCCAGGCGTACCAGGATGGGGTATCGACCAGCACGACCACCTTCTGACCTTGCTGTTCGTACAGCAAACAGCCGTTGCAAACGGCTCCGGCGGTTGACGAGACCTTCTCCATGAGACGACACTCCGCGAGAAAAGTGACGGATGTTAGGGATACTCCGAACAGTTCCCTAACGCCAAGTATAGCAGGGTGGGGACGAAACCTCAAGGCCCACATAGAACAAAGGGTCATCACGTGCAAGGGAAAATCGAGATCTGGTCATTCTGTGGAAACGGGTGAACGAGGCGTCACCTCGTCTGCTCGATGAACACCTCCTCACGTTCACTCTTCGTCCTTCGTGTTGCATTCTTGCCGCGCAGAAGTGCCCCAAATACCGTGACACCCTGATGATGCCTCAATAGCGCGAGGCATCGTCTGTCAGGAAGAAAAGCAAGCTGCTTGATGCCTTTACGGCAACGACTGGATACAATCGCAAGTACGCGATGTGGCTTCTCAACTATGCGCAAGAGGTGCACCATATACCTGAGCGCCAACGCCCTCGCCATTACGGGCCAGACGTCCAACACGCGCTCTTCGTGGCGTGGAATGCCGCACTTCCGATAGTTGACCTTAACCATGCTGATATAGCTGCTGTAGACCATATCTTCGAGTTCCGTGCGGTGCCATTTGCGTGGTCCCCACTCGTCTTCCCCTGCTTCAACGGGCAGGGCCTGACGACTCTGTCCGGCCTCCTGTTTGCCCCTGATTTACTGATCTGTAGGACAGAGCCTCTCATGAACCAACAGCTTTGGCCTTGTGGTCATACTCTACCCGGGCATCCTCAATTTCAGCAAAATGCGTTTCCGCCCACGTGCAGATATCCTTCAGCAACTCACTACATGTCTCGCCTAATGGAGTCAGGGCATACTCCACTCGCGGTGGGACCACATGGGAGACGGTGCGCTTCACCAGCCCATCACGTTCTAAATTTCGCAGTGTTCGCGTCAGCATTTTCTGGGAGATCTCCTTGATCTCACGCTTTATTTCGCCGTGCCGTTTCACACCAAACGCCAAGGCCCATCACGTTCTAAATTTCGCAGTGTTCGCGTCAGCATTTTCTGGGAGATCTCCTTGATCTCACGCTTTATTTCGCCGTGCCGTTTCACCCCAAACGCCAAGGCATACAGAACCAGTGCCGTCCATTTCTCAGAGAGCAGATCAAGCACCTGCCGCGAACCATACTTCGAGTCGAACACAGTCGGGTGTGAGTATTGCGTCGTCTCCACCTCATTCACCTCCTTAAATTTCTCTCAGGCACTTTCAGGTACCTACTTACCAGGTGAGAGAATACCATGCTATAGTATCCTTAGCTGAGAGGGACGTCAATACCTGTCCGGTCATGGAGCAGCGTCCCCGCACATAGTCCTTCCAACCTGGAGAGGACTGGGTCTGGTGTTACATCGATCAGGTGATGCTCGAGCCTGCTTGATCGATGCGTGACCTTCCAGAGACACGACTATTTGTAGTGAGAAGCTACCTCGAAAAGGAAAGAAGACGATGACACAGGGAAAACATCTGGTGGGACCCGTCAGTGAGCGGGACCACAGTCAAGGACCTGCAACAGCCGCGGTCACGCTGGTACAATATGGCGACTACGAATGCCCCTATACCCGCCAATCGACGACCATCGTGAGAGCGATCCAGCAACAACTCGGGGACCAGTTGCGCTTTGTCTTTCGCAACTTCCCGCTCACCGAAATCCATCCCCACGCGCTGCACGCGGCTCTGGCAGCCGAGGCCGCCGCAGCTCAGGGCAAGTTCTGGCAGATGCATGATTCCATCTTCCACCACCAGCATGCCCTTGAGGATGCCGATCTGGAGCAATTTGCCGAGGCGGTTGGCCTGGATATGCAGCAGTACGCACGTGACATGGCAGAACGTCCGTACGTTAGCCGTATCGAGGAGGATCTTCAGAGCGGCATACGCAGCGGTGTGCGTGGAACGCCGACGTTCTTTCTCAACGGTGTCCTCTATCCAGGGTCCTGGGAGCAGGAAGCACTGCTGGCTGCACTCGAAGAAGCGGGCGCGTCCTAGCAGTATCAGCCCTTCCTGGCGTGCTCGCAGCCATATATTGATGGGCTTACTCGTTCCCATCGTAAGAGCAATGGATAGCATAAATAACCAGGTGGAGAGGAACATGAACGCGAGACAAAATACAAGCGCAAGAGAAACAGCAGAACTCTGGCCACCGTTGCCATATGAAGAATGGAAGGATACGTATGATACACTTCACATGTGGGCGCAGATTGTTGGCAAAGTCAGAATGGAGCTGACCCCACTTGTGAACCACTGGTGGAATGTTCCCTTCTATCTCACGGCGCGTGGGCTGACGACGTCTCCCATTCCCTATCAAAACAGTACCTTTGAAGTCAATTTTGACTTCATCGATCACAGCCTCTTCATTCAAACCAGCGAGGGCGCTTCAAAGGCCATGCCATTGATATCACGTTCGGTCGCTGATTTTTACCGCGAGTTTATGGAAGCCTTACACTCCCTCAATATCAACGTGACCATCAACACACTGCCAAGTGAAGTGACAAACCCTATCCGCTGTGACGAAGATTTTGTGCATGCCTCTTATGATCCAGAATATGCCAACCGCTTCTGGCGCATCCTGGTGCAGTCGGACAACGTCTTTAAAGCATTCAGGTCCCAATTTATCGGCAAGAGCAGCCCTGTCCATTTTTTCTGGGGAAGCTTCGACCTCGCGGTGACCCGTTTTTCGGGACGGCGCGCACCAGAGCGTCCGGGGGCCGATCGCATGACGCGGGAAGCCTACTCGCATGAAGTGATCAGTGCTGGGTTCTGGCCAGGTAGTGAAAATTTCAGAGTACCGGCTTACTACGCCTATACCTTTCCTGAACCACCTGGACTGAAGGAAGCCTCTATTCGCCCCGGTCAAGCATTTTATAGTCCCGAATTTTCTGAATTCTTCTTACGTTACGACGACGTTCGGAACTCAGGCGAGCCCGAAAAGACGCTCATGGATTTTCTTCAAAGCACCTACGAAGCTGGAGCGAATCTGGCACATTGGGATCGCGAGGCATTGGAAAGGTAGATACTGAGGTAATAACTGGACCCTAACTCTTCTCGAATGCGCCTGCCGCAGAACTTTTTCGCACAGCTTTTATATCTTGAAGAGGCGGCAGGCCAAAAAGCCGCCGGTATTCTCGGCTAAATTGTGATGGACTTTCATAGCCAACTTCCAAAGCGGCAGTCGTTGCATCCATCGAACCACTCAGCATGAGGCGTCTTGCTTCCTGAAGGCGGAGGTGCTTCTGATACTGTAAGGGACCCATGGTCGTTATGGCCTTGAACTTATGATGGAGTCCCGAGACGCTCATGTTGTTTGATGTTGCGAGTTCCTCAACGGTAAATGAACGAGCGTAATGTTCTCTGATCCAGGCGATGGCTTTGCCAATGCCGTCAGCTTGCTGGTCAAAAAGCACCGGTTGGAAAAATAAGTGCCCAGAGTCTCCTGACAGGAGATGAAAAAGCATTTCACGCTTGATGAGGGCGGACAGAAAGCGAGCTTCTTGGGGTTTGTCGAGAAGCTTCAGGAGCCTGGTACAGATGTCTAAAAAGTCGGCATCGGATTTCCCAATGAATGCTGCGGGGTTCAGCTTATTCTCCTGTGGTTTCACGTTGATGTCAGCCTCCATCACCACAGAAGCGACTTCTTGCGTCGTAAAATCAATGCGGAGACCGATATACGGGAACTGCTTTGTCGCCCCGATGATTTGTGCGGGTGCAGGTATATCAAGCACCGATGCCAGGTAATCGCCCGCATGATACTGAAGCATGTCCTGGCCAAGACGCAGTTGCTTTGTCCCTTGCAGAATGAGACACAATGAAGGAGTCAAAACGACTGGAATCAGCGGAGTTTGCTGACTATGGCGGACAAGAGAAAGAAACGGGATGATGGTTTGCGTTCTTCCCTCCGCATTGGTAATCCTCTCGGTCATCGCAAGAAGTCGATCCAATACCTTCTGCTGAATCGAGCCGCTCTCTCTCAATAAAGTTACGGGTGTGAGTTGTTGGTCCAACATGTATTTTCCCTCGCCTTTATATATGCATCCTCTTGACAGAGGAACTTCCACCTATCCGTTCGTTTCCTTCATTCCATCGTCACTTTACATTGTACCCACAATTTGCAGCTTTAGGCAAGTTTTAGGCAGGAATGGTCTATGTAGTTTTACCTTTTCAAGGAATAATACCCTTAAGAACATTTTCAAGGAGGTTTCTTCTGTTGACCCAACAAACTCCCATCGGCTCCGGCTTCGGAGCCTCCACGACAGCCAGCGAGGTCATCCGCGGCCGCGACTTGAGCGGCAAAATCGTCATCGACCACGCGAGTGCTGCGTTCCGCGGGTGCCAGGGTTATCGTCCCGGCGCGCGATCACGACAAGGCTGCGACCGCGCTGGAAGGAATCGACGGGGTCGAGATTGAGGCAATGGACCTGATCGACCCGGCCTCGATCGATGCCTTCGCCGCGAAGTTTCTTGCCACAGGCTCGCCGCTGCACATCCTGGTGAACAGCGCGGGCATAGGAGGCGCGCCACTCTCGCGCGACGCGCGGGGCTATGAATTACATTTCTCGACGAACCATCTGGGGCATTTCCAGCTCGCCATGCGACTCTGGCCGGCACTACGCCAGGCGAACGGCGCACGGGTGGTGGCGGTTTCGGCGTGGGCGCACAGCCGTTCGCCCATCGTGTTCGAGGACCCCAATTTTGAGCACCGCGACTATACTCCGTGGATGGCCTATGGCCAGTCGAAGACGGCCAACATTCTCTTCGCGCTGGCGCTGGACGAGCGGGCCAGGGCGCACGGCGTGCGTGCCTTTTCCCTGCATCCGGGCAGCATCGTCAGCACGGGTCTCGCGAAGTATCTCTCGCCGGAGGTCCTTCGCGCGGCGGGCGTTGTTGACGAGAACGGGAAGCCGGTCCTCGACTCGGCGAAAGGCCTGAAGACGGTCGAGCAAGGGGCGGCGACCAGCGTCTGGTGCGCAACGAGTCCGCAGCTTGACGGAATGGGCGGGGTCTATTGCCAGGACTGCGACATCGCCCCGCTCGTGTCCGAGGAGCTCGCAGCAAACCAGTTTGGCTCGATACCTCTTGGGGTGATGCCCCACGCGGTTGACCCGCAAGCGGCCGATCGTCTCTGGAGCTTGAGCGAACAGCTTACGAGCACCTTATATTAGTGCCGTATATAACTTGATTGGAGGACAGCATTCATGACGTTGAGCAAACGTAAACTTAGCAGTCAGGGACTAGAGGTATCCGCGATCGGTCTCGGCTGTATGCCCATGAGCCAATCATATGGTCCTGCCGATGAGCAAGAATCGATCGCTACACTTCACCGTGCCATCGAGATCGGATGCACCTTCTTCGATACGGCCCAGGGCTATGGTCCCCTCACCAACGAGGAACTGCTCGGCCGGGCGTTCAAGGACCGGCGCGACCAGGTGGTCATCGGCACCAAATTTGGCTTTCGTTTCAAGGACGGAAAGCAGGTCGGCGCTGAAACAGCGAGTCGGCCTGAGTATATCCGTGAGGCCGTAGGCGGTGATCACTTTCTTGCGCCAGTATGGGTGTCCGCGTCAGAGTCAGATGACCTTTGATCGTGATCCGCGGTGGGTGGGAAGTGTGTCGGGCCGCGATTTTCCCTCTCCGCTGCGTCGGCTCCTATTGTGCCTGGGGATTACGCCCCACGTTTGCCCGCCGCATCGACCCGACAAAAATGCGTAAGCTTTTCCCTCTTCAACCTCAGCCAGTTCGATGAGGCTACTCAGCCGGAAGTGTCGATGACAGAAAGTCATACAGGGTCAGAAAATCAATCGGTTCATAGCTAATGAATGAGGAGCATGAGACAACTTTCCCGAAATTTCAACCCCATGTTGTACTGTGAGGATCTTTCGCCCCAATGTGAGGTACCTCTGCTAGGGGCTGTCCACGGCAGCATTCTCAATGGCCCCCAAGGCACGCAACGTAGCCTTCTGCGCCTCGGTCACGCCCCGGATCCCCGTGATATCGAGCCGCTCGTAGGGGCGGTCGCGTCGCAGCGTGCGCAGATGCTCGCCACGCTCCAGGTCCCAGATGTTGATGGCCCCATCATCGCCACAACTGGCCAGCCTGCTCCCATCGGGACTCACCTTGAGCGCCTGCACGGTCCCCTGATGCGCCTGTTGCACCCGCACGCACTGCTCACTCTCGACCTCCCACCAGCGCAGCCTGCCGTCACTGCCTCCACTGATCAGCCTCTCCCCACTGGGAGCCCAGGTTACCGCAGAGACCACCCCCGGATGCCCCCCCAAGGTGCGCACGCGCGACCCACTATGGGCATCCCACACAAACACCTCCCCGCTGTCTCCCTGCCCCTGGCTGCTGGAGCCCGTGGCCAGGCGCGTGCCATCGGGGCTCCAGGCCACGCTCATGATGCCCCCATGATGCCCCGGCAGCCGCAAGAACTGCGTGCCACCCCTGGCCTCCCACACATAGACGTTGCCATCTTCGCCCCCACCAACCAGGCGCGTGCCATCAGGACTCCAGGCCACCCGATGGGCCCAGGTTGGGTGCGCACGACCCGCCAAGCGGTGGGAGCGGGTGGTCACCTCCCATACCAGCACGCCTTGCAGCATGGTGCTGCTGGCCAGCCGCTGCCCATCGGGACTCCAGGCCACGCTGAAGAAGAGGGTCTCGGGGTGGTCGAGGTCCCGGATGACCTGGACACAGCTCCCGGTGGCTGGGTCCCACAGCCGAATGGCATTATCCCACCCGGAACTTGCCAGCAGGCTTCCATCAGGACGCCACGCGACGCCGTAGACGGTCATGCGATGGCCGCGCAACAACCTGGGCGGCGTCCCCCCTCCTCTCCCGGCCACCTCCCAGATGCTCACCACGGTATCCCAGCCTGCACTGGCGAGCTGGGTGCCATCCGGACTCCAGTCGACGTCGTAGAGGGCGGCCTCGTAGCCCTGCAGGACGCGTAGCGACTCGCCACGCTCCACCTCCCACAGCCGCAGGGTGCCATCGTCACTGCCACTGAGCAGGTGGCGGCTGTCAGGCGTGAAGGTTAGGCTGTACACATCAGCGGTATGTCCCTGCAGCGCCGCCCGAACGCTGCCCTGGTGGGCATCCCACAGCCAGATCGTGTGGTCGCTGCCGCCACTGGCCAGCGTGCGCCCATCCGGACTCCAGGCCAGTGCTTGCACCCGCTGCGTATGCCTCGTCAGCGTCTGCAGACAGCGTCCGCTTTCGAGTTCCCACAGCTTGACGCTGCCATCCCAGCTCGCGCTGGCCAGTCGGCTGCCGTCGGGGGCAAAGGCCAGTCCCCGCACCAAGTTGCTATGCCTGGAGAGCGTCTGCATGCAGAGAGCGGGTCCGGTCTGCTGCCTCTGCCACAGCCGAATGTGTCCATCAAAGCCGCCACTGGCAAGCAGGCGCCCATCCGGGCTCCAGGCCAGCGAGAAGACCGCGCCGGGATGCGGCAGGTCCGCGAGGGCTGTGCCCAGCTTCGCATCCCAGAGCCGGACGGTCGTCTCATTCCCACCGCTGGCCAGCGTGCGTCCATCGGGGGCAAAAGCCAGGCTAAGCAAGCCGTTGATTGGCCCAACGGTCCAGAGCGGGGCCCCACTCTCTACGTCCCAGAGCTTGACGCTGCCATCCAGGCTCCCGCTGGCCAGCGTGCGTTCGTCCGGGCTGAACGCGATAGACACCACGATGTCCGTATGCGCCTGCCAGGCCAGGTGCAAGGTTTGGCCTGCCTCGCGCCACACCCGTACTTCGCCCCGCTTGCTGCCCGTGGCCCAGTACTGTCCGCTCTTGCTGATGGCCACCGTCCAGATGGCATCGAAGGCCTCGGTCAAGACGCTCTCACACAGCAGCGCCCCGGACAGGGTCGCGTCTTGCAGCTCGACGCCTTGCAGATACACCCCGCGCAGGGCGAGCTGCGAGAGGTCGAGCCCACGCAGGTGCCCGCGCAGCAGCCGCAGCAACGCCACCAGGTTGGCCGGGCCATACCCCTGGGCCCGTCCGCGCAACCCATCGAGCACTCCTGGCTGGCGGTTATGACCAGCTTGGTAGTCACGTACTCCAGCACCACTGATTGCAAGGTGAAGCTGCCTGCCCGCTGCCCCCGCTCGATCAGCGAGCGCCGGTGCAGCCCATCCACAGCTTCCAACACCTGCACGCGCGACAGCGGGGATACCAGCACCGCGAGCAGGTCCTCCAGCGTCACCGGCTCGCGCAGGATGGCAAGCCAGCACAGCACCGTCTGCTCCAGAGGTGAGAGCCGGGCCCATTGCTCCTCCAACAGCTCGGTGATGCTGCCAAAAATCACCGTCCCCCCAGCAAGGAACGGGTCGATCTGGCCCCCAAAGAGGTCGACGATGGTCTCGGCCACAATGTTTAAAGCCAGGGGGTTGCCCGCGTAGACCTCTCCCAGGTGGGCGCGCTCCTCGGTGGAGCCGGTGACCTCGTGCTCGGCCAGGAGCTGCACGCAGGCTCCGGCACCCAGCCCGGAGAGGGGCAGCGAGCGCACCGGACTCCGGCTGCTCTCCAGGGCGCGCAGGGCGGCGGGTTTCTCGCGGCTGGTCAGCAGCAGGCAACTCTGGTGCCCCGTTTGGGTCACCTGCCGCAGCAAGTGTTCATACGCTTCAAAGCCGGGCCGCAGCCGCCCCAGCACATCGCCTTCTTCCAGCAGGACTTCCAGGTTATCGAGCACCAACAGCACCCGTCGGCTGCGCAGCTCCTCTAGCAGCAGGCTCAGGCGCCGCTCCAGGCTCTGGGGCAGCGGCTTGGGCGAGAGCACCGAGAGGCAGTCCTCCAGCAGAGCGGAGCATTGGGGGGCATCACGCAACGAGCGAAAGACCAGGACGTCGAAGTGGTCGGTCAGCCGCTGCATGGCGCGCACCACCAGCGCCGACTTGCCGATCCCGCCCATGCCCAGCACGCTCACCATCCGACAGCCCTCCTCGACAATCCAGCGCATCAGCA
>Ga0209647_1003462_pt1 | contig 12200 bp, 8 predicted proteins | sample GraSoi_2013_60cm_FD_185827 | JGI IMG/M metagenome (GOLD analysis project Ga0209647, IMG submission 185827) | Grasslands soil microbial communities from the Angelo Coastal Reserve, California, USA - Sample 9_17_2013_60cm (SPAdes) (version 2) | ecosystem: Environmental > Terrestrial > Soil >... | reverse complement strand
ATGTGGGCGCATCCGCCGGGCATACCGGCTAGATGAAATCAGCCGCACATGGCACGGCGGAAAGCGCTGCTGACGTGAACAGCCGGACATCCCTCGGCCTGGCTTACGCAAAATCCTTAATACCGGTGCCTGCGGGCCTGCGATCCCGACCCATAAAAAATAAATAATCGATCGTTCACAAATATGATCAATAGGAATTTTTTATGATAGACTTCTTTGCCGTCGCGTTTCGGAGCGCCAAGTCCTGCCGCTTTAAGGCCCCGAAGCTGGCGCAAAGCTGGATACCGAAAGGAGCTTTTCCCCATGCGCCGAGTTCAATTGCCGATACTCAAAATGAAGAGATGGGCAGTCGCTCTTTGGTTAGTTGTCCTCTGCGCGCTTACGTGCGCGGAGTTCTTCCCCGCCTCAGTTTCGGGCGCGTCCAACGGACCGTCCTTTGTGGAATTCGAGAGCGGGCAGGTGCGTCCCATTTCGATCTCGCCCGACGGCGCCATGCTGTTTGCGGTGAACACCCCCAACGGCTCGCTGGAAATATTCAATATCACGGCCGGTGGATTGACCTTGCAGACTCGCGTGCCGGTTGGCATGGAGCCGGTGGCCGTGGCTGCGCGGAACAACAATGAAGTCTGGGTGGTCAATCACCTTTCTGACAGCGTCAGCATTGTCAGCTTGAGCGGCACCCCGCACGTGACACGCACGCTGCTGGTGGGCGACGAGCCGCGTGACATCGTATTTGCCGGTAACCCGGCGCGTGCTTTCATTACTACCGCACATCGCGGCCAGCAACGCACTGATTCGTCCATCGCGAACATTCCTGGCGCGGGTGATCCGCAGTTCACAACGCCGGGAGTTCCCCGGGCAGATGTCTGGGTATTTGATCCGGCCAGCCTGGGCAACACTCTGGGCGGGACTCCGCTGAAGATCATGAGCTTCTTCACAGACACGCCCCGCGCCCTGGCAGTCAGCCCGGACAAGAACACGGTTTACGTCGCGGGATTCAAGACCGGAAACCAGACGAGCGTCGTTCTGGAGCCCCTGGTGTGCCCGGGCTTTCAACCGAATACTCCATGCCTGAACTCCAACCTCTCTACATCACCTGGAGGCAATCCGGGGCCGGCGACGAATTTTGAGGGCAAGCAGGCGCCCGAGGTCGCGCTGATCGTGAAGTTCAACAACGCCACCGGGCATTGGGAAGATGAGCTGCACCGCAACTGGGACAACGCGATCCGTTTCACTTTGCCAGACAAAGACGTTTTTGCCGTGAATGCCAATACGCTCGCGCAAACGGCTTCGTTCGCGCACGTCGGCACCACGCTCTTTAATATGGTGACGAACCCGGCCAGCGGCAAACTCTACGTCTCCAACACCGAAGCGTTCAATCAGGTCCGATTTGAAGGCCCAGGAAAGTTTGGCGGCCATACGGTGCAGGGACATCTGGCAGAGACGCACGTTACGGTGATTTCCGGTTCCACGGTAACGCCGATCCATCTCAACAAACACATCGATTACACCAAGCTTGCGGGCAGTCCGGGATTTGATCCCACTGCGAAAGACCACAGCCTGGCAACACCGCTGGACATGGCGGTAAGCAGTGACGGTAAGACGCTCTACGTGGCGGCATTCGGATCGAGCAAGATTGGCGTGTTCGATACGGCGGCGCTGGAAAACAACACATTTGACCCGGTGATCGCCAGCGCGAATTACATTCCCGTGAGCGGTGGCGGGCCGAGCGGCGTGGTGCTGGATGAAGCCCGGGGACGTCTCTACGTGATGACCCGTTTTGACAATGCGGTGAAGGTTGTCGACCTGGCAAGCCGGCAAGAGATCGCCCGGCAGAGCCTGCCCAACCCGGAGCCGCCGTCTGTGGTACAGGGACGACCCATGCTCTATGATGCTACGCGCTTTTCCGGCAATGGCGAAACCTCCTGCTCGAGCTGCCATATCTTCGGCGACATGGATGATATCGCCTGGGACCTGGGCAATCCGGATGACGTGGTGAAGAAGAACCCGATTCCCATTAATTTCGGCGATGACGCCTCCATTCAGCTGGGCAAAGTATTGTTCAACTTCCGCGGTCCCATCAGCGGCACCGGCAAGCAGGATGATTTCCATCCGATGAAGGGGCCCATGACCACGCAGACGCTGCGCGGCTTGAAGAATTCGGGGGCCATGCACTGGCGTGGCGACCGCTCGAATGGATTCTTCGGCATTGACGCAACCGATCCGAATCTCTCATTCAACAACTTCATCGTAGCGTTCCAAGGACTGGTCGGCAGCGTTGACCAGCCGTCGACGGCGGAGATGCAGAGTTTTACTGACTTCCAACTCCAGGTGTTGCCGCCGCCGAACCCGGTACGCCGTCTGGATAACTCACTTACCGCTTCTCAGCAGCGCGGGCACAACTTCTATTTCGGCACGCGCGCTGCGGACGGATTGAACGTTCCCGTCGTCGGCACCTTGCTGACGACCTTCAAAGGATTCAACTGCAACGGCTGCCACGAACTGGATCCAGCGGATGGAGAGTTCGGCACCAGCAAGAACGCGAGCTTTGAAGGCGTGATTCCGCAGATCTTCAAGATCCCCCATCTGCGCAACATGTATGCAAAGGTCGGCATGTTTGGCGATCCCAAAGTCGATACGTTTGATGCGCCGGACAGCGGCAATACCGGCGATCAGGTCCGCGGCTTCGGCTTCACCAATGATGGTTCCATCGATACTATGTTCCGCTTCTTCACGGCCGCGGTTTTCCGGCCGCAGGTTACGGCCGGCTTCCCGCTGCTCAACCCCGACGGAACGCGCCGTGACGTGGAGCAGTTCATGCTGGCCTTTGACAGCGACCTGGCTCCAGTCGTGGGACAGCAGGTTACTTTAACCAACAGCAATTCGGGCGCTGTGGGCCCGCGCATCGACCTGCTCAGGCAGCGTGCCGGCACATCGTTCACGTCAAAGTCACTGGGCGGCACCGTAATGGAGTGCGATCTGGTGGTCAAGGTCGCGGTAGGTGGCCGGGTAAAGGGCTTCCTGTACGATCCGGCCAGCAACAGCTTTACGCCTGACGACGGAGGAGCCAATCTCTCGGATGCCGCTTTGCGTGGACTGGCTGCGACGCCCGGCCAGGAAGTCACTTACACCTGCGTTCCGCCAGGGTCGGGAACGCGGGTTGCATTCAATCAATAACTTTTGGTTGGTGGAAGAAGTTCTACCTGTTACCCACATGCCGGAAACGGTATGTGGGTTTTTTAGGTGCAGTGCAGTCGAGTGCGCTGAATGAGCATCCACTCATTTTCGTTCCAAATCGGGAACCGGCTAGCGTTTTCGGGGCACTGTACCAAATAAAAATGTGCAGAGTCTCTGCGGGTTTAGTAGTATCTACGGCAGTCGATCGTACGTAGGCTTCACCGCGCCTTTCAGTCCGCTTTCAGTCGAGCAGTCACAAAACCGAAATTAGGAGATCACGAATGTTCCAGCGAACACGTCACCCCGCGTGGATGTTTTTCTGTGCAGCAACCTTGGTCGTGCTGTTTTCTTTCCCGTTAACCGCGCAACAAGTTGTTGGGCCCCTGGTTTTCTCCGATGTTCATCATGATGTCTCGCCGGCGGTGCGTGACATGCCAACGATCCATACCACGGGCGCAGCCAGCGCGCACGTGAAGCATGAAGCTGAACCGGCGCGGCGGATTCCGCTGCCTCCGGGCATGGGCGCGCCGCAAGCTGGGCCAGTAGCCGACGCAGCGTTGCAGTCCTCTGCGGTCTCTGCGCCCACCGCACTGGCGCCCACCGTGAATCTTGGCTTTGACGGCCTGGGAAATGGTTCACTGGGCTTTACCGTGGGCAGCGCCCCGCCCGATACGAATGGCGCCGTGGGCGCGACACAGTATGTGCAGTGGGTCAATTCGTCGTTTGCGGTGTTTAACAAGTCTACCGGCGCGTTGATCGCCGGACCGACCGCCGGCAATCAATTGTGGGCGGGTTTTGGCGGCGGCTGCCAGACGAACAACGATGGCGATCCGATTGTGCTCTATGACAAAGCGGCCAATCGCTGGGTCTTTGCCCAGTTCTCGGTTACCACCACACCGTTTCTGCAGTGCGTGGCCGTGTCGACGACTTCAGACGCGACGGGGACCTTCAATCGCTACTCCTTCCAATACTCCGGCTTCGATGACTATCCTAAGATGGGCGTATGGCCGGACGCTTACTACACCACTTTCAACATGTTCAACGCCGCCGGCACTTCGTTCCTGGGCGCCGACTCCTGCGCTTATGATCGCACCGCCATGCTGAACGGCCAGCCGGCAACCCAGGTCTGCTTCCAGCAGGGTTCATCGATAGGCGGCTTGCTGCCCTCCGATCTTGACGGCAACGCCGCGCCTCCGGCGGGTTCGCCCAACTATCAGCTGTTTTTCGGCACCAACAACCTCAACCTGTTCAAGTTCCATGTGAATTTCGCGACGCCGTCATCCTCAACCTTCACCGGACCGACGGTGATTCCGGTGACCGCGTTTACGCCGCTGTGCAACGGCGGCACTTGCGTGCCGCAGCCGGGAACATCAAACCAGCTGGATTCACTGGCTGATCGATTGATGTACCGGCTGGCCTACCGCAATTTTGGCAACCATGAGTCGCTGGCGGTAAACCATTCCGTCGCGGCGGGATCCAGCGGCGGCGTGCGCTGGTATGAAATTCAGAACCCGGCCGGAACGCCGACCGTCGCGCAGCAGGGAACGTTTGCGCCGGATTCCAACTTCCGCTGGATGGGCAGCATCGCCATGGACCAGTCGGGAGATATGGCCATGGGCTACAGCGTTTCCAGCAGCTCGGTGAGCCCGTCGATACGCTTTACGGGTCGCATCCCGTCCGATCCTGTCAATACCATGGAAGCTGAGACCAGCATCGTGGCAGGAACGGGATCGCAGAACGGCACGCTGCACCGTTGGGGAGATTACAGCGCCATGACGGTTGATCCGGTGGATGATTGTACTTTCTGGTTTACCACCGAGTATATGAAGACGACCGGAACGTTCAACTGGAACACCCGTATCGCCAATTTCAAGTTCCCCGGTTGCGGCGGCACGGTCACGCCGGATTACACGCTGTCAGCTTCGCCCTCCAGCGTAACCATTACGCAGGGCGGAAGCGGAACCAGCACAATTACTGTGAATCCGACGGGCGGCTTTACCGGAAGCGTTACGCTTTCGGCGTCGGGGCTGCCGGCGGGCGTAACTGCCAGCTTTGGCACCAACCCGACTACTGGAAACAGCGTCCTGACGCTTACTGCCAGCAGCACGGCCACCACAGGTGCTGCAACCGTGACGATCACAGGCACATCTGGCAGTCTGTCTCACACAACAACCGTCAGTCTGACGGTGAATGCTGCGTCGACTCCAAACTTCTCGCTGTCAGCCTCTCCGTCGAGCCTGACCGTGACGCAGGGAACAAGCGGAACCAGCACCATCACTGTGACTCCGTCCGGTGGATTCACCGGCAGCGTCAGTCTTTCTGCTTCGGGTCTGCCCAGCGGTGTGACAGCCAGCTTTGGCACCAACCCCACAACTTCCACCAGCGTTCTTACGCTCACTGCCAGCAGCACCGCGACCACAGGAGCTGCGACCGTGACGATCACGGGTACCTCTGGCACTCTGTCTCACACAACAACCATCAGCCTGACGGTAAATTCTTCTGCCGCGCAAAACCTGATCGTCAATGGCGGCTTTGAAACCGGCTCGGCTTCACCGTGGACCTTGACCGCCGGCGTGCTGAACAACTCCAGCGCTGAGCCCGCTCACACGGGAGCATGGGACGCCTGGCTCGACGGCTACGGCACGACCCACACTGACTCCGCCACACAGACGGTTACAATCCCGTCTACCGCAACCACCGCCAACCTGGTTTTCTGGTTGCACATTGACACGGCGGAAACCACCACGACCACCGCGTTTGACACGCTGCAGGTGCAAGTCCTCAACAGTTCCAACACTGTGTTGGCGACGTTGGGCACGTTCTCCAACCTGAACAAAGCCGCTGGGTACCAGCAGCACACGTTCAGCGTAATCAACTTCAAGGGCCAGACCGTAAAGATCCGGTTCCTGGGTCAGGAAGACGTGAGTCTGCAAACCTCGTTCGTGCTTGACGACATAGCCTTGAACGTCCAATAACGTTTGAGCATAGTGAAATTTCCGGGGCCGCCGTTGGCCCCGGATTTTTTTGCCGTTCATTTTTGCCGATCATTGATCGCACGAAACTGCACTTGTCGTCTCTGCATTAGAATTAAGCCCAAAGACCGGGTTGTGTTTCAGGAAAGTCCGTAGTTTGCCGTAGCCGCTTCTTTGCCGTTACAAATTTTCAAGCCGTCAAAACCATGCGAAAGCCTGGAGAACAAATGCGCAAGAAAACTCTGTTATCGGTACTGCTGATGTGCCTGCTCGCTCAAGGCCGCGAAGGTTCGTCCGCGCCTCATGTTGTTCCCGCAAAAGTCGGTCTGGTAATGATTGGGGCCGCGCAGGATGGCTTCGCGCTGGCCGCGGACGGCTCGTCCCTCAATGCCGATGGCCGCGTCAGCCAGGAACAAAAGTTGTTTCAAGTCGGCAAGCTGGGCGCGCTGGCTCTCACCGGAACCGTTTCCATTCAGGACCCGATTGGCAAGCGTGAACGCGGTGAGGTAAATATCGCCCGGATCGCCGGTGCGTGGCTCGCTGCTCAATCGGATGTGGATTTGCAAACCGTCAATCGCGACCTCAACACCGCCATCGCTGCGGAACTGAACAAATTTCTTTGCACGCGCGATCGTGGCGAGCGCGGCGCTTTCAAATTCGGCGTAATTATTGCTGGTTTTAGCGATGGCAAGCCGGTGTTGATGACCACCAGGTATTTCATGCCTGCATTGAAAGGCAAGCCTGCACGCGCGCAGCAAACATCAACCGCCCTTCAGGCCGGCGACCTCTGGACTTTCGGCAGCTCCGCTGTGCCGGCGGAAATATACGCGGGAAAAACGAACGCACTGAAAACCTTCAAGGACGAACCGTCGGTCAAGAAGTTCCGCTCTGCGCAAAAATCCAGCCTCACGGCGCAAGACTACATCAACCTCTTTGACACCACTCTTCGGGCTGCCGAATCCGAGGAAGGCAAGAAGATGGGCGGCAAGCGGGCGATTGTCGCTCCACCGAACCGGTTCGCGACCATCACATTGAAAGGCGGATTTGCCTGGAGCAAGAGTGAAGCCCATTGAGCGCAGCAACCTCTGTTGAGCGCTCTGCGGACATGCAAGGCAACTACTTAGGCTTGCCGGGAAGATAGTAGAACCGGACCACCAGCAGGACGGCCAGCGCCGCGGAGCCCATCAGCAAATCAAATGCTGAAACATCGGTGGCCACCATTCTTCGGGCAATCACGAACATCACCACTTCCACCGCCGCGCTGGCGCGGTGGAAAAGAAGCAATAACGCCAGCTCGGCAGCGATCGCCAGCAACAGAATATCTTGCAGAATCAGGTGCAGGTTCTGGTACTCGTTGCCGGCGGCCCACAGCTGCGGGAATTCACGATGCACTATTTCAAAAAGCGAAATGCTCGCCGCCACCATGACCAGCACGGCCAGTAGCGAAAGGAAGAGGTGAATAACGTTCCCCATCTGCCGGTTGAAGCCTCGCTCCAGCGCGGTACCTTCCTCACTTTTGTCGGGAATTGCTTCGCTATCGATCGCCATCGTGTACCCGCCCCTAAGCCACCTGAATGTGAGTAGCTTGGGTCGCGGGAGGATGCCTCAAAGTGGTTTCGCAGCGTACTTTGACGGTGGGTGGGTTGAGTGCCTTTGACGCGTGTGGCTATGAATCCTTCCGCTGGCGCAACGGAGCACGGCCGTACAATAGGCCCAATGCTCATTGCTGCCGGGATTCTCAGCTTGCTGATATGGGGATATCTGCTGCTCGCGCGCGGGCAATTTTGGCGCATCCGGCCCGCTCTTCCGCCGCGCGGAGTGAGCGCGCCACCGGCGCGAATCGCCGTGATTATTCCCGCCAGAAATGAAGCTGATGTCGTGGACCGTGCCGTGACTTCACTGCTGCAACAGACCGGCGGTCACTCAGTCCATATCTTCCTTGTGGATGACGGCAGCTCTGACGGCACTGCCCAGGCCGTGAAAGATGCGGCCACCGCTTTGAGCCGTGCGGAAATGCTTACCGTGATCGCGGGGCGTCCCCTCCCGTCGGGATGGTCCGGTAAGATGTGGGCGCTGCAACAAGGCGTGGAGCGTGCGCGGGAGTTCCAGCCAGTTTTTTTTCTCTTTACTGACGCCGACGTGGTGCACGCGCCGGAAAGCGTTTCTTCGCTGGTCGCGATTGCCGGTGCGGACCCTTGCGACCTGGTTTCATTCATGGTGAGACTCCATTGTGAAACCCTGCCGGAAAAATTTCTGATTCCGGCGTTCGTCTTCTTTTTCTTTAAGCTCTATCCGCCGGCCTGGGTATCCGATTCACGCCACGCCACCGCCGGCGCGGCGGGTGGATGCATTCTTGTGCGTCCGGCAGCGCTCGAAGCGGCGGGCGGAATTGAGGCCATTCGGCACGAAGTAATCGACGACTGCGCGCTGGCGGCGCGAATCAAGCGCAACGGTGGACGTCTCTGGCTTGGATTTTTTTCAGACGCTACGCGCAGCATTCGTCCTTACTGCGGTTTTTCCGATATTGGGAGCATGATCTCACGCACTGCTTTCAACCAGCTGCGTCACTCAACTTTGATCCTGGTGCTGGCCCTGTTGGGAATGGCGGTGACCTATCTGCTCCCGCCGGCTCTGGCGCTTTTCAGCCAGCGTACGGCACCCGCAGTTCTTGGCGGGGCGGCGTGGCTGCTGATGACGCTAAGCTTTGTTCCTATTCTCCGCTTGTACCGGCTAAGCCCGTTCTGGGGACTGGCGCTGCCGCTGATCGCGATCTTTTATATGGGCGCCACTTTTTACTCCGCGTACAAGTACTGGTCAGGACGCGGCGGCGAGTGGAAAGGCAGGATACAGGATCCCCTCAGGAACCAGCGCTGACAAGGCCGTTCTCATCAGGCACGCACAAGAATCGATTGCGAACAACTATGCGGAGGTTTTCGTCGGGGGTTGCTCGGCAAATTCTTCTTCTTCGCTTTGCTTGCTCATCTTGATTCCCACGGCGGCAAAAATGCGCTCTTTCGGAACCAGATCTTCCTGTGACGCAAGCTTTTCCATCCGCGCCAGGGATTCGGCAGAGGGCGGGGCTGGAACGGGGTCGCGACGCAGAATCGTCCAGATCCAGCTCAGCACAGCAATCAGGTAGGCGAATTGTCCCACTTCGCTGGCCAGGCTTTGCAGCATCGATGTCTGGTAGATGGCCACTACAAACCTGGTGGTGGCCTGGACGGTGAGGTATAAGACAAAGCCGATGGCAATCTCAGCCACCGAAGATTTCCAGGTGATGCCCAGCGATTTCGATTGCACCAGCAGGATCCAGAGCAGCGCAGCATCAGCAAGGAAAATGGTCCGCTCAATAGTGAGCGGGACTTGAATGTATGCCTCTTTGTGCCCGGAAGGCATCATTACGGAAAGGGCCACCGCGGTTGAAATACCCAGCACTGCCCAGAAACAGAACCTGGCCACGGTCCGACCCGGCAATGACTCAAACGGGTCCAGCACCTTTACCAGAATTTCCAGCAGGACCAGATTGAGCAGGATGGCTTCAATAAAGTCGACTACGAGATAGGTAATGGCATAAGCGTCCCGGCTGCCAATCCATACGATTGCGAGCGTCAGGATCGACGAACTTGCCATAAAGAACAGGTAATAGCCGAAGACTCTCCAGTGCCGAAAAAATTCCTTACGCTTGATCAGGGCCCAGCACGCCACCAATTGGCAAAGAATGATGGCGTACCAAAACGCGTAGTCAAACGTAAGGAAACGGTGTTTCATCAATGGTCTTATTGGGCGCTAGTAATTCCGGCTCCGGCTTGCGGAATCGGAAGTCCGCCCGCGGGCGGCTTGCTGCCGGCAACACTGATGGAGCCAAGCAATAACGCGAGTGCGAGAATAATTTTAGTGTCGATCATTAGGGAACCTTCCTTTTGCCCCGGTTTACAGTCTTCCGTGGGTTGAGTCGACGGGCAGGAAGGCCGCCTTGTCGCCAGAGGGTTTTGACCTCCGATCACATGCGAACCCGTCCTACACATCCATTTCATATTATTTCGGCATAACGCGCGCTAGGCCATATACCTTAAGGCTAGGGACTTGGGTCACATAGCAGCAGCCATGAGACCGAACACGCTAAAATGCCCTAAATCTTGCGTAAGTTATTCTTTTTGAAGTGCTTATCATGAAATATGCGGTTAAAATGGAAGCGAATTCAATGGGACAAATGCCGGCCATGTTACTTTTTAGGTTCTTCCTTATATTCCTGACCTTCCTCTTTACTGCTCCCTTAGCTATCGCGCAGGCCTCTCTGATCCCGCCACCCACGCATCTGGGAAGAATCGTATTTCCCATCTCCTGCAAGGCGGAGGTGCGCTCCGGGTTCGAGCATGGCGTGGCCTTGCTCCACTCTTTTCAATACGCCGGGGCGGAAAAGGCGTTTACCAAGGTTTTCCAGGGCGATCCTCAATGCGCCATGGCGTACTGGGGACTGGCCATGAGCGTTTACCATCCGCTTTGGGAAGGAGCGAACGACAAGGCGCTGCGCAAGGGCCGTGATTACCTGGAAAAAGCCCGAAAGATCGGCGGGACCGACAAACGCGAACGCGAATATATTGACGCGCTCGACATTATCTTCAGCGCCACCCGCGTGAGTGGCGACCGTCTTGGCAGCTACAGCCGGGCGTTGGCCGAGATAGCGAAACACTATCCTGACGATGGTGAAGCCCAGGCGTTCTATGCCCTGTCATTGCTGGCGCTTCCGGAAAAAGGCGATGATCTGCAGCTCCGTAAGCAGGCGCTCGCCATTCTCAACCGGCTTTCCGCCGCGCAGCCGGAGCACCCCGGCGCGGTGCACTACCTGATTCATGCCGCGGACACGCCGGAACTTGCCCCTGAAGGACTGGCGGCGGCGCGACGCTACGCAAAAATCGCGCCTGACTCTTCCCACGCGCTGCACATGCCCTCGCATATCTTCGTGCGCCTGGGATTGTGGAAAGAGTCGATCGATTCCAACCAGGCCGCTGCACTCGCCGCCGCGGAAGCCACCGAGCACCAGATGGGCGAGGCGCATTATCAGTTCCACGCCATGGATTTTCTGGACTATTCGTATTTACAAGCTGGCGAGGAAGGCAAAGCCCGGCAGATTGTTGCGGACTTGGACAAGGTTCCGGGAAGGACCGCTGATCTCACCACGAACGTGCGCATAAATCTTACGACCCGGAACCTGATGGAACTGCATCGGTGGAAGGAGGCTCTGTCCCTTGCGCCGGAAGGCAACGCCCGCGACCAGGAGATGATCTATTGGCTGCGCGCTATTGCCGCCGCCCGCACCGGTGATACCAGGGCCGCTGAAGAGAACCTCAAGGCTCTGAAGAAGGCATTGAAACAGGACCGCCACAAAGATGAGGAGCTGGAAGGTTATCGCCGGCAGGCAGCGGAGGCCTGGGTCGAGTATGCGAAGGGCAAGCACGAAAAATCTGTCAAAAAGATGCGCGCCGCTGCCGACTCGCAGGACCACGCCGATCCTGGTGCTTTCGGCGTTACAGCCCGGGAAATGCTGGCGGACATGCTGCTGCAACTCCACCAGCCCGCTGCGGCGCTGGCAGAGTATGAATCCGCGCTGAAATTGGCGCCCAATCGCTTCAACGCTCTTTATGGTGCGGCAGCAGCCGCGGAAATGGCGGGCGATGCGGGCAAGGCGAAAGACTATTACGGTAAGCTGCGCGAAAACTGCCCGGCGGAAGCGGACCGGGAAGAATTGCAGAAGCCCAGCGTGGTTGCGGCGGGCGGGCATTAACTTCAGGCGCTACTTGTACCGGCTTTTGGCCAGCTCCGCTTCTTCATAGATGGAGCGAAGCGCGAGTCGTGTCTCATTCACCAGCAGTGAGCAGCCCACGGCCAGACCTCCGAAGCCAATCGTTCCCAGCACAAAGCTGACGGCCACGATCGCTTGAAAAGGCCACTTGTATTGGCTGGAAACCACTCCGGCGCCGAGAAGAGACACCACGCTGGCCGCGGCGAAACAGCCGACGGCCCCGTAGAAGAAGCTCATGGCGCGCACCAGCA
>Ga0209647_1003461_pt1 | contig 12201 bp, 12 predicted proteins | sample GraSoi_2013_60cm_FD_185827 | JGI IMG/M metagenome (GOLD analysis project Ga0209647, IMG submission 185827) | Grasslands soil microbial communities from the Angelo Coastal Reserve, California, USA - Sample 9_17_2013_60cm (SPAdes) (version 2) | ecosystem: Environmental > Terrestrial > Soil >... | reverse complement strand
CTCCACAGCAGCAACCCTGGCACCGGTTGTCACGGTCGCTCCTGCTTGTTGTGCAGCATGCAGGAGGCCATCGACCAGGGATTGCCAGCCTTGGTGCAGATACAGCACCCCAGAGCTATTCTGAAAGATATCCATGATCAGGCCTGCATCAATGAGATCGGGAGCCCAGGTATTCGTACTCAACCGGGCACGAGCCTGGAGAAATTGACGTACTGATGGGTATCGTATGTTGCTCTCCAGCCATGCTTGCCAGCTGATCCCTCGCAACTCAGCACTATTGAACTGTGGCAGTGCTGCATACCATTGGATGAGTTCATCCTTCTCCGCTTGACAAAACAGGGTCGTCTCAGCTAAGGCAGCGGCTCCAAAGGGGAGGCGATGGTCCTCGTTTTCCTTGAGGGCCAGACCATAATCAACACGCAACCGCCCTCCACTCACCGGAATGTTCAGCTCTTGAAGGACCTTTTCTCCAGGGCCACCAAGATAGAAGGCATGTGCCCCAAAATTGAAAAAGAACCCCTCCTGCTCTCTGGTACGAGCATGGCCTCCGAGATGCTTGGACTTCTCAAAAAGGAGCACGTGATGTCCTCTGCGTGCCAGCAAGGCAGCCGCGTAGAGGCCTGCTACACCACCACCACCAATAATGATCGGGTCCGGAGATGGAGAATGTACTTTCATACTCTTTGTTCCTCTTGAGGATAGGTTATGAGCGTGTATCTTCTACAGAGGCTTCGCGTCCCTTCCTCAAACGATTCAGTCTCTCTGGGAAGTGAGGCAGCGCTCCTGCCTGCTGGTTCCTTGGTCTTGGCTCTCCCCCTGTGGTCATTGACAAACCACGCTCGCGCGTTCCATCACCAACCGCTGATGAGACAAAGGACCTCATCACTGCAACTGCGGACCATTGCTACTGGTCTGAGAGAGATACGTCTGAAGCTCCGGCACCCCGCGACCCTTGGCGAGAAATGATGGCGGGTCCGAACAGGAACCATACAAGAGACGAAATACCTCTCTGATTTGTTATGAGTCAGACGCTTTCTTGCCAAAAGGAGATGGCTGGGAACACGCGAACATGCAAGCCCGAGAACCACTGTGTTCAAACTTTGCCATTGTAGGCTCTTTGAAAAATGCAAGGTGAGATGGAGTGGCTATTCAGACTCCGCTTCGCTTTCGCGCATCAATGGCGTATAGGTCAAACCGACCAGGATCCCTTCAGGGCTGAGGAGACGGGTAACTGTCTGGCCCCATGGCTCCTTCTTCACCGCTATCAGGAGTTTATAGCCCTTTGCTTTTAGCTCTTCAGATGCCTCGGCAACGTCTTCTACATCAAATTCGAGCCAGGAGGTGGGAGCTGGCAGATCGGCTGGCCATTCGTTCACGCCAAAACATGACTGAGCTACCTGTGAAAGCGGCCACAGGGCAAATGTTTTGACCCCCTGAAGATCTTCGGTGTGGAAGTACCCGTCAGCTTCTTCCTGGAAAGAAAGGCCCAGGCTATCTCGATAGAAAGCTGCGCTTTCCTGCATATCTGAGACGATTGGCCCGAATCCGGCGACGAACAAGACCTTCATCATCTTCTCCTTTTCCAGTTTGTGAGCAGTATCGTTACCATAATAATGAGTATACGAGAGGAATGGTGACAATCCTATGTCACTATATAGAGCGGCCCGCTATTTTGAATAGATCAATGCCTTCGACTGAAGGTAGCACCATGAGCATCCCCGCCGATCCTTCGGTTCGTCAATCTCTCGATGAGAAGCGCAATTTACAGGTTTGGGAGAAAGTATACCTGATGGAGAGCGGTTTTTCCAGGAAATTTTGTCCCAGTGCTCAAGATTGAGGGCAACTGCTAACGTTTGAGGGCAAAATCTGCTCGCTTCGTAGGGCATTTACCACGGATCTCACGCCAATGACCGACCTGCGTGTGTAGACCAGGAGAGCCCGAGCGCGTACAGGATCCACATGCTTGTTTGAGGTGTGCAGGAAACCAGCGTGGCGTGAAACCTTGGAAGAGCACGTCGAATGAGCAAATCCTCGATCCCTCAGATGATGTTCCTGCCGGTAACGCCCACAAGAATGAGGCGATTTTCACGTATCGTTTGTAGAATTGGGCTCACTCCTTGACCCTGTTTGTCCCTGATGGAAGAACGCTCATTCTACATGCGTCTTCCTCAGCTTTTGGCTGAAACCCTGCTCAGGGTGACAGGCTTTATCTCCAAATATCTGCTACTACTGGATAAAGCAGGCCCAAATGGAATAGCTACAGTAGCAGGCATCAAGGGAAGCCTGTTGCCACATGGTGGCATTACTACTCACGAGTACTACCTTTCCGACCGGCTGAGCGCAGCTAGGACGCAGTCCGTTGCCGGTCGGAATAAGATCGAGTCATTCAGGAGTATCGATCATGAGCACCTCAGTGTTGGTCGCTAAAGAGCGTCAGCCAGGCTCCTCATTTGGTTTAGGGCAGAAGCAAGCCAAAAATTTATGGCGCAAACGCGCCACAGTTGCACCCTATTTTGAAAAAATACGGTGCAAATGCGCCACAGTTGCACGCTATTCGATATTATATCGATTTTTGTGGAATGCTCTGCAACGAGACGACGTTCAACCCGGTCCAGGCTTGGCTTTCGGGCTTTGCTGCTCTGTGCCGTTGCACAACAACAGTTGGTACGGCCTCAATTCATCACGCTCAGGCTACTCAGATATTTGGAGAGAAGGCTTCCGTAAGCGGACTGGAGAGGGGTCCGGGCTGTCATCCTGAGCGAAGCGAAGGATCTCTGCGCCCGGCGAGCCAGACCCTTCGCTGCGCTCAGGGTGACAGGCCTTATCTCCAAATGTCTGTGGTGGGGCGAAATGCCTTGACTTATACATTGGTATTCAGTACACTCATCGCAGTGCGCTAGTAGGCCCGTGAGTAGCAACCATCACGTTAATTTCTTTTGGAAAGCGGTCAAGAAATGAGTAAAACAAGCTGGGTCGAGCTGTGTGTGAGCGACTTCGGGCAATCCATTCACTGGTTTGAGAACGTCCTGGGCTTTCGCGTCGTCGCCCGCGACGCAGACGAGTATGCTGAATTGTCTCGCGGGGAGACCTCGCTCCAACTGGCGCCAGACCACGCACCGTACTGGGCGCCCGAGCGCCCGCGCCTTCTCCCGCCCGGACAGCGCGGCAGTGGTGTGGAGATCATCCTCCTCGTAGACAACGTCGACGCTGTCTATCGCCAGGCCCAACAGGCCCAGGCAGATATCGTGCGCGAACTCGCCGACTATCCCTGGCACATGCGACAATTCTGGGTGCGCCATCCCGACGGCTATCTCATCCGACCCGCACAGAAGATCCTCTCCGTAAATCCGGCTGTCTATCGCCGCCAGATCGCCGATGCATTTCAACGTGATGCGCCGGCCATTGCGCAGGGATTGCTTGCTGTCAAACAGACGGCTGATCGCCTCGCTACGCAAGGCGATTTTCTCGGCGCGGCCACGATCTATGAAACCCTGGTGACGGAGATCTTCGAGCAATCCCACCTCTATTATGATGAAGAAGCCGAGCACGACGACTACTACGAAGAAGAGGGGTACTATCCAGAAGAGGAGGGATTAGACCAGTTTATCGGGGAGTGTATTGAAGCGCTGGGCAACTGCCTGGCGGACGAACGGGCTGATCGAGTAGCACGCGAGAAGAGCATCGAGGTGCTATTTGCCATCTACCAGCGCGACCTGCATGCCGACGACGGCCACGGCTTTGATACCAGCGCAGCAGACCAGCTCGTCAGATACACCACGCCGCTGGAACGACAGACGATCGCGGCGTGGATTCGCGAGGCGCTGAGCGACGAAGAGGAAGAGATCACTGGCTCAGAGCGCCGGGAATATGGTAAGTTCTTGCTGGACCTGCAGAAAGAGACCCTCGACGATGAAACCTACCTGCGCATTTGCCGCGAGACCGGGCGCACCTCTGACCTGGTTGACCGGCTCTTGACGCTTGGGCGCATTGACGAAGCTGCCAGAGAAACGCAGCAGGTTGATGATTATGCACTCCTCGGACTGGCCAACCTCTTCATCCGGCATGGACAGGATGCTGTGGCCGAGCGCCTGGTGAGAGGACGCATCCTGGCACCTATCCGTCACGCCAACGACGCTGCGCAGTCAGACAAGCTGCAAGGAAGACTGCTGCGCAGTCTCCCGGGACGAGCGGAGGAAGAGAAACCAGACTGGCACGTCCTGGAATGGCTCCGGAAATACTACCGGGATAGGGACAATCGCACCGCCGAATTGGAGGTAGCCGAAACGCTGTTCCGCACGCAGCCCTTTCTCAAGCACTACCAGGAACTACGTGATCTCGCCGGGCGGCTTGATCGCTGGGAGGCTCTTCGACCGGAGTTGCTCGCGTTCCTGGAGCAAGCTAAGAACACTACGCTCTTGATCCAGATTGCCCTGGATGAAGGCGACATCGACCACGCCCTGCAACTGCTGAAGGGCATGGCTAAGAAGGACATCCACGGCTACACCTATAATGAGGGCTATGGGTATTACGGATTCGGCGACATCGCCCTCCAGGTCGCCAGGGCTGCCGAAGAGGCGCGACCGCGTGAGGCAATCGAGCTGTACCGGCAGTCTGCCGAACGACTGATCGCGTTGCGAGGACGCCAGAACTACCAGGAAGCCTGCAAGTACCTCGCAAAGATGCGGGCCTTATACGAGAAGCTCGGCGAGGGTGAGGCATGGACAACCTACATTACTGCATTACGCGAGCAGAACCGCAACCTGCGCGCCTTAAAGGAAGAATTAGCTGCAGCGGGGCTGTGAGGAGAGGGAACTGAACGCGTCTGGAACACCTTCTCTACGGGTTAAAAATGTCGAGTGAAAACGAAAAGGAGCATATCATGAAATTTATGAACGTTCGTCTACTCGTCGGTGATATTGCTGCGTCAATAAAATTCTGGCGCGATGTGATGGGATTACAAATGACGTATGGTGATGAGGCGATGGGTTATGCCTACTTTGAAACGGGCAGCGCTGGTATTGAGCTCCTGACCCGCGCGGGATTTGCTAGTGCGCTCGGAGAAGCATTCATGTCCACACCGCAGGGATATCCGGCAGGTGCCGTTCCCAGGTGGTTATCCAGCGCCTCAAACGAAGCATTCATGTCCACGCCGCAGGGATATCCGGCAGTGCTCGATTTCCGTGTGGAAGACGTTGACGCCGCCTATACCGATTTCGTCAAGCGTGGTGCGACAGCGGTTGCTGGACCGCAGGATCGACCGGCATGGGGAGTGCGTTCGGCCCATCTGAGCGATCCCAATGGCTATATCGTTGAGCTCTATAGCCAGCTTCCAAGTGCCGATGCGCCTACCGCCTGAGTGTACCAATGAAGAGTACCCTGAGCTTCCTCGATAAACTGACCTGTAGCCTGAGCTTGCTCTTCGCGCTTGACCGGCTTGCGAAGCTGGCCGCTGTTATCCACTTTTTTCATCGTCCCGCGCCGTCTCAGCTTGAGGTATGGCCTACTGTGACATTGCTCCAGCCGATTACGCGAGGGGCAAATGCATTAGCCGAGTCTTTGCGGGCGAGAGCACGGCTTGATTATCCCGCTTCAATCCAGCACCTCTTCATCTGCGATACCCGCGATACAGAGTCACAGTCCATCGTCCAGACATTCCTTGCCGCGCATCCCATGCTGCGGGCCGAAATCGTGCTGGTAGAGACGGGTGACGCAGCGGTGGCATCCAAGATCAGAAAGTTGCAGGCGGCTCTGTCAAGGGCTAACGGTGAGATACTGTGCTTCATGGACGACGATGTCGCGCCTCGCCCCGATGCGCTGCGCGTGGTTCTCCCTTATCTCTATCGGCCAGGCGCGGGAGCGGCCTTTGGCCTGCCCTGCTATACCAACTGGCGCACACCCTGGTCGAGTCTGATGAGTGGCCTTGTCAATGCCAATATGCTGTTGAGTTTTGTCGCGCTGACCTACCTGGCTGAACCATTCAGGATCACCGGCCACATCGCCGCATTCCGCCGCGATATCTTCCTTGATGTGGGCGGACTTGACGGCCTGGAGCAGCACATCGATGATGATTTCGAGATGGCGCGGCGACTGCGGGCGCACGGGCTGCGCTCCGTGCAGACGCCGCTGGTGTACGATATCGATAACGAGTTGCTCTCGCCTGCCGCCTACCAGGCGCAGCTCAAACGTTGGTTTGTGCTGCCGCGCCAGGCCATGATGCCCTCGCTCTCTCCCTGGGAGCGCGTGGTCACCTTGCTCACCAGCAGCGCCCTCCCGCTGCCGAGTATCGTTGCGCTGCTGGCGCTGCTGACGCGCCGCCGCACTGCGTTCCTTGCGCTGGGGGCGAGCCTCGGCATCTTCGGCATTGTCTATGGAGTATGCGAGGCGCGCTATCTCAAAGGACGGACTCCTCTTACTCGCTGGCCATTGCTGCTGCTCGGCGCGCTGCTTACGCCGCTGCAAATCGGCAGGGCGCTCCTATCAAATGATGTAGTTGAGTGGCGTGGCCAGCGCCTGCGTGTCTATCGTAATGGCACAGTGGAGGTAAAAGCCTCACCCTCTGCTCCCTCTCCATTGCATGGAGAGGGAGCAGAGGGTGAGGCGTCCGTCAGGCAAGACCAAAGGAGGTAAAATCATGAGAAAGCTGGGCCTGGTCGTTGGGCTGCTGATGCTTGTCGAGCGTGTGTGGAAGCATTGGATGGTCGCGCGTTTCTTTCACCGTCCCATCCCTGATGCGAAGCGCGACCTTGCGCTGGTAAGTATTCTCCAGCCTGTCTTGAGCGGCGACCCCACAATGTCCGCCTGCCTTGAGCGCAGTCTACAGCTCCAGAGCCGTTACGCGCTCGAGTTGATCTGGCTGGCTGACGCTGACGACGTTGAAGGCCAGCGCATCTGCCGGGAGCTGATAGCCCGCTACCCGAAGCGCGATGTGCAACTGATTGCGCTCCCACCTCCTGGAGAGGGGCAGAATCCCAAGACTATTAAGCTCATCGCGGGGGCGAAGGTAGCCAGGGGCGATGTGATCTGCGTCCTCGACGATGATACGATGCTGCCCGATTACGGGCTGGAATGCTGCCTGCCCTTTCTCGATCAGACGGGAGTAGGATTGGCATTTGGCCTGCCCTACTATGTCAACTTCGCTGATAGGTGGTCAAGTATGGTTTCCTCCTTCGTCAACAGCAATAGCCTGCTGACGTACATCCCATATACCACGCTCACACAGCCTTTCACGATCAACGGCATGTTCTACGCCATGCGGCGAGAGGTGCTCGCGCAGGTTGGCGGATTCGAGGCGATCGAGAGGGTTTTTGCGGACGATTTCGCCGTTGCCTGGCTGCTTCGCTCGCACGGCTATCGACTCGCGCAAACGCCGCTGCGTCACGGCATCAGCACTACGGTCAGAGGGCCGCGCCACTACTTGAGCCTCATACAGCGCTGGTTTGTGCTGCCCCGCGAGTCGCTGCTGCGCCACCTGGGCTGGTATGACCGCGCCATCATCTATGGCTTAGGGCTGGTTCCCGCGCTGTTTCCCCTGCTGCTGCTCGTCTCGCTGTTCTTGCGCCCCTCGCGCCGCAAGCTGGGATACGCGCTGCTCTATTTCGGCTACAGCTTTTCCATCTTCGCCCGCTTGAACGCGCGCTATTTGCGGAACGCTACACCCTGGACGAAAGCATGGTGGGTGCCTGTTATCCAGGTGGTCTTCCCGGTGCAGCTGCTCATCGCGCTGCTCTCTCCGCAGCGTATCAACTGGCGCGGGAATATTGTGCAGGTCGAGCGCGGCGGCGGTTTTCGTTATATCCGCTCGCGATCCTCACTTGTCCAAAAAGATTCTTAGAAGCAGCCTTGCCCCAATTATATCCAGCTTCTGAATTTAGTTGGCGTCACCCGAATTCCCTGAGAATAGTCAGCGGCCATTGATGCGGGCGTCCATCCCATACTCTTTAGAAGCGCTCCATATTTTTCTGCGTACGCAGGCAGCTCGGTACTCAAATTTGGATCATCCACCAATTCAGCTGTACCCTCAATAATGACTACATCATCTCCCTCTTGCGTATCATCGAGCGCCAGAGTGACACGCGCATTCTTGTGCAGGTTCCGCAATTTCTGCTTGTTCGGCTGACTGAAAATGAGAACGGCCTTGCCATCCCACAAAAACCAGATAGGGGAGGTATATGGACGCCCATCCGACCCGACGGTCGTCAGCCAGGCAATGATATTGGACCGCAAACGCTGCTCGGCGTGCTGTCCCCATTCAGTCGTTATATCGAGCATTTAAAAATCCTTTCCTGACTATGAGAGATCTACGTTTCATTTGCTCGTACCTCTCTGTAACAATACACAGTGGGACGGCGGAATTATTCCATATTGACGGAGGTGCTTACGGTTTTTCATTGTTTGCGCGCCTGCACGCGCCGCCGTTTGACTCCTGGTGCCGGCAGTTCCAATCCTTCCTCAATCCTCAGGGTGGCCGGACGACAATCATACTGGGCCAGCGTTGCGTTGACGCTCTCCTGCACTGCTTGAGCGACCGTGCTGAACGAAGCTTTGGGGGTGACGGAGAGGTGGATACGCAGTTGCCCGCATTCTTCCTGCACGGCCTGATAATCGAGGATATCGGGGCTGGCCAGCAGGATCATGCGCCGGATCGTATCAGGGAAAAATGGCCTCATACTGCCATCGAGCGACACGAAATAGCAGATATCGTCGCAGCGCCCCTCGATAGCGCGAATTACGCGGAACGCCGAGCCGCAGCTACAGGGTCGGGACTCCATTTGGAGCACATCGTTGAGACGATAGCGGATAATCGGCTGTGTCCTGCGCCACATGTCGGTGACTACTGGCATGACGCGCTCGCCGTTGCTGCCTGGCAATGGCTCAAGCTGGAGAACGACGACATCCTCCTGGATGTGCAGCGATCCTTTTACGCAACTGACGGCTAGCAACCCCTCGGTACTTTGATAAATCTGGTGAACCGGGGCATCGAATGCCGCTTCAAGGCGCTCGCGATCATGTGGCTCTAAAACCTCGGCCACCGAGATGAGGCGGCCTGGTTTGATACGCAGGCGACCGCCCTGCCGTTCATCTGCCAGGAAACCGAGCAGTGATGGCGGACCAACGATGATATGCGGTTGGAAGTCATTCAGCGCGGATACCGCTTCGGGGAGTGGCAGCATCAAGTCGAAGTAGCGAAACTGGATCAACCTGCTACCAATCTGTTCGTAGAGGTTGCTGTTGGAGCGCAGGAAAAAGGCGACGCGCAGGGGCTGGCGTGGCAGATGGTGCAGTGTTCTTGCCAGGATAGTACCGGCCCACGCGGTCTGTTCCCATTGGTTGGCGAGGAACAGCCCGCGATGTCCGGAAGTACCCGACGACAGGCCAACCGTCAGGCTTCCCAGCACAGGACGAAAATCGCGGCTGCGTTCGGCCTCAAGCGCGACCGCCATGGCCTCTTCCCCTTTGACGCCTCGCGTATTGAAGGTGTCGAAATGCTCCATCATCAGGGCTTTATCGACAGTTGGCAATGTGCGCCACTCTTGCAACGGATGGCCTGCCCAGTGGCTGCAGTAGAAAGGCGAGTGCTGCGCGGCGTAGGCGACGATCTGCCGTGCGTGTTGCTCCTGGAAGCGTTCAAGGGCCGTGCCGCGCAGGTGCTTCCAGCGCCGGCGCGCCCGCGCAAAGTGTGCGAGGAGCGAGAGTTTATTCGATGTTTGCATGGTCTTCCTCGACTTCCTGCGCAAAGGCTTCCGGGCAATGACTGGGTATGATAACGACATCGGGACAGGCAGCGGCGAAGTCATGCAGGTGGGAGATGGTGCTGCGCACGACGCGCGCATCATCAACAAACAGGTTCGTTATGCGGGCGGGCGGACGGTCTTCGCGAATCGATTGCCGCAGCCAGCTTCCATCGGCGGCGAAGAGGATGCGCCCGCGTGTAGTACGCGCCAGCAGACCCATCTGTCCGCGAGCATGGCCAGGAAGCTGTACGAGCAGCAGCGACCCATCGCCAAATAGATCATGAGCAGGTCCCAGCGCTGGCAGCGCCGGTCCCTCGAAGCGTTCCACCAGTTTTGCCCGTGCGCGAAAATCGCCCGGCAGCAAGTCAGGGATAAAAGCCCGGCTGACCGCGCTCATCCCACGTCGGGCTGCAATATCATTGTAACCGTCTCGTGATGCGATGAGTTCAGCACCGGGGAAATCGCGCAGCCCCGCGATATGGTCGGCATGAAAATGCGAGATGAGAATGCGGCGAATGTCCCCCGGCGCAATACCCCGGTTTGTTAATTGCCTTGTCACGGTAAGCTCAGGGTTCAGGCGCAGCGGCGTGGCATAGCGGTAAAGCAAAAATGGCAAACGTCGCGTGACCTCCAGCATACGTGGCGCGTAGCCTGTGTCCCACAGCAGCCAGCCATGCTCAGGGTGGCGCAGCAGGGCTACCAGCGAATGACAGGCGATGCGCACACGCCGGCCGCCCCGCATGACGTGATGCTCCCAGGCAAGGCAGTAGCCGGTATCCAGGATGTGGCATTCCAACATTGGAGCATCCCCGCTCATATATGCTCCTCCAACGCTTCGAGCGTGCGCTCTGTGCCATCGGCAACGGAGACGCAGGGCGCGTAGCCGAGATCGCGTTTTGCTGCGCTGATATCATAGGTTTGTGTGCGTGCCAAAATCGCGGCAGAGTAGCGCGTCAGCAGTGGTTCCTTGCCGGTGAGCGCCGCCCGTGCTTCCATCAGCGACGCTGCAGCCAGGGCGACGGGTAGGGGTATTGTCCGCAAGCTGGTTGACAGGTGAAGACGTTCCAGCACGCGGCGAATCACCGCCCACAAAGGGATATGTTCGTCGTTCGTGATGGTGTATGTTTTTCCTATAGCCGTTGGCGCATCGAAGGCTAGCATTACGGCGTGGACGACGTTCTCTACATAGGTCAGATCGACTAGATTCTGGCCATCGCCTATCTGTGGCAAGCGTTTCTGGCGTGCGGCATTGATCAGCCGTGGCAAAAGCGACTGGTCGCCCGGCCCAAAGATTGCCTTTGGCCGCAGGATCACCGTTTGCAGTCCCTGCGCAGCTGCCGCGTTGACGCGGTCTTCACCCAGCTTCTTAGTCCACGAATAAACCGATGTGAAGTGGCGCGGATAGGGCGCGTTCTCTGAGACAAGCTGCTGGTCGCGGCCATCGAAGACCACGCTCGGCGACGAGATATAGACCAGCCGCCGCACGCCGCGCGCCAGGCAACCGGCAAGCACGTTCTCGGTTCCGCCAACGTTGATATTGTAGAAATCGACACGCCTGCCCCAGGGCGCAGAGAGCGCACCGGCATGGCAGATCACCTCGATACCCGTGCAGGCAGCTTCTACAGCCACCCTGTCCTGTAAATCAGCAGTGATGGGGATGGCTCCTCCGGCAACGAGTTGCTGCGCCCCCGCGGACGTGAAGTTTCGACCAAGCACATGCATGCTGTGGCCCTTCGACAGCAGCGCCAGCACAAGGTGCTGGCCGAGAAAGCCTGTTCCGCCTGTAACGAGAATCTGCATATGTTCCCTTATTAATACGTAATCGCCAGCGCGCCCAGGGTGAGGCCTGCACCTGTGCCGGCCAGGAGCACGTGATCCCCGCGCTGGATACGTCCGCAGTGAACAGCCTCCGCCAGCGCGAGCGGGATGGAGGCCGAAACGCAGTTGCCACGATGCGGCAGGTTGACGATCATCTGCTCCTTGCTGAATCCCAGCCGTCTTGTGAATTGCTCGATGGCGTGGCGGCTGGCCTGGTGTGGAACGAGCGCGTCGAAGCGGCTGCGCTCCCAGCCGAGCGCGGTGATGAAGCGCTCCATGACCGGCTCACCGAGCATGGAAGCTTGCCTGAAGACGGTCGGGCCGTTCATGTGGAACATATTCATCTCTGGCGTGGTTTCCGGGTCGTTGGGATGATGCAGCGTCCCGCCGCCGCGTATCTCCGTCAACTCCGCGCCGCTGCTGTAGGTCTCGAAGTGCGCGTGCCAGAACACGCTTGCCTCGCCGGGTGCGCTGCGAGTAACGACACAGGCCGCAGCGGCGTCGCCGAAGAGCGCCGCGCTCTCGCGCTCGCGAGGATTCAGGGAGTGAGAGACAATCTCGCTGCAACAGATCAGAACCGTTGAATATGCCCCTGAGGCGACCAGGTGAGCGACGGTCTGGAGCGCGAACAGGAAGCTCAGGCAGGTGGCGT
>Ga0209647_1003460_pt1 | contig 12204 bp, 8 predicted proteins | sample GraSoi_2013_60cm_FD_185827 | JGI IMG/M metagenome (GOLD analysis project Ga0209647, IMG submission 185827) | Grasslands soil microbial communities from the Angelo Coastal Reserve, California, USA - Sample 9_17_2013_60cm (SPAdes) (version 2) | ecosystem: Environmental > Terrestrial > Soil >... | reverse complement strand
CCTAACCCACCGCCGAACCGATAAGCTTTCCCAGGCTAAAAGTAATACCTGCTGCCAGGAGGCCGAGGAGCACCTGTCGTCCTCCAGATTTCCAGAGTGGAGAGCTGGCGGTCAGGCTCACGCCGGCACCTATGCCGAACAAACCAAACACGCTGAGAATGAGGCTGATGATGACCGCGGTGAACCCATTGGTAAAGATGAACGGGAACACCGGAATAATGGCTCCAATAGCGAACAGAAAAAACGAGGTGATCGCAGCTCCCCAGGCGGAACCGCCAAGGTCCTTTGGATCAATGCCTAGCTCTTCTCGTGCCAGCGTATCCAGGGCAGTATGGCTCTGCTGCATCAGATTGGCAGCCAGTTCCTTGGCCGTTTTCTCGTCGAGACCTTTCGACTGATAAATCAACGCTAACTCTTCCTGTTCCTCCTCAGGCGCGTCTTGTAGCTCCTGGCTCTCGATAGCGATCTGGTGCTGGTTGAGCTCACGCGCACTCTGGACGGAGACCCATTCCCCAATGGACATCGAGAATGCTCCTGCAAGTAACCCGGCGATGCCAGCGATCAGGACTGCGTGTCCGGTGAGGGTGGCTCCCGCAACACCCATGACCAGGCTGAGGTTCGAGGTCAATCCATCACTTGCCCCCAGCACGGCCGCGCGTAACTCATTGCCACCCGCACTGCGGTGACGACCTTCAAACTGAGCGAGCAAAGGACCAGCGACACCGCCTTTTGCCGAAGACAGCAGGTAGCTAAACAGGCGGGCGTGGGAACGCTCGTCGGCAGGAAGACCCGCATGGACTGCCTCTGGCTGGGTATCGTAATCGGTAATAGCATTCATTTCCATCGAGGAGACGGTGGAGAGCACTGCGCCTGTTCCCAGATGCCTGGCAATCCACAACAGCGTCCGAATACGCCAGTTCTGCGAATAGGTTGGGGGTGTTTCACCTGCACGGGTCAACTGGGCCTTCCAGAGGTCGGAGTGACGTTGCTCAATACTGGCAATCCGCCTGTAGAGTTCTGCCAGGTGAGCATCGCTCTCGGCTTCGGCAAGCTTGCTATAGAGATACACTCCTTCTTGCTCAGAAAGGTAGTTCGCGCGGTATCGTGCAACATCGCTGCTGGTCGGTTTGTCGCTTGTGGAGTTCTGCATACTCACCTCCTCTGGCATGAGATGTAGCGATCAAGAGGTTTCATCCGCCTCTGTGCAATACAGTATACAATACTCCCTCTGACCAGCTTCCTGTGACAGGGCGACATTCAGAGATCGCTCATACTCTCCTTCCTTTTCTCTGCTTACACATAAAGTATAGCGCTGAACGAGGACACAATCGACCCTTATTTTAGCCGATTTGCCGAATTTAGGAGAAGGAAGGACAGAAGCGAACAGCCGTTCAAAAAGAGCACGATTGAAGAAGAAAATGTGCTATCGGTGTGCTACACTTGCTTTTGAGGGAGATCTAGCCCTCGACAGAACTGTCTCTCCAAAATGAGACGCACGATGAGTTTTGGCGGATGTTTAACGGATGGATGCTCCGAATAGTCATCTAGAAAGAAGAGAGTGAGCCAATGTTCAAAGATACGAAAGCATTTTCCGGTTTTTCAGTAAACAACCTGCAAAAAGCGAAGGAGTTCTATGGCCAAACGCTCGGGCTAGACGTGTCCGAAGCGCACGGCCTGTTAGAACTTCATATCGCTGGCGGGACGAACATCTTGATGTATCCGAAGGAGAACCATACTCCAGCCACATTCACCATTCTGAATTTTCCTGTCGCCAACATTGAGCAAACTGTAGACGACCTGGTCAGGCATGGCGTACAGTTTGAGTCCTACAATGAAGGCGACCTGGTGACAGACGAAAAGGGGATTTCCCGCGGCGCAGGTCCGAAGATCGCGTGGTTTAAAGACCCGGCCGGCAATATATTGTCTGTGCTTGAAGAGGAGGCATGAGCAGCGGTCAAATGGGCGAGGTCTTCGACCTCGCGCTCGACCGCATAGGGCGCCGTGTCCCCACTCTCACCTCGGCCACGCCGGTCGTAGGCGAACACCTTTCTCCTTAATGTTTGTTAGTCCGCCTGCCAGGGAGAATCTACGGGCATATGAAGAAACTCACCATAGCGGTTCGCCGGCGCCGCGAAGGCGCAAGTCTCAGTGTTGCTCAAAGGAACGAAGGGGTTTGCTTCGATGACAACGATGTTTTTCTTGAAAGTGCGCTTCCAGGTACCCACGACCTGACCATCCAGTACCATCGTGTTCGTCAGCAAACCACTGCGTGGGTCTAACTTGTTGGTGTGCAGGGCATCAAATATGGCGCTGCGGTCTGTATAGCCAACGGTGTATTCGTCATAATTTGGTAACAGGTAGGCCATCGGAGCGAGGTCCTGCGCGGGTGGCGTAGACGGTGGGAACCAGTATGTCTGGCCGCCTATCGTCTCATGCAGCAGACGGGATGTCACCATTGCGAGACCCGCTCTCGCGTCGGCTACTGTCAGACCTGACCACCAGACAAAATCTTGTATGGTCGCAGGGCCGTGACTCGTAAAGTAACGCATGGTGAGTTCAGCCAGCGCTTCATCACGATCTAACGTCCTGGCTTGCGGTGCTCGCTCAGCCAGCAGGGCATAGGTGAATTGCTTGCCCCGCCGCGCGCCGCTGCAGATAACGCCGTCCAATTCCGCCCGCATCACGATATGGGTAACACGTTGCTCACCATCTGTGGCAATGCCAGCTTGCTGAAGCGCAGACGCGAGTTCGTCACGAGTGAGCTGCTTGCCGCCTTGTAGTGCGTTTGCCAGCACAGCATTAGTACGCCTGAACACAGCGTCATCCAATTCAAGCTTCCGATTATAGTATGCACTGGCTGCACGGACGTGCGGGGCCGTGAGGGCGAGGAGCCAGCGAATATCGGCAGGTGAGACAAAATGCCAGGTGGGGCGCATCACGTGCGTGCGAAGAATTGCGCCATCGGTAAACGCTTGCTCCATGTCGTCGTCCGTCACGCCTTCTCCGCTCGTCTCGCCTGACCGCGTAGCAGTAGACGCGCAGCGTCGCTGGCGGGACGGAGAGATGCCGAGCAAGCGCAGGCCGAGCGCCCATTTTGCAGCCGCGAAATCCTGCGCCTGGACAGCACCCAGCCACTCCACGAGAGCTTGAGGCGTTTCAAGCGTTCGCCGGGTGATGTGCTGGTTGTGAAGCCGCCGGTGCGCAATATCCAGGTTGATCATGGTTCATTCGTCTCCTGTTCTGTGTGCATCTGGTTATGATTCTGTGCGAGTCTCCACTTGCTATCATATCATCGAAAGAGGGCAAAATCAGTCCTTTTTTTGGCACGGACATCCTCTGTAGCCAGTACAGATACCACGCTTTTCTTCTAGCTCCAGTAGAGGATATAATTGATAGCGTTACCTGATCACTACCTCCAGCAGCTGCGCTTCGTCGACAGTACCAAAAAGTAGTGATCGCGGGACTAGGCCCCCAAGGCTCATATGTCGGAGCCAGTGGTTGGAGCTGCGAGGAACGTTCGACCTCAAAGGAGATTCGATCAGCATGGAGACCTCACCCAAAGAGCAGAGAGGGCGCCCCGATCAGTCGGCCAGTGGCACTCTCCCCAACCTGGCCGACCGACCGACCGTGCGTCTTCCGTTCCGGCCAGTTGGCGCGCCCGTGCGCTGTCCTGCTCCATCCTCGGCGCCTCAGGCCGAGCCCACCGCCGCATCCCTGGGCCGGCGGCTGGCACACCTTGCCCAGGCGGCCTTCATCAATCCGAACTTCGCCTGGCTCTGGTGGGGGCAGGCCATCTCCAGCGTGGGCGACTATGCCTGGGATACCGCGCTCGTGCTCTGGGTGGCCTCCCTGGTCGCGGGTCAATCCCGGGCACCGCTGGCCGTCAGTGGCGTCGTCCTGGCGGCCACCGTCCCACAAATTGTGGTGGGCCCTCTCGCCGGCGTGTTCGTGGACCGCTGGGATAAGCGGCGCACCATGGTCAGCATGGCAGCCCTGCAGGCCATCGTCGCGGTGCTGCTGGTGCTGCCCGCCGCGAACTTCTCGCTGCCCCTGCTCGGTCGCGTGCAGCTCCCCCTCTCCTGGCGGCTTGGGGTCGTCTACACTGACGTGGCCGTGCTCTCTATCTTCGCCCAGTTCTTCATCCCGGCCCAACTCGCTCTCATCAAGGACATCGTCCCTCCGGCGCGGCAGGACCAGGCGCTCGAGACGTTCCAGGCCATCCAGGGCCTGGCGGTCATCATTGGGCCGCCGGTGGCCGCCGTGCTCGTCTTCGGCCTGGGCGTGGTGTGGGCGCTCGTGCTCAACGCGCTCTCGTTCGTGGTCGTGTTCCTGGCGACCCTGGCCATCCAGGCGCCGCCCTCGGCCCACAGCGTGGCGCCTGGCGAGGCGGGCCACTTCTCGCGCGAGTTCCTGGACGGGGTGGGCTATGTCGCCGGCCACGTGGTGCTGCGCACCATCCTGGTCGCCGAGGTGCTGACCTGGCTGGGCTTTGGCGCGTTGCAATCCCTGGGCTATTTCTTCGTTACCGGCAATCTGCACGCACCCGCCAGCGACTACGGGCTGCTGGGGGCAGACTTCGGTGTCGGTGCCATAGCGGGCGCAGTGCTGGTGACGGTCATCGGTCAGCGGATCGGCCTGGCACGCCTTCTGTGGATCGGCCTGGTCACCTCCGGGCTTTTCGTGATCGTCATGTCGCACCTGACCAGCCTCTATCCCGCCCTGGTCGCGGCATTCCTCTTCGGCGTCTCCACCACAGCTGTGATCGTCACGGCCGGCCCGCTCGCCCTCGATAGCACCTCGCGTGAATTCGTGGGCCGGGTCACAGCGGTCATCAATCCGCTGGGCAGGCTGGCGGCGCTGCTCTCGGTTGCGCTGGCTGGGTCGCTGGTGAGCACGGTCTTGCGTGGCTTCCACGCGAGCGTACTGGGCATCTCGTTCGGCCCCGTAGATTCGGTGTTCACCGGTTTCGGGCTGCTCGCCGTGATGGGCGGCATCTACACGCGGGTGAGTCTGCGTGACATGATAGTCAGGCCCCTGCCCTCATCTGGCGAGCCTTCGCCTGGCCTGACAGGAGCGGAGGGCGGAACCAAACCGTAGCTGCTTTGCTCTCTCTGGTGCTCTTGTGAAGCGAAGAACGCCAGGTGCGGTCAGGCTTGGCTTGACGATGAGCTTCCGAGCATGTATAATGCAATGGTTATGACTGTTTGCATGGCACGGGACAGACTGTTCGCATATCCTGTCCCCCGGTAAAGATACTAAAGAGCTCTGAGCAATCCTCTCTAGAATACTCTCTTCCTGCACGCACGTTCGTACTTGATATCAGCTAGCAGTATTGCTTCCGTATCCTACGGCCTGCTCCTGGTACTCCCTGTTGGCACTGTGCCTTGAGGGAGTTATAGCGCGTCCGCAAAGGGCGCATGGCCGAAAGGATTTTTTTCATGCCATCTTTTCATGACTTCCTTCTGCAACCCGCGACGCGCGCGGTGCTGGCAAACATGGAGATTATAGAACCTACGCCTATTCAGGCCGAGGCCATTCCGGCGCTGCTCGCCGGGAATGACGTGGTGGGACAGTCAGCTACCGGCTCGGGCAAGACGCTCGCCTATGGTATTCCCCTGGTGGAAAGGGTAGCCAGGGACACACGTGTCGTGCAGGCGCTGGTACTCGTACCAACGCGCGAGCTGGCTATTCAGGTAAACGCTGTGCTGGGGCTGCTGGCCGCTGGTCGGCGACTTTCGACGGCACTGCTGGTAGGAGGACGGCCCTATGGCAATCAACTCTCAGCGCTGCGGTATGGAGCGCAGATTGTCGTCGGCACACCAGGACGAGTGAAAGACCATCTCGATCGCGGCAGTTTAGTGCTGAGCCAGCTACGGATGTGCGTGCTGGACGAGGCAGATCAGATGCTGGATAGTGGTTTCGCGCCAGCAATTGAAGAGATACTGGCAACCACGCCTGACACGCGACAAATGGCCCTCTTTTCAGCGACTATACCGGGCTGGATTGCGACGCTCCAGCAAAAATTCCTCAAAAATCCGGTCAATGTTGCCATTGCACCAGACACGGGTACGCAAAGCACCATTGAACAGATTGCGTACCAGGTACCGAAGGAACAGAAAATGGCAGCACTTTGTACCCTTTTGCATTCCACGGAGGGAGAAAGCAGCCTCATTTTTGGTAAGACGAAATACGGTGTCGAGAAGTTAGGGAAACAGCTCAGCAGGCTCGGATTCACAGTGGGAACATTACACGGCAACAAGAGCCAGCGCGCGCGTGAAGAGGTGCTGAGCGCGTTCCGCCGGGGGCAGGTGCAGACGCTCCTTGCCACCAATGTAGCCGCACGCGGGCTCGACATTACGGGGATAGATCAGGTCATCAATTACGAGCTACCGGAATCGAGCGATCTGTTTACACACCGGATTGGCCGCACAGGCAGAATGGGGCGACAAGGCAAGGCGATTACGCTGCTGGTGCCATCAGATGTTTCCAAATGGCGGCGTATGGCACGCCATTTAGGGCAGGTAGTCGCATTGCAGCAGCTCGTTATCGACGAGGAAGCCCTTGTGACACCACTGCTCGCACGTCCAGAGGCTTCGAGAACGCAGGAGCACGAGCAGAACGACGAGCAGCGACTGGTACGTGACCGCAAACATTTCTCGCCGGGTCAGAAGCGTGGCAGACGTGTACAACCAGGGCATGAAAGTGATGCAGCATCCGGCATGAAAAGGCGACAGAAAGAGCGTGTTACCGGTGGAGCCCCGGTGCGCCGCAGGTCTGCACGGCAGCCGGAAGGTTTTCCTTTGCCAGAACGCCCAAATTCGGGCAAGCCGAGGAATGGCAGGAAAGGAACAGGAAAGCAGTTTCGCTTCGGGAGAACCAAGGGGAAGCACGAAGCACTTGATACTTGGGAGGCAGAAGCATGAGGTTTATCCTTAGATGAATTAGGCATGTAACGACGGTCATCCCTGCAATTCCAATCAAGCGACTTCTTCCTAATAGTTCATCTGGGTGGGAAGAAGTCACTTTTTGTGTTATCTTGTCTGCAACGCCTATTTCAGCTGTTGCAACCAGCTTGCGATTGCCTGCCCAATCTCATCAGGAGAGTCCTCCTGAGGAGTATGGTGCCCGCGCACGCTCACCTCGCGCAGCTGGGGCCAGGTGCGGTAGAACTCATATTGCTTTGGCTGTTTTGTACCTGGATTGGCCTGAATGCATAATTTGGGAATGGGGCTGCTGGAAAGCCACTCTCCAAAGGTGGTGACGATCTCGGTTACATCGGCTGGTTCTCCATCAATCGGAAGCTGACGTGCCCAGCTGAGCATGGGGCGTCGCGCTTCGCCCGGCTCGGCAAACGGACGGCGATAGGCATTCATCTCTTCCTCTGTCAACTTGCGCAGAATAGTAGCAGGCAGGTTGAACTCAATGAAGGAGTTTTGTTCCAGCACCATCTGTTCGCCTGCCGGAGAGCGCAGCGCCTGGAAGCGTTCGCGTGCTCCTTCCGGGTACTCGCTCCAGGTGTATGTCTCGGCAACCGCTTCCATAAAGGCTATTCCGCGCACTGAGTCCGGGTGACGACGAGCCCAATCAAAAGCCAGGGCCGCTCCCCAGTCATGCCCAACAAAGGTGACGCGTTCACGTACATCCAGCGCTTCAAGCAGCGCATCGAGGTAACGGCGCTGCTCGACGAAGGTATAGGAACCGGGGCCGCTATCGGGCAGCTTCTGCGAATCGCCCATGCCGATGAGATCCGGCGCAATAATGCGGCCAAATCCCTGCACATACGGAAGAATATTGCGCCAGACGTAGGAGAAGGTAGGATTGCCGTGCAGGAAGACAATTGGATCACCCTGTCCTTCATCTACATACGCCATCTCTAACCCCAGAACAGGTTTCCGATTTTTTTGATAGGGAAATGCTGCGCTTATCATGATGTTCTTTGTTCCTTTCTGAAAGCACACGATCATGCTGTTGGTCAGTGTCTCGCTCCTCACAGCAGAGCAATGTTGTGTCTCTGCCTTGCAAAGAAGCGGTGTTTGTTCATGTCCCTAGCATAGCCTTCAGATGGATGAATTGGCTTCACCCGTTGAGATGATTCCAGGCATGATTCGTGAGCAGCAAAAAGAGGGGAACCAATGGGATCATCAAATCAGATGAAGCTCACGTGCTGTTTCACTGGCAGCACTGCGTGTATGGACGCCCAGTTTGCGATAAATACTTTGCACCTGTGTGCGGACAGTATTGACTGAAACAACCAGAGCGTCAGCAATGTCCGCGTTTGAACGATGCTGGACAAGCAGGCGCAAGACGCGCATTTCTTGAGGGGAGAGCGCTTCGACCAGGGGTGATGCCAGAGTCTGAGTTCCTCTTTGTTGCTGGACAGGAAAGGCGCTCAGAAGTGCGCGCATATAGGCAAGCAAAGGTTGATCGTGCAACTGAGGAAGAAGGGAGCGCAAAAGGAGCGCCATCTGTTCCCCAGCATCGAGGAACAGGCGAAGAGCGTTCCTGTCAAAAGCCTGCGCAAGCACTTCGCGTAACAAGTGTTGCGCCTCTGTCTTTCGTTTCCTTGCGGCAGCGACCAGAACCATCTCCACCTGAATCTCAAGCATGCGACGCGTATGTCCCACCTTCTGGGTAGCAATAAGCAAACGCTCAAGCTGGCGAGATGCTTCTTCCAGTTTGCCCTGGGTTCGCAACCAACGGCTTAAAAGCAGCTCTTCCTCTATGTCCTGTGAGAAATCAGGGTGAGGCGAGCGTCCAGTCGCCCAACGTTGCATAGTCATATGGTCGCCGACGGAGAGCGCTAACCGCGCCTGAGCTGTCCGGATTTCCTGAGAGAGGTCGGGCAAGGATACAGGCATCTTGTCAAGGAGGGCTGCGAGTTGCTGTTGGGCAACAGAGACCTGACCCTGTGCCTGTTGCACACGGGCGAGGATGAGCATCGCATGCACTTCGTAGTACACCAAATGATGAGACTGACTTACTGTTATGGCCTCCTGCGCATGTTGATACGCACTTTCCAGTTCATTGTATTCATAGCAGATTGCAGCCAGACCAACCAATGCATTACAGAGCGGGTACATGTGTTCTTCCTCTCTGGCTGAAGCGAGTACCTGACGATACAAGGAGGTGGCTTGTTGGATCTCCCCCAGCTCAAAGCATACCTGAGCAAGATTGATCATGGCGACACGTTCGAAATAGTGATTCTCCACGGCCTCACAAAGAGCCTGGGCTTCAAGCAAGGCGGCGCGAGCCTGTTGGAAGTGTCCCATTTCTACCCATTCTCTTGCCACGATGCACAGACTGAGACCACGCCAGATGCGTTGCGCCTGCGCAAGCCAATCCAGTGCCTGTTTCGCATACCTGGTTGCGGCCTGCATATCGCCCTGCCTCAATGCAAGTAATGAGCGAAAGGCAAAAAGCTCGCCAAGCTTCGGCAGATTATTCTCCACACGGAAACAGTGTTCTGCACTTCGCAAGAGCTTCTCAAGCTCGCGCAGGGTCAACGCATTGGGTAGCCAGGAAGTGCTCAGAAACAACAGCGTGGAAGCCTCGCTCAAACAGAGAACAGGATACTGCTCCAGGATCGTTTCCGGGAATTGCTCCAACCAGCGATGCAGCGTATGAGGTTCATATATTTCACCTGGAAAGGTGTGCTCCTCGATTGATCGTTCGATCAAGCTCGCTGCTCGCACGTAATCCTGGGCATAGAGAGCCGCATCTATCGATGCGCGAAGGTCGCCACGCGCTTCATACCAGTGGGATGCACGAACAGAGAGCTGATGCCATTGGTCTTCACCTAACCGGCGACGTGCTTCGTTGCGCATGGCTTCGGAAAAAAGTGCGTGATACCGATACCATTGTCGCGCTGCCGGGGGCAGATGAAGCGCGGCGGTGTCAAGCGGTTCGAGAAACAGATTGGCCCGTTCGAGCAGCGTGAGCATGTCCTGGCTGTTGTGTTGTCCGGTCACCGCGTCACACAGTGAAGCTGTCAGACGAGTGAGGATACTGGTCTGGAGCAAAAACTGTTGCACCGGTTCTGGTTGAAGATCAAGCACTTCGGTGACAAAGTATTCCTGGAAGGAAGAATTGCTTCCGGTAAAGAGCGGAAGTCGCTGCTCTCCCTGCGCAGGAGTGGTTGTTCTTTGGAGTGCGAGTTTCACCAGGTGCAGTCCGGCCCCCCATCCTTCCAGTTGAGCGTGCAGACGCTGAATAGTCGAGGCTTCCAGCGGGAAAGGGAGAGAGTGATGGAGAAGGATGGTTGTCTCTTCTTGCGAGAAACGGAGGTCGGCAGTACGTACTTCGTACAAATCATTGCTGGCACGAAGTCGTGCCAGGGAAAAGGGGGGATCGCTGCGTGTGATCATAATCAGATGGAGAGTGGCCGGGAGATGATCAAGGAAAAAAGAGATCGTTTCGTAGATCTCTTGCGAGGTAATGACATGGTAATCTTCCAGAACCAGTATGCCTCCTGATGGACACTGGGCCAGTGCATTGAGCAAGGCGGTCAGCACGGTTTCCAGTGATGCGGGCAAAAAAGGAGGCTGTGGGGTCGTGGAAGTCAATGCGCTGTGAACCTGAGCAAGATCAACCTGAAACGCCTGGCAGGCGGCAATGAGATAGCGCCAGAAAAGCACCGGATCATTGTCAGAAGCCTCCAATGAGACCCAGGCAACAGGCGGAAAATCAAGGCTTGCGCGTCGTGCTGTCATCCACTGGCAGACAAGGGTCGTCTTGCCGAACCCGGCTGGTGCCGAGAGGAGCGTGAGATGGCATTCTCGTCCGGCATCAAGCAGCGCAAACAGGCGTGAGCGGTCGAGAAGAAAGGCATGCAGGCGTGGAGGAGACAGTTTGGATAAGAGGAGCGGAAGCGCTGCAACGGGAGAAGGAGGCGCAGCGTCCTCCGCGTACGAGACGTGTGGAGCGGGTTGGGGCAAGGCCGTTTCTTGATCCGGCTCTAAAGAACGTTGACGCGAGCCGGACGTGCTTTCCAGGAGGCGTGCGATCTCCTCTAAGCGCGCAAGTGTGAGGTCTGCCGTTCTGCCGAGATAGCGCTTCACGATGCGCCCGTGCAGGCGTCGATACGCATACCAATAGCTGCTCCCGCGTTGCACCCTCTGCTTACGGACGGTATAGTGCATGCCCCGACGACTGTGAAAGGAAAATGAGGCAATCTGCTCAAGCCAAGCACTGCTGAGTGCTTGTTCACTGGCCTGATCGCCAATGGAGAGGACATAGGTCTGTGCTTGCTCGGACCACCGGAGCTGAGATGGAGTATACCTGGGCATAGATGATACTTTCTGAAGATGACAATGGACACATGATGTTGCCTAACAGATGTGACCCAACAAGTATAGCACGGCTTGCTCGGTTAGGCAACAAAAAATGATAGGAGACCAGGGCCGCTGACGAATTGTAGTGGATCCGGAATCTTGGACACAGAGGAAAAACCAATTTGAGAATAAGGTGGCCCATACCATTTTTGTGTGGTGATGGCGGCGTGATCCATCGCACCGCCATCACCACACCTCTGGCTCAGCGCTTACGGCGCTGAGAGGCCATCGACTTAATCGCCAACCAGCGAAACAGGGGCCTGCTCCTCAACCGTCTCGCCGCGCTGTTTGGCTGCTTTGGCAGCTGCGAGCGCGGGATCGCGGCCAACGAAGATGGCCAGGACAGCGCAGATGGCGCAGCCGATCAGCGCGAAGAGGAAGGTGTCGTTCATACCCATCGTCAGCGCGTGCTGGCTCACACAAGCCTGGAACACCAGGGAATGCACGCCTGCCCGGTGGGCCACCTGGGCACAGTTCGCCAGCGCGTCCGTGGCATAGGCGGTCGTTCGCTGCGTCAGGTAGGTGGTGAGCACAGCTACGCCGACCGCCCCGAAGACCGTCTTGGTCGAGCTCATCAGCGAGGTGGCTTTCGCCATCTGCTTGTTGCTCACCCCCGAGACCGCCAGGGTTTGCAGCGGTTGAGCAACCAGGCCCAGACCCAGGCCGCGCAGGATCAGCCAGATCTGCACATCTGCCCCCGTGGTCGTGACGCTCAGGCGCGTAAAGCCGATCATCGAAACGGCGACGATGACCGCCCCGATCACGGAGAGGAGACGGGGCCCCACCCGATTATAGAGCCTCCCGCTGACCGCCAGCCCGATGGCCATGGCCAGGCCCTGGGCAATGAGAATCTCGCCCGTGGTCATCGCGGACA
>Ga0209647_1003459_pt1 | contig 12207 bp, 16 predicted proteins | sample GraSoi_2013_60cm_FD_185827 | JGI IMG/M metagenome (GOLD analysis project Ga0209647, IMG submission 185827) | Grasslands soil microbial communities from the Angelo Coastal Reserve, California, USA - Sample 9_17_2013_60cm (SPAdes) (version 2) | ecosystem: Environmental > Terrestrial > Soil >... | reverse complement strand
CCTCGGGGACGTTTTGCTGCATCGACGAGGGGCAGGCACCATTCATCGGCGGTTGCGCCAGCACGGAGGGTCAGGCGGTTCCCCGACGCGGTTGCTTCATGAGGGGCTGCTTGGCTGCGCAGCCCGCGGCGAGGAGCTCCATCTCGTTGACGAGACCGGATCCATCGATATCGGCCTTGATCGCCTCGCCGAGTTTGCCGGCTGCCACCTTGAATTGCGGTTCCACGATCAGCCGGTTGATTGCCGCTGAGATTTCCGCTTCGGAAGCTGTCGGAGCCAATCGGAGCCCGGCCCCTTTCGCCTCGACGCGCGCGGCGTTGGCCAACTGGTCTCGTCCCATCGGCAGGATAAGTTGCGGCAGGGCGTTGATCAGTGAACGGGTGACGGTTCCGTGGCCGCCTTGCGATATCACCAGCGAAACGTCCTTCATGACCTGATCATGTGGTGCGCCGCGAAGCAGATGAACGTTCTTCGGTGCGCGAAGCTCGGTCACGTCCAGGTTCGGACCTGTTGTGACAAGGGCATCGATCTCGACGGTTCCAGCCGCGTCGATGACGCGTTGAAACAGATCACGCTGGCCCTGCGCGCCCGTGCTGCAGGCAATCAGCGCGCGGGGACGATCCGACTGTGCGGACCATGGCGCCTGCCACGCCTTGGACCAGTTCGGCACATCGAGTAGCGGTCCGATATAGCGGAAATTGTCCGGCAGAGCGTCCGCCTGGAAGTCGAACGCCCGACTGGTCGCGAGCAAAAGCCGGTCGGCCCGGTCGAACAGATGCATGACATCCGCAAGAACGGGAAGGCCGAACTCGACGCGGGCCCGGTTGAGAATAGGAAGCCATGCATTCATCAACGCAGCGAGAGCGGCATTGGCGGCTTCGACTTCGGCGCGCTCCTCCGGCGTCTTCGGCTGGCCCAATCCGGAGGTGGCCGGCGGCATTCCAGGCAGGATCTTGATACTGACATGCGGCGAAAGAAGCGCGAAAGGCACATCTGACGCTTCCGCTCCGAGCGCAGCACCAAACAGGATGTCGAGGCTGAGAACGGCATCCGTCGGCATGCGGCCGATCTCGTCGCGAATGTCGGCCGCGTAGGCCGGGCAAGGCTCGAACACGGTCTTGCGCACCCAATCCTGCATGTCCGAGATATCTGTCGGGTCCGCGGCCTCGCCGATCGGGGCGCGGCGCCATGTCACGAACTCGAAATCGGCGGCCTCAACTTCGGCACGCATCGCCGGGTCGGCCATCACCCGGACATGGTGTCCATGCCGGCGCAACCGCCGGCCCGCGGTGAGCAATGGGCTGAGATTTCCCAAGGTGCCCCACGAGGCCAAGAGAAAACGGTAAGACATCACAGAAGCCTTTCGTCACGGTCGCGAACTCGCTGACGCGATCCCCTCAGCGACCAAGGCAGGCTTGGAAGACGGGTGCGCCGGCGCGCGCGTGCATTCGCGCGAGCCGCGGTCAGGAATGAGCCGCGCGCGCTACCGAGCGATGTCTTCCGGGAATGAAATGGTTACAGCCGTAAGGATCGACGACACGATTGTGTCGCAGCGTGAGATTTGCAGGCAAAGACGTCACGGCTTTGCGTGTCGGGACCACGTATGATCAAACATTCGTGGTCAAAATAAGCTGCGGCCGACACGTTGCCTTCAGCAGCGAATGATCGCGATGTCGTTGCCAGTATTTTGGGGCGCAACGTTGAACCGGTGCGAGTTCATCAGTCTCGTCGGCAGCACGTCGATCGCGTGGCCGCTTATCGCTACGGCGCAGACGCCTGCGGCGCCAGTGGTTGGCCTTCTCGGCCACCGGGTCGCCGCGATCCGATGCATTTCGGGTGACCTCGGTTCATATGTGGACGGCCCCCGACTTGCAAGGATAGGTTGGGGCTACGGCGATCGGATCGCTTGCGCTCATATGTCCGGCCTACGATGGGGTCTGCGACCCTGGCCAAGATGGGCTTCGCGAACAGTGAGATCCAAACACGAGAACGGCATTTGCTGCCGGTGAACCGAGCGGAAAGTCCCCCTGTTCGGCTTGCGCCGATCACACCACCTCTTCTATTCCTGCAAGTTCCAGCCTTAGCGCCAGACCTCGCGGCCTACCGCTAAACTCTGCATTCGTTCGCGTCTAGGTCGACGTCGCCATCGGCGCCGAGCCACCAAGGGGTCGGTAGCGATCGTCGCTGATCATCAGCTTCCATGCGATCCGCGCCATCTTGTTCGCCAACGCTATCGCTGCGAGCTTGGGCGGCTTCCGCGCGATCAAGGCTTTTAGCCAAGGCCAAATCCTATTACCGCCTCGCCGCATATCGCCAATCACTGCCGTAGCACCTGCCACCAGGACGCTTCGCAACATCTCGTCTCCCGCGCGTGTGATTACGCCGAGGCGGTTTTTGCCCGCTGTTGAATGGTTCTTCGGTGTCAAACCGAGCCAAGCTGCAAAATTTCGTCCTGATTTAAAGCTATGCGCATCAGTTACCTTGATCGACAGCAGTGTCGCCCCAACCGGACCGATGCCGGGAATACCAGCAAGTCGCCGGCTCATCTCGTTACCCCGGTGGAGTTGCATGAGCTTCTTGTCGAGCGTAGCGATCTGATCATCGACGCGAGTCAGTTCTCCCGCCAAAGCCTCCACCAACTCCATTGCCAGATCGGGAACTGTCGCGTCGGCCCGAATATCCGCCAGCAACTCCCGAAGCCGCGAAAGACCTTTGGGCGCGGTAAGGCCGAACTCGGCCGCGTAACCGCGGATCGAATTGGCAAGCTGAGTGCGTCGACCGATAAACTGTGCTCGCAACTTCGTTAACATCTGCGCTGCTTGCTGTTCGGTGCTTTTGATCGGCACGAAGTTCTTGCGCAGCTTCGGTCGGCTCGCCGCTTCACAAATTGCCTCCGCATCCGCTGCGTCGGATTTACCGCGTTGTACATATGGCTTCACATACTGGGGCGGGATCAGTACCACCTCGTGCCCCAGCGCTTGCAGCTCTCGCGCCCAATAATGCGACGCACCACAAGCCTCCATCGCAACTTGCGCGGGCGGAAGATCGCTGAAGAACGACAGAACCTGGCCGCGCCTCAACTTTCGCCGCAATATCGGCTGCTCGACCGAGTCGACCCCATGCAATTGAAAAACGCTCTTTGACGTATCTATACCGATGCGAATAAGCTTCTCCACGGGCGGCTCCTCTGTTTGAGATCTTCGACGACCTCATTCTGGCACAGCTGATGCCGTAGGGGGCCGTCCACCCCAACACGAGGGCTCCACTGTAGTCGGCTTCATGGACGGAACGGGCCAACACGAGCAACTGCCGGCGCTTGCTACCGAGCCGGTCCGACGCGAGGTCGCTGTGATCGTCACAATGGGTGGCCTTAGTTCGGCATGGGGCGGGCAAATCGGCAACGGCGACAATTCCGATCGTACCGCTGCTGCCGATCCCATCACGTCGGACTTTATAGCAACCCCTAACGGTCCGACCACAACATGACCGGCGTGAACTTCTTGATTAATGCGCCAGTCGCGAAACAGTTTAAGGTCTTGCATGAGACCGTTTCGAAGACAACGTTGATTGGCTTCCTTGATTCTGAGCGCGTGTCGGCATGTCTCAAGCATGACAACACTGACCATCGGAGGACGAAAGCTCTCGGCACAAAGCGGATATTCGCAAAAGCGTAAGGTCGGCGGGGTCATTTCGATCGTAACACCATTTAGCGCCGACTGAAATGATCTCGTAGTTCGGACGATCCATTCTCATCACCAAGTCGGAATGTCGCTCGGAAATCCTATCCGCTCGGCTGGACGGCACCGGTACCGTTGGGAAAGGTTTTGGAGATGGGAAGGATCTTGTCATTCTGCTATGGGCTGCTGGCTTATCTCGTGTTCCTTGCCGCATTCCTCTACGCCATCGGTTTTGTCACCGGCTTAGTCGTGCCGAAAACAATCGACACCGGAGAGGTTACGCCGGTTGCCGGGGCACTCATTATAGACCTTCTGCTACTCTCGCTATTCGCCGCGCAGCACAGTGTGATGGCCAGAACGACGTTCAAGCAATGGTGGACGCAATTCGTTCCTGCCGCTATCGAACGAAGCACGTACGTGCTTCTCGCCAGCCTTGCTCTGATATTGCTGTTCTGGGAGTGGCGACCTATCCCCGTGATGATCTGGCACGCAAACAATCCCATCATCGTTATAGCAGTCCTAGGACTATCGCTATTTGGCTGGGCGTTCCCCGCCGCTCGCAGATCGAGCAGGTCGTGAGATACTTCTCTCGGGTACATGGAACACTATTGCTATTTTAAGGCAGCGCAAAAGGGGCTCTGCACTCGACCCGCAGGGTTTTGATGCGGCCAAGAAGATCACGGGCCGCAAGCGCCACATCCTCGTCGACACACTCGGCCTCTTGCTCGGCGTGAGCGAAGGATTTCGGTCTGGCCTCGCCGCTGGAGATCGGCGTCGTCTCCGCCGTCCCGCCATTCGTCGGGGCCGTCGGCATGGTGCTTTGGTCGCGCCACTCCGATCGCACGCGGGAGCGGGTCTGGCATGTTGCGGCACCGTCGATTCTGGGCGCCGTCGGCTTCATTCTCAGCGCGTATTTCACCAGCCCGATCCTCGGCATGGTTTCGCTCTCGATCGCAGCCCTCGGCATTTACGCCGCAGCGCCCGTGTTCTGGACGCTGCCGACCGCCTTCCTGAGCGGCGCCTCCGCGGCCGGCGGCATCGCCCTCATCAACTCGCTGGGCAATTTCGGCGGCTATGCCGGCCCCCACCTGCTCGGCTTCGTCAAGGATCAGACCCAAAGCTTCGCCGTGGCGCTGCTGACTCTGGCCGCCCTGATGGCCTTCGCCGGCAACGTCGCCCTCAGCCTCGGCCATAACGCCGATCTCGAAGAATGCCCCAGGAGGCCGGCGCGGATTTGGACGGGCGGTGTATCAGAGCCCGCCTGCCCGTCAGAGTCCAGCCGCGAGACAGCCGGCAAAGATGATCTTCAAGAACAGACTGTCGCGCGAGGGCGGAGCTGGACGTGGTGAAGGGCGTGTTCGTGCACCTGGTCCGGCTCGGTGACACCGGCGGCACGACACAGCGATGTCGCGTGGAAGCACGTACGTGAAAGAAAAAGGATAGGATTGCTGCGATGACAACTACCCCTGTCGAGATAGTTAAAGTTGGCCATTCGCCGCTCGGTGATCTGGACGGCGTCTCGCTGCCGGAAGGCTCGCACGCAGCGGGAGGTTTTCCTACCGCCGGCGCCTCGAATCAAGCCAGCCCGTAGACCGGCGTTGGCAAGCCCGCCTGGCGGGCCTTGATCTGCAGCGCCAGGATGCGCGAGAAGAATCGCATCAGCCCAAAATTGCCATTGTGAAACCAAAGGCCCGGCTGCCGTGTCGGCTTCCATACGTTCCTTGTCTCGCCCGCCCATGGCCCATGATCGCTGCGCACGCCGGAGCCGATGCCGCCGATCGGTCCGAGTTTGTCGATGATCTCGCTCGAAAGGATCGCCCCTGCCTGAGCCAATCTTCGATATCCCGTGGCATAGACGATGAAGTCGGCCGGCAGTTCCGCTCCGTCGCTCAGAACCACGCTCCGTTCGCGAATGGTGTCGACCGAAACGCCGCTTCGCACGGCGATGCGGCCATCGATGATGAGTGCACGATCTCGCCAGCCGGCTGCGCTGCCGGAAATGCGCCAAAGCGGGCCGGCGTCCCGCGGCGACCCTACTACAATTGGCCTGGCAACCGCGCCACCCTCGAACCGAAACCTGAACGATGTGCAATCTCTACTATGCCGACTTCTGGATTATGCCGACCATTGGCTCAAAACGGGCTCTGGCGGCGGCGATCGCTGCGTTGGAGTCGGCATAATCACAGTGCCTCCAAAAATGCGAGAAGCTTGTCGTTCGGTCGAAAACGACCGGGAGTGGCGACCGTTGGAGCTGTCGCGGCCAGTGCGCGTTCCTTGATTCCCATATCAGCGTGTAGGTAGATGTGGGTGGTTTCGACCTGCTCATGGCCGAGCCAAAGTGCTATCACCGAGGTTTCAATTCCTGCCCGCAGCAGTCGCATCGCGGCGCTATGACGCAACACATGCATGCTGATGGTTTTCTGTCCCAACGACGGACAGGCGCGGGTGGCGATCTGAACGTATTTGGCGAGCCGATGTTCGACGGCGTCACGGCTGAGTGACGTCCCCGACTGGGTGACGAAAAGTGGCTCCGTCGGCTGACTAGCGCGCTCGGCGATCCAAACACGCAGGAGGGCGACCATACCCGAGGTAATCGGTGTGATCCGCAACTTCCGTCCTCCCCATGCAACTGACATGGGCGCCAGTGCCGAGATGAACATCGCTGATGCGAAGGCCGATCAATTCTGACGCACGCAGGCCCGTTTGGGCCGCGAGCGTAAGCAAGGTATGGTCGCGCCGCCCGGTCCAGGTCGAGCGGTCGGGTGCGCGGAACAGCGCATCGAGTTCCGGTTCGATCAGGAAAGTGACGATCCTCCGGTCGAAACGCTTGCGTGGAATGGCAAGCACGCGTTCGATTATGGCGGCATGCTCGGGATGTCGAAGCGCTGCGTACCGGAACAGCGAACGGACGGCGGCAAGTCGAGCGTTGCGAGTGCGCGCGCTATTCTCCCGCTGCTTCTCAAGATGGTCGAGGAAGGCGCCGATGAGCGGCGCATCAAGATCGTCGATGTCTAGCTTCGATGGTTCGACGTCTTTCCTCGCGGACGCGAAGACCAGCAGCAGCCGCAGCGTGTCCCGGTAGGCCGCAAGTGTATGGGGACTAGCTTGGCGCTGGCGGATGAGGCGTTCCGTGAAGAACGCTTGCAGGGTTGGGGCAAGTGCGGTCATGCGGCACCTCCGAGGTGCCGCTCCAAACGATCACCAACCAGCGTCAGCAACTCCGGCGCAGCTGAGAGATACCAGTATGTGCTGACAGGATCGACGTGGCCGAGGTAGGTCGACAACAACGCGATCCGGTTCCCCGGCTCCCGGCCATCTCGATATCCGTCAAGGATGGTATTGACGGCAAATCCATGCCGCAGGTCATGCAGCCTCGGACGGCATGAGGCAGAGCGCGGCTTGAGGCCGGCGACATCCACAATTTGACGAAAGACGGGCTGGACGCCCATGTAGCGGAACCTGGTGCCAACCGTAGTGACCAGCAGTGCCGGCGTATTCGACGAGTTTTTCGGACGGTCGTCTCGACGCAGATAATCAACCAGTGCAGCCACGGTGCTCGGATGCAGCGGCAATTGGCGAGACTTGCCGAACTTTGCGTTCCGAATGGTGAGTAGTCCAATGACGGAGTCAAAATCGTCGCGGTCGAGGCCGATCGCTTCCCCAACCCGCATTCCGGTCACTGCAAGCAAAGCGATCAATGTCCGAAATGTCGCCACTCGGTGCGGTGTCCGCAGCGTCCCGGCTGCGGCGATGAGGGCCGCGATATCCGACTCCGAATATAGGTAGGGGGTGGCTCGGCCTTTTTGCTGCACCAGCAAGTGTGTCGGGGGCACCTCGGTCGCGGGGTCGATCCCGCGCAGGTGTTTAGCGAAGCGGCGAACAACGGAAAGCCGGGCAAACGCCCAGGTTCGACCGCGCTTAGGGAGTGTCGCCCAAGCGAGCGCCGCCTCGGTTGTCAGATGATCTTCGCCGCGATCCTCGACGAAGGTGAGAAACTGACCGAGGAGCTTCTCGGCTCGATAGAGCTTAAAGCCGAGGGCGCGGCGAACCACAAAGTAGTCTGCGAGAGCCTTGCGGAGAGCGTTCATGCGACGACACCTGGCCAGGGGCGAGCGATCGACCGCAGAGCATCGCGATCGACCTTGGCATAGATCGATGTCGTAATGGCGTTGCGGTGGCGCAGGAGTTGTCCGATCTCGGGCAGCGATGCACCGCCGCGTAGCATCAGAGTCGCTGCGGTGTGACGCAGCCGGTGAGCATGGATCCGTTCAAAGCCGCACCGTTCGCCAGCGTGGCGAACAATCTGCGTTACCGCGCCAGTGGTGAGAGCGTGATGCGGAGCTGTGATCCGTGCAAACACCATTCGGCCTTGCGCGCTTGCGGGACGGCCGTGATGCAAGTAAGCCGCGATTGCTTCGCCGACATCTGCAGGTAATGGCAGTCGTTCGGAGCGATTGCCTTTGCTGTGGGCAATCACGATCTCGCCGCCTCGCCAATCGATATGCTCAAGTTGCAGTTTGGCGACTTCGCCTGCCCGCAAGCCCAGGCGAACAAGCATGGTCAGGACCGCGAAGTCACGACAGCCACTTCGGGTGCTGGTGTCGCAGGACGCCAGAAGGCGCTGCACTTGGTCAGCTGCCAATCCCTTCGGCAATCCGGTTAATCGCCGACCGGGAACGGTCGGTACCGCAGACACCAGTGACCGATCGATAGCGCCGTCGACGTAAAGAAAACCGAGTAGTGATCGAAGGGCCGACACCGTCAGCCCGGCCGTCCCAGGGCTCAGGCGAGGGCAGTTTGTCACCACAAAAGAAATGACGTCAGCCGCCGTCAGGCTTCGAAGGTCTAGAGTAAGGCCGTCCGGCAAGACCTTGGTTTGAAGGAAGGGGCGCATCAGTTCAATATACCGGGACGCTGACGCATTCCTGATGCCACGTTCAAGTATCAGTATCGCGCCAGGGCCGCTTCAAGCACTCCGCTGACCGGAGGCGACAAAGCCGCCGGTGCGATCCCAAGACCGCGCAGGTAACCGAGGATCGGCTGCATCGCTCTGATAGAGCGAAGAATTTTGTCACCCGCTTCATGACGGCTGAGCTGAAACTGCTCTACTTCCTTTGCTCGTAGTTCCCCTACATCGAGCCCCTTGCTCACAAGCCAATTGCTCAGGCGGTTTAGCAGCAATAACTGAATGCGGGCCTGCTGTTGGCTATAGCCTTGTCTTGTCATGTGGTCGGCAAACCCGGTCGCGAATGCCGAAAGCGGACCCGAAACCCTAACTCGTGACAGATCAATCAACATGAAAGCCTCCCTTCAATTGGCAAGAGGGAGACTACACACCTGTGGGATCAATCGGATTATGCCGACTCCGACGCAGCGATCACCGCAGCCAGAGACAGTTCTGGGCCAATGGTCGGCATAATCCAGAGGTCGGCATAGTGCGCCAACTCGTGGAAGGCGGTGCGGTGCCAGTTGATCGGCTCGAAATACACGCCCGGCGGCGGCACCTGCACGAAGTCGCCGGTCGTGTTGTAGTAGGCGCGCGCGCCGCCGATGCGAAAGTCTGCGCCGGTTGCCGCGATCAAGGCCTCGGCCTGCGGCTCGATCTGGCCCGGAGGCGGGGGAACCACCGAAGCGGCGACGTGTTCGGGCAAGCCGTCGCACTGGTCTACGTTGAAGACGGTGAAGCGCTTGAGGAACGGGATCGCGCCCGGCTCTTCCCCAGTCTCCGCGGCGCGGCGACGCTCATCTTGCGGCGTGAAACGATCGGCATAGACGACATTGGTGCCCTGCTCGCCTTTCCTGACATGACCGCCGAGGCCGAGGGCCTGACGGAAGGTCAGCCAGCTCTGACCCGAAAAGCCGCGCTCGATCACGGCGCCCCACAGGATCAACACGTTGATGCCGGAATATCGGCGCTGGGTCGCGGCGTTCCGCGGCATCGCCAATGGCGCCTTGACCGCCGCGGTGCCCCACGGCTGCACCCAGGGGACGCGACCGGCTTCCAGCTCGGCGATGATCTTGTCGGTGATTTCGGTGTAAAGGCTGGCGCGGTCCTGGCCGGTGCGCGCGCTACGATTATGTCTGGACATCGCGGTTCTCCGCGACGGGCGCCGGAAGCCTCTCTCCCGACCCTCAACCCGTCGCGGCTAACCCAGTCCGCACTCTCACTCTCAATCGCGATGAGTCCGCGCGCGACGCGGCAGATAGCACCACCGGTTCGCGCGACAGCGCTTGCGTCAGGGATGGAAGCCCGAAGGGTGAAGACCCGGGACGCGGGGCTTCAGCGCAGCCGACAGCCCGACCCGCAGGGCGACGCCACATGAATCCGCGCGTTCCAGACACGCGATATCGAGATCGGCTGTGCGCCGTCGTGCGCGGGGACCGACCGACCTTGATCGTCTCCACCGCACAGGCCTGCTGCGGTATTCGCCATCGGCTTCCCATCCGCGGCCGCGCCAGAAATCCCTGATTTTCATCGATCGACCGTCTATGGTTGCGGCTTCACGAATCAAAGGAGCCACGATGGCAACGCAGATGACGAAATCGCAATTAATCGAGCAGATTGCGACCAACAACGAACTGGCCAAGAAGGACGTCAAAGGCGTTATCGAAACGCTGGCCGAGATCGGCTACAAGGAGTTGAAGAAAAACGGCGTATTCCTCGTCCCCGGCTTTGCCAAATTCCTCGTCATCAAGAAACCCGCCACCAAGGCCCGCAAAGGCACCAATCCCTTCACCGGCGAGGCGATGACCTTCAAGGCGAAGCCGGCGCGCAAGATTGTCAGGGCACGTCCGGTCAAGGCTGCGAAGGACGCGGTATAAGAGATTTCCTGCGACGGAGTCTCTTGCCTTATGGATTCACACCAGTCGTCGGACGGCGCTTCGAACTGGTGGCACCGGTGATCCGCGCCGAACTTGCTGGTGCCGAAGCATATGGTGCAAGCACTGCGGCTGAGCGAATTGCGCTGTTTGAGCGGCTCGGCGCCATCATTCGAGATCAACCGGGGTTCGGTTTTCGCGTTCGAGGCACCGTCGGCGATCAAGCGATTCTGGCGAATTGGACCGGCGTGTTGCGATGGTGGATGCAAGTTGCTGGAGCTGCACCTCCCGATCCTCGAGTATTGCGGGCATGGCAGCTCTTCGTAAGCGACAATCTTGAATTCCGCCTTGGGGTTGGCATCGGTGCTGTTGTTGCCGAGGCGTGGTCGGAAGGCGCAGGCGATGCGCTCACACCTGACCTCGGCACGTGGCGTGCGACTGCACGGCTTCCTTGGTTCGGGTTCTGGGCGCGGGAGTTGCTTCGCTGGGGAACGCTTGATCCCTTCGTCGCCTTTTGTCTTGCCCAGGGCTTGGCGCAGACTCGCGAAATGGCCAGCACGCTCCGGCCAGCATTCGATGCATTTTTACTCACCGCATCGCCGAATCCGATTGCCGACGACTTCATCGATCCGCAGCAATTCCTCGCATGGCAACGACTGCAGGCTGAAACTGCAAGGCCTGCGAACGCAGCGGGCGAGACCGCCGCCGTGCTGACCGGAACGGATGGCGCTCTTGGCCGCTATGGCGTGATCCCGGTGCAATCGAACCGACAGACGATCTGGCTCGACGCCGCTGGCTATGCTCTCGCAACATCAACCAACGTTGCCGATTTGCATCCAAGTGAGCACCATCACGACTACGAACTTAAAACGGACGGCCAGCCGCGTGCGGCCAACCTCGACCGCAAGGGACTCGAAGTCGGTGTCGAACGCATGCATCGCCATGCGGAGCGCAAGGCCAATCTGGCGCTTGTACTCGCCGGCTACCTGGCTCCACCCGCGACGACTCCATTCGTCCCAGCGTTCGCACAGATAGATCAAGAACGATCGGGCATGATCGCGCGTGGCGGCGATTTCGGCGAGCGCACGCTCCGCGCTGCGCTTTTGTAGGGCATTGAAGTCAGCGAGTTCCGCCTCCTCAGGGGTGAAAACCTGACCGTTGTGGCCCCTGGCCAAGGCGGCGAGCTTGCGCGACCGCACCGCTTCGACCTTGGCCGCCGCGTCGAACCAGCGTGCCCATTCAAGGCCCTTCGCCAAGCCGCGCGGCCCCTCAAACGAGACTGACCCATAGGTCACATCCGCGGGAATGTCAGTCAGCCGGCCGTTCATCGCAAGCTTGAGCAACTCCGGTTGCCGGGTATCGAAGACCAGATGGACACCCATCTTCAGGGCGTCCGCGACAAGTAAAACTTGCCAGTCATGGTAGTAGGTATCGACGCCGTCGCTGACATAGAGGGGGTCTTGCCCAGTACCGCGGATATTGGTTCGGAAGTCGGCCCAATTTACAAATTCTTGGCTCGCCAAGTCTGTCGTGATCAATGTGGCTCCGGGCGCCAGTGCTCCAAGATCGAACGGATGGATCAGCTCAGGATCGGCGTCGAAGCGACGCCAGAGGCGCAGCGCGTCGCTCAATGCCTTGGTTGCGTCGCGTTCAGCCTGTGTCGGAGCTGGATCGGCAACAGCGTCGCGACCCTCTAAGACCATGGAGTCTG
>Ga0209647_1003458_pt1 | contig 12211 bp, 10 predicted proteins | sample GraSoi_2013_60cm_FD_185827 | JGI IMG/M metagenome (GOLD analysis project Ga0209647, IMG submission 185827) | Grasslands soil microbial communities from the Angelo Coastal Reserve, California, USA - Sample 9_17_2013_60cm (SPAdes) (version 2) | ecosystem: Environmental > Terrestrial > Soil >... | reverse complement strand
TGCTGTTCCCTTTCCTGGCAGCCTTGGGCGGGACTCTTACCAGTTCACCTACTCGCAGCAGTTCGCAAGACTTAGAGGTTTTCAATATCAACGCCGACCGATCGGCTTCAGTTCCCCGCTATTACCGTTTCGAACAACTTCTCGCTCTTCCGGAGACCACGGTAAAAACCGCGACGGACCCTAATACTCGGCAACCAGCTACTTACACCGGAGTGGATTTGAACGAATTGATCCAGGCACTGCAAAGTTCGCCGGAACAGACCGTGCTCGGCGCCAATTGCTATGATGGCTACCAGCAATATTACGGTCCGAACTACAATGAAAAACATCATCCGATTTTTCTCTTGAAATACGACGGGAAATCTCCAGCCGACTGGCCGAAGTCCGAGCATAACTCACCGATGGGCCCCTTACAGTGTCGTGCATGAGAATTTTCAATCGTCGGAAACCATCTACGATTTGCAATTCTTGGTACGTCCTTTTTTGCAAGCAATCGGCGAGGAAACAGGCTAAAACGCTCCTGTCGCTCTATGGAGTCGAAGGTCTTTATTAGCCATTCTAGCAAGGACAAAGCTATTGCGGATCAGATTTGCCAGCACCTGGAGTCGGACGGGATCAAATGCTGGATCGCTCCGCGCGACCTCAAACCGGGATCCGATTGGACCGAGGGGATTATTCAGGGAATTAACTCCTGCCGTCTGTTCGTCCTGGTGTTCTCCGCTAGCGCTAACAGTTCACAGCATGTGCGCCGGGAGGTTGCCACCGCTTTCTCTCTCGGATTGGCGGTCATTCCTTTCCGCACCGAGAACATCAATCCCAGCGGTAGCCTCGGTTATTTTTTAGGTACAGTGCATTGGTTAGATGCGATTGCTCCTCCACTACAGAAGCATCTCAAGGATCTAACCGAGCGCGTAACCTATCTGCTGTCAGATCAAGGCCGATTTGCCAACTCAATAAGCGAGAGTGTACGGCGCCCAAAAACCGAACCTGTCCTTCCTAGACGGTTCAGGCGCCCTCGCTGGATCATCGGTATTCTTCTTGGTAGCGTGGTAATTCTGATTGCTTTTTGGCTCTTTGGGCAACGACAGCGCAATGCGCCTAGTGAGATTCCCCCGAGAAGCATTGCCGTACTTCCATTCGATAACATCAGCGCAAATCAAGATGACACCTATTTTGCTGATGGCGTACAGGATGAAATCCTCAACAACCTGGCTAAGATCGCCCAACTGAAAGTCATCAGCCGGACCTCCGTCATGCAGTATCGTGCCGATACAAAGCGCGATTTGCGCCAGATCGCCGAAGCGCTAGGTGTGGCAAATGTTTTGGAAGGCACCGTACGGCGAGATGGAAACCACGTACGAGTGAGCGCCGAATTAATCGATGCCCGAAACGATAGTATGGTCTGGGCGGACAGTTTTGATCGGGATCTAACGGACATATTTACGATCCAGGGTGACGTGGCGCAGACCATCGCCAAAAAACTAGCCGCCACGCTCTCGCCGGAAGAAAAGAAGAGTATCGAAGCAAAACCGACCGATAGTCTTGAAGCGTACGATCTCTACCTGCGGGCAAAGAAATTGGTCGCCGACGCCGGAGTGTCTCTTTTTTTTGGCAACTTTGAAACGGCTCTGCACGGCGCGATCAGTCTCCTCGACCAAGCGGTCAAACTCGATCCGAAGTTCGCCCGTGCCTACTGTAAATCTGCGGAAGCTCAGGATCTGATTTACGCCGCTTACGATCCAACTCCGACTCGGCGCGCTTTAGCTGACGAAGCGATGAACAACGCCTTGCGATTGCAACCCGATCTCCCTGAGGTTCACCTCACCTACGCCTACCATCTCTATGACGCATATCGTGACTACAAACGCGCGAGGGTACAGTTAGCGATTGCGCTGCGTGGTTTGCCGAATAATTCCGACGCGATGTCGCTCGAAGCTTCAATGGATCGCCGCGAGGGCAACTTGGAGAAAGCTATTCAAGAATTCAATGAGGCCATCGCAGTTGATCCGCGCAATCCGGGCGCGATTTCAGATTTGGCTTACACTCTTTTTATGACCCGTCAGCTAGATGCAGCCGGATATGCATTCGATCGAGCGATCGACCTAGCGCCAGACCAGCCGATGCTTAAGGTTCAAAAGGCGCTGTACGTGACCTTTTTTAAGACAGGTAACAATACTGCGCTCCGCTCGATAACCGCAGCGGTTCCGGCATCGATGGCAGAAGATCGGGGCGCGGTCTCTTGGCGCTTGAGTTGTGCTAGGAAACGCCAAATTACTTAGCAACTTGGCCGTCGTCGATGCGCTGCTCGGAAAAAAGGACGATGCCATCGCCGAAGCCAGACGCGCCACCGAAATGTTGCCCGTCTCCAAAGACGCAGTAGATGGTCCGGGCCTCCTCATGAATCTTGCTGCAGTTTACGCGTGGACAGGCGAATCGGATCATGCCTTCGAGCAGCTGGAGACTCTGGTGAAAATACCAAACGGACTTTACTACGGCAATTTGAAGCTCGATCCATATTGGGAACCGCTCCGAAATGATCCGCGGTTTGCTAAGCTGACCGCAGAGTTAGCACCGAAGGACTAAGTGGCGTTCGGCGTTTGGCGTTTGGTAGCGGTCTGGCAGCGCCCATCTGCGTGAACATAAGGAGGCGAGGCGAATGAGCAAAGGGCGAGTGGACGAAGGGATCTGTCGGCATGATCTTGCCCACTACGGTAGGGCGAAAACCTCGGCGCGCTTAGTAGGTACGCCCTTTCGTTATGCTTCCCGACGCGCCGGGTTTGAGCCATACGTTGCCCGCCGATTAGAGTGACTTCGGTTTGTGACTAAACCGCTGTACGCAGGTCTTCAAACTGCCCGCGTTATACGACTTTGCATCCCAGCTTAAAGCAAGAGGGTCCATTTCTGAGCCCCCTCCTACCCGTGTTGGACGCCAATATCCATGTTGGTGTATTACCCAATCGAGCCGTACACCGATCCAGTAATTATCAGCGGGTAAGCCATGGCTCAAACCCGGCGCATGGGGAACCGTAACCAACGGGCGGACCGACCAAAAGCGCCGAGGTTTTCGCCCTACCGTAATGGGCAGATCACGCCGACAGACCTCTTCGTCCACTCGCCCTTTCGCCCCTACCTTATGTGACCCGCGTGGGCCACCACCGGCCAATACGATTCCATCGGCTATTGGCTATCGGCTATTGCCTCGGCCATCACTCAACTGTCACGCTCTTGGCCAAATTGCGCGGTTTATCCACGTCGCAACCAAGATGTACGGCCAGGTGGTAAGCAAACAGCTGGAGCGGCACAACCGTAAGGATTGGAGATAGAAAATCCGGACAGCGCGGGACGAAAATGGTGTCGTCCGCCAGCCGCGCAATTTCTTTGCAACCATCGCTGGTGATAGCAATCACTTTTCCCTTGCGGGCCTTGATCTGTTCAAGCGCATTAATGTTCTTCTCCAACACTGCATCATCTGGTGCGATGAGAATCGAAGGCACTTCGGGGCGCACCAGGGCGATAACTCCATGTTTCAATTCCGCGCTTGGATGACCCTCCGCAAAACGGTAGCTAATCTCCTTGAGCTTGAGCGCTGCTTCGAGAGCGATCGGATAATTGAACTGCCGTCCGAAGAACAGAAATCCGGCCGAATCCGCGTATTTAATCGCGAGCTCACGAATCGCCTCGGTTTCCGCTAAGACCTGCCGAAGCTTATCAGGCAAACTTTCCAGGGCCTGGATTGCATCAATCCCCTGTGAACTGGAGAGATGGCGAATACGTCCGAGCAACAGGGCCAATAGCGTGAGACAGGTGATTTGCGAAGTAAACGATTTGGTAGCAGCCACCCCGATCTCCGGCCCCGCGTGCATGTAGACTCCGCCGTCGCTTTCTCGAGCAATCGTGCTGCCCACATTGTTGCAGATACCGAGTGTTCGATGCCCCTTACGCTTGCTCTCCCGCAAAGCGGCGAGAGTATCAATCGTTTCTCCGCTCTGGCTGATAGCAAAGACCAACGTGTCTTTGTTCATCGGCATGTTCCGATAGCGGAATTCGCTGGCAAATTCGCACTCGGTCGGGAGATGGGCGAGATTCTCGATCAGGTATTCGCCGACCAAGGCCGTGTGAAACGCTGAACCGCATCCGGTCAATACCACGCGGTCAACTTCGCGTAGTTCCCGCGAAGACATGTTCAATCCGCCGAGTTTAGCCGTGCTCTCCTCGGCTGATAATCGGCCGCGCATCGCATCGCGAACCGCACCAGGTTGCTCGAAGATCTCCTTCAACATGTAATGCGGGTAAGCGCCCTTTTCCGAATCTTCGTGGGTAAACTCGACTTTACTTACCTGAAAGGTTGCATCGGTACCAGCGAGCGAAACGATGTCGAAATGGTCCCGCTCAAGTGTAACCAGGTCATAGTCCTCCAGATAAACGACGTCTCGAGTGTGGCCAACGATGGCACTGACATCGCTGACAATGAAATTCTGTCCTTTACCGATACCGAGAATGAGCGGACTGCCGCGTCGCGCCGCCAGGACGACGTCGGGAAGTTCAAGGTGCAGGAGCGCGAGCCCGTAAGTGCCATTCACTTGTTTGAGAGCCTCCCGCAAAGCCTCTAGCAGATCGCCTTTGGTTCTCTCCCCTTTTTTCGAATCAAAGATTCGCCCGATCAGATGAGCTAGTACTTCCGTATCGGTTTCTGTCCGAAACTCATGCCCCTGACTAATGAGTTGGTCACGGAGCGACTGGAAGTTCTCGATCACGCCGTTATGGATCAGTGCGAGCTTGCCGCTTTGATCGAGATGGGGATGCGCATTAGCGTCGGTGACGCCTCCGTGGGTGGCCCAGCGGGTATGTCCCAAACCGACCGTACCGCGGGGCGTATCCTGCTGAATCAGTTGCGCCAGATTATTAATCCGGCCGACGCGTTTCCGAATCTCCATTTTTCCATCGGATAACAACGCTATCCCAGCTGAGTCGTAACCGCGATACTCCAGTCGCCGTAAGCCGTCCATGAGTATCGGAGTAGCCTCCGCCTGCCCGATGTAGCCGATAATGCCGCACATGAAGAAAAATCCATGGTGACAAAGTTTTGTGATGCTTGCAAGGTTCCGAGCAACGAATCTGCTAGGAACTCGAACCTTATGGATTTGTATTCCCTCCAAAACAAGACACTGGCGATCATCATGGGCGGGGGCGCCGGGACCCGGCTATTCCCGCTTACGAAGGATCGATCTAAGCCGGCCGTACCGCTCGCTGGCAAGTATCGGCTGGTTGATATACCGATCAGCAATTGCCTCAATTCCGGCCTGGGCCGGATCTATATATTGACGCAATTCAACAGCACTTCCCTCCACCGTCACATCCACGCTAGTTACAAATTTGATAATTTCTCTCCCAACTTCGTCGAGATCCTGGCAGCCCAGCAGACTCCGGAGGGTGCACGATGGTACCAGGGAACCGCGGATGCCGTTCGCCAAAACCTTCGGTATTTCCTCGAAGGATCATTTGATTACTACGTGATTTTGAGCGGTGACCAGCTCTACCGGATGGATTATCTCAATCTGCTGCAGCAACACATTGCCAATGAGGCGGATATAACTCTGGCGACGACACCGGTAGACCGGAATGCCGCTTCCGCTTTCGGAATCATGCACAGCGACGCCAAGCGGCGCATTTTTCGGTTCGAAGAAAAACCCAAAGATCCCAAATTGCTCGATGAGCTACAGATCCCGCCGGAGCTCTTGAAAGAACTCAATTTACCCGAAGACTCCGAGCTCTATCAGGGCTCCATGGGTATTTACGTATTCAATCGGCAAATTCTCATCGATTCGTTGAACAACGATCTGGACGACTTTGGTAAACATGTCATCCCGGTTTCTCTTAAGAACTACAAGGTGCTCGCCTACATCTTTCAAGGCTATTGGGAAGATATCGGAACAATCGGTGCGTTTTTTGAGGCGAATCTAGCTCTTACTGATACGATCCCTCCCTACAATTTTTTTGATCGATTTGCTCCCATTTACACCCATCCACGCTTTCTGCCGGCCAGTAAGATCAATGCGGCAACGATCCGGCACGCAATCATCGCCGATGGATGCATTATTTCAGATGCGCACATCGAGCGTGCGATCGTCGGTGTTCGCAGCAAGATTGAAACCGGCGCGACGATCCGAAATTCGGTGATCATGGGTGCTGATTTTTACGAGGATGAACTGAATAAGAGCGATGGAAACGTGCCGCCCTTGGGCATCGGTCGAAATTCCGTCATCGATCGCGCAATCATCGACAAAAACGCCCGGATTGGCCAAGGGGTAGTAATCACCCCAGATGGCAAAGCCCCCAACCTGGATGCGGAGCAATTTTACATGCGCGACGGAGTAGTCGTGATCCCAAAGAATGCCGTCATACCAGATGGCACGTGGATCTAGAAGATGACCAATAGCCAATAGCCAATAGCCAATAGCCAATAGCCGATAGCCGATCCTCGTGATTTGGAATCCATTATCAGCAAGGTTTCGCGCTGCGAGAGAACCGAATTGATCACCTGACCAAAGCCTAGTTTGCACCGGGAAAGAATGTAAATGAGATTGATCGCAAGTTTCATTCTGGGCGTCATCTTCACGATGGCCGCGCTCGTCGGCTTCGGATACTTCGCTGTCGAGACAGGCATCGTACCGGCAACCGCCGACGGTAAGCCCGCCGCCCTGGAAAGCTGGGTTGCAAACACGGCGCTGCATGCCGCAATCGAACGCGAAGTCCAGAGGCTCAGCAATCCCATTCAGCTGAGCGAAGAGAATCTGATTACGGGCGTGCACCTGTACGCCGAGAATTGCGCGATATGCCACGGCGCATCGGACGCCGAGCCATCGAGAATGGGTCAAGGCTTTTATATCGAAGCACCGCGGTTCGCCAAGGATGGGGTCGAAGATGATCCCGAAGCCGCATCTTTCTGGACGGTGAAGCATGGAATCCGCTTCACCGCGATGCCGAGTTTCACGACCACACTGAAAGACGAGGAGATCTGGAAGATCGCGATGTTCCTTAAGCAGATGGATAAACTCCCGCCCGCCGTAGATGCCGAATGGAAAAAAGTTCCCAGCGTTGCCGCTACGCCACCACAATAGGCCTACATGAAGGCAGCCTGGGGTGAAGGCTACTTTCCATATTTGTATCAAACGGTTCTGCCGAAAAAGCGGCCATCTCACCTTTGTGGACCAGAACGAGATGTTTCTTCGGGCGGTTGGAGACTTTGTAAAGTAGATGAAATGCGGATTGTGGAATTCGGAATTTTGTTGGAGAGGGACCCTGGCGAGGGAGGCCGGGTCCGGCGGCTGCCAAACGCCCGGAAACGAGTGGCGAGTAATCCGCAAATCTGCTGCGACTTTCTCACCTTTGCGCCGCAAAACTTACATGTCATTGTTCAGATTTAGACATTAGTGGCGGCGAGAAGATCCTGATCGGAGGGGCCGTCCCCCCGCGACCTCGCCAATAGGTCCACCCTGTTCCCAAACAAGCTGGCAGTCTTCGCCGGCCACGTTCGACGCCCCGGGTGCGAAACGCCCGCCTTCGCCGAGGTATTGGCACGATTCGCGCTTTTTTCTGGCGCTAAACCCCATTATTATGGACTACGTAAAACCGGCTGAAGTCGTAGAGGCATGGTCGCAGCTGGAGACACTAAAGGGTCGTTGCCAACAAAAGACCTCCTCATCCGGGGAATTTTATCCGGTGCCTTGCTCGGCGTTGCTACCAGCTTGGCCGTGACCGGCACAGTTCAAACCAATGGAATCGACTCAGGCCGGTGAAACATTCACCGAAGAGCAGAAGGAGTATTTGCAGGGGTTTTTTGCTGGAGTAATGGCTCGGACCGTCTCTCCCTTCGTTGGACAATTGCCGGGTGGGAAATTTACGGCGCAGGCCAGCCCGGGCATCGCAAATCTAGCGAATCAACCAATTGCCGAGGAGCAGACGGTTTTCGGCACTCCAATCCCGGATCTTTGCGAGCAGGAGATTTGGAAGCTAGAGCAACACGGTTTGGACATTTGGGACAAGCTCTTAGCTCACGCCGAAGAGAACAAATTCCCGGACAAGGCGGATACGTTTCGATTCCGTTATCACGGCCTCTTCTATGTCGCGCCAGCGCAGGACGCTTTCATGCTGCGTTGCCGAGTCCCGGCGGGTCAACTCACCGCGGAACAGTTCAGAGGCCTGTCGGAGATCGCAGAAGATTGGGGGAAGGATTACGCTGATATCACGACCCGCGCGAATATCCAGATTCGAGAGATCGCACCGAAACACATCGTCAAAGTTCTTCTTAAGCTGCAAGAGCTTGGACTTACCTCACGAGGTTCGGGGGTTGATAACGTCCGAAACATTACTGCTTCTCTAACCGCCGGAATCGATCCAGCTGAGATCATCAATACGCAGCCATATGCCAAAGCGCTGCACTACTATATTCTCAACAATCGGGATCTTTATGATCTTCCGCGCAAATTTAATGTCGCGTTTGAGGGTGGTGGCAGTATTAGCGTCGTTGCCGATACGAACGACATCGGGTTTGTCGCGACGAGGGTGAAGGAAGGCGCAGAGGTTCCTGCTGGAGTCTATTTCCGGGTACAACTCGCGGGCATCACTGGACACCGGCAGTTTGCAGCCGATGCCGGAATTTTGGTCCGACCTGAGCAGTGTGTCGCGGTTGGGGCCGCGATTCTGCGCGTTTATATCGAACATGGAGATCGAACAAACCGAAAGCAGGCGCGGCTCAAATACCTCATCGATCGTTGGGGAATTCCTAAATTTCTGGAGGAGGTCGAGAAAAAGCTGTCCTTCCCGCTTATTTTCTTTCCTCTGGAAAAATGTGTTCCTCCACACCCACCGGTCTTGCACGGGCATCTTGGGGTTTACAAACAATCGCAAAAGAATCGTAAGTACATTGGAGTGGCGGTTCCGGTTGGACGGCTTCGGGTGCGTCAAATGCGGCGAATTGCCGACCTGGCTCGCAACTATGGATCGGGAGAACTGCGGCTTACAGTTTGGCAAAACCTGATCTTGCCGGATATACCCGATGGATTCGTTGAGACGGTCAAGCGCAGTCTGGTGCGCATTGGCTTGCACTATGAAGCAACCAGTATCACTGGAGGCGTGATCGCGTGCACCGGAAATACCGGCTGCAAATTCGCGGCGACCAACACCAAAGGCCAAGCGGTAGAACTAGCGCGATACCTCGAACGGAAGTTGCATCTCGATCAGCCAATTAATATCCATTTGACCGGTTGTCCGAATTCCTGCGCACAACATTACATCGGAGATATCGGCTTGCTCGGTGTAAAGATTGGCCGGAACGAAAACCAGCAGGAAGCCTACCATGTCTTCTTTGGTGGACGAGCTGGATTTGAGCAGCAACTCGGGAAGCAGGTATTTCATGGAGTCACATTCTCGGAGCTTCCGGCGCTCTTGGAGAAGGTAATGAAAATCTACCTGGAGCGAAGATCAGGAAACGAAACGTTTATTCAATTTGTGACCAGACATGAGGTCAGCCGGCTGCAGGAGATTTTTTCGAACTGAGACCCGATGACGTTGGATAGCCCAGTATCGGTACCTCTCATCCCGGAGAATGCTCCCTTCTCCTCCGCCCAAAGGGCTTGGCTAAACGGTTTTCTCGCCGGACTATTTTCGCAGGCTAACGTCGACGATCGATCTGTCACTCCGCGAAAAAAGGTTTCCATTTACTACGGAAGCGAGACCGGGAATGCGGAAGCGTTCGCTAAGCGCGCGGCCAAAGCATTGGTTCAACGTGGTTTTGAATCGAAGGCGGTCTGCCTGGACAAGGCCAACCTCGGTTCGTTGGCATCTGAGGAGTTCGCACTCTTCGTCACCAGTACGTATGGCGACGGAGAGCCACCCGCCAACGCCAAGGCTTTTCATGCGAAGCTGATGCAGCCTCCCCCCGGATTTTCCCTTGGTCATTTACAATATGCGGTATTGGCCCTGGGCGACACCAACTACGAGCACTTCTGCAAGTGCGGAAAGGATTTCGATCAACAGCTCGGTCTCCTCGGCGCCAAGTGTCTATTCGAACGAGCTGATTGCGACGTGGATTTTGAAAAGGCCGCTCAGAGCTGGTTGGATGGAGTGTTGAGCGTTCTCGAGATGACAAAACTGCCAGCCGACCAAGCGAGATCAGGAACCTCTGCTGACACTCCGGTTCATTCATCGGCCGCTGCCGCTGCGCAAACTCTCGAGATCGGCACGAAGGATCGCCCATTTTCCGTATCTCTTTTGGTCAATCGCCGCCTCAACCGAGAGGGATCTGAGAAAGAGACTCGGCATTTCGAAATTGCGCTTGGCTCCGATGGCCCTTCCTATGAGGTGGGCGACGCGCTTGGGATCTTCCCGGCTAATTGTCCACAACTCGTTGACCAAATAGTGCAATCCCTCGCGTGCGATGGCGAGGAAGCGGTAACAGCCCCAGACGGTTCGGAAACTAGCTTGCGCCGAGCGCTCACTCACTGCTATGACCTGAACCGGATCTCATCGGCTTTTCTAAAGGAAATCGTTGCCAGAACCGGCGATTCTGATCTCCAAAATCTGCTGAATCCGGCGAATGCCGCTGCGCAAAAAGCATTTCTCGAGGGGCGCGATCTTCTTGATTTTCTGCTTGAGTACCCAGGGCTCACTCTGCGACCGAGCGAGCTGGTAACTCATCTGCGAAAGCTGCAACCGCGTCTCTACTCGATAGCGTCAAGCCTCAAAGCAGTGCCGGGAGAAGTTCACCTCACCGTCAGCATTGTGCGCTACCAGATCCGCAATCGGTGGCGCAAAGGTATCTGCTCTACCTTTTTGGCTGATCGGCTGCACCCGGGAGGCTCACTTCCGGTTTTCACTCATCACTCGCCAAGTTTTCGGCTGCCCATCGACCCAAGTTGCCCAATCGTCATGATCGGGCCCGGAACCGGCATCGCCCCTTTCAGAGCGTTCTTGCAGGAACGACAAGCCACCGGCGCTCAGGGAGCGAACTGGCTGTTCTTCGGGGAACAGCGCGCAGACAGTGACTTCTATTACAAAGACGAGCTGTCGCAAATGGTTAAAAACGGATTGCTAACGCGCCTAGATACTGCCTTCTCGCGAGACCAGGACCACAAAATCTACGTTCAACAACGCATGTTGGAAAATACCGGTCAGGTGTGGGATTGGCTGCAGAACGGTGCGCATGTATACGTCTGTGGAGACGCCAAGCGTATGGCTAAAGACGTCGATAATGCCCTTCGCAAGATTTGCCAAACCGCCGGGAACCTGTCGGATGATCAGACCGAAGAATACATGGCGGCATTACGCCGCGACAAACGCTACCAGAGAGACGTGTACTAACAGGTTACAAGTTGCGGGTAGCAGGTTACGATTTGCAGGTTACGGGTTGCGAGTTACGGGTTGCAGGTTACAGGTTATAGAGCGTTACAGACCGACCTCTAACTTGTAACTTGTAACTTTTACCCTGCGACTTGTAACCTGTTACCCGTAACCTGTAACCTCTACCCCCGAGAGGAGCTGCTTGGAAGAGTGGAATCAATCCCAAATTCGACGGAGCATTCTGGCTTGTAGTGGGTTTACTGATCTGGGAATGTTTCAAGAGGCGGTGCGGGAACTCGAAGCTCTGCCAGAATCGATTCGCGAGTCAACGCCCATTTTGATCGCTTGGCTCGAGTTATACCAAGGATGGCAGAAGTGGTCGGAAGCCATGGCAGTCGCGGAGCATCTCGTTGCTCACGAACCCGGAGATCCCAATTGGCCTGTCGCCCTAGCTTATGCCACCCGCCGTGGGGTCAGTTTGAAAGCGGCCCTGAGGATTTTGCAAGAAGCGGTTCTCTCATTTCCAAATTGCGCGGCGATACATTTTAACTTGGCCTGCTATCATGCGCAGCTGCACCAACCGGAGGAAGCCAACCTTTATCTGCAACAAGCCTGCAAGCTCGACCCATCCTTTCGCGTCACAGCGCAGACCGATCCCGATCTCGCCGTCCTGAGGCAGACCAACCTGTCGTGAAAGGTTACAGGTTACGGGTTACGAGTTGGGAGTGGGACGACTTCGTCTAGCACCGAAGGCGCGATCCAGGATAGTCTGGGCGAAGCCCCAGCTATGGAATCGAATAATAGCCGCGTCTGGCGCCGAAAGCGCGTAACAATTCGAAACAACACTTGTTGAGACGCACATTCAGTGCTTGAC
>Ga0209647_1003457_pt1 | contig 12211 bp, 8 predicted proteins | sample GraSoi_2013_60cm_FD_185827 | JGI IMG/M metagenome (GOLD analysis project Ga0209647, IMG submission 185827) | Grasslands soil microbial communities from the Angelo Coastal Reserve, California, USA - Sample 9_17_2013_60cm (SPAdes) (version 2) | ecosystem: Environmental > Terrestrial > Soil >... | reverse complement strand
CGGGTCGAGATCCTGCCGGGCCGCTCGACGAGCGGGATCCTCGAACGGATCCGGAAGGGATGACTGGCGACGGGCCCATCGCCGAGAGCGCCCTCCTGGGCCTGCGCGCCGCCCCCGGGCTCCGGGAAGCCAAAGAGGCGCTCGACCGCGCGGGCCGGGTATCCGTCTCCGGCCTCGTCGGACCGGTCCGCGGCCTCGTGCCGTTGCTGCTGGCGGAAGCGCCCGCGCTCGTGGTGGTGCCACGGGAGAAAGACGTCGACGAGCTCGCCCAGGACCTGCGCACGCTGGCCATGGCCGCCGGCCTCCCGGGGGCGGTGCACGCCTTCCCTGCCCCGGGTCCGCCGCCCTACCGAGGCCTGCCGCGCCACGCCGACGCCTCCCTCCGGCGCGCGGCTACCCTGCTCGCGGTCCGTAGGGGCGGCCTCTTGGCCCTCGTGGCCTCGCCGGCCGCCCTCTTCCGCCCCAGCCTCGCTCCGCACCTGCTCGAGACGCGCGTGCTCTCCGTGCGCGCGGGGGACGAAATGACCCCCGAGATTCTCCTCGAGGCGCTCGACGAGGGCGGCTACGTGAGGGAGGATCCGGTGACCGCGCCCGGCCAGATGGCCCGCCGCGGCGGCATCCTCGACATCTTCCCCAGCGACCGCGAGACCCCGGTCCGCCTGGAGTTCCTCGGCGACACGGTGGAGAGCCTCCGCACCTTCGACCCGGAGACCCAGCGCACCGTGGCCGCGCTCGACGAGCTCACGACCCTTCCCCTCTCGGACGTCTTCCCCACCCGCTCCATCGTCAAAGCGCTTCGCACGCGCGTCTCCGAGCGCTTCGCACCCGGGCGCGAGCGGGCCCAGTTCCTGGAGAGCCTGGAACGGGGCTTCGTGCCCGAGAGCCTCGTCGAGCTGCTGCCGTTGGTTCCGAACGCCACCGTGCCCGCATGGGAGTACCTCGGCCGCTGCCCGGTGGTGGTGATCGAGCCGGAGACCGTCGACGCCGAGGCCGAGGCCTTCGTGGAGCGCGCTCGCGAAGACTGCGTGCGACGCGGGGGCGAGCTGGCTCTCCCGCCGGAGGAGGGCCTGGTTTCCCGCGCGCGGCTCGTGGAGCGGCTTGCCGAGAGCCCGACCATCGAAGCCCGCGAGATCGACCCCGGGGAGAGCGGCGTCCACTTCGCCGCCCGCCCCGTCACCTCCTACGCGGGCGACCTGCGCCGCCTCGCCAACGACCTGCGAACCGCCGTCGGGACGACGGTCCTCTTCCTGGGGAACCCCGGCCGGGCCGACCGCCTCCAGGACGTGCTCCGCGAGGACGGCCTCGCGGTGGGGGACGGGACACGGATCCTCACCCGGGTGGGCGCCCTGTCCAGCGGCTTCGAGCTGCCCGGCCTGGGCCTCACCGTGCTGGGGGACGGCGACGTCTTCCCCGAGGAGGTCCACCTCCACGCCCGGGGCCGCCGCGGCGGCGCCCGCAGCTTCCTCTCCGACTTCCGCGACCTGAAGATCGGGGACCTGGTCGTGCACCAGGACCACGGGGTGGGCCGCTTCATGGGCCTGGAGACGATCGAGGTCGGCGGCGCCGCCCACGAGTTCATGGTCCTCGGCTACCAGGGCGGGGACAAGCTCAAGGTACCGGTCGAGGCCTTCGACCGGGTCCAGAAGTACGCGAGCGTCGAGTCGGCGCGGCCCGCCATCGACCGGCTGGGCAGCGGCAACTGGGAGAAGGTCAAGAAGCGCGTCAAGAAGGCCATGCGGGACATGGCGGCCGAGCTGCTGAAGCTCTACGCGCAGCGCAAGGCCCGGGGAGAGTCCGTGGCAGCACGAGTTCGAAGAGGCCTTCGAGTACGAGGAGACGCCCGACCAGGCGGCGGCCATCGCCGACGTGGCCGCCGACATGGCCGACTCCACCCCCATGGACCGCCTGATCTGCGGGGACGTGGGCTACGGCAAGACGGAAGTGGCCATGCGGGCGGCGATGAGGGCCGTGCTGGACGGCAAGCAGGTCGCGCTCCTCGCCCCCACCACCATCCTGGCCTTCCAGCACTGGAAGACGTTCCGGAAGCGCTTCGCCCCCTTCCCGGTCACGGTCGAGATGGTGTCCCGCTTCCGGAGCCCCAAGGAGATCAAGGCCGTCCTCAAGCGGGTGGTGGAGGGCGCGGCCGACGTCCTCATCGGAACTCATCGCGTCCTCTCCAGGGACGTCCTCTTCCGCGACCTCGGCCTGCTGATCGTCGACGAGGAGCAGCGCTTCGGCGTCGTGGCCAAGGAGAAGTTGAAGCAGATCAAGAGCACGGTGGACTGCCTCACCCTGTCCGCCACCCCCATCCCGCGCACGCTCCAGATGGGCCTGGCCGGGATCCGCGACATGTCGGTCATCGAGACCCCGCCCAAGGACCGCCTGGCCATCCAGACCATGGTCGTGAAGTTCTCGACCGACGTCATCGCGTCCGCCATCCGCCAGGAGCTCGCCCGCGACGGCCAGGTCTATTTCGTCCACAACCGGGTGGAGTCGATATACGCGCTGGCGGCCATGGTGCAGAAGCTCGTTCCCGAGGCCCGGGTGGCGGTGGCCCACGGCCAGATGCCGGAGAGCGAGCTCGAGAAGGTCATGCTCGCCTTCGTGGAGGGACGGGCGGACGTGCTGGTGGCCACCACCATCATCGAGAACGGCCTCGACATCCCCCGCGCCAACACCATGGTCATCAACCGGGCCGACCGCTACGGCCTGGCCCAGCTCTACCAGCTCCGCGGCCGGGTGGGGCGCGCGGACCGCCGCGCCTACGCGTATCTGCTGGTCCCTCCCGACACCGTGCTCTCCGAGCTCGCGCGCAAGCGCCTGGCCGCCATCCGTGAGTTCTCCGACCTCGGGGCGGGCTTCCGCATCGCCGCCCTCGACCTGGAGCTGCGCGGGGCGGGCAACCTGCTGGGGGGCGAGCAGAGCGGGCACATCGAGGCGGTGGGCCTCGACCTGTACGTCAAGCTCCTCGAGCAGACGATCCTGGAGCTGCGCGGCCAGGAGCCGCGGGAGGGGCCCCGGGCCGCGCTTCACCTCAAGCTGGAGATGCGCATTCCCGGGGGCTACGTTCCCGAGGTCCACCAGCGGATGTCGCTCTACAAGCGCCTCAGCCAGGTGAAGGATTCGCGGGAGATCGACGCTCTGCGGGGAGAGATCCGCGACCGCTACGGCGCGCTGCCCCCCGAGGTCACGGGGCTCCTGCGCTACGCGGGCCTGCGTCTCCGGGCGGAAGCGCTCGGGGTGGCCCAGGTGGATCTCGTCGGGCGCACCCTGCATCTGCGCCTGGCCCCCCAGACCCCGCTCGCTCCCGAGTCCCTGGCCGCCCTCGTCAAGACCCATCGCGCCATCGCGGAGGGGCAGGACCCGCTGGATGGCCTGGCCGCGCTCTTCGGCCGCCTCCAGGAGTGCGCCCTTCTATCCTCGGAGGTCCCTCCGGTTCGCCTATAATCCGGGGTCTCGACCACGATACCGATGACGGCAACCAAGCTCCTTCCCCCGCTCCTGGTCGCGCTGGCCGCGGTGTCCTGCCGCGGCGATCGCGGGCGAGACCCCGTCATCCTCGAGCTGGACCAGGGCGTCGTGAGGCGTAGCGACTTCGAGCGCCACGTCGCCGAGGTGGAGGCCCGGGGTGGCGCCCCCCTGGCGCCCGAAGTCCGCCGCGGCCTGCTGGAAACCTTTCTCGAGCAGCGGGCGCTCGTGATCGAGGCCCGCAAACGGGGCCTCCTGCCCAAGGACGGGGGGAGCGAGGGCGAGCAGCGCGCGGTGAGCGAGCTTCTCTCCCAGGCGGTCCCGGCGCCCACGGTCAGCGACGGGGAGGTGGCCGCCTACTACGGGGCCCACGCGGCGGAGATGTCCGTCCCGGAGACCGTCACCGTCCGCCAGATCCTGGTGGCCACCCAGAACGAGGCGCGGGACGCGCTCCGGAAGCTCCTGCGGGCGCCCAAGGACTTCGAGAACGTCGCCCGGCAATACTCCAAGGGACCGGAGGCGGGAGACGGTGGCCTCATGGGCACCTTCGCGCGCGGCCAGCTGCCGGCCGAGCTGGAGACCGTCGCCTTCGCCCTGGCCCCGGGCGGCACCAGCGAGATCGTGACCACCAGCCTCGGGTATCATATCCTTCGGGTGGAGGCCCGGCAGGAAGCGCGCGCCTCCAGCCTTCCGGAAGTGCAGGGCCGAATCCGGACTCTGCTGACCCGTGAGAAATCGGACCGGAACGTCCGCCAGTTCGTGGACGATCTCCTGGCCCGGGCGAAGGTGAATCATGCTGCGGCGACACGTCCTTCTTCCTAGCCTCCTCCTCCTGGGGGCGGCGCCGGCCGGGGCGGAGATCCTCGAGCGCATCATCGCCAAGGTCAACGGCGAGGTCATCACCCAGACCGAGTTCCAGTCCCGGCAGCTGGCGGCGGCCCAGGCCGCGCGGGTGGAGCCCGACAAGGTGGCCCAGTTCCTGCGCGAGAACAACGCGAAGATCCTCCAGGAGGCGGTGGACGACATCCTGCTGGTGCAGCGGGCCGAGGACGCGGGCCTGCACCTGCGTCCGGAGTACATCAACGATATGATCGACGGGATCAAGAAGGAGAACAAGATCGAGAACGACGCCCAGTTCCAGGAGCAGCTCTCCCGGGAGGGGATGACCCTCGACGACCTCAAGCGCAACATCGAGCGCTCGATCGTCCGCCGGCAGATCCTGAACCGGGACATCGAGGCCAAGGTCGCGGTGACGGAGAGCGAGGCCCGCGCCGAATACGACAAGAGGATCGCGGACTACACCAAGCCGCCCACCGTCTCCCTGCTCGAGATCCTCGTCAAGGAGGACGGCGGCAGCGACTCCCTCGCCCGGGCCCAGGAGATCCTGGACCGGGCCCGGAAGGGCGAGGACTTCTCCGCCCTGGCGCGCGCCACCTCCGCCTCCCCCACCCGCGCCGCCGGCGGAGACCTGGGCAAGCTGGCCCACGGCGACCTCAACCCCGAGCTCGAGAAGATCGCCTTCCAGATCCCCATCGGGGCCGTCTCCGACTTGATCCGCACGACCGGGGGCTATCGGATCCTGAAGGTCACCGCGAGAACCGAATTGAGCGTCGTTCCCTTCGACCAGGTCAAGGAAGAGATCAAGCAGAGTCTCATGCAGCAGCGCTGGGCCAGGGAGTACGACACGTACATCCAGGACCTGCGCAAGAAGGCCATCGTGGACCTGCGCGTGCGCGAGGTGCCGCTCCAGCTCACCGGGCCCGTCCCCTCTCCCGTCGAGGGTGGGAGCCTGCTCGACAAGGTCCCGGATGCTCCGTCGCCCGGCGCAGGGCCAGCCCCGGCGGCGGCCCTGGTCGGGCCCAAAGCGCCGCCCTCCGCCGATCCCGACGCGGAGATCGTCACCAGCGGCTCGGACCAGCCCGAGCGCGTGGGCCCGCCTCCACCGGCAGGGGGCCCGGAGCCCGAGAAGAAGCCGCCGCCGCCTCGTTGAAGGCCGGGGGCGCGCGCCCTCGGCCGGGGGAGCGCGATGACGGCTTCTTTCCCCGCGTCTACGAGGCGGTTCGCTCGATCCCCCGCGGGCGGGTCGCCACCTATGGGCAGATCGCGCACCTCTTGGGCGTCCCGCGGGGCGCCCGCGCGGTGGGCTGGGCCCTGCGGGCCCTCCACGGGCGGGCGGCCGTGAGCGTCCCCTGGCACCGGGTGGTTGGCGCGGGCGGACGCATCTCGCTCCGCGGCGGCTCCGGCCCCTTCGTGCAGCGGCAGCGACTGGAAGCGGAAGGCGTGCGGTTCCTCGGCGGGCGGATCGAGCTGCGACGCTACGGGCTGCCTCTCCGGTTCAGACCAGGCTCACCCGGGGCAGCCTCAGGATCTCCCGCGCCCGCTGCCGCCGGAGCCGGAGCACGGCGTGCTCGAGGGAGCTCGCGTCGACGCGTGCGTGGTGGCGAGCGGCCGTCCGGTCGACCTCGGCCTGCAGGACCGCGGCCTCCTCCGTCGGCAGGGCCTCCAGGGCGGCGGCGGAAACCTCCTCGTCGATCTCGCTGAGCTTGCCCCGGAGATACTCCCAGTTGGGCTTGGCGGCCACCGCCACCAGGTCCTGCACGTCGAGGACCTTCTGCAGGGGCAGGGCGAAGCTCTTCCGCGGCAGCTCGAGGAGGCGCTCGCGCAGCGCCCCCAGCATCTCCTGGACTTCGGGCAGGCTCGCCCGCTCGACCTCCAGGCGGGAGCGGCTCGTCCACCCGCCGGCGGCAGAAGGCGAGCGACGACGCGTTCGGCTCGGTCTCGAAGGCGTGGTCGATCCCCACCAGGACGGTGGCCAGGGGCACCTCCGCCTCGTGCCAGCCCTTGGCGATGGCGAAGTCACGGGGCGAGAGCGCGTGGTCGCGCCCGCGCCGCGCCCGGAGCGCTGTCTCGATGGCCTCCACGTAGGCGCGAAGCTCGGCGTCCGTTTCGGGGTCGCCGGTCACATGGGCACCACGTCGAACTGCTCCTGGTGGAGGAGAGGATCGCCCTGGACCGAGATGTCGCGGGACAGGAGAGAGGAGAGGTCGCGGAGCACCCCCGCTTCGTCTCCGGCCAGGGCGCGGGCCACCTCGGGATTCACCCGGAGGAGGAGGCGCTGGCCGTCCATGTCGGCCGCGAGCTTCTTCACCTCGTCGTAGATCTCGGAGCAGACGGTGGCCACGCTCTTGATCATGCCGCTGCCCGCGCAGTAGGGACAAGGCTGGCAGAGCAGGCGTTCCAGGGACTGCTTCACGCGCTTGCGGGTCAAGATCACGAGGCCGAACTCGTTCACGGAGAGGACCTTGGTCGGCGAACGGTCCTTCCGCAGCTCCTGCTCCAGCGCGGCCAGGACCTTTTGACGGCTCTTGCGCTCCTCCATGTCGATGAAGTCCACCACGATGATCCCACCCAGGTCCCGGAGGCGGATCTGGCGCACGATCTCCCGCACCGCGTCGAGGTTGGCCTTGAGGAGAGTTTCCTCGAGGAGCCGCTTCCCCACGAAGCGGCCGGTGTTCACGTCGATGGCCACGAGGGCCTCGGTCTGGTTGATGACGATGTAGCCGCCGGTGGTGAGCCAGACCTTGGGGCGCAGCGCGCGCTCGAGCTCCGCGGAAACCCCGTACTCCTCGAGGATGGGGCTCCCTCCGTTGTGGAGGCGCACCCGCGGGGCGAGGTCGGGGAGGAGCTGGTTCACGAGGTCCAGGGTGCGCTGGAACTCGCGCTCGTTGTCGAGGCGGATCGACCCCACGTCGCCCGACAGGAGGTCGCGCAGCAGCCGTTGCACGAGCGAGGGCTCCCGGTGGAGGAGGGCGGGGGCCGGCTGCCGGGTGGCCAGGGCCCGCGCCTCGTCCCAGGTCTTCGAGAGGTAGCGCCCGTCTCGCAGGAAGTCGTCGCGGTCGCGGCCCTGGCCCGCGGTGCGGGCAATGAGGCCCCCGCCCCCGCGCTCCTGCCGAATCTCCTTGAGGATGGTCTTGAGGCGCCGCCGCTCCTCGTCTTCGGAGATCTTCCGCGAGACGCCCACGTGCTCGACCGTGGGCATGAGCACGATGTAGCGGCCGGGCAGGGAGACGTGGGAGGTGATGCGCGCCCCCTTGGTGCCGAGCGGCTCCTTCAGCACCTGCACGACCACGTCCTGCCCTTCGCGCAGGCGATCCTCGATGGGCAGGGTATTCGGATCGACGAACTGGCGGCTGGCAGGAAGGGTACTCCCCGATCCGAATACCCTGGGGCCGCTTCGCGCCGCCTCCAGCTCTTCGGGGGAGAGGAGGTTCTCCGGCAGCTCCTCGAAGACGTCGGCGACGTGCAGGAAGGCGTCGCGTTCCTGGCCGATGTCGACGAAGGCCGACTGCATCCCGGGGAGGACCCGGGTCACCCGCCCCTTGTAGACGTTGCCCACGATGCCGTGGTGGGCCTCGCGCTCGATGAAGATCTCGGACACGGCGCCATCCTCAAGGAGCGCGACCTTCGTCTCCTGGGGAGTGGTGCTGACGATCAGGTCTCTGGTCATGGAAGGTCCCTTCCATGAGCCCTCCCCGCCCGGCAGGCGGACCTTCCCCGAGGATGCGGGCACTCTCGGGGGTGGGACGTCCGTGCTCCGGAAGAAGGGCTCGATGGGAAGAGGTCCGGCACGCGGCTGGACCCCTGGCCCCGAGCGCGGCGTGCCGCCGCGCCCAATTGGTGAAGGGGACGCGTCTTTCAGTTCGCGAAGCGACGCATCCGTACATTCAGTATGAGACCCACGGCGAGGAGAGAGGAAAGTATGGACGAGCCGCCATAGCTCATGAGAGGCAGCGGTAGTCCCTTGACGGGCACGAGGCCCGCCACCATGGCCATATTGTACACGACCTGGAAGGTGAAGGTCGCCGCGATGGCCGCCGCCAGGAACGCCCCCACGCGGTCGCGGGCGAGCAGGGCCGTCTCCAGCATCCGCCAGATCACGAGCAGGTACAGGGCGAGCACGGTCACCACCCCGAGGAAGCCCATCTCCTCGGCCAGCACAGAGAAGATGAAGTCGGTGTGTCGAGCCGGCAGGTACCCGAGCTGGGCCTGGCTCCCCTGCTTGTAACCCCTCCCGAGGAGGCCCCCCGAACCCACGGCGATCTGCGACTGGATCTTCTGATAGCCCGCGCCCTGGGGGTCGAGCGAGGGATCGAGGAAGGTGTAGATCCGCGTCTTCTGGTAGTCCTTGAGACAGGCGAAGCCCGCCACGAGCAGCATCACCACGAGGAGGATCGCCACCGCGCGCATGCGCAGCCCGGCCAGGAAGGCCACCGATAGGAAGAGCGGTGCCAGGCAGGCCGCGGTCCCCAGGTCCGGCCCGCGCGCGATGAGGAAAGCCAGAAAACCCACCGCCGCCCCCGGGCCCGCGATGTCGCGGAGGCCAATCGTCTCGTGGCGAGACTCCGCGAAGACCTTGGCCACGAAGAGCGCGGCCGCGAGCTTCACGAACTCCGAGGGCTGGAGCTGGAAGGAGCCGACCAGGATCCAGCGCCGGGTCCCCGCGATGAGCGGAGAGAAGCGCAGGACGTAGAGCAGCACCAGGACCGAGGCCACGTAGATCACGATCGCGCGGTCGGCAAGGCGCCGGTAGTCGATGACCAGGGAGACGAGCATGGCCAGGAGCCCGAGGCCGATGATGTAGATCTGCTTCAAGTACAGGCCGGACAGCCGGCCCGACTGGGTGGCGGACCCGATGGTGGCGACGCCGATGCCGGCCAGGAGCAGGACCGCTCCCAGGAACACCCAGTCCAGGTTGAAGACGAGCCGGCGGTCGATCACGGCCTCACTCCGCTTCCGTATCCGTCACCCCGGGAGCGCCCGGCGCCTCGCCGCCCAGGCCGAAGAACGCGGCCAGGATGTCATGGGCCACCGGCGCCGCCCCCTCCCCGCCGCTGCCCGCGTGCTCCACCAGCACCGCGAGAGCGATGCGTGGGTGGTCGGCGGGAGCGAAGGCCACGAACCAGCCATGGGGAATGATGGCGGTGGCGGTGGGCGTCTTCTCCAGGCGCGACTTGGCCACCACCTGGGCGGAGCCCGTCTTGCCCGCGACCTCGACCCCGGGCAGGCGGGCTCGCCAGCCCGTGCCCTCCGCCACCACCGCCTTCATGCCGCTCTTGACGATGGCGAGGGTCTCGGGCTTGAGGCCGAGGTCGCGCGGGGCGTCGATCGACTGGGCCTCCCCCCCCACCGACTTCACCAGATGCGGCCGCACCAGCTTGCCTCCGTTCGCGATGGCCGCGGCTACCCGCGCCATCTGCAAGGGGGTCGCGCTCACCTGGCCCTGGCCGATCGCCACCGAGACCGTCTCTCCGCCGTACCAGGGCGTCTTCAACACCCGCATCTTCCATTCGGGGCTCGGGATGAGGCCCGAGACCTCGTGGGGCAGGTCGATTCCCGTGACCGCCCCCAGCCCCAGCCGCTTCGCGTAGGCGGCGATCCGGGAGATCTCCAGGCGGATCCCCACGTTGTAGAAGAACACGTTGCAGGACTGGGCGATCGCGTGGTGCACGTCCATCACCCCGTGGCCCGAGGCCTTGGCGCAGCGGAAGACCGTGTTGTAGACCGACAAGTAGCCCGGGCAATAGAACGTGGTCTCGGGCGTGATGACCCGCTCCTCGAGGCCGGCCGTGGCCATCACGATCTTGAAGGTGCTCCCCGGTGCATAGGTGCCCTGGATCACGCGGTTCATCAGCGGGGTCCCGGGGTTGCTGGTCAGGCGCGCCCAGACCGCCGGCTCGATGCCGGTCGTGAACTCGTTCGGGTCGTAGGCCGGAGTCGACGTCATGGCCAGGATCTCGCCCGTCTCCGGGTCGAGGGCCACCGCGCTGCCCGCCCGCCCGGCGAACGCCCTGTCCATGGCCGCCTGGAGGCGGCTGTCCAGGGTGAGGGTGAGGGCCGGCCCGTCCACCGGCGCCCGCCGCTGCGCCTCGTTCACCTCCAGGCCGCGGCTGTTCACGATCACGCGCCGGTACCCGTCCGTGCCCATGAGGTTGCGGTTGTACTGCGACTCGAGGCCGGCCTGGCCCACCAGCGCCCCCGGCCCCAGGCCCTCGAACTCGGGGAGCTGGAGCTGGCGATCCGAGATCTCCCCCACCCGGCCGAGGGCGTGGGCGGCGGCGGCGGCCAGCGGGTAGGAGCGTAGCGGCACCACCTCCACGCTCACCGCCGGGAGCTCGAGGCGGCGAGCCTCGAGGGCGGCCACCTCGGCGATGGTGGCGTCGGTCTTCACCACCACGGGGCGGAAGAGCGCCCGCCGTGCGACCCGCTCGCGGATCTGCGCCTCGCCGATCTCGAGGGTGCGGGCGAGGCGCGCCACTTCCGCGTCGAGGTCGTCCGCGTGCTCCGGGGTGAGGAGCACGTTGAAGGAGGGCCGGTTCTCCACCAGCACCCGTCCCCCGCGGTCGAGGAGGGCTCCCCGCGGGGCGGCCAGGGCCACCGAGCGGCTGCGGTTGTTGTCGGCCAGGAGCTTGAAGTACTTCCCCCGCACGACCTGCAGGTTCCAGAACTGGATCCCGAGGAGGGCGAGGAGACCGACCGCCACCGATTGCAGCACCCCGAGCCGGGTCTGCACCACGCGGAGATCCTCGTAGATCCTCACCCGAGCACCCTCACTCGGCGAGGCTCCGGCTCACGCGGCGGTCGAGGACCTCGAACAACAAGGCCCCCACGACCGCGTTCATGGAGGCCCGCGACGCCAGGGTGAAGGGCGAGAGGTCCAGCACCCGCAAGTCGAAGACGGCGGCCAGCCATTGGAACACGAGGGCGTCGGCCAGGGTCGCCAGGAGAAGCACCAGGGCCCGCGCGGCCGGCCCCACGATCAGGAAGTGGCCGGCCGCCACCCCGGCGGCGTAGCCCACCAGGATCTTCGCGAAGGCGGAGAGCCCGAGGACCGGGCCGCCGAACTGCACGTCCTGGACCCAGCCCGCCACCATTCCCGTGAGCATCCCATGGGTCTCGCCGCCGATGAGCGCGCAGTAGACCATCACCACCAGGAAGGGGTCGAAGACGCGGGCCCCTCCCGGGAGGAGGCGGCTCAAGGCCGTTTCCAGGAGCAGCGCCGCGACGATCGCCAAGGCGGTGAAGAGGGCCTTCATCGAACCGTCCGGGTCAGGGTCAGGGACTCCTTCGCCTGGTGGACGACCAGCACCTCTTCGAGCTGGGCGAAGCGGGCCGATGGCTCCACGAGGATGTCCTTGGAGAGCCCGGAGCCCTTGCCGACGATGCGGACCCTGCCCACCACCAGCCCCTTCGGGTAAACGCGGTCCTGGCCCGAGGTCACGACCACGTCCCCCACCGTCACGTCGGCCAGCTCGGGGACGTACTTCATCACGAGGTCGCTCGACCCCGTGTCGGAGAACCCGACCTGTCCGGAGACCACCCCGGTGACCCGGCTGCGCTCGATCAGCACCCCCGCCCCGCTGTCGCGATCCTGCAGGAGCTGGACCTTGGCCGTATGGGGACCGATCGCGATGATGCGACCCACCACCCCGGTGGGGCTGATCACCGGATCCTCGAGGGCCAAGCCGTCCTCGCTCCCCTTGTTGACCAGGATCGTGCGGTACCAGGGAAGCCCGTCCCGGGCCACCACCTCCGCGACGGTAGTGGTCATGGGCAGGATCTCGCGGAGCCCGAGCAGATCGCGGAAGCGCTCCGCCTCCCGAGCCAGGTGGCCTCGCTCCTGGAGCAGCGTCTCCAGATTGCGGACGCGCTCCACCAGGCGCTGGTTCTCCTGGCGGGTTCCCCG
>Ga0209647_1003455_pt1 | contig 12215 bp, 12 predicted proteins | sample GraSoi_2013_60cm_FD_185827 | JGI IMG/M metagenome (GOLD analysis project Ga0209647, IMG submission 185827) | Grasslands soil microbial communities from the Angelo Coastal Reserve, California, USA - Sample 9_17_2013_60cm (SPAdes) (version 2) | ecosystem: Environmental > Terrestrial > Soil >... | reverse complement strand
GCAGCAGCGCTATTTGTGTGCTCTTGCCCGAGCCATCGACTCCCTCGACAACGAAGAGTCGGCCAGGATATTCATGCGATCCATAGGTTTCCATAGTAGTCCTTTTTGTCCGGTCGGAAAATGGGAAGGGTATACTATGGATTATCACGAAACTGGGGGTCTTTTGTCAAGGGCACGCTTCTTCTGTATTTATTCACAGTCAATATTAGGTCTGCAAAAGGCTTGACAAGACACGCTTCTTAACAGTATACTAACCATATGGTTAAACCAAATGGTTAAGGAGGGACATGGCACTTACCAAATCTTCAGAGACGGCTACGCGCATTCTCCAGGCGGCCTACCGTCGCCTGGCTACCGATGGATACGCGCGCTTGAACATGCGCGATGTTGCAGCCGAAGCCGGGGTCAACCATGCGTTGATCCATTACTACTTTAGAAGCAAAGACCAGCTCGTCATCGCTGTGCTCGACGAGGCTAACCGCCGCCTGCTCGAACGGCAAACGCAGATGTACACTACGCCAGGCGACTTTGCGGCGAAATGGGCGCAGGCACGCGCCTTTTATGAAGAGGATCTTGCCTCCGGTTTCGTGCGTGTCCAGATGGAACTGTGGGCCGCCAGTCTTTCGAACGTGGCCCTGCGTGAGCAGTTCGTCCCTCGTTTCATGGCATGGCATCGCGTGATCGAAGACGCGGTACGTGACGCGCTGGCACACTACCGCCTGGAGCTTCCGATTTCAGCCGAGGCCCTTGCTACCTGGATCGTCAACTTTTGGTTCGGCATGGAATTCGAGATGCTGCTCGGCATTCCCGAATCTCAGGCGCACCATCAAGAGGCGCTGGATGCTATGCAGCGCCTGTTGGAACATTTTGATGAGCAGACGTCATCTCAACCAGCGATATCAACTGCGGATATCAGATCATCCTACGCCGAAAGGAAGGATTGATAATGACCATACCAGTAGACATCTCATGGCGCAATAAGCACAGATTGCATCACTGCCGCGACGCGGGTCAGTTGCCGGATGATGGTCCCTACCTCAAGAAATTTTCTCCAGCGAAGTTGGCGTTAGTTCATGAGTAATGCCTTCTTGTGAAGGTCGTCCCACGTAGAAGCTGAGTACATTGTAGCATTGTCCAAGAACTAGTCTCATTCGAAGCGAGGATGAGGCTGAGCGTTGAGGGGAGAGGACAGTGGAAGTCCCCTCACACCCTCACGCAGGAAAAGGAGATCTTTATGGCAAATGAACATGAGATGCATCACGAAGGCCACGCTGCCTGTGGACCAGGCTACGCCTCACCTCAAGAGGCGATGCAGGCCGATCCCGAAAAGACCCTGTATACGGTTGGCCTCTATGGCGGCACCGGCATCCAGGCGCCTGACTACCTGGCGACGGTCGATGTCGACCGCGCATCTCCGACGTACTCCCAGGTCATTCACCGCACCCAGCTGCCTGGCATGGATGATGAACTGCATCATTTTGGCTGGAACGCTTGCAGCTCTTGCCATCACGATGAGGGCAAGACGCGGCGCTTCTTGATTGCGGGTGGCTTTCGCTCTGGCCGCATTTACGTCCTGGATACCGCCGATGAGCGCGCGTCCAAGCTCCACAAGGTCATCGAGCCGGAGGAGATCAAGGCCAGGACGAACCTGAGCGCCCCCCATACCGTCCATTGTCTGGCGGACGGGCAGGTGATGATCTCGATGCTGGGCGACGCAGACAAGAACGGCCCCGGTGGGTTCTTGCTGTTGGATGAAGACTTTAACATTGCCGGGCGCTGGGAGAGATCAGCCACTGGCCTGGTCTACAACTATGATTTCTGGTATCAGCCACGCCACAATGTGATGATCAGCAGCGAGTTTGCGGCGCCCAAGACCTATGAACCTGGCTTCAACCTGGAGGATGTGACGGCAGATAAATACGGGCATCGGCTGCACTTCTGGGATTGGCAGCAGCATGAGTTGACCCAGAGCATCGATCTGGGGCAGGATGGTCTGGTTCCCCTGGAGATTCGCTTCCATCACAACCCTGAGAGCGCGCATGCCTTCGTGGGGGCAGCGCTCAGCAGCACCATGTGGCACTGCCACAAAGCCAACGGCACCTGGCAGGCCGATCAGATCATCGCCGTGCCCTCGGTCGAGCTAGCAGGCTGGCCCATTCCCGTGCCAGGGCTGATTACTGATCTAGTGCTTTCGATGGATGATCGCTTCCTGTACTTCTCCAACTGGCTGCATGGCGATCTGCGCCAGTATGAGGTCAGCGATCCTGCCCATCCGAAGCTGACCGGGCAACTCTGGCTCGGCGGGCTGCTGGGCAAGGGTGGTGCGGTGCAGGGGCACAAGCTGCAAGGTGGCCCACAGATGCTGCAATTGAGTCTGGACGGCAAGCGGCTCTATGTGACGAACTCGCTCTTGAGTTCCTGGGATAACCAGTTCTATCCCGATCTGGCAAAAGCTGGGTCCGCCATCTTGCAGGTGGATTGCGACACGGTGAACGGCGGACTCTCGCTCAACGAGCAGTTCTACGTGGATTTTGGCAAAGAGCCTGCTGGCCCCGCGCGTGCCCACGAGATGCGCTATCCAGGAGGAGATTGCACTTCGGACATCTGGCTGTAGCTGGATACGATAGGAGGCCAATCGAGGAGCAGTGGAACGGTACGACCCTTTTTGGTGTTCCTCGCCGGTCAGAAATAGGAGTGGTCCGATGCGCGTCACAGAAGTCACCGAGGTGAAGGACAGTGCACGAGCACGCCGTCGGGCACCGGTTCTCTGGCCCTCTGTGCTCGTCATGGCTGCCTGGACGGTCGCCCTTGTGGCAACTCTCACCAACCAGAGCTACTTGATCAATCATCACTACCTGCTGGAGCAGAGCCATCTGCCGGTGCTGGTGGCCCTGGTGGTGTTCCTGGCATGCTGGCAAGTCATGACGGTGGGCATGATGCTGCCATCGAGCATGCCGATGGTTTCTCTGATCGTGCGTGCTGGTCGGCAGCAGAGCCGCCCCTCTGCAGTCCCAGCAGCGTTCCTGGCTGGCTATGCCGTGGTCTGGACGGCCTTCGCGCTCGTGGCGTTTCTAGGAGATACCCAGATCCACTGGCTGGTGCATCATTGGTTCTGGCTCGACACCCATACCTGGGTGATTGGCGCGACAACTTTCGCGCTCGCGGGTGTGTTCCAGTTCAGCCCGCTCAAGGGACGCTGTCTCAAACAGTGCCGTCGCCCGTTCAGCTTCTGCGTGCGCTCCTACCGCAAGGGGGTTGGAGCGGCCTGGCGCCTGGGGCTGCGCCATGGGGTGTTTTGCCTGGGGAGCTGCTGGGCGTTGATGCTGGTCATGTTCGGTCTGGGAGTGGGAAGCCTGGTGTCGATGGCGCTGCTGACCGGGGTGATGGTGGTGGAGAAGACCTATCCTGGCGGGCAGCGCCTGAGCCCGGTGATAGGAGGGGCACTGCTGGGGCTGGCTGTTTTGTGGCTGCTTCATCCCACCTGGCTCTCACTTACTGGCGTATAAGGCAAGGAAGGAGCTGCACATGAGGGCACGCTATCCTGAGCAAGAGGGCTTTGTCGAGCGCGATAGAGTTAAAATCTTTTACGAAGTCTTTGGAAATGGTGACCCAACTGTGCTTCTGCTCCCCACGTGGTCGATCCTTCACTCACGACTGTGGAAGGCGCAGGTCCCATATCTCGCTCGCCACTGCCGGGTCATCACCTTCGATGGGCGCGGCAATGGCCGGTCGAGCCGACCTGCGAGCGCGGATGCTTACAGCGACAGGGAGTTCGCTGCGGACGCGCTGGCGGTCATGGATGCGACCGCTACCCGGCGGGCTGTGCTCGTCTCGTTCTCGTTGGGCGCATGCTGGGCGCTGCTGCTGGCTGCTGAACACCCTGAGCGAGTCGCCGAGGCAGTGTTTATTGGCCCAGCGCTCCCATTTGGACTGCACCCTCCGCGCATGATGTATTCGTTCGATGATGTCCTGGACACCGACGAGGGCTGGGCCAAGTACAATCGCCATTCCTGGCTCAAGGACTACCGCGGCTTTCTCCAGTTCTTCATGTCGCAGATCTTCACCGAGCCTCACTCCACCAAGCAGATCGAGGACGCGGTGGGCTGGGGGCTTGAGACGACCCCGGAAGTGCTGATCGCGACCGCAGATGCGCCGTACGCAGTGAACAAGGAAACCACCGAGGAGTTCGCCCACCGCGTGCGTTGCCCGGTGCTCGTCATTCATGGCGATGAGGATGCCATCATCCCACACGCGCATGGTGCCAGGCTGGCTGAGATGACGGGCGGGACGCTGGTGACTATCGAGGGGGCTGGGCACGGTCCCGAGTGCCGTGACCCGGTAAAGGTCAACCTGCTGCTGCACGACTTCATCAAGCCGTCACCTGCACCCACTTTGACCTGGCAGCGTGGCAGGAAGCGCCGCAAGCGCGCACTCTACATCTCGTCGCCCATCGGGCTTGGGCACGCCCAGCGCGACGTCGCCATCGCCGACGAGCTGCGCCGCCTGCGGCCCGACCTCGAGATCGACTGGCTGGCGCAGCACCCCGTCACTGAGGTACTCAAGGCTCGTGGCGAGCGTATCCATCCGGCCAGCGTGCACCTGGCGAACGAGTCCCGCCACATCGAGAGCGAGTCCGCCGAGCACGATCTCCATTGCTTCCAGGCCTGGCGGCGCATGGACGAGATCCTCGTCGCGAACTACATGCTCTTCCATGACGTGGTGAACGAGGAGCAGTACGACCTCTGGATCGGGGATGAGGCCTGGGAGCTTGACTACTACCTGCACGAGAACCCCGAAGAGAAGCGCGCCGCCTACGTCTGGCTGACGGACTTTGTCGGCTGGCTGCCTATGCCTGACGGCGGGACGCGCGAGGCGTTCCTGACCGCTGACTACAACGCGGAGATGATCGAGCACATCGAGCGCTTTCCCCGGCTACGGGATCGGGCCATCTTCGTTGGCAACCCCGAGGACATCGTTTCCGACACCTTCGGAACGAATCTCCCTGCCATCCGCGCGTGGACAGAGCAGCATTATGACTTCGCTGGCTACATTACAGGGTTCGATCCGGCAGCCTTCGCAGACCAGGAGGCGATCCGGGCGGAACTAGGCTACGCAGCCGAGGAAAAGGTGTGCATTGTGGCGGTTGGCGGCTCTGGTGTGGGCCATCACCTGCTGCGGCGGGTCATGGCAGCGTTTCCCGAGGCGAAGCGACGGGTGCCAGAATTGCGTATGGTCGTCGTGGCCGGTCCGCGTATCGATCCGCAATCGCTCCCGAAAGTGGAGGGGCTCGAAGTGCGCAGCTATGTCTACGAGTTGTACCGTCACCTGGCCGTCTGCGATCTGGCGGTGGTGCAGGGTGGACTGACGACGGCGATGGAGCTGGCAGCCAACAAGCGTCCGTTTCTGTACTTTCCCCTGCGTCATCATTTCGAGCAGAACTTCCACGTGCGGCACCGCCTTGACCGCTACCAGGCCGGTCGCTGTATGGACTTCGAGCAGGCAACGCCAGAGGTCATCGCAGCAGCGATCGCAGAGGAGATTGGCCGGAAGGTCGTGTACCGGGATGTTGAACACGACGGGGCAGCGAGGGCCGCAGCCCGGATTGCCGAACTGCTCTGAGTTGATGTGCATGCTGCTCGTCCAGCGGACAGATGCGCGCACGCAGCATGCACGAGCTCGTCTGGTGTGCTCGAACGGCTCGGAGACCGCCAGTCTCTTCGTTGACTAGAGGGGGTTACGGCAGCCTTGGGCATGGGAGGGAAGTTCTAGCGATCAAAAAGAGCACGCGCGGCTTGTCTGCTCGTTTACCTACAACTAATGCTTATCGTCATTCTACATTAACATTACTCTCTGTGAGTTCATTCATAACTTGTGGCCTAAAGCCTCCATTAGTGTGATATATCTTACCCCTCTTTCGACACCTTCTGGGCATACAGCAATAGCGCAAGAGCTGCTTCGGGGTCACAACGATAATCAACCAGCGTTTCTGCTAAGGCGTCTTTCAACGCATACGTTTGTACCTGTAGCTCTTCGTGTGCTTCAAGCTCCAGGGGGTCCCATTCCAAATCTTGTGCGACGAAGAGATGGACCTTATGCGACACGTATCCTGGATGGCTGTTAATCCTCAGGCAACACTTTCACCCCAAAGCAAATAAATCTCATCTCTGAATCGCCAGTATTTTCTATGACATGTACTGTTTTCATCGGTACAATTACCCGGTCACCACGTGTGACTGGCTGAACTTCCCCCTCTATCTGCATCATTCCCTCCCCATCTAGAAAATAGAATACTTCCTCCATGTCCGCATGCATATGTGACGCAACGCTCTCTCCCGGAGATACATACACCTCATTGAGAAACATCAAATGAGTGCTGACCTCTTCGTGACGGATGAGCACCCTCTTTAAAGCTCCATGGCGCGTTGGCTCTGAAGGTATATCCCTGAGAGAACGCTTCTTGAAGACGGTCACTCCAGGCTGAGAAGAAGATTTCTCATCAAACATTTTCGCTTTAACTCCTTCGCTATCTCGATCTATTTTTTCTTGCCTCACCACATATACTGGCCCCCATCCACCACAATCCTTTGTCCATCGATGAAGCGGGCTTCGTCGGAAAGCAGTAACGACACCGCATTGGCAACATCTTCAGGAGTGCCTATACGTTGGAGTGGGATGGTCTCTGTTCTCGCACGAAGCACAGCAGGATCGTCCAGGTGGAAGCGTTTTTCGGTCTCTTCTGTTCGTGTCAATCCAGGAATGATCGTGTTGACACGAATCTTTGGACCCAACTCTAATGCCAGGCATTGGGTCATTATCATGATACCAGCTTTAGAGGCACACGTATTGATCCCATTCTTCCTGCCTCGTATGCCCGTTGAGGCCCCGATATTCAGAATAATGCCCCCCTCGTCTTGCCGGAGCATATAGGCGCAGGCAATTTGCGAACACAAAAATACCCCTTTCATATTCGTATCGATAACCTGATCCCAATCTTCCTCTGCCAGTTCATGCAATGGCTTATCAATCACGCGTGCGGCATTATTAATCAAGACATCTAACGAGTGAAACACGCGGGTGCTTTCCCGCATGAGGGTTTCTACTGCCTGTTTGTTGGACACATCTGCTTTGACCAACAGCACAGATGGAGTTTCTTGCTGGCAAAGCCTCAAGGTTTCGTGTGCCTCTGTATCATCAGAGGCATAATTTAAGACTACATTATAGCGCTGTCTCGCTAACCTGAGCGCAATCGCCTTCCCAATCCCCCTGGTACTTCCTGTAATGACAACCGTTTTTCTCTTCGCTTGCTCCATCGCTGTCTCCAGGGAACTGAAAATACATACACTAAACTATTGCCTTTTACTCATTCATTAAGAAGAGATCCGCCAACTCTTTGATCCGTGCCTGTTTGTACGTCTCGACTGCTTCTCGCCGCCGCTGCTTACTATTCACGAGAGGGGCATCCATCTAAAACCTGATGCCGTACGCTCTAGACACCCGATGGGTATATGAGCGGCGACAAGCAGAGCATCCTCAGCCAGTGCAGCTTCCATAAGCGCAAATCGGCTCTTGAGATTAGTATCCTTATCTTTCCAGTGAACCATCCAGCCAGGATGCTCAAACTCGACTTGGTGATGAAAGAGATCTCCTAAGCAGTACAGCGTTTGCCCATGCAAGTGGACTCGCACAATTTGATGACCAGGTGTCTCACCAGGAGTAGCGATAATCTGAACAGAAGGTATCAAGTCACAATTTCCTTCAATTAACTCGAGTAAGCCCCGTTGTCGCAGCACTCCAAGTGTGCGACTCTCATTGGAACCGGGTTCCTGTAGAGCTTCCTGAATTTTGGGATCTTCCCAATCGGCAAGGCCTAAAAAACAACGCGCGTTGGGAAAGGATGGAATATACTGTCCATCTTGCTCTCTTGTTATGCTGGCGTAATGGTCAAAGTGCGCGTGAGTAATCACAACATGTGTGATATCTTCAGGGTGAACACCCTTTTCAGCCAGTTGAGCAATCAATGGAGGTGGTTGCCGATACTCTGGTACTGCAGCGAGAAAGCCCGGTGCCAGTTCATGATCAGAAGGGTCAACGATCACTGACGCTCCAGGGAGTGCAATGTGGATACTCTGCGTGGGAAAAAATTGTGATCGCTCGAAGAATACTGCGTGATGGGGACGCCACTCGCTTTCTGGGAGGTTAAACTTCTCTGCTAGATTCCACATGAAATCGCCCACGTTTATCACCGAAATCATCGCTTTGCCAACAGGCATTGTACGCATATCACTCCTCCTAATGAAGTAGTTCCTCCAATGCATTCATCCTAGACTCATGGGGCCACATGATCTGCATCTGTTCATATATCTCGCAGACCTCGTTGTAGCGTAGATCACTCCCTAACTCCCTTGCTGATACGGCAGCCAACTCAAAGTAGGAACATGTTTGGTCCATGTCACCCAGCGCAAAGGAAACAGCGGTTTGACGGTTCAGCAATTCGACACGCTTGGGCACCAATGCTGTGGGTATCTCTTTGTCAATCTGTGCGAGTGTATCCCATGCCAGCTTCGGCTGCCTCAGATGCAAGTACGCAAGTGCTGCATGGTTGGCAAGGGTGAAATGGTTGACAGGAACATAGGAAAAGTTTGGATCGTTCTCTGGATGTTCTGGAAACGTATCATATGCTAAACCCAAGAAGCGCCGTGCCTCGTCACTTTGCCTAAGACGGGCATGAGACTCAGCCATTACAATATACAGCCACCCTTGCAAAAGTGGCGAGATATCGTTACTATACTGCATCGCCTGCCGATGGAGTTGCATTTGTTGTATTGGACGTTTGAGGTGAAAAAAGATATGAGCCTGCCGTATCAAAGAAGATGCACGCAAATTATTATCATCGGCAATCTCACTATAGCGAAAAGACTGCTTGATGGAATCGAGTGCTTTTCCAAAATTTTGCTTCTGCAACGCGAGAAGCCAATCTAGTTGATATGCTTGCGAAGTAAGAGTTGCTGCTAATTGCTGATACTTTGATGGAGGTTGTGCCAATGCTGTAAGTGGAAAGATATAGCCAGGAAGTGCCTGCGCAACCTCTTTTATCCCTCCAGCAAAGTAGAGTTGCCAGGCAAGTGGTACATTGATATTACACAAAGAGAGAATTTCACTCTCATGGAGCAGCGGCACATCTCCCGTTTGTGCGATGCCAAATACAGCGGCTGAAACACTAATTAAAAGGCTGATAATCTGCCTTCTTGAGAGCTTCTTTTCGCCTTGTCTCCGTTCTTCCGCTAGAAGATGTTCCCTTATCGCCGGTTCAATATGTTCCAGCAGTTCTCCAATTGACCACTGGTACGGGTTCTGAACAAGTGGGGATGAGGGCACATTGATCTCAAAAAGACTTGGCTTCAAGTTCGTGTCTTCAGATAATGATTCTATCTTCGTGGGAAGGAACACAATAGTTCCAGTTGCTTCATGCGTTGCTCTTACTCCATGCTCAACAACAACTGCCTCGTCGCGTATCTGCTCCGCCAGCTCTCGCGTTCGTGCCAGCGGCTGCACCTGTTGCTCTCTCAGCAAGACACGCTTTGTGCGCTCGTAGCAGGCAAGCGCCTCCCTCGCTCTGCCCTGCCTGGCCAGCACGCGCATCAGGCGATAGAGCACATCCTCATCTGCCGGGTCTTGCTTGAGCGTGGTGTACAGCAAGGTTTCAGCCCTCCCGAGCATCCCCCGCTGCTCGTAGAGATCGGCCAGCCAGTGCAGGCAACGATGCCGCGCCGCGTTGACGCTCTGCCGCAGTTGGTCCGCCCAGGCATGGTAGAGATCCTCAACCAGAAATTCTCCTTGTGCCAGCTCCTGAGCTTTTTCCAACCACGGCAGTGGGTCTTGCCCTGCTCGTTCGGCTCGCTCAGCCTCTGACAGCAGGTCCAGAAAGGCGTCAGCATCCACCCACAACTGTTCTTGATCCGCCAGTTCGTAGATCGTCAAGTCATTACTTGGTCGTAGCGTCCTCAGCAGGCTGCTCTCACCCAGCGTTCGCAGCACCCGCCGTAAGACCCAGGCGGCGGAATTCAGATAGCGGTCGGCATGTCTTTTCTCGGCATCCGGCCAGAGCAACTCCAGCAGCACATCCCTGGGCGCACAGCGGCAATCACTGCACACTAATAATTTGAGCAGGTTACGCCCATGATTGCGCCCGCCCCATTCCTCGTCCTCCACGCGCACGTACTCCGGCCTTGCTGTCCCCTGCGCTGGCACTGCACTCAGGCACTCCACGACGAACCTGCCAAAGGTAGAGACACGAATCATGGGGTACGGATAGGTGCGCTCGTTCACCACGATGCTCCTCAACAGGCACTTTAACAACAATCACTCCCTATTGCCTGGACCACGCATATTGTACCATAGCTTATTGGTCCCTCCTGCCATTTACTCGCTTACTGCATATCTGTGCGCATACATCTGCATATTCCCGTACGACCGCTCAAAGTGCCCGCATGCACACGTACCGCTGAGTTATGGACAGTGTGACATCCCGTATGCTTTCATACAGCACTAACCAGGGAACCCCATACCGGAGAAGTAAACACAGCAGAAAGGATTTCGTCTATGAATGATGTTGAGAATCGCAGCGATGTCGCGTGCCTACGCCGCCGGATTGCCATGGAAGAAGAAGCCGCTCAACGGGGGCTGTACGGATTGGCAATCGTGGCAAGTCACGAGCTGATTACAGCCCGCATGGAGCTTGGGGCGGAGCGCATTCTCCGGCTCATCACAGAGGGCAAGCACGATGAGGCAGTCGCGCTCATGAACACGGAGACCTGGGGCGTCGAAGTGGAAGAGGAACAGGGGGGAGCAGGAGATGGCAAGCAAGGCATGCTCATTGAACCGTTGTTTCACGTGCAACATGCACCCAGGAACGAGGGAGAACGATGAAGAGTATACTGCCCGATCAAGGGAACAAGGTGCCACAGGTGCGCGTTGGGCTGGGCGATATCCAGGCGCTGCTGAGCATGCTGACCGGGTATCTGGCCTACCTGCGCAAGGCGGTACTGCCTTCTCCCAGGCGCGAGACACAGCTACACACGCTGGAAGGTCTCCAGCGACGGCTGGCGACGCTGTTGACTGGCTCTCGCCAGGATGAGGATACCCCGATCTGGCTGACGCAGCAAGAGATCAGGGCGTTGGACGAGGCATTGAGTGGGTTTGTGCAGGTGGTGCGCATGATGATTCCGGCATCGAGCACGCGGGATGAGACACTGCGCGAGATTGAGGGCTTCCGTGACATGTTGAGGGTGATGCTCCCTCCTGCTCTCTCTGCGTGATCACTGATTGCGCTATCAACCCACTCAGCTGCTAGGTTTCCGTAGGGGCGAGGGAGGTGGGGTTGGGAAGGGAGGGCCTTGATGGTCGCCCGGTGCTGGGAGTGTGATCGCGTTCTCTCTCCATGAAAGCACAGGGACCAGGACGCGGGCGACCATCAAGGCCCTCCCCGCCGCTCCTCACCTCCCTCGCCCCTACTGACATTGGTGGGCTTTTCGTTAGATTGATGCCTGGTGGGTCCCCTTGTCCTCGCCCTGCCACATTGCACTCTTTCTCTCATTTGCCAGCACAGTAATAGAGTCGCTGTAACCGATACAACCGTTACAAGTGTTACAAGTGATGCAACCGTTACAAGTGTTACAAACTTCGACGAGCCTGCCGGATTGCACTTGATACAATCCGGCAGGCTCGTCGAACCTTTCCTATCACCCCCCCACGCCTGACCTAGCCTATTGCAGGCATGTCCCCTCCCAGCACCAGGCTATCACCTGCAGCGCATGGCAGTTGGCTATTAGGGCCAATCGCCGCCGAAGTGAGATAAAATTTACCGGCAAAGGCATTGCCGAGCTTCGAGTTTAACGTCTGCTCAATCTGCGCATTGTAGCTGTTTATAGGGAAAGTGATAAAGCCAAACAAGCTCAGAGTAGTGTTCAGCACACTCAACACCAGTTTCCCGCCTGCCGCCGAAGGAGCAATCGTAGAATCTGCCGTACCGATATACAGGCCATTCCATAAGATATCGGCTTTCAGATCCACGTTGCTGCCCTGTATACTGACGCGAATATTCTTTGCGGTTAAACCGCTGCCCACGGGCATACTTCCGAAGCTATTGCTCAACGAAGCCAGCGAAGCTGCCGGAATTTCGATGAAGGAATTAGCACTGGCAGCAGCTCGAGTTCTCA
>Ga0209647_1003453_pt1 | contig 12219 bp, 11 predicted proteins | sample GraSoi_2013_60cm_FD_185827 | JGI IMG/M metagenome (GOLD analysis project Ga0209647, IMG submission 185827) | Grasslands soil microbial communities from the Angelo Coastal Reserve, California, USA - Sample 9_17_2013_60cm (SPAdes) (version 2) | ecosystem: Environmental > Terrestrial > Soil >... | reverse complement strand
GCCGTCTTCTCCGTAGGTGCCGTGCATGACGGGAAATACAACGTCAATGCGCTGGCCGCCGCCGCTGCGGTCGAGCGGAATAATGGCGGCGTCGGTGGGGTCGGCTGCCATGACGACGCGCTGGCCTGAACGCAAAACTTCGGGCAGCAATTTCTGGGCGGCGCTGCCGATGAGCCAATGGCCTTCCTTCGAAATGCCGATTGGCACGGCTTCATATTTGTCGGGATCGAGACCGCGAATCACCGATGCAGCGGAAGCGAGCGAGACTTCGTGCTCGCCGCTTCGTCCTCCGAACAGAACGCCTACACGCAGGATTTTCTTCTCTGGAGCCACGAAGAGTATTTTTCCAGAAAATTCCCCCACTCCAAAGGAAAGACGACAATCCGGTTTCCAAGATAGCGGCACCGGCCGAAAGTACAGTTGCTTAATAGAATCTCGTCCCATTGTCAGCTCCAAACAGACGGCTATAGTGTTTCCATGCGAATCGTTACCAGAGTTTTCTTGTTTTTTACTCTGTTCTTCCTTTCCTTCGGCTTTCCCCCATGCGGGATTGCTGCTTCAAGCAGCGAACCTTGCGATTTGCCACAAGGATTGCGCGAATTGGTCGCAAAGAGATTCCCGGAGCGAAAGGTTGAGGCAATCTCGGATTTGAACGAAGACGACAAAGCCTTCTACAAAAAAGATCACGGAATAGGTTGCCCTGGTTTAGTGAGAGTCAATTTTTACGGGGACCAAAAGCCAACCCTGGCCCTCGTTTTAGTTGGGGGAACCAATCCCAAGACCAACGCGATACTAGTGGTCGCGCGGCGCCTTGATAAAGATTGGGAAACTCGTGTGCTACAAACAGCAGACGGATTTCCGGTGGTCTGGAAGGAACGTCCCGGGAAATACGAAGACGTTTACAAAGATAAGCGAATAACAGCTGCCTATCCCGTCGTGGTTCTTTGCGGTTACGAATCCTGGGCGATTCTTTACGCTTGGACCGGTAAAGACGTAAAGAAAATATGGATTTCCGATTAAATAGCTTCTAGTTTCTATCGACTAGCCGGAACTTCCATTTTATTCTGCTGAGGCATCGGCAACCTGCCGTCGGCGCCGCCGGTGAGCGCGAGGAAATCTTTATCCTCGCGCAAGCTCACGAAGACCTCGTCGACGCGGGCTTCCATCATTTCTTTGGTGCGGACCGTTTCGTACCGTTCATACTGGAAGAAATGTCGCTTCAGCAGGTCGAGTGCTTTTTGCTTTTGGCCGAGCTGTGCGTAAATGGCCGCCAAATTGTAAGAGGCTGGCAGCAGCGCTTCGTTGTCCTTGGCAATCTTCAACGCTTCATCGCCGTGCCCGTTGCCCGCAAGAAAGGCCGCGGCAAAAATCAGGTTGTAGGGATCGGTCGGGTCGATCTTGGTCGCTTCGTGCGTGTACTCGTCCGCTTTCGTCTTGTCGCCCTCGGAGTTCCAATAAACGGCCAGATTGCGGTAGGCGAGCGCGAGCGGATATTCCTTCACTGAAGCTTCCATCAGGCGCAGACCTTTTTGGAAATCGCCTTCGTGGATAGTCATTTTTCCAAGTCCGTGCATCGCGACTGCGCGCGAGAGAGGATCCGCCGGCATCGCAAGAATTGCGTCGAACGTTGCGCGCGCCTTGTCCCAATCGCCGAGATGATGGCGATAGAGCTCGCCCAGGTAACGCAGCGGCGCAGGATCGGCTGCGTCCATTGTGCGGGCCTGCGAGTAAAGCTTCTCGGCCGTTTCGTACTTCTCATCCATCTCCGCTTTCAGGCCGCGCTTCATGACCGCTTCGATTTTCGCGCTTTGCGCGCGATCCATCACCGGCGCGTCAAACACCTGCCCCACTTCCACGCCAAGCTTTTTCAATTCCTTCGAAGCGTCTTTCGCTTTGCCGGGGAAGAGGCACTTCTGCTCCATCACGGATTTGAAAAGCGGAATCGCTCCTTCTTTGTCACCGGCTTTTGCTTTTTCCTTGCCGTCCTTCATTTGCTGCTTGATGCTCTCTTCGCGCTGTTTCATTTCCGATTCGACCAGCTTTTCCACCTGGTCGACTTTGAGGAAGCCTTTGACGTTCTGAGCTTTCCCAATTGCCGTTCCGTCGCTGCTCGCGAGCACCGCTACGGGTAACTTTTCTTCGCCGACGAGTTTTTGCATCGTCGGTGCCTGCGTGTCGGAAACAATCATGTTTACGCACTGCGCGGCGAGTAGCGAGAGCGATCGCGAATTGCGCAAACTGGAATTTTTAAATTCATCCACGGACGAAGGGAACCAATAGAGCGCAAGGCTGCCGGCGGGCAGCGTCTCTTCCGGTTTCACGACCTTCCACGGCACCTGGTATACCTGCGCGTCTCCACCGCCACCACCTCCTGGACCGCGCATCCCGCCCATGCCCCCGCCGCCACCTCCGCCGCATGTTGCCAGGCTCGGCAACGGCAAAAGTAGAAGTGCCATTAAGAACGCCATCAGGCGGGAAACGAGATTGTTCATGGGTGTGTCCTTTTTCCTCGACTGTTACAAGGTAAACCAGAGATGTGGGGATCCCAAAGCTATTTGGTTTCAGATGCAGTGGGACGCAGAAAAGCCGCTTCGACGCTCTGGCCGACGGTGTCGGACAAAATGGTATGCTGAGCGGGAATTATGCAGATTTTGAACCAACTGAAACAACCGGGCTATCTTCGTTCCTTGGTCGCCATGCTCGGCGGAGCGGTTTTGGGAGTAGTCGCCATCCTTTGCGTACATCTTTTTCAGTCACACCTCTCAGTGATGGAACGAGGTCCGCAACCGTGGAATGGTCCTCCGGCCTCTTTGGTTTTGCGGTACATCGAGAAGGTGTACCTGACAATGGGCGGGTTGCCATACATCGCGCTGATCTTCTTATACATAGGGTACCGCGCGGTTCGGCTTCGCAATCACGAGGAGGGTTGGAAGGCGGCTTTTTTTGTGGGCTTCATCCTGATATTCGTGTTACGTCAAATAGCGCAGAAACTGTAGATTCGCTCAGAGGATTTTCTGGCCGAGAGCGGAAAGTACAAGCTCGACGCCGAGCAGCGCGGTGCGATTGTGTTCGTCGAGAATGGGATTGATCTCCACGACTTCGAGTGATGCCATCGACTCGGTGTCTGCAATCATTTCCATCGCGAGGTGCGCCTCGCGGTAGGTGACGCCGCCGCGAACCGGCGTGCCGACTCCCGGCGCGTCGGTTGGGTCGACGAAATCCATGTCCAGGCTGACGGCGACGCCTGCTGCGTCGTCCATTGCGTATTTCAACGCTTCGCTCATTACGTCGCGCATCCCGCGCTCGTCAATGTCGCGCATGGTGAAAACGTGGACGCCGGACTTCTTCACGATTTTGCGCTCTTGCGCATCGAGATCGCGCGCGCCGACGATCACAATATTGCCCGGCTCAGCTTTCGGTTTGAACCCGCCGAGGTTCACCAGTTCGTCCGCGCCATAACCCATGATGGCCGCGAGCGGCATCCCGTGCACGTTGCCCGACGGCGAAGACTCTGGCGTATTCATGTCGCCATGTGCATCGAGCCAGATGTAGCCGATCTCTTTTTTGTCCTTACGAAAGTGACCAGCCACTCCGGCCGCAACTCCGGCTGCGATGGAGTGGTCGCCGCCAAGCACGAGCGGCAAAAATCCTTCCGTAAGTGACTTCTCCACCGTGTTCGAAATGTCCTGGCAGGTTTCGGCGATTTCTTGCAAATATTTCGCCCGCTTCTCGCCGACCGGCATCTCTTCCGGCTGCTTGACCTCGAGATTGCCGATGTCCTCGACGGTATGCCCCAGCTTCTTGATTGCCACCTGCAGCCCCGCGCCGCGCAGCGCCGACGGCCCCATATCCACGCCGCGGCGGCTTTGGCCCAGGTCCATGGGCACACCTATGATTCGCACTTTTTGAGACATTTTGCTTTCCAGATTCGGCGGCAAGGCCCGTTGCGGAGCCACCCGAGGCGCTACCCGCCCCCAAGGCAAATCCCCAGCCCGCCACTCCTAACTTCCGTAGAACGTTAAGGATACACCGCGCTGCGGCCTCCTAAGGATAGACCCGGTAAATCATGCGCGGGAAGGGGATTACTTCGCGAATGTGCTCGGTTCCGCAAATCCACGCCACAGTGCGCTCCAGGCCGAGGCCGAAGCCGGCGTGGGGCACGCTGCCGTACCGGCGCAGGTCGAGGTACCACTGGAACGACTCTTGCGGTAAGTTGTGCTCTTTCAATCGTTTAACGAGCAAATCGTAGTCGTGGATGCGCTGGCTGCCGCCGATGATCTCGCCATAGCCTTCCGGCGCGATCATGTCGAACGCCAGCGCCAGATCTGGCCGGTCGGGGTCAGGTTGCATGTAAAACGCCTTAATCGCGGTCGGATAGCGGTGAATCACGACAGGTTTGTCGAAGTTCTTGGAAATGAGCGTCTCTTCGTCTCCGCCGAAATCATCGCCGAATTTTGCCGGGTTCCCGGCCTTGACCAGAACGTCGATTGCGTCTTCGTACGAAATGCGCGGGAAGGGCGGCTTGATGTTTTCGAGCTTTGTCACGTCGCGCTTGAGCGTTTCCAGTTCGCGCGACTTGTTTTTCACGACGCCTTGTACGATCGCGCTGACCAGTCCCTCGCCGAGGTTCATCATGTCCGGCAATTCGGCGTACGCCGCTTCCGGTTCGAGCATCCAGAATTCGGTCAAGTGGCGGCGTGTCTTCGATTTTTCCGCGCGGAACGTTGGCCCGAACGTATACACCTTGCCGAGCGCCATCGCCGTTGCTTCGATGTAAAGCTGGCCGGACTGTGTCAGGTACGCCTTCTGGTCATCGATGTAGTTCACTTCAAAAAGTGTCGAGGTGCCTTCGCACGCCGCCGGTGTGAACATCGGCGCGTCGGTCAGCGTGTAGCCCATCGAGTCCATAAACTCGCGCGCGGACCGAATTGCCTGCGCGCGAATCCGCAAAATAGCCGCCTGGCGCGGCGTGCGCATCCACAAATGCCGGTGGTCGAGCAGAAAGTCGACGCCATGCTCTTTCAGTTGAATGGGAAACGGCGTGCTCTCCGGCACTTTTTGTACGATTTGGATTTTGCTGACGCCCATTTCGAATCCGCCGGGCGCACGTTGCTCCGCGCGGATTTTTCCCGTCGCGATGACGCTCGATTCCTGTGTCAGCCCTTTCAGCGCTTCAAACGCTTCGGGGCTTTCCTTCAACGCGCAGACGCCCTGGATAATTCCCGTGCCGTCCCGAAAAATCGGAAAGATCAGCTTGCCGGACTCGCGCAAATTATAGAGCCAGCCCTTGATCGTCACTTCCTGCCCGTCGTATTTTCCCGCCTGCTCAATCGTGATCGTCGTCATTGCGCCCTTCGCTGCAAAACCGGCCTCCGCCGCGTCTATTCCAATTTACTAGGATATCGTGCGTGGGCTATTTTTTGCGAATCGGCAACTGAACGTCCAACACGCTACAATGTCGGCCCCCGGAGGCATCATGTCTCAATCATCGCAATCACGCAGGGATTTCATCGCTACTACTTCGATCGGCCTCATTGGCGCGGCCGCCATTCCTACGGAGCAAGCACCTACGCAAAATCCGTCCGAACCCACAGCTGGCGCGCCGCCTGCGTTCGGCGGTGGTCCGGCTTTCGGTCCGGAAGTGTCGACAAACACCTTCGCCGAAGCGGAAAAACTCGTGCAATTCGAATTGCGGCCCGATGAGCGGACGATGGCTGCCGAAAGTTGGCGCAGGACGTTAGCGTCGGTCTACGAACTTCGCGTCGGCCCGCGCAAAGTCGCGATCGAGTCGCCAGTTGCACCGTATTCGCAATGGAATCCGATTCTCCCAGGCCACAAAGGCGGACCCGCGCGCGAGACATTTCTTCGCTCCAATACCGATCCCGGCCCACTCCCCGATAAAGAAGACGACATCGCCTTCGCGCCGCTCACCAAACTCTCCCGCTGGATCGAATCGCGCAAGCTTACGTCCGAGCGCCTGACACAAATTTATCGGAAACGAATCGAGCGTTTCGATCCCAAGCTCCGTTGCATCATCACGCTGACAAAAGACCTCGCCCTCGCGCAAGCGAAGCAAGCAGACGCCGAAATCGCTGCCGGAAAATATCGCGGCCCGCTCCACGGCATTCCTTGGGGCGGCAAAGATTTGCTTGATACCGCCGGCATTCGCACGACCTACGGCGCCGAACCATTCCGCGATCGCGTTCCTTCCGCCGACGCTGCCGTCGTCAAGCGCCTGCATGACGCCGGCGCCGTGCTCCTCGCAAAACTCAGCCTTGGCGCGCTGGCGCTGAACGACATTTGGTTCGGCGGCCAGACGATGAATCCTTGGCTGCTGGAAGAAGGCGCCTCCGGCTCCAGCGCTGGCCCTGGTGCGGCAACCGCGGCAGGTCTCGTCGGTTTTTCCATCGGCAGCGAAACCGGCGGCAGCATTGTCAGTCCGGCGATGCGCTGCGGCGTCACAGGACTGCGCCCCACCTTCGGCCGCGTCCCGCGCACCGGCGCGATGACGCTCTGCTGGTCGCTCGACAAACTCGGCCCGATGACGCGCTCGGTCGAAGATGCAATCCTCGTTCTCCGCGCAATTTCCGGACCCGACGCCGGCGACCTCTCCAGCGTCCCAAGCAAACTCGATTTCGACGCAAACGCGCCCATCAAAAATCTGCGCGTCGGCTATTTCCCGCAATGGATGAAGGAACCGCCCGCCACCGACGTTGATCGCGTCGCTTTGGAAACCGTAAAAAAACTCGGCATGACGTCTGTTGAAGTTTCGCTCCCCGATTGGCCCTACGATTCTCTGCAACTCATCCTTTTTGCCGAAGGCGCTGCCGCATTCGAAGAGCTCACGCTCAAAGGCGGCTTGCGCGAACTCAAAGCCCAAGTGCCGGATGCGTGGCCAAATCTTTTCCGCCAATCACGATTCCTTTCCGCCGTCGATTTCGTGCAAACCGACCGCTTCCGCCGCAAAGTCGCGGAAGAAATGGCTCGTATCTTTTCCGAAGTGGATTTACTTCTCGTGCCATCGCTGCAAGACGAAATGCTCACCATCACCAATTTCACCGGCCAAGCATCGCTCACATTGCGCGCCGGATTCGTCAACGTTTCCGAAGCCCGAAGCGACTGGGCGCCCGATCCCAAAAACCCGTTGCCCAAATTTAACCCTCCGCGCCGTGTTCCGCACGGCGTCACGCTCATCGGCCGCCTCTTCGAAGAAGGAACTCTTTGCACGGCAGGCATCGCCCTTGAACGCGCCTTCGCGGTCGCGAACGACCGCCCCGCCGGTTTCTAACTGTGCCTCTGCGGGATGCGACTCTATGGCCCGTACCCGAACCTTAGGCTCTTCACGTCCCATCGTTAGGTCGCGATTTATGGTGGCCGCTCAGTTTCCCGGCTCACGGCGCAAGACCGCCGACTCTTTGAAGAGGGAAGAGGAAACGATGAAGCTCCATTTCGCACTGCCCATCACCCTGGGATTCCTGCTCGCCGTGCCCGCCTTCGCGCAGCGTCCTGAAGAACGCAAAGAAGAACGTCACGACGACCATAAGGACGGCCCGCGCGCAAACCAAGGCCGCATTCCGCAGGGTCCGCCGCCGCAGCGCGAACGAAACGCGCGGCCCGAAGAGGAGCGCCACGACAAGCGCGTCAATTCCGTGCCGCACGTCAGCAACGATCATTGGTACGGTCACGACCGTCCGAGCGATAAACGTTACGTCGTGTCGCATGCCTTCGAGCACGGCCGCTTTGAACATATCGGTCAATCGTATCGCTATCGTGTCGAACGCTTCGATCGCGACCGTCACCGCTTCTGGTTTCCCGGTGGTTTTTATTTCCAGATTGCTGATTGGGACTGGAATCTAGCCGCGGACTGGTGCTGGGATTGCGGCGACGACTTCACCGTCTATGACGACCCTGATCATCCAGGATGGTATCTCGTCTACAACATTCACACTGGCGGCTACGTCCACGCAACCTACATGGGCGCTTAACCGGACGGTGATTTGCGTCTGGCTAGACACAATGATCGCTCGCCCGACTATTTTTGAAGTAACGGCGTTGGCACAGGACCGGCTCGCTGGTGTCAAATAACCCATGCGCCTTCGTTCGCGGTACGTTCTTCCGCTCTTTGGCCTTGCGCTCTTCGGCCTGGAAACCTACGGGTCCATAAGAACGAACCGTGACTTGGCAGCGCGGAACCAGATACGGAAAGAATTCATCTGGGGTACGTTTCACCTGAGAACAGACCCGCTTGGGAGAATTCCATCTCCTGCATGCCCTGCCAATTTGCCGAACTGCAAAGAGTGGCTGAACATACGTGACGTTATTATTGACCCAGCCCCGCTATTAGAAGTCTTTTCGGTCTCGGCGCTCCCTGCGCTCATTTTCGCGTTGTGGATTGTCCATGGGTTGGGTCGGTTCGGCATAAATGAGGTCTATAGTTTCTTCGTCGCAACACCAATTTTGACTTCGGCTTGGTACTACTTCGTTGGTTGGTTATTCGATCTATGGAGAAATCGGAAGAAAGCAAAGCTTACTGCGGTGGACTAACTCCACACTTTTTCAAATCGATCCATTGCCGTTCGGGCGGCGGCAAGTTGTTCCGCCATCCCAGGCGCGTCGGCGCCGGTTTTTTCTTTGAGTTCCAGCACAATCGCCAAATTCTTCTCTGGCGCGGTGTTCAATACGGAAATCGCATTCTGCCAATCGATCGAGCCGTCGTACGGCGGTAAGTGCTCGTCTTTTTCGCCGTGATTATCGTGCAGGTGTACGCTCGCGACGAGTTCCCGCATCGGCTCGAATGCCTTTGCGATGCGCTCTGCTTCTTCGCCGTCGCTCAAATGGGCGTGGCCGATATCAAAATTGAAGCGCAGTCCCGTCAACCGCGTTTCATCCACAAACGCGCGCAAGTATTCCGGTTGGCCCAGTTCGCTCAGCGTATTCTCCACACAAAGCGTTACGCCGACGTGCTTTGCATGCAGCACCAGGTGCTCCAGCGTGCTGAACGCAGCATCACGCTTCCGCGGGTCGGCCGTTTCGCGCGAACCGCCCATGTGCACCACCATCCTCGGAAACGCCAGCTCCTCTGCCACGTCAATCGCGCGTTTGAATTCGTCCATCGCCTCGATTCTCCGCACTCGTTCCACTTCGCAAACCGAAAGTGGAATCCCGCTCTCACGCATCGCGCTTGCATCTTTGCTCGTCGGCGCATGCAGCGATGCCAATTGCAGCTTCTGATGCTCGAGCATCCCCTTTATCGCTTCTATTTCTTGCTTCGAGGAGTAGTCGAAATGCGCCTGCGAGCAGAATATTTCCAGGGCGGTGAAGCCGTTCTCCGCAACCTGAGCAAGAAATTCCGGCGTCAATTTGCGCGAGACGGACAGATACGTGGAAAGGATTCTTTGCATACGTAGAGCCCGGTAGTCCTTTGTTGCTGCAGGCCCCTAGTATCCCACGGCCGAACCCTCGTCGCGGGGGTCTGCCGCACCGAGACGTTCCCCAGTTGTAACGTCGATTCCGATGGCGTTTACAAGGCCGATATGGCCAATTCTTCTCGTCGTGTGGCCCATTGCCGTCAGCGCGTTCTGCACCTGCGGCGAAATTTGATTCTCCACCACGATGCGATCCGGGAACCACTGATGATGGAAACGCGGCGCGTTGATCGCAGCTTGCGCTTCCATTCCGAGCCGCATCCAGTTCACGACGGTCAGCAGAACAGCCGAAATAATTCTTGGTCCACCCGGCGATCCGGTCACAAAACTCAATTTCCCATCGCGCACGAGGATTGTCGGCGTCATCGAACTGAGCGGCCGATGCCCCGGCGCAATCGCATTCGCGTCGGACTGTATCAATCCAAACAGCGCGTTCGGCACGCCGGGCTGCGTCGTAAAGTCGTCCATCTCATCGTTCAACAAAAATCCCGCGCTGGATGTGACATGGGAGCCGTAGCTGTCATTCAGCGTGAACGTACTCGCCACCGCATTTCCCGCCGCATCCACCACGGAAAAATGCGTCGTATGCGGCCCGTCATTGGCGCTAATTTCCTGCGGCGCTGCGATGCTCGCTTCCGTTCCGCAGACGTGCGGCTGTCCTGCGCCAATCTCCTCGCTCGAAGTTGCCTGCGTCGGATTGATCGTCGCGCGAATTTCCTTTGCGTAGCACGGGCTTGTCAATCCATCTACAGGGACTTTTGCGAAATCCGGATCCGCCAGATACGCCGCGCGATCCGCAAAGACGCGCCGCATTACTTCGGCCATCACGTGAACGCTCGCCGCGTCGTCCCACCCTTTCAGCGGCACACCGTCCAGCATGTTCAGAGCTTCGATCACCGCCACTCCGCCCGAACTCGGCGGCGGCGCAGCCAGCACATCCCACTTGTGGCCTTCGAGTTCGTAGTGTGCGTGCAAGGCCTCGCGAACTTTCGGTTGATAGCTCGCCAGGTCCTCCATCGTAATCAACCCGCCGAGGCGCGCCATCTCATCCGCGATCCTGCGCGCCGTCTCGCCGCGATAAAATTCCGTTGCTCCATTCTTGGCGATGCGCTTCAGCGTTGCCGCTAATTCTGGCTGCCACAGTGTCTCGCCTTCGCGGTACATCGCTCCGTCTTTCAAAAAAATCCGCCGCGAAATGGAAAACCGCTGCAAGTCTCTTCGTTCTTCCCCGAACTCCCTCGCGAGTTTCGGGCTGATCGGAAAGCCCTGTTCCGCCAGTCGTATCGCCGGTGCCAGCACGTCCGCCAATTTCATCGTTCCGTATGTTTTCAACGCGAGTTCCAGCCCAGCGACAGTTCCAGGGACTGCGACCGATTTGTAGCCAATCGTCGAAGCCTCGGGATCGAGCTTCCCGTCGGCGCCGACGTACATTTCCCGCGTTGCGCGTCCCGGCGCCACTTCCCGGTAATCGAAGAATGTCGTTTTGCCGTGAGCGAGCCGCACCAGCATGAATCCGCCGCCGCCAATATTTCCTGCCGCCGGTTCCACCACGGCTAAAGCAAACGCCGTCGCGACTGCCGCGTCCACGGCGTTGCCGCCTTTTTGCAAAATCTCCACGCCCGCGCGCGAGCCAAGTTCCTCATCCGTAGCAACCATTCCGTGCGCAGCGCGCACCGCCTGCTTCGGCCAAGACTTTTCCGTGTCTGCGCGTTCGCGATACTCCGCCGCATTCTGTCCAATGGTGGAGACGGCAAAAGAAAAAAACAATGCAAGCAGGGAACTGCTCAGACGGACTAAGCGGGCGTTTTTCATGGTGGCGCAAAAACAGTAAGGGATTAGAAACCGCGCGTCAACACTTGCAACGCGCCCGGTTTTGTCGACTTTCGAATTTCGTGAAGCGTTACTAGGCGAGGAACTCCACTTTGGCTGGGCCAGGCAGCAATCCGGCCTTCGTTCCGCGTTCAATCAGCTCCGTCACGGCGGTTTTTCCTTTTTCGCCGTAGCCGAGCGTCCATTTATTTACGTACATGCCGACGAACTGGTCCGCCAGTTCCGTTTCCATGTCGCGCGCAAACTGCATCGCGTATTTCAGCGCGTCGTCGCGATGTTCCAATCCATACTCCACGCTTTCGCGAATCGTCTTCGCGATCAGTCGCCCTATCTCCGGCCCCAGCGACTTCCTGACCGCGTTCCCGCCCAGGGGCAATGGCAATCCCGTCAACTCCTGCCACCACGCGCCCAAATCCAGCACCTTGTGCAAGCCCAATTGCGGATACAGCAGCTGGCCTTCATGAATCAGCAGCCCTGCCTCCACCAGCTCGTTCTGCACCGCGTCCAGAATCTTGTCGAACGGCATCACCACCGCTTCAAAGTCCGGCTCGTACAATTTCAAGGCCAAATATGCGGTCGTCTTCAATCCAGGCACGCCAATTCGTTTGCCCTTAATGTCTTCCTTCTTCATGGACTTAGCCGACACCACGATCGGCCCGTAGCCCTCGCCAAAGCTCGCTCCACAATCGAGCAGCACATACTTATCCCGAATCGAGGGGTACGCCGCAAAGCTCACCGCCGTCACGTCGTACGTCTCCGTCAACGCGGCTTCGTTCAGCGTCTGAATATCGCTCAAAACGTGCGTGTACTTGTAGCCCGGTGTCGCCAGCTTGTGCGTTGCCAGCGCGTAGAACATGAATGCGTCGTCGGAGTCTGGCGAGTGGGCCAGTTTAATCTCTACCGGCGCTTGTTCGGATTGTTGGGCTGCGGGTCGTCCTGCCATGTCGTTCCTAAGTTTCCTTGG
>Ga0209647_1003451_pt1 | contig 12223 bp, 11 predicted proteins | sample GraSoi_2013_60cm_FD_185827 | JGI IMG/M metagenome (GOLD analysis project Ga0209647, IMG submission 185827) | Grasslands soil microbial communities from the Angelo Coastal Reserve, California, USA - Sample 9_17_2013_60cm (SPAdes) (version 2) | ecosystem: Environmental > Terrestrial > Soil >... | reverse complement strand
GGGCAGGCCGCTGCGCTACCTCGTCCCCGAGCCGGTCGCGCGATTCATCGAGGAAAAGGGGATTTACTCGTGACCGCGCCTCGATCGGAGCCGCTGGCGCGGCGGCTGGCCGAGCTGGCCGATTCCAAAAAAGCGGAGGACGTCGTCGTCCTCGATATGCGCAAGCTCGTCTCCTATACCGACTTTCTCGCGATCTGCACGGCCCGCAACGAGCGCCAGGTGCGGGCGGTCGTCGACGAGGTGAGGCTGCAGGTGAAGCGCGAGATGGGCCTGCTCCCGGGCGGCGTCGACGGCGCCGGCGAAGACGGCTGGGTCGTCCTCGACTACCTCGACTGCGTCCTTCATGTCTTCACCGCGGAGGCACGTGAGCGCTACCAGCTCGAGGATCTGTGGCGCGAGGCGCCGCGCTTGGAGCTCGACCTCGACGTGCCCGACGCGCCCTCGGCCGCGAGCGCCTGAGGCGCCGCCGAAAGCCCGAGCGGGCGTTCGGCGCATCTGTGACGAATTGCCGTCCGAGCCCCCCCTTACGGTGCCGCGCATGGGTAGCTTCAAGCGGGCGCTCTTCGGCTATCGCCGCCCCGACGTTGACGATGCCGTCTCCATCCGGGACGCGCGGATACTGGGTCTGGAGTGGAAGTCCGAGCGGCAGTCCGACGCGATCGCCGAGCTCGAGCGGGAGACGAATTCGCTGTCGGGGATGGTGCTCGAGCGCGAGCGCGAGATCCGCAGCCTGACCGAGTGCCTGCGCGAGGCCAACGAACGCCACGACCGCAGCATCTCCTCCCTGGACGCGGTCTCGGCGCGGCTGGAGGAGATCCAATCGCAGGCCCGCGGTCAGGCGACGCGAATCCGGATGAAGGAGCTGACCGAGGCCGGATCGCCGGCCCCCAAGGGCGCGCCCGCCGCGAACGGCAATGGCGGCAAAGAGGACTTCGACGGCGTCTTCGAGGGCCTGGTCAAGCTCGAGATCGGCCCGCTCGGCGACTTCTCCCAGCTCGTCGGCTTCGAGGACGTCGTCGGCCAGGTCGGCGCCTCCGACGTCTCCGTCGAGCGCTTCTCCGAGGGCCGCGCGACCCTCTCGATGCGGCTCGACCAGCCGGTGGAGCTATTGCGCGAGCTGGAGGAGCTCTCCTCTCTCGACTTCAAGGTCCGCCACACCGCCCCGGACAACTTGATCCTCGACGTCGACGAGGATCCGGGCCCCGAGCAACGCGCCGCCTAGCGCGCCAAAAGTTTGCACTTTTGTCACAACTGAGCCCTTGGCCGGCCGCGGTTCGTCTCGACGTACGACGAGTCGAAGATCGATGCGATCGCCGTCTACTGTGGGGATCTCGATCGCTGCTACCTGCTGCCGGTCTCGATGGTCGCCGGACGCCATCTCTTGCATTTGCGGACCTCGACGCCGCGGAACAACCAGCGGGCGGCGATAAACTACGCCGTCGAATACGAGCTTGGGGCTGTAGCTCAGGGGAAGAGCGACGCGCTGGCAGCGCGTAGGTCGAGGGTTCGAATCCCTCCAGCTCCACTCCTCTCGTCCGAGGCCACCGCCTTGAGCTTCCCAGCTCGGGACGACTTCGCAGAGTTGAATGAGACAGTCGGCATGGACGAGTTCTACGCCAAGCTTGCGCAGTACGTTCGGCGGGCCGAGGCGGGGGATGAGGCTTTGGTCACGCGCTGGAGTAAACCGGTTGCGCGGCTCGGGCCGCCAGGCTCAAACCAACAGTCGCCGCTGCCGATGATTGAGCGATGAGCGCGGCCAATCAGCACGTGTTCTCGCACGGGGTACGGGACACGCGGGAGACTTTCGAGGCTTGGAACGAGCGCCCGTGGGCGGTGCTGCGGGGCTGGCTCGCCTTGAGCGTCGCGATCGCGCTGGCACTGCTGGCGGCGGTCTGGGTCGTCGCCGGGCTGCTGACTCCGGACCTGACGCCAATCCACCTGCCGGGGCTGACCGAACCGTCCGACCCGGGGGACCTGCTGCCGATCCTCTGGCGCAACGCGCTGGTCCTGGCGCTGCACGCGACGGCCTGCGTGGCCGGCTTCATCGCCGGTGCCTCGATGCCGATTGCGGCCGCGCAGCGCAGCGGCCTCTCGCGCTGGGTGCACGTCAAGGCGGGCGAGCTGGCGATTCTCTTCGTCTGCGCAGTCACCCTCTTCTCGCTGATGACCCAGTCGCTCTACCTCGGCTTCCAGGGCGCCACCATCGCCTTCCAGCTCCATATCACCCGCCTCGAACTGATCCTCAGCGTCCTCCCACACGCCATCCCCGAGCTGACCGCCCTCTTCCTTCCCCTCGCCGCCTGGCTCATCGCCAGCCGCCGCGGAGAGTGGAACCAGCTCCTGGCCGCCACCTTCATAACCGTCGCCCTCGCCATCCCCACCCTGGTCGTCGCGGCGACGGTCGAGGTGTACGTCTGGCCGCACATCCTTCAGGCTCTCTCGCCGGCCGTTTGACAAGATCGCCGCTCCATGAGCGCGGAGCGAGCCAAGTGAAGCATCTCTGGTTCTTCGCGCCGCGAGCGGAGCGCAAAACTTGACATGAGCGGCTACGACCCAAAGGCGATCGAGAGGAAGTGGCAGCAGGTCTGGGCCGAGGAGAAGACCTGGGAGGTCCCAAATCCCGGTCAGCCCGGCTTCGACGAGAGCAAGCCGAAGTCCTATGTGCTCGAGATGCTGCCCTATCCGTCGGGGGAGCCCCACGTCGGCCACCTCAAGTGCTACGCCGTCGGCGACGCGATTGCGCATTTCAGGCGACGCCACGGCTTCGAGGTGGTCCACCCGATGGGCTACGACGCCTTCGGCCTGCCCGCGGAGAACAACGCGATCAAGACCGGCGAGCCGCCGCGCGAGGCGACCGAGCGCTCGATCGCCTCCTTCCGCCGCCAGTTCCGCGAGTGGGGGATCTCGATCGACTGGTCTCGCGAGCTCGGCACCCACACGCCCGAGTACTACCGCTGGACCCAGTGGATCTTCCTGAGGCTGTTCGAGCGCGGCCTCGCCTACCGCACCGAGGCTCCAGTTCAATGGTGCCCGGTGGACGCCACCGTGCTCGCCAACGAGCAGGTCGTCGACGGCCGCTGCGAGCGCTGCGGCACGCCGGTCGTGCAGCGCAACCTCGAGCAGTGGTTCTTCCGCATCACCGACTACGCCGAGCGCCTGCTCGCCGACTTCGACCTGCTCGAGTCCTGGCCCGAGCACGTGATCACGATGCAGCGCAACTGGATCGGCCGCTCCGAGGGGGCGGAGGTGGTCTTCCGCTGCGAGGAGCTCGACCTCGACTTCCCCGTCTTCACCACCCGCCCCGACACTCTCTTCGGCGCCACCTTCTTCGTCCTCGCGCCCGAGCATCCGGAGCTGGAGCGCCTCGTGGCCGGCACGCCGGCGGAGGAGGAGGTGCGCGAGTACGTCAACCGGGTCGCCCGCGAGTCGGCCGAGGAGCGCGGCGCGGAGGACCGCGAGAAGACCGGCGTGCCGCTCGGCCGCAGCGTCGTCAATCCCGTCAACGGCGAGGAGATCCCGATGTTCGTCGCCGACTACGTGCTGATGGAGTACGGCACCGGCGCGATCATGGCCGTGCCCGGCCACGACAGCCGCGACTACGAATTCGCCCAAAAATTTGCTCTGCCGGTGGTGCGGGTGATCGAGGGCGAAGACCCGGAGGCGGCGCGTGACGAGGACGGCCTGCCCTACCCCGGCGACGGTCCGATGGTCAACTCCGGGCGCTTCGACGGCAAGGACAACCGGGAGGCGCACGAGGAGATCGTGGGCTGGCTGGAGTCGGAGGGCCGCGGCCGTCCCTCGGTCAACTACCGCCTGCGCGACTGGCTGGTCTCGCGCCAACGCTACTGGGGCGCGCCGATCCCCGTCGTCTACTGCGAGGAGTGCGGCATCGTCCCCGTGCCCGACGACCAGCTCCCGGTCGAGCTGCCCGAGATCGAGGACTACGCGCCCCGGGGCAGGAGCCCGCTGGCGGCGGTCGAGGACTGGGTCGCCACCGAGTGCCCGCGCTGTGGCGGTCCGGCCCGGCGTGAGACCGACACGATGGACACCTTCGTCGACTCCTCCTGGTACTTCATTCGCTACCTCGACCCCCAAAACGACGACGCGGCCTGGGATCGCGCGGCGGCCGACCACTGGCTGCCCGTCGACCAGTACATCGGCGGCGTCGAGCACGCGATCCTGCACCTGATGTACGCCCGCTTCCTCACCAAGGCGCTCGCCGACATCGGCCAGCTCGGCGTGCAGGAGCCGTTCGCCAACCTGTTCGCGCAGGGGATGATCACCCGCGACGGCGCGAAGATGTCGAAGTCGAGGGGCAACACCGTCAGCCCCGGCGAGTACGTCGAGCGCTACGGCGCCGACACCGCCCGCACCTACATCTGCTTCATGGGCCCGCCGGAGCGGGGCGGCGACTGGTCCGACGAGGGCGTCGAGGGCGTAAACCGCTTCCTCTCACGGCTCTGGCGTCTCTGCGGCGAGGTCGAGGAGCGGACCGCAGCGGGCGAACTGGGGGTGGAGGCGGAGGGCGAGGCACGCGAGCTGCTCGCCAAGGCCCACTGGGCGATCGACAAGGCGACCCGGGACTTCCAGCGCGGCTTCCAGTTCAACACCGCGATCTCGGCGGTGATGGAGCTGGTCAACGACGTCTATCGGCTCAAGGACGGCCTCTACGAGGACCCCGAGGGCGCCGCCGCGGTGCGTTTCGCGACGGCGACCGCGGCCTCGCTGATCTTCCCCTTCGCGCCGCACCTGGGCAGCGAGGTGTTCGAGCGACTCGCGGGCGAGCGGGTCTGGGAGCGGGCCTGGCCCGTGGCCGACCCAAGCCTGCTGGCGAGCGACACCGTGACGCTCGTCGTCCAGGTCAACGGCAAGCTGCGCGACCGGATCGAGGCCGCCGCCGACGCCCCCCGCGAGGAGCTGCTGCGCCTGGCCCGCGAGAGCGAGAAGGTAGAGCGGCACCTCGACGGCAGGGAGGTCGTGAAGGAGATAGTCGTGCCCGGCAAGCTGGTCAACCTCGTGGTCAGGTAGCCGCGGCTTCCCCGGTCGCCGGCCGCTTCTGGTAGAAAGCGCGCCCATGCTCGTCAGGCGTCTCGAGGACGCACCAGTTGAGGAGTGGCACCGGCTGCGCACCCACGTCCTCATGGACGCGGGGGAACTCGGCTCCCGCAACCTCTCCGTCACCTGGCTCTCGGTTCCGGCCGGGGCCGAGCAGGCGCTGCGCTCGCACGAGCAGTCCGAGCAGGCATACGTGGTGGTCCGCGGCGCCGGCACGATGTCGGTGGCGGGCGACACCCAGCAGGTTCGGGAGGGCGACCTGATCCTGGTCCCGCCGGCGACCGACCACTCGGTCGCCAACGATGGCGAGGCCGACCTGTCCTGCGTCTCGATCCAGTCGCCGCCCGTGGCCGCTGCCGAGCTGTACAGCGACCAGCTGGCCGAGGTCGCCGGTTACGACGACGACGACGATGTTGTTTAGCTAAGTCGTTCGATTGCGCGCGCCACGCGCGCGCCGGGCTGATCGAGGCTTCGGCCATGCCCGAGCTGAGCAGAGCCCAGGTCGTCGTCTACGGCGCGATCGCCGTCGCCCTGCTGTTGGTCGGGGCGCGGGCGATCAGGGCCGAGGGGGGTACGGGGAAGTCCTACGCCGCGGATTCGGCCGGGGGCAAACCGGCTTCGGGCGGGAGCTTCAGCCTCAGCGGCCAGGCTTCCGACGTCGTCGTCGACGTCACCGGCGCGGTCGAGCGTCCCGGCGTCTACCGCCTGCCGGCCGGAAGCCGGGTCAACGACGCGGTCCGGCGCGCTGGGGGTGCCGGCGCCAAGGCCGAGCTGGAAGCCGTCAACCTCGCCGCCCGCCTCGCCGACGGGCAGCAGGTGGTGGTGCCCGAGCGCGGTCCGGCGGGCGCCGCTGTTGCCACGGCGGGCGGAGAAGAAGAGGGGCCGATCAGCCTCGGCACCGCCACCGTCGAGCAGCTCGACACGATCGACGGCATCGGGCCGGTGACGGCCCAGGACATCATCGACTTCCGCGCCCAGCACGGCGGCCTCGCCTCGGTCGACCAGCTCGACCAGGTCTCCGGGATCGGGCCGGCGACGATGGAGTCGCTGCGCGCCCGGCTGCAGCCCTAGGCGGCCTCGGTGCGCTCTTCGCGCCCATCGCTGCCGATCCTGCTCGGGATCGTGGTGCTGGTCGCCGTCGCCCTCGTCCGCAGCGGCGAGATACGCCAGCGCGCGGAGGAGGGCCTGGGGCGCGGCATGCCCGCTCGCGAGGCCGAGCTTGCCCGCGGCTTCGTGCTCGGCGAGGACGACGGGATCGACGCGAAGACGGTCGAAGACTTCCGCCGGTCGGGCTTGAGCCACCTGCTCGCGGTAAGCGGCGAGAACGTGACCCTGCTGGCGCTGCTGGCGATGCCGCTGCTCGGAGCGCTCGGCATCCCCCTGCGCGAGCGCCTGGCCTGGGTCCTCGGGCTGATCGCCGTCTACGTGCCGGTGGCGGGCGCCGGGCCCTCGATCCAGCGCGCCGGGGTGATGGGCGCCGCCGGGGTGCTGGCGACGCTGGCGGGGCGTCGGGCGTCGCGCCTCTACGCGCTGCTGCTGGCGCTCGGCGTCACCCTGGCGGTCGATCCCGGCGTCGCCTCCGACGTCGGCTGGCAGCTCAGCTTCGCCGCCGTGGCCGGGATCTTCGTCCTCGTCGCGCCGCTGCGGGGGGCGATCGTGGCGCGGATCGGGTCGGGGGGCTGGCGCCGCGCCTTGGCCGAGGGCGCCGCGGTGACGATCGCCGCCACCCTTGCCACCGCGCCCCTGATCGCCTTCCATTTCGAAACGCTCTCGACCACGACGCTGCTTGCCAACGTGCTGGCGATGCCGGCGGTGGCGCCGGCGATGTGGCTGGGGATGGCGACCTCCGCCGCCTCCCAGGTCCCCGGCCTCCCGGTCGAGGCGCTCAACGCTCTAGACGCCCTGCTGCTCGGCTATATCGCCCAGGTCGCGACCTGGTGCGGGCGGGCAAGCTGGGCCGAGGTCCATGTCCGGCTCGGCGGCGCCGGCCTGGCCGGCTGTTACCTGGCCCTCGTGGCGGCGCTGGTGCTCGCCTTCCGCCTCGCTCGCCGCCGCAGGCTGGCGGCGGCGAGGAGGCGCGGTGGCGGTCATCGTGCGGCTCCTCGCCGGAAACATGGGGGACGCCCGGTCCAGCTCGCGATCGCGGCTCTCGCGGCGCTGGTCCTGGTGGCGACGCTCGTCGCCCCTGCGGGAGGTCCCAGCGCGGCGGAGCCGCTGCCGGGCCTGCGGGTCGAGGTCCTCGACGTCGGCCAGGGCGACGCGATCCTGCTCGAGCCCGCCGGCGCCCCGGCGGTGCTCGTCGACGGCGGCCCGCCGGGCGACGGCCTCGCCGGGAAGCTGAAGGACGCCGGCGTCGAGCGGCTCGGCGCCGCCGTCATCACCCACGACCAGTCCGACCACGCCGGTGGGGTCGAGGAGCTGCTCGGCCGCTTCCCCGTCGCCCGGCTCGTCTACGCGCGGCTGGGGCGGCAGCCGCTGGACGCCGCCCGAGCCGCTGGTGCCGTCCCCGTGCGCACGGCCGCCGGCGGCGAGCTACGCTCGGGCGGCCTCCGCCTGCAGGTCCTCTGGCCGCCGCGTGAGCTGCTGGCGGAGCCGGTGCCCGGTGCCGACCCCAACCAGCTGGCGCTGGTCCTCCTCGCCCGATGGCGCGACTTCTCGATGCTGCTCACCGCCGACGCCGAGGCGGAGTCGGTCCCGCTCGATCCCGGCCCGGTCGACGTCCTCAAGGTCGCCCACCACGGCAGTGACGACGCCGGCCTCGCGGCGTTGCTCGACCGCGCCAGGCCACGGCTGGCGGTGATCTCGGTCGGCGCCGGAAACCCCTACGGCCACCCGACCCCCCGAACCCTGGCGACGCTCGCCGCTGACGATATCCGCACTTTGAGGACCGATCGCGACGGCGACGTCGTCATCGACGTCAGCCGCCACGCGATCGAGGTCGGCATCGGCGGCTGACTGCCTAAACGAATGGCCGAATCGATATTGGGAGTTCCCGGCGGGAGGACTATCGGCGGGCGCTCGCAGGGCCGATGACTGGATAGATGCTCTCCAGGAGCGGACAGCTGCTGTCCCGGTTCGCGACCAAGCCGAGCCTCGCGGGAGACGGCCTGCTGGAAAGGATGCGAAGCACGACCTTCGCGCTGCTGGGAGTCACCGCGGCGGTCGGGCTCGGTCTCGTCGCGATCATCTCGCAGCAGGGATGGCCGTACCTCCCGTCCAGCCCGATCCCGGGCCTTTCCGGCGGACACAGTGCCGTTCACGACGCCACGGCTGTAGCACCGCCTCGCGTCCCGTCCCATGGCGCCGGGCATCGGGTTGGCGCAGGGGTTGGCCGTGCCGCTGCCAACCGGGGCGCGGGACCCCCCGAGCCGGCGGGCTCGCACCTGTCGGGATCGCGCCAGATAGCCGCGCCTGCCTCGCCACCGTCCAGCCCAGACGGCAGCCAGCCACCCGGCCAGGGCGCTCCAGAGCCGGCGCCAGCGGAACAGCCGCCGAGCGTGCCCCCGGCCCCTGCTCCCGCCCCAGCCCCGGCCACCCCTCCCGCGGCCGTATCCCCCTCACCGCCAGCGGCGTCCACGGCGAGCTCTCCCGCCAGCCACGGCAACGGCAACGCGTACGGGAAGTACAAGCCTTCCCCTGGCTCGAAGGAAAAGGGGTACCACCCCGAACCGCCTCCCCCCGCGCCTCCCGCCGCGGATTCGGCCGGCCCTTCGGGGACGGACGAATCCCAGTCCGCGGAGCCTGAAGGCCCCGGCAAGGGTCAGGGTCACGCCTACGGGCACTACGGGAAGTAGCGCCCCGACCGGGGAGGGCCGCGCCGGCATCTAGACTCGCCAGGTGGCCGAGGAGATGCAAGCGCTGTACCTGATCGCCGGCACCGACGGGGCGAAGATCGACGCCACGCGGGGACGGCTGCGGGCCCGCGCGGAACGCGAGGCGGGAGTGGACACGCTGGAGGTGTTCGAGCCCGGCGAGGGGCGGGGGATGCCCGACCACGAGGCCCTGTTGGCGGCGATCCCGGCGTTGTCGCTGATGGAATCGCGCCGTTACCTGCTCGCCGACGGGGTCGAGCGCTGGCGAGACCTTCAACTAGAGGCTGTCGCCGCCGCCGTCGGCGAGCTTCCGCCCGACCTCACCCTGGTCCTCATCGCCCGGGCCAAAGCCCCGCCGAAGCTTGCCCGTGCGGTCAAAGCCGCGAAAGGGGAGTTCCACGAGTTCGAGGCGCCGAAGGCGCGCGAAATGCCGCGAGCGCTGGTCGCCGACGCCCAACGGCTCGGCTTCCGGCTGGAGCCCGCCGCCGCCCGCGTCCTGGTCGCCCGGATGGGCGCCAATCCGGTGCGGCTGCACCACGAGCTGGAGCGGCTCGCGCTTTGGGCTGGCGATGGGGGCGAGGTCAGCGCCGGCGACCTCGAGGCGATGATCGCCGACACCTCCGAGGCCGCCGTCTGGTCGCTCGCCGACGCCCTGCTCGAACGCGACACCGCCGCCGCCCTGCGAATCGGCGAGCGGCTGATCGACCAGGGCGAGAACGTCACCGGGCTGATCTACGGCCTCGCCTCGCGCCTGCGCAGCGCCTCCGCCGCCGCCGGGCAGCTGGCGGAGGGAGCCCCCCCCAAGCAGGTCGAATCCTCGCTCAAGATGCACCCCTACGCGGCCAAGCAGCTCGTAGCGAAGCTTCGCGACACCGACGTCGATCACCTGCGCGCGGCCACCGAGGCATTGGCCGATCTGGAGCTCTGGTGCCGCGGCGCCGCCGACTACGGCGATCCGCTCGCATTCACGCTCGCCTTGCGCTCGATGGCCGCCTCGTAGGGGAGCGAAAACCAAGCAGGCCAAGGACGAGAGAGGGAGTGTGCTCTGCACATGACCGAACGAGGACGCCGGCCTGCGCCGGTTTGCAGCCCCCTACGAGGCGGCGATACGCGCGGCTTTGGACTTCTTGCGGGCCCCGGTGTTCTTGTGGAGGGCGCCCTTCTGCACGGCCTTGTCGATCTTCGAAACCAGATCGCGTTGCTCGGCCTCGATCGCGCTCCCGTCTCCGGCCTCGACGGCACTCTCGAGGCGGCGGAAATGGGTCTTCACCGTGCTGGTGAACAGCCGGTTCTCCGCGCGCTCGCGCTCGCTGCGTAGGATCCGCTTCTTCTGTGAGGCTATGTTGGCCATGTCGAGTGCCCGAGCGGGCGTCATGCCCGCTCCGGGCGGCCGCCGACTATAGCGACTGAGGCCCGTCCCGGTCGCACCCGAAATTTGGAATCGATCATCTAGCTTGGAGACCCCCAAGGCACCCGACACACCCGAGAGCGAGAAGGAGGCGCTCTCCTCCGACGCGGCCGTGAGGGCCGCGGAGGCCTTCGACCCCGGCGAGGAAACCGCCGGCGAGCCCGCCCCTGGCCGCCAGGCGGGCCGGATTGCCCGCTCGACCGCCTTCTTCTCGATCGCCACCGCGGCTTCGCGCGTCGCCGGCCTGGTGCGCGAGATAGTCGCCGCCAGCTACTACGGCATCAGCGGCCCGATGTCGGCCTTCACGATCGCCTTCCAGGTCCCCAACCTGGTCCGCAGCCTCTTCGCCGACGCCGCCCTGCAGCCCGCCTTCGTTCCCGTCTTCACCGAGCAGCTCGAGCAGAAGAACTACCGCGAGGCGTTCCGGCTCGCCTCGACCCTGCTCTTGATCGTGACCATGGTGCTGGGGGCGATCACCGCCCTCTTCGTTCTTGCCGCCCCGGTCGTGATGCCGCTCTTCGCACCCGGCTTCAAGGGCGAGATCCTCGACCTCACCGTCACCCTCTCCCAGGTTCTGTTCCCGATCCTGATCCTGCTCGGGATGAGCGGGATCGTCGTCGGCATCCTCAACAGCTACGACCGCTTCGGCGCCTTCGCGATCGCGCCGCTGTTCTGGAATCTGACGATCATTGCCGTGCTCGTCTTCGTCGAGCCCCTCTTCCATGGCCAGAACCGGATCTACGCCTACGCGATCGGCGTTCTCGCCGGCACCGTGGTGCAGCTGCTGATCCCTGCCTTCGACCTGCGCAACACGCCGTTCAAGTTCAGCTGGAGCTTCGAGTGGCGACACCCGGGCGTGCGGCGGGTGCTGCTGCTGATGCTGCCGGTGACGATCAGCCTCGGCCTGATCAACTTCAACCTGCTGATCAACAGCTTCTTCGGCAGCCTCGTCAGTAATGAGGCCCCGGCGGCGATCGACAAGGCCTTCCGCATCTACCAGCTGCCGCAGGGGATCTTCTCGGTGGCGATCGCCACCGTCCTCTTCCCGACCCTCGCCCGCTACGCCAGCCGCGGCGCGATCGACGACCTGCGGGCGACGCTGGCGAACGGGATGCGCCAGATCCTCTTCGTCCTGCTGCCGGCGGCGGCGGCCGTGCTCGCCCTCTCGGAGCCGATGATCCGCCTCGTCTACCAGCGCGGCGCCTTCGACGCGGCGGAGACGACGCTGGTCGCCACCGCCCTCTTCTGGTTCGCCTTCTCCCTGCCGACCAATGGCCTCTACCTGCTGCAGACCCGTACCTTCTTCAGCCTCCAGCGCCCCTGGATCGCCACCGGCCTCGCCGGCCTGGTCGTCTCGACCCTGGCGGCGTGGGCCCTCTACAAGCCGTTCGGGGCGGGCGGCATCGTCGCCGGCACGGGGATCGGCACCACCGCCGCCGCGCTCGCCCAGGCGGTGATCCTGCGACGGGAGCTGGGTGGGCTCGAGATTGGCCGCCTCTTCTCGACCTCGACGAGGATCACGATCGCCTCGTTGGCGCTGGCAGGCGCGAGCTATGGCGTCTGGCACCTCCTCGATGCGGCGCTCGCACGCGGCCTCTTCGGCCAGATCGTCTCGCTGGGCGGCGGTCTCGCCGTCGGCGCCCTCGTCTACCTCGGAGCCGCGCGCCTCCTTCGCATCGCCGAGCTGGAGCAGATCGTGCGCCTGCTGCGGCGCCGCTAGATGCTCGGCGTCGGCCGCTATCTGCTGGGGGCCGCCGAGCTGATGGCGCTCGCGAGCTTTGCCACGCTCGGGGCGGCCCGTGTCCGCTCCCGCCTGCTGTCGCGGATCGAGGGAGCGCCCGCCCACCTGGTCACCAGCGTCCTCGCGCTCGCCCTTCTGATCTGGGTGGCGGAGATACTCGGAACCGTCTCGCTGTTGAAGCCGCTGCCGTATCTCGTTGGCGTGGCC
>Ga0209647_1003450_pt1 | contig 12228 bp, 9 predicted proteins | sample GraSoi_2013_60cm_FD_185827 | JGI IMG/M metagenome (GOLD analysis project Ga0209647, IMG submission 185827) | Grasslands soil microbial communities from the Angelo Coastal Reserve, California, USA - Sample 9_17_2013_60cm (SPAdes) (version 2) | ecosystem: Environmental > Terrestrial > Soil >... | reverse complement strand
TGGAAAACCGTGTTCGGCGATTATCAGCCGCTGCCTTCGCCCTGGCGCCAGCAAGTGGCGTTCGATCGCACCGCCTATGGACGCACCCTGATCGACGAGCCGCACCGCTCGCATTCCTCGCGCTATGCGCAATTGATCGAAGATGTGCGCGACGACATCACCCGTTTTGAGCCGTTTTTTGCCGCCGCCATCCACGTGATCGATCTCGACAAGAAGCGCAACGCCGCGCTCGGGAGCATTTCGGAATTGTCGCCGCGCGAGCGCACTGATGCGGTCGCCCGCATGCAGGAGAACAGCCTGATCGTGCAGTGGGTGCAGCAATGCCTGGAGCGGCGGATCTCGTCCTACCGCTGGGCGCTGGAACGGCTGGTGATCCAGGCCCCGGACGGCGCCGCGCAAACCGCCAACCCGCCGGTCGCGGCGCAGCCCGTGATCGGGCACGCGGTGAGCGTGCGCGGGTAGCGGCCGACTCTTCCCCTCTCCCCTTGTGGGAGAGGGTGGCTTCGCCAACGGGTCGGCGCGAAGCGCCGCCCGATGATAAACTCCGCGAAGACGGAGGGGTCTGTATCCGCGGAGAGAACCCCTCATCCGGCACGGACTACGCATAGCCGATGCAAAGCATCGGCGTTCTTATTGAAAGAACGGCGGCCAAAGGCCGCCTATGGCCACCTTCTCCCACAAGGGGAGAAGGAAGGAGAGGCGAGAGCGCGCGAAATCGATTATGACCGGGCAAGCTTGGCGCGGCCTGTCTTCGGCCGCTGAATTCTCGCGATAAAATCCCGCAAGACCTCCGAGGGTGGCCGCTTCGAGCTATACGCCAATCCGACGTGGCGTTTTACCTTGACCTCGATCTCTCGCACGGCGACGTCCGGATTGGCGCGGGCGACGCCCTCCGGAACGATCGCAATGCCGACGCCGGCGGCGACAAGGGCCATCGCCCAATCTTCCGACTCCGCGATCGCCGCGGTTTTGCGCGATGCGGCAGCCTTGAAAAATTCGCTCTGCTCGCAATGGCAGCGGTCGATCATCGCGACGCCGGCAAAATCCGACACCCGAAGCCGGTCCTTCAGGGTGAGCGGATGCGACGGCGGCAGTGCCGCGACATAGCGATCGGTCCAGAGCGGTACAAAATGCTCGTCGGCGCGGACCATGCTTTTGGAAATGATCCGCGCGTCCGCAGCCTCGTCCGCGCCGACCAGGCGCAGCGCAACGTCGGATGCCGCAGTCAGCGGCTTCAGCAAGGCGACTGTTCTCGGCAAATCGAGGGTCCGCATCAGCCCAAGCGTCAGCGCGTGCCGCGTGGAGGGCTTTCTGAACAGATTTCGCGCCGCGTCCGCGTCGTCGATGATGCGGCGGGCGACCGCATGGAATTTTTCGGCCGCTTGCGTCGGCGCGACGCCCTTCTTGTGCCGGATGAACAGTGCCGTGCCGAGTTCGGCTTCGAGGTTGGTGATGGCCGCCGAGATCGAGGGCTGCGAGATGAAGCAGCGCCTGGCCGCCGCGGTCAGGTTGCGTTCTCTGAACACGGCCGAAAAATACCTGAGCTCGCGGATATCCATAGCTCTGTCCTATTGATAATATCAGATATCAATATTTTACCTATGATCCGCGACATGGCAAGCAGAACACCGGTCATCAAGAACAGGGACTTGTCATGCGCATCCACCATCTCAACACCGGCACCATGTGTCCGGCCGGGCGGCGTTTCGTGAACGGCACCGGCGGTTGCTTCAGCGGGCGCGGATGGTGTGTCACTGTTTGCTGATCGAGACCAATGACGGTCTTGCGCTGGTCGATACCGGCATCGGGCTCGACGACATCGCGCAGCCGCAGCGGCTCGGGCGCAGGTGGCTGCGGCAGACCGCGCCTCGGCTGGATCCGGCCGAGACCGCAGTTTCGCAAATCAAGGCGCTCGGTTATTCGCCAAGCGATGTGCGGCACCTCTTGCTGACGCATCTCGACCGCGATCATGCCGGCGGCGTTCCGGATTTCCCGAAGGCAAAAGTGCACGTCCATCGCACCGAACATGAGATGGCGGTCTCGCAAAAGATCGCGGCGCCCAAGGGCCGCTACATCACCGAGCAATGGCAGCATGGACCCGACTGGATGTTTTACGGGGAGGGTGGCGACGACTGGTTCGGTTTTAAAGGCGTGCGCGCGCTCGGCGATCGCGAGCCCGACATCCTGATGATTCCGCTGCCCGGCCATGCGCTCGGTCATTGCGGCATCGCGGTGCGCGGCAAGGACAAGTGGCTGTTGCACGCCGGCGACAGCTACTTTTTTCACGGTCAGTTGCAGGCCAAGGTGCGGATGCCGCTGGTTTTGGGTTACTTTCAGCGCAAGGTCGATATGGATCGCAAGGCGCGACTAGCCAATCAGGAGCGATTGCGGACGCTGAAGGCCAAGCACGGCGATGAAGTCACGATCTTCAACAGCCATGATGAAGTCGATTATGAGAATTGCCGGTGTGGCGGACATTTGGATCGGCCGCACGCTTAGCCATCTCGCCCCGCTTGCGGGGAGAGGTCGGATTCGCGCAATCGCGCCAATCCGGGTGAGGGGGAGTCGCCGCATAATTTGTGCTTCAGTATTCGTGGAGCCGGCCCCTCAACCCTCTCCCCGCGAAGAGCGGGGCGAGGGAGAAGGCGGCGCAACCTCGCGCTAGCTACCGCCTCGCGCGCGGTGCTTCCGCCTGTTTCGCCGGAGCTTCGGCCTGCACCTTGCAGCTCGATGAAGCGAGCGTGGCTTGCGCCTGCGGCATCAGGCCGGGCTCGGGCGCCAGGGCTTTGAGCACGATCAACCCTGTTGCGCTCGGGGAATCGATGATCAGCCGGTCGGCCGCGGTCACGTCTTCGTCTTCCGGCAATTCTTCGTGCTGGGCATCGGTCATGAGATCGAGCTCGATCACCTTGCGTCCCGCAGAGCGGTCGTTGATGGCGTAATAGGCGACCTCGTTGCGGGTATAGAACGACACCGACGTATAGGCCTGGCTGACCGGGACTGTGAGTTTGATCGCGCCGCCGGAGAGGTCGTAGCGGCAGATCGCGACCGCGAATGCCGGGTCCATGAATGGCATCGGCGCGTTGTTCGGATCGGTGAGTGCCAGCGGCGTCACGGCGTTGAGTTTTGTCAGCGGCGTCAGCCGCGAATAGGCATCCTGGGTCGCGATCCGCGGCAGCGCCAGCACGCTGACGAGGTGCACGACGCCGCCCAGCAGCACGCCCGCAATAATCGTGAACAACAAGCGGATCACGGGCACCCCACCATCGCAATGGAAGGCATCGGCGCATCGCGCGGCGCGCGGGTCGCTACGCCTACCGGCGTATCGTAAAGCCGCAGCATCAGCGCATACCGCTCGATCCCTCCGGTCGGCAGCCAGTTTCCGGCGCGCGATCGCGACGCCACGCGAATCTCGAACGCGCCATCGGCGCCGCGGATGATTTCCTGGCTGGTAAAACCATAGCGCTGCAGCGAATTCGCCACCAGCCGTCCTTTCTGGTCGTACAAGGTCAAGGTCCAGAACCGCGCGGCGGGCGTGACGCCAGAGACGACGACGTCGCAGCGCCCATCGAGCGGCCGCTTGCGGTCGTCGGTGGTTGCCGAGAACGCGACGCCGTCGCCGGTGCCGACCGGCAATTCGCCGCTGCGCGCGATCGAGGCGCGCGAATAGGGATCGACATCGGCGGTTCCCGTTTTAGGCCGGGCGGTCCAAGCGCCGATCGTGAGTGTGCCCAGGTCCGTACCGCGCGTCGCGGTCATCCAGGTCATGCCGAGGCCGACGACGGTCGCCAGCATCAGTGCCAGCAGGGTGACGAAGACAAGCCGCACGGTTAGTTCTTGCGCGCTGTCGGCGGAGCCGGGTTACCCGGCACGGCTGCCGCAAAACTGTCGGGGAATCCGACGGAGTTGGACGACACCGGTTTTGCCGGTTTTGCCGGCTCGCCCGCGGTCCTGGCCGCATCGTCGAGCATCTTTTCCACCTGCACCAGGATATCCGCGCCGCGCTTGGTCAGGACCGGCGGCGGTCCTGGCTTGATTTCAGGCGGCTTGGGCGCGCCGGGGGCGGCGGATGCGACCGGCGTCGGCGGTCTGGGGCCCGCCGCCGGATAGCCGGGGATGTCCCTGATCTCGACGCCCTGATGCGCCACGGCCATGATGTCGTGCCAAGTCTGCGCCGGCAGCGAGCCGCCGGTCATGCGGTTGGTCGGCGAGTAATCATCGTTGCCGTACCAGATGGCACAGACGAAGTTGCCCGTGTATCCGACGAACCAGGCGTCGCGATAGGCGTTGGTGGTGCCGGTCTTGCCGGCGGTCGGAATGCCGTCCAGCGCTGCGCGCCGCGCGGTGCCTTCGCTGACGACGTGGCTCATCATGCCGACCATGTCGGAGGCGACCGACGCTGGAATGGCCTGCAGCGGCTTCTTGCCGTCGCGATCAAAACGCCAGACCAGGTCGCCGGCGCCGGTGCGGACTTCCAGCACCGCATGCGGCGTCACCGACCTGCCCTTGTTGGGGAAGGTCGCGTAGGCGACGGCATGTTCGAGCACGGTGACTTCGTCGGCGCCGATCGGCAGCGACGGCGTATCCGGCAGCGGTGCCTTGATGCCGAAGCGGCGCGCGACCTTGACGATCTCGGCGCGGCCTCTCTTGGCGGACTCCCACTGGTTTTTCGAATTGTTGCTGAGCCTGCTGCCGATCGCGATCGACAGCTTTACCGGCACCACGTTGATCGAGCGGGTAATCGCCTGCGTCAATGTCACATTGCCGGAGTAGGAATGGCCATAATTTTGCGGACACCAGTTGCCGAGGCAGACGGGACCGTCGACCACGATCGAGGTCGGCGTAAAACCGTTCATCAGTGCGGTCGAGTAGACATAGGGCTTGAACGAGGAACCAGGCTGCCGGTAGGCATCCACGGCACGGTTGAACTGGCTGGCGCCATAGTCGCGTCCGCCGACCATGGCGCGGACGCCGCCGTCGAGATCGGCGACGACGGTCGCGGCCTGCGTCGCATGATAATCGCGGCCGAACTGGCGCAACTGGTTTTCGATCGCATCTTCCGCGGCGCGCTGCACGTTCATGTCGATCGCGGTGCGGACCACGAACACCCGCTCGGTGTAGGATTTCGGAAACGTATCGACCAGCTTGCGCATCTCGTCGAACGCCCAGTCGAGATAATAGTTCGGCGAATTCTCGTCGCGGCGATCGACCGCGGTGGCCGGGTTGCGCCGCGCGCCGAACACCTGGCCCTCGGTCATGAAGCCGGCGTCGACCAGATTATCCAGCACCACGTTGGCGCGGGCGCGGGCGGCGGGCAGGTTGATGTGGGGGGCGAACTTGGTCGGGGCCTTGAACAGGCCGGCCAGCATCGCGGCTTCCGCCAGATTGACGTCGCGCACCGACTTGTTGAAATAGAAATGCGCCGCGCCGTCGACGCCGAAGGTGCCGCCGCCCATATAGGCGCGGTCGAGATAGAGTTTTAGAATCTCGTTCTTGGAGAGGCGCGTCTCCAGCCAGATCGCGAGGAACGCTTCCTTGACCTTGCGCTCGATGGTGCGCTCGTTGTTGAGGAACAGGTTCTTGGCGAGCTGCTGGGTGATCGAGGAGCCGCCCTGGCGCACGCCGCCGGCCTGCGCATTGGTCACCAGCGCGCGCGCGGTGCCGGCGATGTCGATGCCGAAATGCTCGTAGAAGCGGCGGTCTTCGGTGGCGAGCGTTGCCTTGATCAGATTGTCGGGAAAATCCTCGAGCGGAATCGAATCATTGTGCTTGATGCCGCGGCTGCCGATTGGGTTGCCGTAGCGATCGAGGAACGTCACCGCGAGGTCGGATTTCTTCAGCCAGTCCTCGTCGGCGGTTTCGCGAAAGGCCGGCACGGCCAGCGCCAGCATCAGGATCAGGCCGCCGAGCCCGATGGTGGCGGCTTCCGACAACGGTTCGATGAAGACCCAGCGCTTCCAGCGGCCGACATAGAAACGGTCCATGAAGGTCGAGTAACGCTCATAGAGCTCGCGTGCGCCTTTGGCGGAAGAGAACAGCGTCGAATCGATGCGCGCGTCGAGATCCAGCATCCAGTGCCGGACTTTTTGCTTCCATCGCGGTGGTATGATCTGACGCACCGAAGCCCTTGGTCAGTCCGAAAGCGCTTCAAGCACCCATAGGGCACCCTGAGACGTCTTGCGGGAATGTTGCGGCGAACCCAAGGCGCTTTTGCGTCTCTGGGGACTCACTGTCGTTCTATCCGAGCAGGAGCCACAAACCAATGGTGGGCTTACGATTTTGATCCACAGGGCTAATGCTGCCCGGGGGCTTTTGCGATGCCGCGAACAACCCCACTTGCAGCTTTGGCGTCACGGCCGCAAGAAGGGCCTGACCGCTCGCTGTCCAACCCGCCGGGAAGCATGACCGCACCGCCCAAGCCGCCCTCGGGCCAAGAGGGATTCTTCTGGAAAACCAAGACGTTGGAAGAGATGTCCGGCGCCGAATGGGAGAGCCTGTGCGACGGTTGCGCGCGCTGCTGCCTGGAAAAGCTCGAAGACGAGGATACCGGCAAGATCTATTTCACCCATGTTTCCTGCAAATTGCTGGATTCAGGGTTATGCGCCTGCAAGGACTATGCGAACCGGTCCGACCAGGTTCCCGACTGCGTCCGGCTGACGCCGAAAAACGTCCGCACCCTGAACTGGCTGCCGCCGAGCTGCGGCTACCGGCTGGTGGCCGAGGGCCGCGATCTCTATTGGTGGCATCCGCTGATTTCGGGCGATCCCAATACCGTGCACGAAGCCGGCGTCTCGGTGCGCGGGCGGGTGCAGGGCACCGAGAACGAGATTGCGGACGCCGATCTCGAAGATCATATCGTGCAATGGCCGGCGCTGCTGCCGAAACGGGCGCGGCTGAAAAAGCGGCCAAAATCCTGACGTTCGATCACGCGATTGCGATGGTGCCCTCGCGGGACGCACCCATGCGCGTAGGCCGCTGCCGCAGGTTGGATTTGCCGTCTAGATAGTGATCGATAGAACGATTCCCTTACGGCATTGAGCCGCGCAGTAAAATATACACCAAATGAACAAGTATGAACGGCAGAGCCGTCACCCTGCCGACCAACAGACATTGCCCGAGGATATCGCAGGCGAGATAGCGCGGTTGCCGACCGAGGTGATCGAACTCTCTGATGCGCCGCCGATCGCGCCAAGGGCGCCGCTGACGCCGCGCGAAGTCCGCACCATCCTGATGAGCCTGTTGCTGACGATGTTTCTGGCCGCGCTCGACCAGACCATCGTGGCGACCGCGCTGCCGACCATCGGCCGGCAATTTGGCGACGTCTCCAGCCTGTCCTGGGTGATCACGGCCTATCTGCTGGCATCGACTGCGGTGGCGCCGGTGTTCGGCACGCTCAGCGACATCTATGGCCGCCGTGTCATGATCATCGCGTCGCTGGTGCTGTTCATCGCGGGCTCGATCCTGTGCGCGCTGGCGCCGAACATGTCGATCTTGATTCTCGCGCGGGGCCTGCAGGGGCTCGGCGGCGGCGGCATCATGCCGGTGGTGCAGACGGTGATTTCCGACGTGGTCAGCCCACGCGAGCGTGGCCAGTATCAGGCCTATTTCAGCGGCGTGTGGATGGCGGCCGGTGTCGGCGGGCCGGTGCTCGGCGGCTTGTTCGCCGAACATCTGCACTGGTCGATGATCTTCTGGATCAACGTGCCGCTCGGGCTCGCCTCGCTCGCGATGCTGCTGCCGAACATGGCAAAGATCCCGACCTTTCACCGCCGCCGCAAGATCGACTGGCTCGGCGGGGTGCTGCTGATGGCCTCCGCCGTCGTGTTCATGCTGGTGCTGACATGGGGCGGCAACCGCTATCTCTGGCTGTCGCCGACGATCATGGCGATGCTGGGCGCATCGGTCGCGCTGGCGCTTGGCTTCGTATGGCAGGCCGGCAGGGCCGAAGAGCCGTTTCTGCCGATGTCGCTATTGGGCGGAACAGTGGTGCCCTACGCGATGGCCGCCGGCGGCTTCGGGCTCGGCGCGATGATCGGGCTGACGGTGCAGCTGCCGCTCTATTACGAGGTGGTCTATCATCTCACAGCAAGCGAAGCGGGGCTGGCGCTGATTCCGCTGGCGGCGATTTCAACGGGAGGCGCTGCGATCGCCGGCCGGACCCTGATGCATGCCAAGCATTACAAGCGCGTGGCGATCATCGGTACGTTGTGCGCGACCTTGATGGGCTGTGCGCTGACGGCGGCGACGGCGCCGCCGCTATGGGCTCTATTGGTGCTGCTGTCGCTGTTTGCAGTCGGGCTCGGCACCATCTTTCCGGTCAGCGTGGTATCGATCCAGAACGCAGTCGCGCGCTCGCAGGTCGGTACCATCACCGGCGCGCTGAATTTCTTCCGCGCGCTGATGTCCTCGTTCACGGTGGCGGCGTTCAGCGCGATTCTCCTGATGGCGCTGGGCGCGGACATTTCGCTCTCCGGAGAGCATCGTGGACCGCTGAATTCGATTGCTCCCGCCGACATGGTCGCGGCGTTTCGGTATGTGTTCGCCGCCGCCACCGCCATGCTCGCCGCCGCCGCGCTGTGCATGATGGCGATGGAAGAAAAGCCGCTGGCCGGCCCGGCCAAGCGCGTCGAGATGGCGGAGTAGGGCGCGGCGCGCCAGCCGCTAGCGCTCTCGCCTCGGCGATCTCCCTGCTATCGCTCGGCCGCGATTTGATCTAACAGCGGCACCAGCAAATCAGCCATCGTTCAAGACAAGGAGCCGGCCATGAGCAAACCCTCGATCGAGCAGATACGGATGGGCTGCGAAGGTATCGCCTTCTGCATCGCGCGGACCCTGATCGAACGCGATCCCTCGCTGAAGGCGCCGATGCGCGCCAATCTACGCAAGATGTGGGAGCTCCTGGAGGAGCGCGAGGACCAGGGCGCCGCCGACATGGTCGACGTCATGATCAAGGCGCTGAACGATCCCGCGTTCTTCAAGCCGTGAGTTTTTTGGGTCGTAGGGTGGGCAAAGCCACCGCGTCGCGCGATGCGCGCCCGATGATAGACTCCGCGTGCCCACCATCCAACATCGCGATCGCAGCGTGGTGGGCACGGCGCAAAGAGCGCCTTTGCCCACCCTACACCTTAGATTAACTCGCCTGTTCCAGCCTTGTGTCGATCTCCTCCCGCAGCAGGGCAAAATCGATCGGTTTTGTCAGCAGCCCGATGGCGCCGCCCTCGATCGCCTTGCGCCTGGTATCGGGATCGCCATAGGCGGTGATCATGATGACGGGCACGTCGGGCCGGATCTCCTTGACCTTGGGCAGCATCTCGAGGCCGGTCATGCCGGGCATGTTGATGTCGGAAAGGATCAGGATCAGGGTTTGCTCAATCGTGGTGGCAATGCGCGCCAGCGCGTCCGCCGCCGAAATCGCAAACTCCATCACAAAACGCTCCGAGCGCAAATCGCGGCGGAATTGCTGACGGAACAGCGCCTCGACGTCGGGCTCATCGTCGACCACAAGAACCAAAATGCTCACGTCGCGACCTCTAATTTTGCTTTTAATTTTGCTTTGAAAGAATGCTCGTCCGCGGCAGGACGATGCGAAATTCCGTGAAATGTCCGGGTTCGGTCTCGACATCGATGGTGCCACCGTGTTGTTTCACGATGATGTCGTGGCTCATCGAAAGTCCAAGCCCGGTTCCTTCACCGGCCGGCTTTGTCGTGAAGAACGGGTTGAACATCTTTTCCTTGACCTCGGCCGAAATACCCGTGCCGTTGTCGCGAATCCGGATTTCGACGGTGTCACCGAGGCTTCGCGTGGTTGCGCTGACGACCGCCTCAAATCCTGTGCCGCCATTTTCCATCTTGCGCTTAGTGACGGCATAGAATCCGTTCGAGATCAAATTCAGGAATACGCGGGTAATCTCCTGCGGAAACACTTCGATCATGCCCGCCTTCTCGTCGAAATCGCGTTGTAGGGTCACATTGAACTGCGGCTTTTCGGCGCGCGCGCCATGATAGGCGAGATTGAGGCTCTCATCCAGCAGCGCGTTGATATCCACGGGCCGATGCTCGCCGGAACCTTCGCGCGAATGCAGCAGCATGTTCTTGACGATGGAATCGGCGCGCTTGCCGTGCTGCACGACCTTTGCGAGATTGTCCTTCAGCGTCTGCGTGATTTCGCCGACTTCCTGGCGGACCTTGTCGTCGAGCGTGGCGGGCGCGAGCACCTCGTTCAATTCATCGGTCAGCTCGGCTGACAGACTTGCGAAATTGTTGACGAAATTCAGCGGGTTCTTGATCTCATGGGCAATGCCGGCGGTGAGCTGGCCGAGCGAAGCGAGTTTCTGGGTCTGCACCAGCCGATCCTGCGCGGTGCGCAGGTCCTCCAACGATTTCGACAGTTCCCGGGTGCGCGCCTGCACCTGTTCGAACAGGCGGACGTTGCCGATCGCGATCACGGCCTGATCGGCGAAGGTTTCAAGCAACGCGATTTGCTTTTCGCTGAACGGATGCACCTCGGTGCGGCGAAGCACGATGGTTCCAATGCTTTCGCCTTCGCGCAGCAAAGGCACGCTCAAAATACTGCGGTGGCCCATCCGTTGCGACAATTCCTGGCCGAGGGGAAATTCGTCGCCCTCGGCAAGAAGATCGTGGACGTGAATCGGCTTGCGGTCGACGAATGCTCGTCCGGCCGTCCAGTTTCGATTGATCGGCAATTTCTCGAAGCTGATCGGTATAGGACCGTGATGCGCGCAAAAACGCAACTGGTCACCATCGCTCAACAGTACGGCGGCGTCATAAGCGTCGCAGAGCTCGCGCGCCGAGTCGACAATGGCTTTGAGGACCGGCGCGACATCGGTTGGCGAGGACGCGATCACGCTGAGGATATTGCTGCTTCCGGTCTGGTAGGTCAGCGCCTCCGTGAGTTCGCGGGTTTTTGCCTGCACCTCGTCGAACAGCCGGACGTTCTCGATGGCAATCACGGCCTGGTCGGCAAAGGTCCTGACCAGTTCGATCTGCTTTTCCGCGAACGGTCGTACCGTTCGCCGTGCCAGGACGATAGCGCCAACAGGCTTGCCTTCGCGCAGCAAGGGCACTCCGAGAAAGGTGCGAGGATTGCCGCTCAGCTGCTGGCCCTCAAAATCATACTCGGTATCGGCGAGCACATCCTCGACATGAACAACGCCACCCTCCAGCAGGGCCCGCCCGGTGATCGTGCTCCGCCCGGGCCGGACCGGAATATCCTTGGCATATTTTGCGAACTCGGGCGGAAACCCGTACGAACCGGCCCGATAGTAAACGTCACCGGTTCGCCGGGTGATCGCGGCCATGTCGGCTTCGCAGAGTTTTGCGGCCGACTCGACAAGCGTGTCGAGCACGGCTTGCAAATCGAACGCCGAGCGGCTGATCACCTTGAGCACGTCGGCTGTCGCGGTTTGCTGTTGCAGCGATTCCGTGAGGTCACGTGTGCGGGCCTGCACCTCCTCGAACAGCCGTACGTTCGAGATCGCGATCACGGCCTGGTCGGCAAAAGTCTGGACCACCTCGATCTGACGCTCGGTGAATGGCGTCAGATGCGATTGGCGCATGGTGATGACGCCGATCGCCGTGCCCTCGCGCATCAGCGGAACCGAGAGCAGCGCCCGGCGCTGTCCGACGGCCATCGGGCCCTGGCCGAATTCGGGATCGGCGCCGATGTCGGGAATATGCACCGTGCGCTTCTCGCGCGCCGCTCTCGAGGTCGACGAGCCGGCTTGACCGAGCGCGATTGGATTGTTTTGCAGAAACTCCATATATTCCGGCCTCGCGCCCGAGGCCGCCGCGATGTGGAATCGTCCGTCTTTCAACAGGAAAATGGTCGAGGTTTCGGTGCCGCACAAATGCCGGGCTGTACCGACGATCACGTCGAGCACCGGCTGCAGCGTATCCGGCGAGCTCGAGATGACTTTCAGCACATCGGATGTCGCGGTCTGGAACTCCAGCGACTCGCGCAAATCCTCGGTGCGGGCCTGCACCTCTTCGAACAGGTGAACGTTGCCGAGGGCGATCACGGCTTGATCGGCGAAGGTTTGCAGCAAGGCGATCTGTTTGTCGCTGAAAGGATGCACGTCGATACGTCGAAGGACAATTGCTCCGATGCTCTCGCCCTCTCGCAGCAGCGGCACGCTCAAAATTGTGCGATGGCCTCCCTCGAAACGCGACAACTCCTGTGCTTTTGGGAGTTGATCGCCTTCAGAGGAT
>Ga0209647_1003449_pt1 | contig 12229 bp, 13 predicted proteins | sample GraSoi_2013_60cm_FD_185827 | JGI IMG/M metagenome (GOLD analysis project Ga0209647, IMG submission 185827) | Grasslands soil microbial communities from the Angelo Coastal Reserve, California, USA - Sample 9_17_2013_60cm (SPAdes) (version 2) | ecosystem: Environmental > Terrestrial > Soil >... | reverse complement strand
TTGGCTCACCATCGTCATGGCTGGGCTCGGGCTACTCTTCGGCCTTCTGATGCTCGTGGTCGCCATTGGCGGATTGGCAAGCGCTTTACGCTGAACGCTCGCAATGGGTCGAAAGCGGACCCTACGCTAATGTCCGCAATGGGTGGAAAACGGACATTACGTGAGGAACGAAAGATCCCGGCCGCCCGCACTACTTGCCGCTGTGCCGCCCGAATGAGAGAACGACGCCCCCCACGACGGTGCTGTCGTTGATAACTAAGCCGTCGTCCTTGAACAGGTGGTAGTCGTACCCCACGAAAACCCCGACATGGCTGAAGATCGAGTGGCTGACGTAGCCTCCGACAAACGGGCCGACGATGGTGTCGTGGGTGGTGGTTGCGCTCGTGGTCGTGCAACCCGCGGGCGGGCCTGAAGGCCCGCCCGAACCCGTGCCGCAGAAACCTTCGGCTTGTGTAATGGTCGAGCTGGCGACCGAAGCGCCGCCGTGTACACCGAGCTGCAACCAACCGACAGGGATGACAACTCGAACGCCGAAATTGCCCATGCTGAAGCCGGCCGTCGTGTGGATGAAAGTGGAGGGCGGCGGCCCACCGCCGAGAGTCTTGATGATGGAGTTATCCACCCACTGGAAGCCGGCTGTCGGGCCGACCAGCACCCGGTTGCCGAGCGGGAACAGCACGGCACCGTCGAATCCCGATGTCGACGGCGTATTCCCATTTATGATGGTAGCCCCGCCGAACCCCCGCAGCTGGAACTGGATGCCCGCGCCCGTCGTGCTCATGCTGGTTTGCGTTTTCGGCAGCGGGGGCTTAGGGGCAACGGGAGGCGGCACGGTCTGGGTAGCGGCCGGCTGCGGGCACGGGAAGCGAACGAAGGTGCGACCGCCGCCAGAAGCGTGCTGGCCGTCGGGGTCAGGTTTCGTTCCCCGGGGCACGACTTCTGTCGCTTGCTTCCCGGTCGCAACGTCGATCCACGCCCCCTCAGTAAGAACGAAGGTGCGACCGCCGCCAGAAGCGTGCTGGCCGTCGGGGTCAGGTTTCGTTCCCCGGGGCACGACTTCTGTCGCTTGCTTCCCGGTCGCAACGTCGATCCAACACGCTCTCGGCGGCTGCGCGACCGCGATCTGCGGCACGAGGGCGATGGCCAGAAACGCAGCGAGCGAAAGCCAGCCGAGACGGCCACGTGGCGAACCACACCAGACGCCGTCGGTCATCGGCGCTCCCCCCAATTCGTTAGGCTAAGCTTAGCAGGTTTCAAGCTCGGTCGCAAAAGTTTGGCTGCTTTGGTACTCTTACCGGTACGCTCACCGACTCCCTTGGGCCGAAAAGCTGCCGCAGCCCTAATGTCCGCTATGGGTCGAAAGCTGCCATTAGCACCGGCGAAACGAAAAAGGGCCGCCCCAGTGGGACGGCCCTTCGTTGTTCCTGAATGAGGCACGTCACGAAGTGAATTCGTGACGTCGATCGTGTCTCACTCGCGGGTTTAGCCGCTCGCTCGCACGTCGGCCGGCATTCGCGCTCTCTTCGACATAAGCTGCCGTCTGCTGCGCAGAACGCTCATTTATGCTCGGGCGCTCCTGCTTACCCCAACATCTCCTGTTCCAATTTCTTCGCCATTTCCTCGATATTTTCCGGCGGCCAGCCGGGGATGTCCATGCCCAGCCGCAGCCCCATCGAGGCCAGCACTTCCTTGATCTCGTTGAGCGACTTGCGGCCGAAGTTCGGGGTCCGCAGCATCTCGGCCTCGGTCTTCTGGACCAGGTCGCCGATGTAGATGATGTTGTCGTTTTTGAGGCAATTGGCGCTGCGCACGCTGAGCTCCAGCTCGTCGACCTTCTTGAGCAGATAGCGGTTGAGCTGGTTGGTGTCGGCCGGCGTCGTATCGGCCATCGGCATCGCCGCCTGGCCGATCATCGGCGACGGCATCCTGACCTGGCTGTCGTCGAAGTGGACGAACAGCTGCAGCTGGTCCTGAAGGATCCGCGCGGCATAGCCGAGCGCGTCCTCCGGAGCGACGGTGCCGTCGGTCTCGAGCGTCAGGGTGAGCTTGTCATAGTCAAGCTCCTGCCCGACGCGGGTGTTCTCGACCTTGTAGGCGACCTGGCGGACCGGGCTGTACAGCGCGTCGACCGGGATGAGGCCGATCGGCGCGTCGGCCGGGCGGTTGGCGATCGCGGGCACATAGCCTTTGCCGATGTCGACCGTCAGCTCCATGTTGAGCGTCGCGCCTTCGTCGAGGTGGCACAGCAGCAGGTCGGGGTTGGTGACCTCGATGTCGCCGCTGACCGCGATCATGCCGGCGGTGACGTCGACCGGGCCGGTCGCGGACAGGTGCAGCCGCTTGGGGCCTTCGCCTTCCATCCTGAGCGCGATCTGCTTGACGTTGAGCACGATGTCGGTGACGTCCTCGCGGACGCCGGCAAGGCTCGAGAATTCATGCAGCACGCCGTCGATCTTGATCGAGGTGACGGCGGCGCCCTGAAGCGAGGACAGGAGCACCCGGCGCAGCGAGTTGCCGAGCGTCATTCCGAAGCCCCGCTCGAGCGGCTCGGCGACGAATACCGCGCGGTGGCGGCCTTCGCCCCCGCCGGCCTTCTTCTCCAGCGCGCTGGGCTTCTTCAGTTCCTGCCAGTTCTTTGCATTGACGGCCATGTTCATCCCTTGGCAGTTGGGGACCTTAGTCCCTGATTTCAAATTTCGTTTCGTCATCCCCGGCTTGATCGGGGACCCCGCGAATTCCTTAGACTCTCCGGCGCTTGCTCGGCCGAACCCCATTGTGCGGGATCGGAGTCACGTCGCGGATCGAGGTGATCGTAAAGCCGACCGCCTGGAGGGCGCGGAGCGCGCTTTCGCGGCCCGATCCTGGGCCCTTGACCTCGACCTCGAGCGTGCGGACGCCGTGGTCGGCGGCTTTCTTGCCGGCGTCTTCGGCCGCGACCTGGGCGGCGTAGGGCGTTGACTTGCGGCTGCCCTTGAAGCCCATCGTGCCGGCGCTCGACCAGGCGATCGCATTGCCCTGCGCGTCGGTGATGGTGATCATCGTGTTGTTGAAGCTGGCGTTCACGTGGGCGACGCCGGCGGAAATGTTCTTGCGCTCTCGTCTGCGAACGCGCTGCGGTGCCTGGGCCATTTTATTTCGTTCCTAATCCCTGAAAATCCAAACCGCTCAACGGGTCCGATCCGATCCGCTCATCCTGAGTAGGGACTGAGCAATTTCGAAGGCCCGTATCGAAGGAAGGACCCTATTTCTTCTTGCCCGCGATCGGCTTGGCCTTGCCCTTGCGGGTGCGCGCGTTGGTGTGCGTGCGCTGGCCGCGGACCGGCAGGCCCCGGCGGTGGCGAAGCCCGCGGTAGCAGGCGAGGTCCATCAGCCGCTTGATGTTCATCGCGGTATCGCGGCGAAGGTCGCCCTCGACGCTGTAATCGCGGTCGATCGTCTCGCGGATGTGGAGCACTTCCTGGTCGGAGAGGTCCTGGACCCGCTTTTCGGGCGTGATTCCGAGCTGCTGGGTGATCTTTTTGGCCGTGGTGCGGCCGATACCGTGGATGTAGGTCAGCGCGACGCGCTTGTTGGTGGGGATGTTGACCCCGGCGATACGAGCCATTCTTTATCCTTCTTCAGCTCCACAGGGCGCCAACCGCCCCATCTCGACGCTAAAAAGTCCCGAGCTCCTAAACGAAAAACCGACGCGCGCACGAGTGCGCCGCCGGAAACCGGTGGAACGGGATGAGTGCGAAATAGGATTCGCTTGACCCCAAGTCAAGAGAGAGGCGTTACGCGCGCGTGCAGGAAAGACGCATCCACCAGGTCTTCGTCGTCAGCGTTGCCGCCAAAGGGCTGCATGCGCTGATCGAAATAGCCGGCGGCCTCGCGCTCTACCTGTTCAGCGCCGACGCGATCGGCCGCTGGGTCGACCATGTCGACCCCCATGAATGGGTGGCGCGGCACCTCAACCTCGGTGAGCAGCGCTTCTTCGCATTTTATCTGTTGAGCCACGGGCTGGTGAAGGCGGTGCTGGTCGTCGGGCTGCTGCGGCAGAAGCTCTGGGCCTATCCGGCGAGCGTCGCGGTCTTCGGCCTGTTCATCGTCTACCAGCTCTACCGCTACAGCTGGACGCACGATGTGGCACTCATCGCCCTTTCCATTTTCGACCTGTTCGTGATCGCGCTCGCCGTTCACGAATACCGGCTGTTGCGGAAGCACCTCCCCACCCACTAAGCGGTCGGCCATGAAGCGCCTGACCCTCGCCGGCGGGATTCCCGATAGCCTCAAAGGCGCGGTCGTCGGGCTCGGCAATTTCGACGGGTTCCACCTCGGCCACCAGGCGGTGGTCGGGCGCGCGATCCAGCGCGGCTTCCACGAGCGGCGCCCGGTGATCGTCGCGACCTTTGAGCCTCACCCGGTGCGCTATTTCAAGCCCGACGTCCCACCGTTCCGGCTGACCACGCTGGACCAGCGCGAGAGGCTGTTCGCCCACGCCGGCGCCGACGCCATGCTCGTGTTCGAGTTCGGCGAGGATCTGCGATCCACCAGCGCCGAGGATTTCGTAACCGAACTGCTGGCCAGTCGGCTTGGGGCGGCGGGCGTCGTCACCGGCGACGATTTCACCTTCGGCAAGATGCGCGGTGGCGACGTCCAGTTGCTGAAAAGGCTGGGCGCGGAGCACGGCATCGCCGCGGAAACGGTGGCGTCGGTGCTGCTCGACGGACAACGGATCTCGTCCGGTCGGGTCCGCGACGCGCTGCTCGCCGGCGATACGGGCAGCGCGACCAGGCTGATGAGCCGCGACTTCGCGATCGAAGGAGTCGTGCAGGAGGGGGACAAGCGCGGGCGCGAGCTTGGCTATCCGACCGCGAACATGGTTCTCCGCGAATATCTGCGGCCGCGCTACGGCATCTACGCGGTGCGGGCGACGCTCGAAGACGGGAGCGAGCATCCAGGGGTCGCCAGTCTCGGCGTTCGGCCGACCTTCGACCCGCCGACCGAGCTGCTGGAGACACACCTGCTGGACTTTGGCGGCGACCTTTATGGCCAGAAGATCGAGGTCGCGCTGCATGCCTTCATTCGCGACGAGAAGAAGTTCGAGGATGTCGGCGCGCTCGTCACCCACATGCGGCGCGACGAAGCGCAGGCGCGGCATTTGCTCGCGCTAGACTAGCGGCTTGCACGGCGTCGGGGCCGGGCCCAGATGGGCCGCATGGCAACGATCCACGATTTCCACGCGCATATCTATTACGATCCTGAACAGGTCGCTGAAGCGCAGGCGTTGGCGCGCGAGGCGCAGCAGCGGTTCGGTGTCGCCGTTGGCCATTTCCACCTTCGGCCGGTCGGGCCGCATCCGCGCGGCAGCTGTCAGCTGACCGTCCCGACCGAGCGCTTCGGCGACTTCGCGAGATGGGCGGTGCTCAACCGCGCCGGACTGACGATCTTCGCCCATGCCGAAACCGGCGAGGACCTCGCCGATCATACCGAGCATGTGATCTGGTTCGGGCCGAGCGAGCCGCTCGACCTGTCGATTTTTTAGTTAGGCGCGGTTCTCGCGCATCGCCTCGGCGCGCCTCGCATAATCATCGGCGAGGGCCAGGTGCCGCTCGCGCGCGGCCTCGGTCAATGCCCGCTTCGCCGCCAGTTTCTCGCGCGCTGCCTGCCGGTGAAAAAAATGAATGCTCGGGTACACCACGCCCTCCCAACTACCCTCAAGTCACGTTCCATAATGAAACGCCCGCTCGTGCAAGCTTTATTGTGCGTTGAGTGGATGGTGGAGAATCGTTCCTGAACAGCGGCTTACGGCTGTTTCACTCTTCGGTGCGAATCAGCACCGTCTCGCCAATCAGCAGGAACAGCAGAAACGGCGCCCAAGCGGCGATCAGCGGCGGGTAGGTGCCGGCATTGCCCATCGCCAGGCTGAAATTGTCGACGACGAAATAGGTAAAACCCAGGGCCATGCCGAGGACGGCGCGGAGCAATACCTGACCCGATCGGGCGAGGCCGAAGGCGGCGACCGCGGCGAGCAAGGGCATGAGCACGGTCGACAACGGGCCGGCGATCTTGTGGGCGAGGCCGGCACGGGCCTCATCGTCGGGACGGCCGCCGGCATCGAGTTCGGCGATGCGTTTCTTGAGCGTCCAATACGGCAGCTCGGTCGGTTCGACCTTGGCAAGGGTCAGCTGGTTGGTCGTAAGCCCGGCCAACGCCACCATCTGCGGCGAGCGGCGGACCATGTTCATATTGGCATCGTAGATGCGCACGTCCTGGAGCAGCCAGTCGCCGCCTGGCCGCGGGACGGCGCGCGCCGCCACGATCTCGCGCTGGAGCACGCCCCCCGATCGATCGAAGAATTCGATGCGCTCGGCGGTGAAAGGCCGGCCGCCGGCGATGCCGGCATGCACGAGGTTGTCGCCGTTCATGACCCAGACGTTGCTGACCATCCCGCTCGAGGGCGGGACCGGCTTATAGTCATTGTCGCTCCAGGCCGTGACTTCGCGCGTCGAGTTGACCACGATCAGCTCGTTGAATCCGAACAAGATTGCGGCAATGCCAATGCTGGCGAGTACCAATGGCGCAAGGATTTGGTGTGCTGAAAGGCCGGCGGCCTTCATCGCCACCACTTCGCTGTTCTGATTGAGCCCTACGAAGGCAATTAGCGTACCAAGCAGGACCGAAAAGGGCAGAAAACGGGAAACCAGCATCGGCAGACGCAGGGCGACATAGTGCCACAGGTCGGCGTCGGCATTGCCACGGACGGCGAGAATCTTGCCGGATTCGCCCAGTAGATCGAGCGTCATCAGGATCAGCACCAGCGCGACGAGGACGGCGAGGCTGCGCGTGACGAACAGCCGCACCATGTAGAGCGCCAGCCGGCGCGACGGGAAGAAGCTGGGGTTGATCAAGCGATGGCCTCGGTCGGCGTCTCGCGGCGCTTTGGCATCATGCCGCGGACGCGCTTGGCGATCGCGGCGAAGAACCATTCCAGCGCGCCGATCGGCTGCCCGCCCGGCTTGTCGGCGAGAATGTGGTACATCCACAAGATGATGCCGGCGAGAACGACCAGCGGCAGCCACAGGCCGAGCGTCGGATCGATGTCGCCGCGTCCGGCGGCAGCGTCGGCATATTGGTTGACCTTGTGATAGGCGACCACGATCAGGATCGAGACGAAAATGCCAAGGCCTGATGTGCTGCGCTTGGGCGGCACGGCAAGTGCAACCGCCAGCAATGGCAGCATAAGCATCATCACTATCTCGACCATCCGGAAGTTGAAGTCGGCTTCCGCGCCGATTGTTTCGGCGTGGCTCCGGCCGGCGCCGCCGTAGCCGAGGCGCCATAACTCGTGGAGGTAAAGCTCGTCGGTCTGGCCGACCGCGCGACGGCGGAACTGGTCGATGACGGGCAAACTGACCGGCAGGTCGTAGCTGTCGAAGGCGAGCGTCCGCGGCGTGGTGAACTTGGGACTGTCCTGGACCAGGCGGCCCTTGCTAAGCCGAAACAGGATTTTGTCCGGATCGTCGGTAGCCAGGAAGCGGGCATGCTCGGCGGTCGCGGCGATGGTCATCCCCGCGGCGTCCGTGTTCTGGACGAAGATCCCGTGGAGCTGCGTTCCCTTGTTTTCGCTACGATCGATGCGCAGCGTCAGATGCTTGCCGAGTTGGTTGAATTCGCCGACCTTGATCGCCGCTCCGAGCGCACCGGACTTCAGGTCGAACTGAAGCCCCTTGTAGCGATAGTGGGTGTAGGGCTCGAGGTAGCCGACGATGAACAGGTTAATAATCGCTAGCGGAATCGCGTAAGCGTAAGGCACGCGTAGCAGGCGGGTGTAGCCGATGCCGATGCCGCGGAGGGCATCAAGCTCCGATGACAAAGCCAGCTTGCGAAAGGCGAGCAAGACCCCGAGCATCAGGCCGATCGGAATTCCGAGCGAGAGATATTCGGGCAGGAGGTTCGCGAGCATCCGCCAGACGACGCTGACCGGCCCGCCGGCATCGACGACATACTGAAACAGCCGCAGCATCTTGTCGAGGACGAGCAGCATCGCCGCGAGGATCAGGGTGCCGATGAGCGGCACGGCGATCGAGCGGGCGAGATAGCGGTCGATCAGGCCAGGTCTGAAGGCGGTGGGCAAATTCGGTCGTTCCGACACCATGATTTGGCCGCAAAGGCAGCCGAGATACCGCCCCTATAGTCGAATGGCCGAGGGATTCATGTCCAAAGTGCAACGCGTCGCCCTGCTGTCCAACCCGGAAGGCCCAGGAAGCCTTGCGGAGTTGCCACGAATCCGCGCCTTTTGTGCCCAGCATCCCCAGGTGTTCCACTACGAGGTCGAGGACGCGCGGCAAGTGAGCGAAGCGATGCGATCGATCGCGCGCGTTCGCCCGACGCTGCTGGCGATCAATGGCGGGAAGTCCACGATCGAGGCGGCGCTCGCCGAGCTTAAGCAGTTTGGCGCGGCGCCGCCGCCAGTCGAGGTGATCGCCGACGGGAATGTGGACGCCCTGCGAAGGCTGGTGGAGCGCGCGGCCTAGCCCTTGGCGGCGGCTAGCCTTTAGCGGCAGCTCTGGGTGGTTCGCTATTGCGGGCGAGCGCGGCCGCGACCGCGCTGGCCAAAGCGCCGACGGTGAAGGGCTTGCGCAGCAGCTCGTGGCTACGCAGATCGTCCGTCTCTCCCTCGCCGACGTAGCCGGTCACGAAGAGCACCGCGAAATCGCTCGAACTGGTCGATTTCAGATAGCGGATCAGCTCGGGGCCGCTCATTTCCGGCATGATGACGTCGGTGATGACGAGGTCAAAGGGCTGTGCATTGAAGAGCACGATCGCCTCCGCCCCGCCGGCACAGGCGACCGGTTCGTAATCGAGATCCTCGAGGGCGCCGACGGTTGCCGAACGCACTCGCGGATCGTCCTCGACCAGTAGAATCCGGGCGCCGGGCACGTGGATGTCGGCACTGTCGGTGCGCTGCGCAGCGGCGTGGAGACGGACCGGCGCAACGGCTTCGGTTCGTGGCAGATAGATGGACACGGTGGTGCCCTTGCCGAGCTTGCTTTCGATCCCGACCTCGCCGCCCGATTCATGGGCGAATCCGAAGATCTGGCTGAGCCCCAGGCCGGTCCCTTTGCCAACCGGTTTGGTGGTGAAGAACGGCTCGAAGGCGCGCTCGATGACGTCCGGGGTCATGCCGCAGCCGGAGTCCGCGACGCTGATCTTCACATATTCGCCGGCTCGAACGTCGCCGACCTGATTGGCGGCCATGGTCACGTTCTCGGCGGAAATCCGCATGTGGCCCTGGCCGTCCATGGCATCGCGGGCGTTGACGGCGAGATTGACGATAGCATTCTCGAGCTGATGCGGGTCGACGTAAGTCGGCCACGCGCCGGGCGCGAGCTCAAGGTCGATCCGGATGCGCTCGCCGAGGGTGCGATCGAGCAGGTCGGACATGCCGCGGATGAGCTCGGCCGGGTCGACGCGCTCCGGCAGCAACGGCTCGGAACGGGCGAAGGATAGCAGGCGGCGCGTCAGCGCGGCGGCGCGAGTGGCGCCTTCCATCGCATTGTTGAGGTGCATCATCACCTCGCGCCGCGGCCCATTAAGGCGGCGAAGAGCAAGGTCGATCCCACCGACGACGACAGCCAGCATGTTGTTGAAGTCGTGCGCGATGCCGCCGGTCAGCTGGCCGACCGCCTCCATCTTCTGGACCTGGCGAAGCTGCGCTTCAGCTGCCTCGCGCTCGGCGGCCTCGGTCTTGAGTGCCTGGTTCGCTTCCCACAACTCCTGGGTCCGCTCGCGTACCGCTTGCTCAAGCTGCTCGGAGCGCTCGGACTCGCTTTCGACCTGGCGCATGGCGGCCGCATTCTGGCGCAGCGCCTGAACGGCGATGACGCCGAGGAAGATCGCACCGATCCCAACGAGGATGCCGAGCCAGCTCAGATAGTTGGTCAGCTGGTCGGCCTGGTCGGAAAACATCTGGCTCTGGGCGATGCGGTCGCGAAGCGCGTCGCGTTCGGCGCGAATGATCTCCTCGAGCTTGTCGTCGAGCGCGCGGCCGGTGCCGGTGCTGGCGGCGGCGTAGAAATAGCTGATGCCGGTATCGCCCTGCTTGGCGAGCGCGGCGCGCGCGGCGACCGCAAGCTCTTTGTCGCGGCGGTCGTACAGCTGCTGGAGCTCGGCGACGCGTATCCGCTGTGCGGGGCTGCCCTGCTCAAGCGCCTTCAACTGGCCGATCTGATAGCCGGCGAGCTGCCAGTCGCTGGCATAGATATTGCCGCTGGTCTTGATGTCCTCGTCGAGAACGAAGCGGGCCAGTGCTGCCTCCGCCCGCGAGATATTGGCGCTCACATTGCGCACGACGAGGGCAACCTGATTGGATTGCCGTTCAGCATCGAGCGCCCGCTCGCGGGCGTCGTTGGCGAACTTGACCGCGAACACCATGACGACGAGGACGAGCGCCATGACGAGGCCCGCGGCCGCAGCGCCGCCGCGCCGCCAGTCGAACCGGACGGCCTCTTCGTCGTCGATCATCGGGTCAGTGTAGTCCCCGCGGGCTCAACGGAAAAGTCGCGAAAGGGACGAACCCGCCAAAGTTCCCTCAGCTGATGCAGCCCGTTGCACGGCCTGCCGCAGCAAACATGCCGAGGATCTCGCCGACTTGCTCCTCGGTGTGGAGCGCGCAGAGCGAGCAGCGCAGCAGCGTCATGTTGGCCGGCGTCGCCGGCGGGCGGGCAAGGTTCACGTAGAGACCCTCGTTGAGCAGCGCCTCCCACATCGCCGCGCCTTTTTCGAGGTCGGGCATGATGACGGCGATAATCGCGGACTGCGGCTCGTCGGTGCCGAGCGTGAAGCCGAGCTGGCGCAGGCCGGCGTGGAGGCGCTTGCTGTTCTCCCATAGGTGGGAGCGCTTGTCGGCGCTGTCCATCAGCTTGCGGATCGAGGTCGCGGCGGTGGCGACGACGCTCGGCGGAAGCGAGGCGGTGAAGACGTAAGGCCGGCAAACGAGCCGCAGGATCTCGAACTTCGGATGGTTGGAGACGCAGAAGCCGCCGACCGTTCCGACCGATTTCGAGAAAGTGCCGATGATGAAGTCGACGTCGTCGATGATCCCCTGGGCCTCGGCGACGCCGCGGCCATGTTCGCCGATGAAGCCCATCGAGTGGGCTTCGTCGACCAGCACCATTGCGCCGTTGGCCTTGGAGACCGCGACCATCTCCCGCAACGGCGCGATGTCGCCCATCATCGAATAGACGCCTTCGAGCACCACCAGCTTCCCGGCACCCTCGGGGATTCGCTTCAAGCGCTTCTCGAGCGCTTCGATATCGTTGTGGCGGAACGGCACGATCTGCGCGTTGCCGAGCGCACAGCCGTCGTAGATCGAGGCGTGGCTGTCGATGTCGAGGACGATATAATCCTCTTTCCCCGCGATGGTGGAAATCACGCCGAGGTTCGCCTGGTAGCCGGTCGAAAAGACCATGGCGTGATCCATGGCGTAGAAGTCCTTGAGCGCCTGCTCGACGGCGCGGTGGCCCACATAGGTGCCGTTGAGGACGCGGCTGCCGGTGGTCCCGGCGCCGAATTCGTCGAGCGCCTGCTTGCCCGCGGCGACAACGTCGGGGTCGAAGGTCATGCCCATGTAATTGTAGGTGCCGAGCAGGATCGTGCGCCGGCCGTTGCAGATCGCCACGGTCGGACTTTCCACCCTTTCCATCACCAGGTTGAAGGGGTCGGTGAGGCCGGTCGACAGCAATTGTTCGCGCAGCGCGATCAGCGGGTCGAACTTGGAGAAGAGGTCGGTCATTCGCCCTACCTCGTCATTCCCGCGCACGCGGGAACCCAGGTTTTCTTGTCTCGCGGGAAGACGAAAAGAGGGGCGAGGCCGGTCACGCCTTCAACTTCTCCAGCGCGTCGATCAGTTGGCCGACGGTCTCGATCTCGGCCTGCATGTTCATCGAGATGAGGACGTCGAATTCGTCCTCGACGTTGGCGACGAAGTCGAGGACCGTGAGGCTGTCCCACTCGAGGTCCTGGGCGAAGCGCGTCGCTTCGGTGACCGCGATGCCCTTCTTGTTTAAGGGCTCGATCAGCTCGAGGACTTTGGCGGCGGTTTGGGCGCGGTCGGACATGCGGCTTCCGTTAGTGGTCAGCCGGTGCTTTCGCAACGCAATGGGGCAGGAGTGGGGCGGCGGTCGGGCGGGGGAAGCGCGAATGTCTGCTTTGGGTGGAAAGCGGACGTTAGCGATTGCCAGCAAGG
>Ga0209647_1003448_pt1 | contig 12231 bp, 14 predicted proteins | sample GraSoi_2013_60cm_FD_185827 | JGI IMG/M metagenome (GOLD analysis project Ga0209647, IMG submission 185827) | Grasslands soil microbial communities from the Angelo Coastal Reserve, California, USA - Sample 9_17_2013_60cm (SPAdes) (version 2) | ecosystem: Environmental > Terrestrial > Soil >... | reverse complement strand
GCCGCCGCTGCGGCCGCCGCGTCCGCGTCCAGCCAGTCCGGCAGCGCCGGCTCTGCAGGCGCGGTGTACACCATGACCAACTCGCCGGCCGGCAACGCCATCGAGGCTTTCGCCCGCGCCGCCGACGGGTCGCTGACCCCGGCTGGCACCTACCCGACCGGCGGCACCGGCGGGCCGCTCGGCTCGGGGCATTCGATCGCCGTCTCCACCGACGGGAGCGTCGTGGTGAACGTCAACGCCGGCAGCAACTCGATCTCGGCGTTCGCCGCCACCCCTCGGGGCCTGCACCTGATCGGCACAGCCAGCTCGGGCGGTACCGACCCGAACAGTGTTGCCATCTCAGGAGACAACCTGGTCTACGCGCTCAACGCTGGATCGAAATCGATCGCCGGCTTCCGGCTCGGCGACGGTGGCCTGAGCCCCATCCGGGGATCGGTTCAGCCACTCGGCGCGGGAGCGCTGGTGCCGCGGCAGATCCAGTTCACCAACGACGGGGGCGTGCTCGTCGTCGACGAGGGAGGCTCGAACACCATCGACACCTTCGTCGTCGGCAGTAACGGGAAGGCGGGCCCGGCAACCACAACGCCGTCGGTCGGCGGCGGCCCCTTCGGGTTCGACGTCGACAGCGCCGGTCACCTGCTGGTCTCCGACGCCGCCCTGACTACCGGGCAGAGCGGCGCGACCTCCTATAACGTCGCGGGTGACGGCACCGTGACCGCCAACGGCCCGGCAGTGCCCATCAGCCAGGCCGCGGCCTGCTGGCTGGCCGCCGCCGGTGGCTACGCCTTTACCGCGAACGCCGGGAGCGGCTCGATCGGCCGGTACGCCGTGGCGCCCAACGGCACGCTCACCGTGCTCGGCAGCACCCTGGTCGAGAACAACGCCGCATCGCACCCGCTCGACGAGGGCGTCAGCGTCGGCCAGCATTACCTGTACGTCCTGGCCAACGGCGTGTCGCAGATCGTCGGTTACCAGGTCGGCGGCGACGGCTCCCTCACCCAGGTGACCACCGTACCGGTGGCCGCAGGCTCCGGCGGCATCGGCGTGAGCTGATCTCGCCTGCGGGAACATACGCCGGGCGGAAATATGAGAGGCGGGACGCTCCACGTCCCGCCTCTCAACGGGCGGTACCGCAGCCATTTTTTCACAGTACGGCGCCGCGTCAGCGATACCAGGGCTGACATCAAAACTGCGTCCCCGGCTGGACATGATTTCAGCCCCGGCAGCGGGAGTTAAGGCGGCTGGCGGGTTTGGCGGTGCCCGTGGCTCCAGATCACCTTTTCGGGCGCGTCCTCAGCAGCGCCAAGGCAACCCTGGCTGGCGCCCAGATTGGGCGGCTACGCGCCTTGCCACGTTTTGGACTGTGGTCGCATTCCGTGGCTAAATTAGCTGGCCGATTGCGCTGCAGCATGCGAGGTTGAGTCGTTGTCCTCAGCGGTTGGTCATGCCGCGGGCGAGCGGCGAATGAGTGTGTGCGCCTTCCGGCGGCTGGATGACGGGAAGCTGCTTGTCACTGGCCAGCCCCTTTCGGCGTCGCGGTGGCCTGGGCGGATCCGGCCGGGGCGGCGGGCCAGTGCCGGGCTGATGGTGAGCGGCTGTCCCGGCCGACCGCGCGACCGAGGTACTGCACGCTCGGGGGATCTCACCCACGGTGACCTGCCCCACGAGCTCACGACCGTCGGCCGTTTCCTCGGGCCACCGCAAAGCCCGCAGGTGCCCGCAGAGATCCGGGGTAAGTCGTTCGTGATCGTCGAGGCGATCCACGCCGGCGATCCAGCCCTGGCCGACGAGCTGCTCGCCCCGCTGCGCGCTCTGGGTCCGGTCAGGGACACCATCCAGCCGATCACGATGCCGGGGCTCAGCCACCTGCACATGGACCTCGAACAGCCGGTCCCCAATGTCGGCGACGGCTGACCCTCAGCGACCTGCCCGGCGACGCCATCGACGCGTTCGTGAACGCCGCCGGAGGCAGCGACGGCTTCCCGCTCTTCTCGGTGGAGGTCCGCTACCTCGGCGGCGAGCTTTGCCGTTCCCGGCCCTGCAACGGCGCGCTCGCTTCCATCGAGGCGCGCTACGCATTCTTCGCCGTCGGCGTGACCCCGGCCCCTCAGGCCCAAGCGCCGGCGCAGGTGCGGATCCAGTCCATACAAGCCGCGCTGGCGCCCTGGGCCGCCCGGCACCTGCACCTGAACATCGACCACACCCAGCGTGACCCGGCCAAGGTTCTAGGGCGAGCAGGCCTATCACCGGCTGCGGCAGATCAAGGGGCGAGTCGACCCCGGTGACATCATCCGCTCCAACCACCCCATCCTGCCCGCGCGCTGATCGGGTCTGCTCCAGAACGGAGACAGTCATGACCAGCACCATTCGGCTCAGCTCCGCAGCCGGCCAGTCCGGTCGCGGGCAGGGTCCACAGCGCAGGCTGTTCGGGCGGCTGGGTCGTACCGTCACCGCCCACCCGGGCAGGGTCGCCCTCAGGTGGCTGCTCGTTGTTGCCGCGCTGACGGCGATCAGCGCGGCGCTCGGCCAGCCGCCGCCATCCTCCGCCGCGGCGGCCCAGCTGCCAGCCGGCTACGAATCGGCGCGTGCCCAGGCCGCCATCGACAGGGCATTCGGCGCCTCGGGCGCCGACGCGACGGCCGTGCTGGTGATCAGCCGCACCGGCGGGCGACAGCTGACCGGCCGCGACCTTGGCATCGCCGACCGCGCGGTCGCGGGCCTGACCGGGCTGGAGGCCCGCCGCTACGCGGCAGGTCTGCGGACTCCCAGCCAGGAGGCGACCGTCCGCGTCAGCCGGCTCGCGCGGTCCTCGCCCAACCACCTGATCGCCCTCGCCCAGGTCAGCTTCGGCGCGCAGAGCGGCACCCCGGACACCGGCGAGGCCGTGGTGAACATCCGCTCCGACATCGGCCGCGCCCTGACGGGCTCCGGGCTCCACGCGGAACTGACCGGCCAGGCCGCCTCCGACGCGGACAACGCGCTGACCGAGCAGCTAGCCGTGTACGGAATGCTGGCGGCCATCGTGGTGCTGCTGCTGGTCCTGTTCCGCGGCCCGGGGCTGCCGTTGCTCGTCGTGGCGACCATCTACGGCGCCGGCACGGGCGTCAGCAGCCTGCTGAACATCGCCGCACACCTGGCCGGCTTCCAGCTCGGCCAGACCACCACCCAGCTGCTGCCGGTCGTGCTGTTCGGCGTCGGCACCGATTACGCGGTGTTCCTGCTCTACCGGTACCATGACCGGCTGCGGCAGGGGATGACCACCCCACCGCCATGGCCGCCGCCATCGCCAAGGGCACCGTCGGGCTTTACCTCCGCAGACCGCTGGCCTAGGGCCGGCGGCTGGACGTCAGGCCGCCTGCAACCGCGGCAGATCCGGGCGACTGCCCCGTCACCGCCCCAAGAGTCTGGGCCGCCTGGGCGCGGGCGGCGGTGCGCTGACGCCGAGACCGAGAAGCGCTCCGTAAGCCGCGATCCCGTCCTCGGCTCCAATCGCGCACCGCTTCATGACACGTTGTACGGGCCAGATCACCCCTCCACCGGGCAGTTCCAGCTCGACGTTGATTTCCCTTCGGGATCTTCATCTTCGGCCCGCCACGTGCCGCCGAGATTTCGCCTGATGACTTTGCCGGTGTGGGCGCCCAGCGCGAACAGCCGCGCGCCAAAGTCTGGCGCGAGCAGGCCGCCGGGCCGTGGCTTGCCCCCTGTGGTGTGCTCATCGAGGAAGCGATCGATGGAGCATAGGCTCGCCGGGCTGAAGTCGGCGGCGTAGCCAGACGACTGTAGCGCCCGGGAGATCCACACGGCCGCGCAGTCAAGATCCTCAAGCAACGAGGCCATGACGGCCTCCCTTTCATCGGCCCACCCGACCGCTGCACTGATCGGCCTCACGAGACTACCGACATCGTCCGGGATCGCACTCGATCGGCAGACCATCTGCGTGCTGGGCGAACTGCTGGCTGAGAGCTTGTCCGCTGAAGCACGCGGCCGGCTTCTTTCCGCGTTCCGGAGCTGGCGGCGGCAGTGACCGGTCGTCGCCGGGCGGGCCGCGGGTTGCCCGTGTCCTCGCGCTGAGCTGACGGGCGCCGGCGCCTCGCGGCCGTCAGCTGGCCGTTTCCGGGCGGTTTCTCCTGCCGGTGTAACGATCCGGCTCGCTGCTGACACTGAGGGTCAGCGCCTGCTGGCGCCGGCCGCGCTGATCGGGAAGGGGAGGGCTTCATGCGCAGACTGATGACCAGGGCCGCCGCCGCGGCCAGCATCGGCGGTGTGCTGCTGGCCGCGGGGCCGGAGGCCGCCCGCCCACGTCGAGCCGATCGCACCCCCCGGCTCCGCGGGCGCGGTGTACACCATGACCGGCCAGGTTCCGGCCTTGCCGGAGCAGGACCGCAGATGAAGATCTTGTCACGCCGCGCCCACGGCACAATGAGCCCTGGCCACCGAGCGGGGCAGGCAGCGAAGGGATCCACCATGACCCGCATTGTTCATTCTCCAGCGCCCGCGGCGGTGACGGCAGAGCACCCGGTGGCCATCGCCGGCCGGCTGCTCGTCCGGTACGGGCTCGTGGTCGTCATCGCCTGGATCGGCGCCCTGAAGTACACGACGTACGAAGCCGCGGCCATCCAGCCGCTGGTCGCCCACAGCCCCCTGCTGAGCTGGGTTTACCACATCTTCAGCGTCCGCACGTTCGCTGCCGTGCTCGGCACCGCGGAGATCATCGCAGCGCTGCTCATCGCGCTCCGCCCGCTCGCGCCGCGGGTCTCGGTCCCTGGCAGCGCGCTCGCCGTGCTGCTCTTCCTCGGCACGCTCAGCTTCCTGTTCACCACCCCCGGGGTCACCGCGGCCGGCGGATTCCCGGTGCTGTCGGTGCTGCCCGGCCAGTTCCTGCTCAAGGACCTCGTGCTGGTCGGCGCCTCGCTGTGGACCCTGGGCGACTCGCTCGGCGCCGCCAGGCCGCGGACCCGCCCAGCCGGGTAGATCACCCGGTCCGAGGGCGGCGCGGTCCGTTATCGAACAGAGCGCGGGCCTGGTCATCAGCGGCGCAGTGAACGAGTACCCGGCGGTGACCGCCGCCGTCAGCCATCCCGAGCCGGTGCCGCGCCGCATCCGGGCGTTCCTGGGAGGCGAGAAGGCGCTGGATACGGCCGGGCGTTGTATGTCTTGGGAGCGGGCCGTTTTACCCGCAGCACTACGTCCTGCTCGCCGACGTGCGCCGCGATCTGCTGATCCCTGAGGGACATGCCCAGCAGGCCGGACGCGGCCTCACCGAGCCGCAAGGCCTGAGCGCCGGCGGGATTCACCCGGCCCATGCCGCCCGGCTCCTCACCGGCACCCCGGTCGAGGGCTCACCGGCACCGCCGGGTTCGAGTGGGCCGCGCTGGATTCCTGGTTCGAGGAGGACGAGCAGGTCTTCGTCCGCCCGCACAGCCCGTACGTGCGGGGTCGGCGCGCTGCGCTCGGGCCGCCCGGTGCGCGTCGAGCTCGGCGGGGTGGCCCCAGCGGACTCGCCCTCGCCGGTGATGATCTTCGAGACCGGGCTGCCCACCCCGTACTACCTGGCCCGGCAGATGTCGCCGCGGATCACCGCTCGGGGCTTGCCGTGATCGGGTCACCGGCCGGCGTCGATCAGTGCCTGGTCGCCGATCGCGGCCCGGATTTTCAGCCGCGCCTGGTGCAGGCGGCTCTTGAACGCGGCCTGGCCGACGCCGGTGATCTGCGCGGCCTGCTGGGTGGACAGGCCCTCGACGTCTCGCAGCACGATCGCCGTCCGGTGATCGGGCGGCAGGCCGGCCAGGGCCTGGCTCAGCGCCTGGCGCAGCTGTGCCTGCTCGGCCCGCCGGGAGGGCTCGTCCTGCGCGCCGGCCGGGACCTGCAGGACCTCCGCGTCGATGGAGACACTGACCGGCCTGCGGGAGCTCCTGTCCAGTGAGCGGTTCGCCTCGTTGATCGCGATCCGGTACAGCCAGGTAAAGAAAAGCGAGCGGCCGTGGAAGCGGCCGATGCCGCGCCAGGCCCGCAACATGACCTCCTGGGCCACGTCCTCGGCCTCGCTGCGATCGCCCAGCAGCCGCAGCAGCACCGCGAACAGGCGATCGGCATGCGCGCCGGCCAGCTGCTCGAACGCGCCGGTGTCGCCCGCCTGGGCCCGGGCGACCAGGCGGGTCTCGGTGTCCAGGATGCCCGGGCCGCGCAGCTGGGGCATCACGCGTCCGGGGGCGGGGCAGGCGCGCCGTCACCACCGGTGCCTTGCGTGCCGCCGGAGCGGACCTTGTCGAAAATCCCGGCTGGCGCGCGGATGGCCTCTCGGCCCTCGATGCCCGGGATCAGCCGCAGCAGGGCGCGCATCGCGCGGATGCCGCGCCCGCAGTCGACGCAGTCTTCGGCGTGCCGGTCCAGACGGCGGCGCGCGAGGCGGCCGAGGTCTCCCTCCACATAGTGCGACAGATGCTGCTGAGACCATTCATGATCATCAGTTCGGGTGAACAGGCCCATGACCTCTCCCGTGAGACGTGCCGGTACTCAAGGTAGTAGACCAGCGCTGGCTGCGAACCGGTTGCGACCGGGCTCGCCGGCGTCACCGGCCGGGCGGATCGCGGCAATCGTTTCTGGCCCTCCCGGGTCTACCGGTGCAGGCGCAAGGTCGCGGCAGGCGACGCAATGAGCGAGGAGAAGGCCATGGACGGCGGGACGTTCGACGTGATCGTGATCGGAGCCGGGCCGGCCGGCGAGGTGCTGGCCGGGCGGCTGGCCGGCCGGGGTCACAACGTGGCCGTTGTGGAGTCAGAGCTGGTCGGGGGCGAGTGATCGTACTACGCGTGCATGCCGTCCAAGGCGCTGCTGCGCCCGGCCGACGCGCTGGCCGAGGCCCGCCGCGTTCCCGGGGCCGCGCAGGCCGTCACCGGCAAGCTCGACGTGCAGGCAGTCCTGGATCGCCGCGACGAGATCATCGGCGGCCTCGACGACTCCGGGCAGGTCGGGTGGCTGGAGAGCCGTGGGGTGACGCTGGTCCGCGGCCACGGCCGGCTGGACGGCGAGCGCCGGGTACGCGTGGGCGAGCGGGTGCTGCATGCGCTGCGGGCGGTGGTGATCGCGACCGGCAGCGGCGCGGCCATCCCGCCGATCCCGGGCCTGGCCGAGGCCAGGCCGTGGACGAACCGGGAGGTCACCACCGCCACGAAGATCCCTGGGCGGCTGCTGATCCTCGGCGGCGGCGTGGTGGGCGTCGAGATGTCCCAGGCATACGCCACGCTGGGCTCGCAGGTCACCGTGATCGAGGCCGGGCAGCGCCTCATTCCGCGCGAGGAGCCGTACGCCAGCGAGCAGCTGCGTCAGGCGCTGACCGGGCGCGGCGTCGACGTGCGGACGGGGGTGCGCGCCGAGACGGTCCGCCGGGACGGCCCGGACGTGACCGTGACCCTCAGCGGGGGTCAGGCCGTGGCCGGTGACGAGATCCTGGTCGCGGCCGGCCGCCGCCCGCGGACCCAGGACCTGGGCCTGCAGACCGTCGGCCTGCAGCCCGGGCGGCCGGTCGAGGTCGACGGCCGGCTCGCGGTTCCCGGCCTGCCCTGGCTGCACGCCATCGGAGACGCCAGCGGGCGCTCGCTGCTGACCCACATGGGCAAGTACCAGGCACACGTGCTCTCGCAGATCCTCGACGGGCACCCCGCCACGGCCGGCGGCGACGACGCCGCCGCGCGCCGGGTGATCTTCACCGATCCCCAGGTTGCCGCCGTGGGGCTCACCCTGATGGCCGCCCGGCATCAGGGAGCAGAGGCCCGCGCCTACGACGTGCCCAGCTCGGGCACGGCCGGCGGGGCGTTCCACGGGACCGGCACGCCGGGGACCGCGCGGATCGTCGTCGACGAGCACCGGCAGTGATCGTCGGCGCGACCTTCACCGGAACCGACGTTGCCGACTGGCTGCAGGCGGCGACGATCGCGATCGTCAGCAAGACGCCCGTCGAGCTGCTGTGGCAGGCCGTTCCTGCCTTCCCCACCCGCAGCGAGACCTGGCTGAAGCTGCTGGAGCGCCGCGAGGCCGACCTCGCGGCCGAGCGCTCCGCCGGGCCCGCCGCAAGCCCAGCCCGGCCCGGCCGGGAGCCACTGGCTGCGGCCCGGCGCTGACCGAGCAGGCGCAGACTGCATGCTCAGGCTGGCGCGTCGGGGTGCTTCGAGCCGTCCTGCGACCGGGCTGCCGGGCCCGGCACGGAAACCGATTTTGCCGCAGTGGGCCGCCGGTTTCGACAATCGAATCGGGGATCACCCGGTCGAAGAGGTAACAGGACTTCTGTCATTCCGGCATCAGGCAGGCGCCATGGACGAGACCAGGTTCAGCGGGAGATCCCGCGCGGGATGGCGTCCGCGCCCGGCGGGGGTGAACGGGATCGGGCACCGCACCTGGCGCCGCTGGCGATCGGTGGCCGCCGCCCTGGGCGTGCGGACGACCGGCACCAACCCGCGCTGGGCTGCCCTGATCGGGTGGGCGGCTGTTGCCATGTTCCTGCTCTTCGTAGCTGCCAGGTTCTCCGAGCACGCCGCTTCGTTCGCGTCGTTCCGCTACCACGCGCTCCCGGCCCCGGACGCGGTCGGGTATCTCGCCGGGGCACGTGAAGTCGCCGTCGGCCTGCTGCTGGTGATCTGCCTGCTGGCACAGCTGGCCGCGGTGGCGCTGGCCGCTGGCATGACCGGCGTGATCGTGATCTCCGGCCTGGGACGCTGGGAGCTCATCAGCGTGACGCTAGCGCCGCTGCGTCTGGTGGCGATGATCAGCGTGATCCGCTGCGGCGCCGGCGGCTGGTCACCTGGCCGCCAGCAGGCCGCGAACCTGGCCAGCGGACCTGGCCCGCATCCCGCGCATGCTCGTGATCATCTCGTCGTCCGCCCGGACGCGCCTGGCGACCGGCGGCGGTCATGATGAGCCGGCCAAGAGGACACGGGATCGTCGCGGGCGGCGCCGTTGCCGCCGGCGCTGGCACGCTTCCGGGGGAGGCGACCGTGCTGGCCCGGCTGCGCGCCGGGGACGAGTCGATGTTCATCCGGGTGGTGGATGCCTGGTCGGATGGCATGCTGCGGCTGGCGCGCGCGCATGTTTCCACCGATGCCTCAGCTGAGGACGTGGTGCAGGACACCTGGCTGGCGGTGATCAAAGGCCTGGGCCGGTTTGAGGGTCGCTCATCGCTCAAGACGTGGGTGTACCGGATCCTGGTGAACACGGCGAAGAACCGCGGGGTGCGGGAGAGCCGCACGGTCCCGTGGACCAGCGTTGCCGCGGCGCTGGACGACGCCGGCCCGACCGTGGATCCATCGCGGTTCCAGGGCCGCGGTGACGAGTACCCCGGACACTGGCGGGAGCCGCCGCCGGCGTGGCCATCCGCGGAGTCTGAGGCGGCGGCAGCGGAGGTCCGCCGCCAGGTGGAGGCGGCGCTGCGGGAGCTACCATACCGGCAGCGTGCTGTCATGACGCTGCGCGATGTCGAGGGGTGCGACGCCGGCGAGGTCTGTTCGGTCCTGGGCATCTCGGCGGGGAACCAGCGGGTGCTGCTGCACCGGGCGCGCGCCGCGGTCCGGGCGCGGCTGGAGGACTATTTTCATGGCGCGGGCCGCGAGACGGGAGCGGTGTGATGACCGGACTGGACTGTGACGAGCTGGTCGAGCTGGTCACCAGTTACCTCGAGGGGCGGCTGGATCGTGACACCGAGCGCCGGTTCAACGAGCACCTGGCCGCATGTGACGGCTGCGACCGCTATCTGGACCAGTTCCGGCAGACCATCAGCGTGCTGGGCGACCTGCCGGCCGAGAGCTTGTCCGCTGAAGCACGCGGCCGGCTTCTTTCCGCGTTCCGGAGCTGGCGGCGGCAGTGACCGGTCGTCACCGGGCGGGCTGCAGGTAGCGCGTGTCCTCGCGCTGAGCTGACGGGCGCCGGCGGCTCGCGGCCGTCAGCTGGCCGTTTCCGCGCGCTTGCTGCTGCTGGTGTAACGATCCGGCTCGCTCCTGACACTGAGGATCAGCGCCTGCTGACGCCGGCCGCACTGATCCGAAAGGGAAGGCTTCATGCACGACCGGGGGGCAGCGGCGGGGCGCTCGGCTCCGGGCATTCGGGCGGCGTCGCCAGCGACCGCTGGGTGCTCACGACAGGTTCCCCGCCAGCCGGTGCGACTGCGCGGGCCGCTCGGGGATTTCTGCTGGGACTGCGGCGACGGCACCGGGCCGGTCGTGATGATCGCTGGCGGCACCGGGCCCGCCCCGCTGCTGCCCATGCTGCGCGAGGCGCTTCCGGGCGCGGCTGGCAGGCCGGCGCGCCGGCCAGTCCGGCTTCGGCTGCCTCTTCCAGGACGGTCAGCAGGGCCGCTGCCTCCCCGGGGCCCGCGGCCGAAGGCGAGACCCCCGTGGCTGGCCAGCAGCACCGCCCGGGTGCCCGGCTGCCTGCCGAGCGCGTCGATGATCCCGCCGACCGAGCGCTCGGAGCCCGCGGCGCCCACGGCACGACCGGGACGTCCTCGGCCGGCCCGAACACCAGCAGCGCCTCATACCGGTCCGGGAGCGGCCGCCCGGCCATCGCGAACGGCAGCAGGCGCGGGGAATGGGTGTGGATGATCCCGCCCACCCCGGCCGCGCCTGGTACACCTCCGAATGCACGGCGATGATCTCGGCGCTGCCCGGGTCGGGCGTCCCCTCGAGCACGGTCCCGTCCAGGCGCACCAGCGCCAGGCGGTCCGGGCCGAGGTCGCGGACCTGGCCCTCGACGGTCAGCAGAGATGACCATGTGTAGCCTCGCTAATAGAGCAAATCCTAGCGGATTTGAAGGAACCCTGGACCCGGTCGCCCTGGACGCGCTGCTACCGCTGGGCCTGGTGCAGTTCCCGGTGGGTGTCGTCGTGTTCGACACCCAGCTGCGGATCGCCTGGGTCAACGAGACAGCGGAGCGTCTCATCGGCGGCCCGCCCGCTACGGGATGGGCCGGGCGCCGGCTGGGCGAGGTCATGCCCGGCATGGACGCCGGCCTGATCGAGCGGTCGCTGCGGCGGATGCTGGCCACCGGCGAGCCCGTGTTCGGGCTCGAGGTGAGCAGCCGCGGAAGCGACGAGCCCGGCGGGGAGCGGGTCTGGAACTGCCTCCAGTTCCGGATCGACGGACCGGACGGTAAGACCGCCGGGGTGGCCTGCCTGCGGGAGGTCACCCAGCGCACCCTCAACCAGCGCCGGCTCGCGCTGGTGGATGAGGCGAGCGCGCGGATCGGGACCACGCTGGACATCACCCGGACCGCCGAAGAGCTCCTCGCGGTGGCCATCGCGCGGCTGGCCGACGTGGGCGCGGTCGACTTGCTGGCCACCGTCATCGACGGTGATCACCGGGCACCGCAGGCCCGCGGCGAGAAGATGCACCTGCAGCGGGTCGCGGTGCGGTGGCCGGCTGACTGGCCGCCCCCGCCGGAGTACCTGCGGTATACCTCCGCCGCGCCCGACCCGGCGAGGCTGTACCACCAGAGCCTGGTCGACGGCTCGCCGGTCTACCTGCCCGCGTTCGGGGCCATGACCCCCGAGCAGCTCAGGAAGCTGGACTCCGGCACGGGCCTGGGCCGTATGCTGGCGGCGCGCGCAGCGGGGGCCCACTCGGTGATGACTCTCCCGCTAACCGCCCGCGGCGCGATCATGGGCATCGTCGTGCTGTACCGCCTGGCCCGCTCGAAGCCGTTTACCCGTGCGGACCTGTCACTGGCCCGTGACCTTGTCGCCCGCGCCGCGGTCTGCATCGACAACGCCCGGCACTACACCCGCGAGCGGGCCACCGCGCTCGAACTCCAGGCCGGCCTGCTCCCCCGCGCGATCCCCGAGGTTCCCGGCCTCGAACTCGCCTGCCGCTACGTACCCGCGCAGACCGCCGCCCAGGTCGGCGGCGACTGGTTCGATGTCATCGCCCTGCCCCGCGGCCGCTGCGCCCTGACCGTCGGCGACGTCACCGGCCACGACATCCGCGCCGCCTCTCTCATGGGCCAGCTCCGCACCGCCACCCGCACCTTGGCGACCTTTGACCTGACCCCCTCAGAAACCCTCAGCCGCCTCGATCAGCTCACCGCCGACCTCACCGACGAGGAAACCAGCGCCACCTGCGTCTACGCCGTCCACGACCCCGCCACCGCCGACTGGGACATCGCCCGGGCCGGGCACCCCCAGCCCGCCCTGGCCCGCCCCGGCCACACCGCCGCATTCCTCGACCTGCCCCCCGGCCTGCCCCTCGGCAC
>Ga0209647_1003446_pt1 | contig 12237 bp, 10 predicted proteins | sample GraSoi_2013_60cm_FD_185827 | JGI IMG/M metagenome (GOLD analysis project Ga0209647, IMG submission 185827) | Grasslands soil microbial communities from the Angelo Coastal Reserve, California, USA - Sample 9_17_2013_60cm (SPAdes) (version 2) | ecosystem: Environmental > Terrestrial > Soil >... | reverse complement strand
GATTCTGGTTAAGGGCGTTTTCGGTTGTCGGGCGCTCACCTGACCATAGGCCTCGGCAGTCGAGCAGTGGATACCCGGGCTGACCACGATCAAAAATTTTCCTTTGAGTGGAACGGAGAGGGGCGTTACGATTTCTCCCTTTCCGGTTCCAAGAGCAGGCTGCGGCTCAACGAAGAAAGGGCTGTCGCTTCCGAGCCGGGCAGCATAAGAGCGAAGCCGTTCCATTTCGATTCCCAAAGAAAAGATCTCATTTAGTAATTTCAGTGTAGCGGCGGCATCCGAGGAACCTCCTCCTAACCCGGCACCGGAGGGAATAATTTTGTGAAGGTGAAGTTGAACTGCAGGAATATCAAAATCCTGCTTGAGCAAGGAATAGGCCCTGACACAAAGGTTACTTTCTTCCTTTCCTGAAATGGGCGCGCCGGAGAACGTAAAGGCAAGCTTATCCGACGGAATGACTTCCAGCACATCGGTCCAGGGGACAGGATAAAAGCAAGTTTCGATGTTATGATAATTGTCGGGACGCTTTGAAATGATGTGAAGTCCGAGGTTGATCTTACAGGGCGGGAATACAACCATGATGGTGATCGGTGACCGGTGATCGGTGATCGGTGGTCGGGGACCGATTACCGATCACCGATCACCGGTTAGTGAGTCGATCAATCAATTCCTGGGTAATACCGGATGAAGAGAACCCACCATCATGCATGAGATTCTGCATGGTAACCATCCGGGTAAAGTCGGAGAACATCACGACAATATAATTAGCACAGGCTTCCGATGAGGCGTTGCCGAGGGGCGACATCATTTGAGCAAAATCAAAGAAGACGTCAAAGCCGGCGATACCGGCGCCGGCGGTTGTTCTTGTAGGCGACTGTGAAATTGTATTTACCCGAACCTTCTTCAATTTTGCAAAGCGCGCGCCGTAGCTTCTGGCGATGGACTCCAGCATAGCCTTGGCCTGGGCCATGTCGGTATAATCCGGATAATTGCGTTGTGCGGCAATGTACGACAAGGCGACAATGGATCCCCACTCATTCATCGCGTCTAGCTTTTCGGCTGTCTGCATAACCTTGTGGAAAGACAACGCCGAAATATCAATGGTTTTGAGGTACCATTCATAGTTCATGTCGCCGTACGATCTGCCTTTCCGGATATTGGGGCTTTGTCCAATAGAATGCAATACAAAATCAATTTTGCCTCCCAGCGTCTCTATGGATTTGGTAAAAAGGGTTGCCAGGTCCGCCTCTGAGGTGGCATCGGCAGGAATGACCTCGGCCTTGCACTGGGATGCGAGTTCATTTATTTTTCCCAGACGCAGGGCGATGGGGGCATTGCTAAGAGTAAAAATACCCCCTTCGTCCCTCACTTTTAATGCCGTTTTCCAGGCAATGGAGTTTTCGTCCAAAGCCCCGAAAATGATTCCTCGTTTACCTTTTAATAGATTGAAACCCATACATTTTGGTTAAGCCCGATTGCACAATATTACAAATAGTCGGATTATTGAGAAATAAGCGCTAAAAATTCCTTCTGCGTAATCCGAGTAAGCCAGGAAATTTATACATTTAACAACTTCAAACACATTATAACGTATGGAAAACTCCGTTAATTTCTTCGAATCCTGGGATACGTACATGATTTTTGGCGGAATCGGCTTCATCATCCTTGCCGCCGTCATACTGCTTTATCATGAGTTTAGGATCCTGATGATTAAGGATTACAAAGAGAAATACGATTATGTCAATCGTCATGAGATTCAATATTTCTGGTATGCCTTTATTTGCGTCATCCTTGCCGGCGCCCTTTTTGGAAATACGGTAGCGACAGAAAAGATCGAGCACCGCGGCATGCTTTGGTTTTATGTCAGGTTGTTTATCACGGTCAGTTTTGCCATCATTGGCTACTTTGTATTTTACAGCATGGTCCGCATTTACTATCCCCGTTCGGTAGAAAAGCGCCTGAGAAAGCTGCGGAGCAAGCCGCGGACATCCCCCACCGGGGATTTGATGCGCAAACTCAGTGAATCCGAAGAAGACGCCCACCTTGACGCCAGTCAGATTGCAGAAGAATCGAATAGCGTTCATTCGGTCGATTACGATGTATGGATCGATGACAAGACCGGCTACAAAATAGTAGAGAAGTACATGAACTATCAGCATTCGGAAGAATGTCCAAATTGCGGCTTCTTTACCATGCGAATAGACGTAGAAGAAGTTGAGAAAGCTCCAACCGCATCGCAACCCGGCCTCCTTGCCAAACATTATAAATGCAGCTATTGCAGTCACCGTGAAATAAAAGAAGTAGCGCTGGCTGCCTTATCCACTAACGTTTAATGCGGTAGGCCAATTGCCAACGCCACGTGAGCCTTACCCTTCCGGGGAATGAAGAAACCTGCTGATGCCCCGATCGGTATATTTGACAGCGGCATTGGCGGCCTCACCGTAGCACACGCCATCCGAACCAAACTGCCGCATGAAAGCATCGTCTATTTTGGCGACACGGCTCACCTTCCTTACGGCGACAAATCGGAGGCATCCATTCAGGCGTATTCCGTAAAAATAGCTGACGTCCTCCTCAAAAAAGGGTGCAAGGTAATTGTGATCGCCTGCAATTCCGCCAGCTCGGCCGCCTATGAACTGCTGACGGAATATGTTCGTAAGGAAGCGAAGGTAATTAATGTGATCGACCCCATGGTAGACCTGGTCATCCACCGTTTTCACGGTAAAAAAGTCGGCCTTATTGGTACAAAAAGAACGGTCCAATCGGGGATTTACGCCAGGAAACTTGGAGATCCTCGTCACGGAATCACCCTCCAATCGCTGGCTACCCCGTTGCTCGCGCCTATGATTGAGGAGGGATATTTCAACAATAAAATCAGCCATGAAATCATCGAAGAATACCTGCAAGACAAGGCCTTTCAGGGAATAGAAGCATTGATCCTGGGCTGTACCCATTATCCCTTGATTAAAACCGAAATTGCCTCCTTTTACAGGGAAAAAGTGGCCATTCTCGACTCTTCCGAAGTCATTGCCGACGCCCTGCACGACCATCTCCGGCAAGAAGGACTGCTCAATACCTCCCCGCCGCGCGACGTTTTCCTGGTGTCGGACTATACTGAGTCGTTTGAATCAGCCACCCGCTTGTTTTTTCAAAAATTGGTACATTTAGAGAAGTACCCATTGTGGAATTGACGCCCTGCCATGTAGGTTTTTCGTCCATTTTTCATATTTTACAAGGATATAATTGACCATTTTTGGAACGGAGTCTATTAGTATGTTTTAATCGTGGGTATAGGAGGTTGGAAAATCTTCATTGCGTGATCTATAAAAACAAAATAGGGTTCATTGTAATTCTGTTGCTGACGGTGGTTTCCGTGTGCCGCGGTCAATCGGTAATCGATAGCCTGGAAACCAAGCTCCGGGGAACTACTTCCGACTCTATCCGGATGGTCTTGCTGCTGGAATTATCTACACGATATCAGTACATCGACTTTGGAAAGGCCGAAAATTATGCGGAGCAAGGCTTGAGAATTGCAGAGCAGAAAAATTGGGGTTGGGCGAAAATAAGGGCCTATGAGCAGACGGCGGTCCTGGCAAGGGCGACCGGCAACTATACAAAATCCTTAAAGTACGATAACCTTGAACTACAAGAGGCCATTGTACAAAATGACAGTACGGCCATTTCCCAGGGCTTAAATTTCATGGGGTATGATTATGGCGATCTCGGGGAATACGATGAAGCTTACTATTACTATACTCAATCCTTCCGTGTGGCCCGCCAGCGCAATGACTCGTTAAAAATGTCAATTGCCCTCCACAACGTGGGTTCGGTATTTAAGGAATTGGGGCAATACGATGTCGCCATTGAACACCTTGAATTGAGTAATAAGATCAGCGAGAAAATCAAAGATATAGAGGGCCGGGCCTATTACCTGGATGAGCTGGGTGATGTATACCTGCGAAAACATGAGTTTAGCAAAGCAGAGGAAGCCCTTTTGCACTCCATTCAGGAGTCCCGCAAAGATAACATTGCTGATTTGGAACCTCGTACACTCTCCAAACTGGCGAAGTTGTATTCGATGAAAAATGAACTGGTCAAAGCGTCTTTGTATTATGATTCCGCAGCGGCTCTTCATAAAAAAACGGACAACGACTTTGGTCTGGCAGAAAACAATCTGGGAAAAGGAGAGGTTCTGATGCTGCAAGGAAAATACGATGACGCCCTCCGGCTGATGGAGGAAACACTTTCTGCGGCAAAGGAATTGACTGCCCGGAAAATGGAAAGCGAATGCTTTAATCAATTGTCCGTCCTGGAAGAGAAAAAAGGCAATTACAAAAGGTCCCTCGAATATTATAAGAATTTTAAAATACTCAGCGATAGTTTATTCGGGCAGGAAATGATCGAGAAATTATTTCAAAATCAATTGCGGTTTGAGACGGAAACGAAGGATTTTGAAATCGCCTCGTTAAGTCAAGCCAAGTCCAAACGCGATTCTGAAATCAAAAAGCAGGAGTTCATTCGAAACATTTTGGTCGTCGTTCTGGCGCTGACGGGCATTTTGCTGTTTACGATCTACCGCAGCGGCCAACGAAGGATTGAGATCAATAAGTTGCTGATGACGCATCAGGAAGAGATCAAACGGAGAAGTATTGAACTGGAACAACTCAACGAGGTAAAGGATAAATTCTTTTCCATTATTTCACACGATTTGCGGTCGCCGATGAATGCGCTGGCTGGCATCCTCAATCTCCTGGAAAATGAAAATCTCAGACCGGAGGAATTCAGACGTCTGACGGGAGAATTGCGAATCCAATTTAATCATACCAAAGCACTCATCAACAACCTCCTGGATTGGACCCTGTTGCAGATGGATAAACTCAAAATCCAGCCGGAAAAAGTAGAATTGCGGAATCTGGTGGACGAGAATTTCAAAATGCTGAGTTCGTTACACCTGAAAGATACGACCCTGCTCAATCAAATCGCGGCCGGCACGTATGCCTTCGCGGACTTGAACATGATCAACCTGGTGTTCCGCAACCTGATCCTGAACGGGATCAAATTCACCGAACCCGGAGGGCAAATCACCGTAAATGCTGAAGCAAACGACGGGATGTATACCGTCAGCATAACCGACAACGGCGTGGGGATCACCCCTGAAGTGCAAAAGATCCTGTTTGAAAAAACGTCGGGGTACTCGACCCGCGGTACAGCCAACGAAAAGGGCACCGGCCTTGGACTCATTCTGTGTAAAGAGTTCGTTGAAAAAAATGGCGGCAAAATATGGCTCAAAAGTGAGCTTGGAAAAGGCAGCACCTTCTTTTTTACCGTGAAGAAAGGGTAAATGTGAGTACCCTCTCTCAAGGGCTGTTTGAACACCCCCTCAAGGCCCGCAAAATCTCACAAAATGTATTGATTGTTCTGCCGGTTTTTGGATTTGCTGAAAACCTTCTGCCGCTCATTTTGGTTATATGCCTGCTGCCCTTATTCTTCCTGCCGCCTTATTGATGGGGTGGATTTTTAGGGTTAGCTTTGTGCTTTAAACTATTTCGCAGGCCAGCCCCGTGGGATGGATGTACCCTAACGCTAAACGGACAGATCCATGACCGATACTCTCTTTCATGAATGCGGAATTGCCCTGGTGCGCCTGCGCAAACCCCTCTCTTATTATATTGAAAAGTACGGCACGGCGTATGCGATGAACAAGATGTATATCCTGATGGAGAAGCAGCACAACCGGGGGCAAGATGGGGCAGGTGTAGCCAACATAAAAATAGATCAACAACCGGGGTTTCGCTTCATCAGCCGGTATCGTTCCATGAAGCCGCAGCCCGTAGCCCACCTCTTCAAGAAAATCGGCAAAAAATTCAAAAAGGCTCAAAAGGAGGGAAAAGAAAAATTCAAGGACGAACAATGGCTGAAGGAACACGTGGCCTTCAGCGGCGAACTTTGGCTCGGCCACCTGCGCTACGGGACACATGGAATGAATAGCATTGAAAATGTTCATCCTTTCCTGCGTCAAAATAACTGGCGCAGCCGGAATCTGGTGATGGCCGGAAACTTTAACATGACCAATGTCGATGAGCTTTTCAACATTCTTGTTGACCTGGGCCAACATCCCAAGGAGAAAGTAGATACCATTACGGTGATGGAAAAGATCGGCCACTTTCTGGATGAAGAGGTCCAATCGCTCTTCAAGAAGTACAAGGATCAATACTCCAACCGTGAGATTTCGGATATCATTGAAAATGAAATTGACCTGTCACAGGTACTCCGGAGGGCCTGCAAAGACTTTGACGGAGGGTATACCATGGCCGGTTTAACCGGCTCCGGCTCAGCCTTTGTGGTTCGCGATCCGTCGGGGATCCGTCCTGCCTATTATTACGCAGACGATGAGGTCGTGGTAGTGGCTTCTGAAAAGCCCGCGATCAAAACCGCCTTCAATGTCAATTATAACCAAATCGAGGAAATCAAACCGGGACATGCGCTGGTCATTACCAAAAGCGGAGAGTATGCGCAGCACCGCATCCTCAAACCGCTGGAAAAGACCTCGTGCAGTTTTGAGCGAATTTATTTCTCCCGCGGAACAGACCCTGAAATCTATAAGGAGCGAAAACAACTGGGCCGGTTGCTGGTACCCCAAATCCTGAAGGCCATTAATTTTGACCTTAAGAACACGATCTTCTCCTACATCCCCAACACGGCCGAGACGGCCTTTCTTGGAATGATGTCGGAGATTGAAAATTACCTGATCAGCAAACAAAAGGATATTATTGTGGACGGCAAGCCCAGCGTGGATTCGCTGGATGACATCCTCTCCTTCCGGCCCCGAATTGAAAAGATTGTAATCAAGGACGTAAAACTCCGGACCTTCATTACCGACGACACGCATCGCGATGAACTGGTCGCCCATGTGTATGACACCACGTACGAGGTGGTAAATAAAGGCAAAGATACGCTGGTGGTAATTGATGACTCCATTGTCCGCGGCACGACCCTGGAAAAAAGCATTCTCAAAATGCTCGACCGGTTGGGACCTAAAAAAATTGTGGTGGTGTCTTCCGCCCCTCAGATCCGTTTCCCGGATTGCTATGGTATTGACATGAGCCGCATGGCCGACTTTGTGGCTTTCCGGGCGATGATCCAGCTCATCAAAGAACAAGGCAAGGATTATTTGTTAGGTGAAGTCTATGAGCAATGCCTGCAATCGGAGAATGAAGAGTTGCCGAAAAATTATGTAAAACGGTTATATGACCAGTTTGGGTACGAAGAAATTTCCGCCAAGATCGCAGACATTGCCCGGCCGGAAGGCATGAAGGCCGAAGTGCAAGTGGTATTCCAAACCGTAGAGAACCTTCATAAGGCCATTCCTCACCACAGCGGCGACTGGTACTTCACCGGCAACTTTCCCACCGCAGGGGGTATGCGCGTGGCCAACCGTGCCTATGTCAATTACATGCAGGGGAGGCTGGTACGGGCTTATTAGGCGGTAATCGGTGATCAGGGTGTGCAAACCCTGTCGAGAAAGTCCAAACCATCGATCACCGATTCAGGGTAAATAAAAATCGAATTTGATCTCCTTCATGCACTTGAAGTGTCCTTTCGGGCACGCATCAAAACCTATTTTCGAACACGGCCTGCAGGAGATCGTGTTGTTTTCTAAAACTGTAAATCGCGTTCGGTAAGGGTACATTCCGAACGCGGGCAGGGTATTCCCCCAAATACTGAAAATCTCTTTTTTGAAGGCCGCCGCCATGTGCATCAAGCCGGTGTCATGGCTGAACACATAGAGGGCTTTTTTTAAAATACTGGCCGACTGATTGAGAGGGTATATACCACACGCATTATAAATGACCGTTTTTCCATTTGGCTGACCGGTGGAGCGGTCTTTGTTTTCAAAATAATTCTTCACGTGCTCCCCTGCTTCAGCATCCTCCTTACCGCCCAGTAAAACAATCGGCCGGTTGATTTTTTCACATAGTTCGATCATCCTGACCACCGGAAGTTTTTTAGTACCGTGCTGAGCCCCGATCGCATAGGCTACATATCCCATACGGTGTGTTTCCGGCAACCGGTCCAGGGCAACCTCGTCTTCCGGGGGAATGAAATAGTCCAGGCCCAGGGCATCGTTCTTTACACCCAGCCTGGCGGCTGTTTCCAAATACCGATCGACAATGTGTTTTGGAGGCAGGACATTGATTTTAAAATTAACCATCAACCACTTTTCGATATTCAGCTTATTAACACTATATGACTTCACGCCCAGGGCGATCTTTATAATCCGGGTACGCAGGTTATTGTGCAAATCGATGACGTAGTCAAATTTTTCCTTCCGGAGTTCACGGATCAGTACCGACAGGCTGCCGTCCAGAAAATGCAACCGGTCAATATAGGGGTTCGTTTTAAGGATGGGGTCGAATTGGATTTTGCTGGCAAAGTGAACCTCGGTTTCCAATTGTGTTTTGACGGTTCGTATAACGGGGGTCGTCAAAACTATATCACCGATCGAGGAAAACCGTATTATGAGAATCTTCATTCGCTAAAAATCATTGCCACAGTCTTTCTTCCTGGTGAAAATCAAATTACTATATTCATGTAAATTTAATTCTAAATTAAGAATCATGAACTACTGGCTAGTGAAAACCGAAGCGGGAACGTATTCCTGGGATGACCTTGAGAAGGACAAAAAGACCACGTGGGATGGGGTACGGAATTTTCAGGCCCGCAACCATCTCAAGTCTATGAAAAAGGGTGATCGCGTGTTTATTTATCATAGCGGAGAAGAAAAGGCCATTATCGGCATTGCTAACGTTATCAAGGAATTCTTTCCCGATCCGAAAGATCGCGATTGGGTGGTCGTGGACCTGGGAGTGGACCTGAAACTCAAAAAACCGGTATCCCTGGCTCAAGTCAAAGCGACAAAATCGCTGGCCGGCATGGTATTAGTTAAAAATTCCAGGCTCTCCGTTCAGCCTGTTCAACAGGAGGAATTTGATATCGTGATCCGTTTAGCGGCAGAAAAATAGTATGAAGTTTTTGTCCTTTGTTTATTCCCTCTATGTTGGATGCAAAACGGTACTCCCGTTTTTGCTTTTGTTTTGCTTTTTTTTACTTGGGCATAGGCCGGCAGCGGCTCAGCAGCCTGCCAATACCCGGTTTGAACTCATCCATGAACATGGCGATCAGGAGTTTACTGCCGTTTCGCTGAAAGAAAACGGATTGGCCCTCATTCGGGAGAAACAAAAATCAGAAGGAAATCAACGTTTCTGGGAAATCGTTTTGCTGGACAGTACCCTTCAGCAGACCTGGAACACCGTCATGGTCTGGAACGGGGGCAGACACTGGTAGGGTATGACTACACACCGGGTGAACTGTATTTTCTTTTCCGCCAGACCGATTCGGATTTCAATGATCTGTTTCTATTTCGGATCTACCTGTTCAGCCATACCATTCAGCAATTCAAGATCACTCCAAAACTCGATTTCAAGCTCACCCACTTCATTGTTGCGGGCAACAGCGCTATCTTCGGTGGTTATGTCACCCGGCAGCCAGCCGTACTCCTTTATGAAATGGCTTCCGATCGCCTGAAGGTTATCCCGGGGTTCTTTGTAGACAACACCGAACTGCTCGACCTGAAGGCCAATGGCAATGCAACATTTAACGCCTTGCTGATTGAGCGGGGAAGACGCGAAAAAAAATTGTTGCTGCTCAAAACGTTTGATGAGTCCGGTTCGCTTTTGCTGGAGGATGACATTGAGGTAGAGGATGATCGGACCATCCTGGCGGGCACCACCAGCACATTGAAACACGATGAACTGCTGCTGGCGGGGGTCTGGGGCCAGGGCGCCGGCGCGAGCAAGCAGGCCTCCGGCATATTTTCCGTATTGGTGGATCCGTTCAACAAGCAACCCATTCATTACATGGATTTTGGCGAGCTGGAACATTTTCTTGACTATTTGCCTCCGAGGCGGGTAACTAAAATGAAAAACAAAGCGGAGCGGAGAAGACGGGCAAACAAGCCGCCCCTTTTCCGGGTTAATGTGCATGTCGTAAAGATGGAAGAATCGGCCAAAGGATTTGCGCTTTTGTGTGAAGTATATGCTCCTTCCGTAAGCACAAATTACCCCTACTATAATAATGCGTACAATCCTTATAATTCCCCACTCTACAATCCATACTATTACGGCGGGTACAGTCCCTACGCGTATAATCCGATGATGATGAATCGGTATTACAACTCCCCCTACAGTCCTTACGGAAATCCCAGAAATTCCGATGTTACCATTCTGAATTCTTCTTTGATCATGTTTGACCGTCTGGGGAAACGAAAGGAAGATTTTGGATTTAAGTTAAATGACGTGAAGCTACCCTCGCTGGAGCAAGTTTCCGATTTCTACGCATCGCAGAAATTCGTTCAGTTTTATAAAAAAGAAAGGGACGTCTTTTTGGCTTTCAACTGGGAGGACGGGAATCCGGCCGAGGAAGATACCGTAAAGATCGGGCTGAAATCAGAGCTGGACGTTGTCCGCAATGAATCCGACGACCAGGGGGGGATCCGGTATTGGTTTGGTCCTTATGGCTATGCGTGGGGGTATGAAACGATCAAGAACAAAGTGGAACAATCCGCCGATCCCGTCAGGTATGTTTATTACATCAACAAGGTCAGGTTGGATTAGGGCACGCCAGGAGTCCGCTCCGCTTTGCTTCCTTATCTGTTTTTTTTTATCCGCCGCGCTTTGTCCGGGGCAGGTGATTCAATCTGCGCACTTCGAACTCCCGCTCGCAGAAAGGGAAAACGTAAACTTTAAAGTGATTTCGGCTGGGGAAAAAGGCATTGTTCTTTACCGGAACGCAATCGCCCGTGACAATCAACCGGGAATAGAAATTATTCGCATGGACACTGCGTTGAAGTCCGTGTGGAAAGGATTTATACCGATCGAAGGGAATATGTTGGTTGAGCGTGCCAGCCTTTCGCCGGACAACGTTTACCTGCTTCTGCGGGATCCCTTCCGTCGCATCGGAAACTTTCAGGTCATTGCCGTGAGTTGGAGTAAGCAAGAATATACCGCGTACAAGATTAGCAACGCGATCCCCTTTACGCCGGTAGAATTTGTGGTGACAGGGGCGGCCGTGCTGATCGGGGGATACTTTAATTATCGGCCGCTGGTGTTACACTATAGCTTGACAACACGGCAAGCAAAAATTTTGCCTGGGTTTCTCAATGAGCCTGGTGATCTCATTCAACTGAAGGTGTATGAAAATGGAGCGGCCGACGTCATTACCGGGGCCAAAAGTATCGAAAGACGAAAGTGCCTGTGGATACGCAATTACGACGTTGAGGGAAATCTCAATAAAACCATCATCGTGAGTCCGGGTCCCGGCAAACACTTACTCTTTGGCCAATCTGTAAAAATGCCAGATGATGAGCAGGTGGTCGCGGGAGTGTATGGTCGCCATTTGGAATTGTCCAGGGGCGTGTTTGTTGCCCACATCGATCCGTACGGAGAATACCGGGTCAACTACTATAACTTCGGCGACTTGAAGCATTTTTTCAACTACATGAAAGCCAAGCGGGAGAAGCGGGTGACCGAGCGAATTGAAAGAAGAAAAATAAAAGGAAAAAAAATAAAGTTTGACTACCGCTTCCTGGTCCATGGGCTCATTCCTTACCAGGATCAATACCTCTTGATCGGCGAAGCCTTTTATCCAACCTATAGTTACCGGGGTGACGTGTATTCACGGACGGTTGTTTTTACCGGGTACCAGTACACGCACGCCGTAGTGATGGGACTATCCAAAAGCGGAAAATTACTCTGGGACAATAGCTTTGAAATCAGCGACCTCAGGAGTTTTGAGCTGAAGGAATTTGTAAAAACCTATCCCCAGGATAACAACATTATCCTGTTATACATGTTTAAAAACAGGATCCGCTCAAAAATTATCAAGGACAACAAGGTATGGGAAGGCAATGGGAACGATGCGTTGGAAGCTAAATCAAAATACAATAAAGTAAATACGGACGATAAAGAGTGGAGTCAATTGGAGTATTGGTATCAGGGAAATTTTTATTCGTATGGCGTCCAGCGCGTTAAGGACCTTTCGACAGGAGACGATGGGTCGCAAAGAATCTTTTTTATCAATAAAGTGTCCTATCGGTAAAACCGACACCGCGCTGAGAAGGTGAAAACACATACACAGGCACTCGTGCGGCAGCCGCGAGGTACCGAAGCTATCAAATGC